>OKWJ01000007.1_pt1 | contig 357579 bp, 344 predicted proteins | sample 1607121 | NCBI WGS metagenome assembly OKWJ01 (sample SAMN04414080, study PRJEB24778) | human gut metagenome | material: faecal | host: Homo sapiens | reverse complement strand
CCTGAGGGTTGATATTCCCCCGAACAATTGGAAGAGGTGTATTTGTATTCGGAGGAGCAAATACATCCTTTCTGACAGGTCATTCCTGCAACGGGATGAACCACACCGGTAGAAAGCTTGGGCGAGGGGCAAGTTTCGTAAAGATTGTAATGTTCCATACAATCGGAATTGTCTTTGACAATATCCCCGCCGCCGATATCTTCAGAACCGCGGCTGGCGTTTCCTTTAAGATAATCGGGGAGCCAATAGATACCGGCGACTTTGATGCCGGAAGCGGAAGCAAACGGCAGAGGTTTTAATGACATTGGTGTGAAATGTGGGTTTACGGCAGGAGCCGCCGCTGAACAAGGGGCGAATAAGAGCATCGCCGTTACAGTAGAAATAAAAGAGCTGATATATTTCATAGTCGTCATCCTTGCCGTGATAAAAACCAAAGCCGTTTGCTTTAATTTCTATTTTAACAAAGATTTCAAATAAAGTAAACAATTAATTGCACGGAGTGGACGAACAAAATAAGTTTTCAGATAAAATATTTATGGAAAATAAAGCATTATTATATTACCTTAATTTTATATGATAATAAAAGGAGTCAAATTATGGCGGGCAGCTTGGCGGTTGTAAGTGATTTTGACGGCACTATCAGCAGAGATGACTTCTTTTGGCTGATAGCGGACAAATATTTTGACGCTCCGGCTTTAGAGCCGTGGAATCTTTACCTGCGCGGAGAAATATCGCATTTGGATGCCTTAAATGCAATATTTTCGCAAATTCGCCTGCCCGAGGAAGAGCTGTATTCTTTTATCGATTCCATTGTTTGGGATAAATCTTTTGTCTCGGTTGCTGAATATTGTTTCCGTCGCCATATTCCGTTATATATTTGTTCCGCCGGATGCGACTATTACATCAATCGCCTGATTGGTTCGCTGATTTCCCGTTGGAACATAAAGCTGATAACCAATCACGGCGTTTATGACGCCGCCGGTGGATTGAAAATGATACCGCCCTACGACTCTGAATTTTACGACGCCCAGGTTGGTATTTCCAAAGCCGGTGTTGTTCAAAGCCTCAAGCGGCAGGGATACGACGTTGTTTTTGCCGGAGACGGCCCTCCGGATTTTGCTCCGGCACAAATAGCCGATGTTGTTTTTGCCAAAAAAATCTTGCTGGAAAAATGTCTTGAAGCTAATATAAAAACACAGCCGTTTGAAACGTTTGACGATATTTACGCTTGTCTGCAGGGAGGTTGAGATGGCCTATTTACCGTATCCGAATAAACAAATAAACATTCCTTATCTTCTGAAAATAGGAGAGGGAAAACTTGCCAAAGTCGGAAAATATCTGGTCGACAAAGGGCTTGTCAATGTCGCTTTGTTCTGGGGAGAGGGGCTTGAAGATGTTTTTGGCCAGACGCTCAACCAAAGTTTGCGGGAATATGGCATTAAAACCGCCTATAAACAGGATGTTCGGTATATTAATATCGAGGAAATTACCAAAATTGCATTTAACCTTCCGGCCAATTTGGAAGCCGTTGTCGGCATCGGCGGCGGCCGGGCGCTCGATTTTGCCAAATATACGGCGCACCTGCTCAGGCTTCCCTTTATTTCCATTCCGACCTCCACGTCAAATGACGGTTTTTGCAGCCCCAATTGCTCCCTGTTGGTAGACGGCCGGCGAAAAAGCGTTAAGTCGAGCATTCCCTTCGGCGTGGTGATAGATTTGGATGTTATCCGCAGCTGTCCCCTTATTTGTTTTTACTCCGGCCTCGGGGACATGATATCCAAGGTTACCGCCCTTTGGGATTGGAAAAAGGCTTTTCAGAAAGGATATGAAAGGTACAATGATTTTGCGTCTTTAATGGCTTACAATTCGCTGGATTTGCTTTTTATCAAACATAGCTTTGATGTCAAAGCGCCGGAATTTCAACGTAGTTTGACAAATTCTCTGTTGATTTCGGGTATTGCTATGGAGATTGCCGGAACTTCGCGTCCGGCCAGCGGCTCGGAACATCTGATTTCTCATGCGTTGGACCAGGTCTGCCGCCGTCCGCAGATGCACGGACTGCAAGTGGGCGTGGCAACATATTTGTGCGCGCTGCTACAAAATAATCCGACCGTCGAGAGTGTGCGCGAGGTTTTGCTTAACACCGGTTTTTTTGCCTACGTCCGCCAAAATCCGTTCGATAAGGACGAATTCGTCACTGCTTTGCGTCTCGCTCCTTCCATTAAAAAAGACTATTATACAATCCTTTCCGAACCGGACAGTTTTGACCGGGCTCTTCAACTGATTGAAAGCGATTCAATTCTGACCACGCTGATTAAAAAAAATCTCGGCTGACGGCTGGACTTCTGAAGCATAATGATTAAATAAGCTCTGAATTTATGACAACCCATATTTTTAGAGGAATTTAATCTCGTGGCGCTTGAATTTGACAGCAGTATTTTATACAAATTGGACAATGGTTATTACATAACCAAAGTAACCGGCGAAGAATGTTCTTTGGTTTTTAAGGATCCCGAAAATGCCGTGGTGGCGATATTGGAAAGCTGCGGCGGAAAAGTTACCAGAGTGGCGCCGTACCGCGGCCGTATTCTTAAAACGCTGGAAAAGCATATTCTCCATAAGTTTATCCGTGCATATAAGTATCGGCTGAATACCGAGGCGGCGGAAGCGTTGGACTTGTCCATCCTGCGCATAGGCGATGAACCGGAGCAGTACCTTTCCGAACGCCAGTTGAAAAAGCGTCTGAAAGAGCGTCTGTCCAATGCTCATTTATTTGTCAGTAAATTGAGAATGAATACTCTGCGGATACCGTCGTTTTCCAAAGGGGGAATTTACAACCTCTGCCGGGCGCAGGTCAGCCGGTTAATTGTTGAAAAGAATTGCGATTTGCTGATTGATATGCGGGACAATCCTTATATTGACGCGCTGCGTGTTCACGAGAGCTTTACCGGAAGCATCAATATGTCACGCAACACTGTCGAAAGCATTATCATCGACAACAATTGCCGCTGCGATTTGGCGGTGTATGACAGTTTGCGTTGCTTTAATCTGATTATTGCCGATGTTTACAGCGGCAATCTTAATATCAAAAATTCATGTTTTCATGCCGTAAGCATAGGATTTTACTGTTATGCGGTCATTAAACTGAGCGACAACTGGGGGCGCCGGGACATAACCGTCGGAGATTCTTTTCGCGGCAGCCTCAGCATTAACGGCGTTAATATCTCGGACGTTAACATCGGCAAGGATTGCAAAGGCAAAATTTCCGTAACCTCAACCGAAAAACACGGTCCTCATCAGATGAAAATAGATTCCGATTTTGCCGGCATTTTGGATGTACGCGAAGCGGACGAACTCGAAAAAATTGAGATTGGCCAGCACGCTCGCGGAAAGTTTAATCTGCTTGGCTGCCCCGGAGTGAAAGTTGTGAAATTTGATAAATATTTCAGCGGTTATGCCGATTTCAGCGAATCTGCCGTTGAGTATGTGCGGGCCAAATATGGGTGCAGCGGAGAAATGGTGTTCTTGAATTGTGAAAATTTGGCCTTACTTAAATTACCGAAAGACAAAAATTCGGCGATAACCATTGAACGGGAACCGCTGGCTGTAGAGAGCGACTCAAACAACCTTTACTACCAGTTCTCCGATACCAGGCTGCCGCCTCATTATTTTACGCCGTTTTATCGGAAGTTGTACAACGGAATTAAAAGTATGATTTCCGGAGAACCAAACTAGTTTTGTTACAGTTTTGTTACAAAATTTGGTTGAGTTAATTGTTACAATATGGTATATTATAACTATAAATACCTTGCTGAAAAAGGAGACTTATTATGAACACCAGACCAAAGCTTTCCGGACCTGAATTTATGAAGAAGGTAAGCCCGAAACAAACAGGAAGCATTATAAAGTTTCCCGAGACCAAAGAGATATTCTTTGCCTTGATTGAAGCCCGCGGCTTGGAAGTAAATGCCGGCCATCTGCGCCCGGCATCCGACAATCCGGCAATGAATGAAATTTATGCAAAAACGGCTCGTATCAACGCCATTAAATCATCAATGAAAATCCGCAGCAATTCTTCAGACGTGACTGACAGCCATTATGTTGACGTAGCTTTGGATGCTTATATTAAAACCGGCGGAAAATATGAAAATTTTGCCGGACAACTGGAGTTGCACAAGAAAATGTACCGGTTTCAAAATCAGAATGAGTCTCCGCAGTTCAAACAACCCCTGCATGTTTCCGAAAATAGGCTTTATGCCTGAAACATTGCAAAGAATAAAAGCCCCTGTTGCCAGGGGCTTTTGTTTTAGGCGGCTTTTTTCATCTGTTTGCCTGATTTTCGCCGGGCAGCCGGCATTTGAAACGTTTTGGCGTTTTTATTGAATTTTGCGCGGTTTTTAGCTTTCTTGTCCGGAGCAAACGGCTTAAACGGATTCTTTGCCGTCATTTTCGCCTTGGTCTTGTTCAGCTGTTTACCGTTAAGCGGCGTAGCGTCGACCGGAGCGTCTCCCAAAAGGGCTGCTTTGTCTTTTCCGCTGGGGTTCAGCAACTTGTAAATGGCTTTCCATTTGGCGTTGTCTGACGGTGTGAGCAGGTTGACGGCCGTTCCTTCGGCACCGGCACGGGCAGTTCTGCCGATACGGTGAATGTAGTCTTCCGGACATTGCGGCAAATCGTAATTGATAACGTTTTGGATGTGAGGAATGTCCAATCCCCGGGCAGCGATATCGGTAGCGACCAGGACGCGATACTTTTGCTGGCGGAAATTGCTGATAACCTTGTCCCTTTTGCTTTGGCGCAAATCTCCGTGAATGGCTTCCGTCGGCTGCTCGGCCTTATTGAGTTTGCCGGCCAGACGTTCGGCCCCGTATTTGGTCTTGACGAAAATCAGAACCGAACCTTCGCGGTTTTGCAATTGGTTTAAGAGCTCGCCGTATTTCATAGCCTCATTGGTTTTTACCAGCTCTTGGCGGACTTTTGAGGCAACCGCATTGGTCGAGCCGATGGCTATGCGTTGCGGATTGGTGAGATATTTTTTTGACAGGCTTATGATGTTTGCGGGGAGCGTTGCGGAAAACATCAGCGTCTGGCGTTTTTCGGGAAGGAATTTGACAATCTGGTCAAGCTGGATGCCGAATCCCATATCCAGCATCCGGTCCGTTTCGTCCAAGACCAAAAAGTCGGTATCTGTCAGCTTCAGGCTGCGCCGCAGCAGATGGTCGTTGATTCTTCCCGGTGTGCCGATGATGATACGCGGCCGCCGTTTAAGCTGTTGCAGCTGCCGGCTCATTGATTCTCCGCCGATAAGCAGGGCCGTAAGGATACCGCTGCGGCTGCCCAGCATTTTGTCTGCGGCTTCTCTGACTTGCTGAGCCAGTTCGCGGGTAGGGAGCAGAACAAGCGCCGTTGCCGAAGGATTTTCCATAAGGTGGGCAATCATCGGAATAGTAAATGCACCGGTCTTTCCGGTTCCGGTCTGAGCTGAACCGAGAATGTCACAGCCGTTCATGGCAACCGGGATAGCCTGTTCCTGAATCGGGGTAGGGGTTGTAAAGTTGATTTTGTTGAGGGCGGCAATAATGCTTTCAGGCAGCCCGAAATTTTCAAAATTGTTCATTTTGTTTCTTTCAAAGGTGTGTTAATATTAGGCGAAAATCTAAAACATCGTGTTTACGATGCCAACTCTCACTAAATCCATTGATAAGAAATCTATAAACAAGAAGAGCTGCAAGAATCTCTGCGAGTGACTATAGCTGCTTTATTTTATTAAGCAAGCTTTATTTTATAAAATTTTGTCAAATCAGGCTGTCCGGGGCTCCTGTTCGGTAGATTTGTGCAGTGAAACCAAAGCGATTCCGCCAATCACCAAAATACCGCCGATAAGCTGGGACCAATATAGTTTTTCATGCAGGATGAGGTAGGCTTCAATGCCGGAGAACAGCGGAAGCAGATAATAGATAATGCTGGTTTTGATGTTTCCGATACGGGCCAGGGCAGTGTTCCAGGACAGATAGGACAAAACCGAATTAAATATTCCGAGATAGATGAAAACCGCAAAATCAGACAATTGTAGACTTTCAAGTTTGGCAAGGCTGACCGTTCCGAACAAGAAAGGAACAATGATGATGACGCCGGCAACCGCCGTGGCTCCGAGCATTACCGATTGCGATATTTGGGGCGGGCGTTTTGCCTGCAGCAAAGAATAAACCGCAAAGCAAAAAGTGTTAAACAACATAATCAAATCGCCGCTGACCAGCTTAAAATGCCGTAATTGCGTCAAATCTCCCTGTAAAATGATGACAATGACGCCAAACACGGCAATAATGAGTCCCAGTATTTGTTGCAGGGATATTGGTGTTTTTAGAAAGATTCTTGATAATATCACCAAAAAAATCGGTCCCGTAACGTCTAACAGGCCCATATTGATGGCTGATGCCGTTCTTCCCGCATAATAAATCAGCGTATTGTCAAGCACAATGCCTGTTACGGCCAGGCTTATCACCAGTTTCCAGCTTTTAAGCAGAAGAGAAAAATTTTGTTTGATGCCTGTCCAAGCCATCGGCACCAAAATCAACGATGCGACAAACCACCTTCCGAAAGCTATTTCAAAAGGTTCCAGGCTTGTTGCAAAGTAACTGGCGATAATTAGGTTAAAGCTCCAAAAAAATATGGCGGTTAACGCCAGAAAGTAACCGGAGCAGCTGTTTTTGCTCATTGCTTTTCCCTCATTCTTTTGTATCGGAATCCAAATATAATTGTTTATCGCAGCATTTAAACCTTGCCGAAACGATTGTGTCTGGACAAATTGGACTAATTATGCTATTTTGCTTATATTTCTTAAATCTTATTAATTAATAATTGTTCCAAAAAAAATAAAAATGAAAAAGTTAATTGTTTTTAGCTGGTTAATGTTTGCTGTAGTAACAGCTGACGCTCAGCGCGTTTATCTTGACGAATACGATCAGTTTGCGCTCACTGAGGTTCCTGAAGCTGAAATCTGCAATCTTAGGCATTTCGAAAGCTCTTTGTCTTCTGTCATCGTTTACGAGGAGTTGAGGTCTGAGTTTTCTTTGGCTGACATTTCTCAAAACAGTTATTCAAGGCTTTACGGAAAGTTTGACGGAGAAAAATTTATTCCGTATTCCTGCCGCAAGGGCAGAAAACTGGCTTGGAAAAAGGTCTCACAATGCGTGAAGAAAACGGACAATCCTGTTGTCAAAGCCTATATGCGGGTCAGACTGCTGGAAAGTAAAGCAAAGCTTTCAAAAAAAGAACGCAAACAGCTTGAACGCGACCGGAATATGTTGTCGGGGCTTTTGTGATGCTTCAGCAAGAAGCTGTGGAACTGTTGTTTCCGCAGCTTCTTTTTTTTTGATTAAATGCTGGACAAGAGGTTGTGAGTATGCTAAACCGGGCGGCGCTAAATCTTATTGAGATATAATTTTCAAAAATATACGTTTTTTTATTATTAATTTAAAACCCAATTAAAATGAAAAAGTTAATTGTTTTTGCCTGGTTAATGTTTGCTGCATTAACGGCTGACGCTCAGCGTGTTGTAAAAAACTCAGAAGGCTTTGCCCTCAAAGATGTTCCTTTCCGGGAAAAAGCAAATCTTGAGTATTTTGAAACCTGTGTCCATTCCTTTAACATTTATGATGCCTTGGTTCTTCGCCGCAATAACATGGATGTGCGTTTTTTGAGCACCTATGTAGAATGTTTTGGGCGCTATCGCAGAGGAAAGTTTGTGCCGTATTCTAACAAAAAATCGATGAAATTGGCGTGGAATACCGCATTGCAACGGGTTGACCGGACTAATAATCCCATAATTCAGGCTTATATGCGCTGGAAAGCCTATAGCCAAAAAGCCGAGCTTTCGCCTAAAGAGCAAAACTGCTTGAATCAGGCAACCGATTTTCTTAACGGCTTAATCTGACATTTTATGAACAGAGAAAAGTTTCGTATCAATTTTGCACTGGTTCTGTTGCTGCTGCTTATTTCGGCAGTCTCGGGATGGTATAACAACTGGAGCGGCAAACTGGCAGATAAAAAATTTGCGGCGGTTCCGGTTGTGGAGATTCTCCGGCTGGACACCTTGGATGTTACCGGCAATGGAAAACTGGTTATACTGACGCTTTCCGACAGTACGACGCGCTATATACGCTGCGGTAATTTCAATATACCGCAAAATTGTCGGAAAATTCAGTATCTGAGAGAAAACAACAGTGACGAAATTACCAAATTGAGGTTGAAAAACTGATGCAAAAATCAGTAAAAAGGCTTTGTATACAAATACAAAGCCTTTTGTTTTTGTTATTTATTGATGGCCTGCATCATTTGGTGAATTTTGTTGGTTGCAAAATTCATAAAGTCTTCATATTCCTGTTTAGAAATATTGTCGTCGCCGTCCTGGTCAATCTGTTTGAACGCGGCTTCGTATTTACGCATGGTTTCCGCAATCATTGCTTCCATATATTCGTCTTTGGAAATCTGCCCGTCATTGTTCTTGTCCATTTTCTTAAATTCGGCGTCACTGACTTCTCTTGCTTTCTGTTGGATGCTTTCCAGATTAAATTTAGGGCGTTCAACCTGAGCCAGTGCGGTGGACACCGCAATAACCGCCAGTCCGGCAGCCGTCAATATTCTTTTCATTTTGATTTTGTCTCTTTCGTTATGTTAATACATTGGCGCAACTATACAAACCGTTGGTAAAATTTGTCTTAAGATAGCTAAAAATTTGTTGCTTTTATATCCAACTCCCAAGGCGGTCAAAAATAGGATTGTCATAAAAGTCTTGAAATTTAGCGGTTGACGGGGTAAGTTTCCACTCATAACTCACGTATAATTCTAAAAATAATTTTGTTATGAAAAAGATTTTTGTGTTTTGGCTGCTTTTGTGTTGCGGTATGCTGTTTTCCTGTTCTTCGGACAAAGATGACGGACTGATTGAAAAGCATCAGCACCGTGCGGTAATCAATAAGCTGTATACCGGGCTGATTCCCCGTTCTGTGCCGCTTTATCCGTTCAGTATTTATGTCATGCGTCTTTCTGACGGCAACGATGTCTATATGCTGCGTTGGAAAGCCAACATCGATTTGAAAAAAGGTGACGAGATAGACTATGACCTGTCCCGGTTTTGCAACAACGAAATATCCCGCATTAACGGATACGAGCTGCAATCCCCGGACGACGGCAGCGCTGAGGAGACAACCAATGCCGGAAGCAGAGGTCTGATTGCCGGCGATCCGTTTGAAGCCGATGTAATCGACTTGTTTGACATGGAGATTATCTATGAAATTCCGTTGTTGCCGGTTTCTACCTGGTGTATTGAAATTAACGACGGTTCATTGCTGTTGTGCAAAAAAGCCTTGATTCCTACCGGTCTGAATATCGGCGATCATTTTGTCTGCAATGTCTATACATTGTATCCCAGCGTCGTATTGGCAATAAAAAAGCTGCGTTCTGACACGTCCGCCGCATTTGCCGCCGGCTTAAAGAACTGAACAAAAAGACACTCTGACGTATTTTTCAGAGTGTCTTTTTGTTTTGTAGCGCCGAACCGTTAGTAGGAGCGGGCGTAAATAACGTCCATTTTGGCCGGTTTGCCGGTTAAGAGGCAAATGCCCTCGCTGTCGCTCTGGTCAAACGGAATACAGCGAATGGTAATTTTCATTGCCTTCAGGATTTCTTCGCTTTCGGGATCTCCGCACCATTTGCCGCGGACAAAAGCAACTTTCCCCGACGTCCCGTCTTCAATCCATTCGTTAGACTGCTCGAAATAAGCGCGAAAAGCTTCCGGTGTCGTAATGTCCGTACGGATATTGGCGTCTCGGCGCGCTTTGGCTGCCTCAAACATTTCCTTTTGAATTCTCTCCAGACGTTCGACGATGCCGGCTTCAAAGTCGCTGCGGCTCAGAATCTGTTTACCTTCCGGCGTGCCGAGTTTAATGCGTTCTTTCAGCATAACGTTATTGCCGTCGGCATCCCGTTTTCCGATTTCCAAAATGACGGGAGCGCCTTTGCGGGTCCATTCCCAGAATTTGTCAACCGAAGCACGGTCACGTTTATCCAGTTTAACGCGGATTTTTTCTCCGAACGGCGTTTTGCCTGCAAGGTCTTTCTGAATTTCTTTTATATAAGCCATAATCGCGTCTTCGTCTTCAGGCTTTTTGATAACCGGGATGATAACAACCTGATAGGGTGCAATCCGGGGAGGAACGACCATACCTTCGTCATCGGCATGGGTCATAATGACGCCGCCGATTAAACGGGTTGAAACGCCCCAGGACGTCGTGTAAGCATATTCGGACTGATTTTGTTTATTGATAAACGATATGTTGGCCGACTTGGCAAAGTTCTGCCCCAAAAAGTGTGATGTACCGGCTTGCAGGGCTTTGCCGTCCTGCATCATCGCTTCCACACAGTAGGTGTCGACGGCTCCCGGGAATTTTTCGTGTTCCGGTTTGCGGCCGGTTAAAACCGGCATCGCCAGCGTATCTTCGCAAAGTTCGCGATAAGCTTCCAGCATCCGTTTGGTTTCTTCTTCTGCCTCGTGAGCCGTAGAATGGGCGGTATGGCCTTCCTGCCATAAAAACTCGCGGGTGCGCAAAAACAGGCGGGGGCGCATTTCCCAGCGGACGACGTTTGCCCATTGATTGACCAGAACCGGCAGGTCACGGTAGGACTTTACCCATTTTGAAAATGAATCTGCAATAATGGCTTCCGATGTCGGACGGACGATGAGAGGTTCTTCTAATTTTGAATCAGGAGTAAGCTTGCCGTCTTTCATTGACAGCCGCGAATGCGTAACCACGGCCATTTCTTTGGCAAAACCGTCAACGTGTTCGGCTTCTTTTTGAAAAAACGACAATGGAATAAACATCGGAAAATAGCAGTTTTCGTGATCGGTAGATTTGATTTTTTCGTCAAACACGTCTCTGATACGCTCCCAAATGCCGTATCCCCACGGTTTGATAACCATACATCCCGGGCTGGAGGAGTTTTCCGCCATGTCAGCCTCGTTGACAACACACTGGTACCATTCGGGATAATTATCTTTTCTGATTTTCTTTAAAGTCATATGTTTATTCCTTTTTTTCATAACGTAACGAAAAGCCCGCGCCCCCAATGGCGCAGGCAACAGAGCTAATCTATCAGATTAAATTAAAAATGCAAACGTTTTAAAAGTCTTTGTTTTTCATTTTGCCAATGATGTCGTCAGGGTGTAAAAGTCCGGCAAAACAGGGAGCCCAGATGCGTTCTTCGAAAAATTTGCATAATTTGTCGGCCTTTAACCCGGGAATATCAAAGGTCGACGTGCCGCATTTGGGAATAATAATCTTGTAGCCGTACTCAAAAGCGGCTTTGCAGGTGGCATCGATGCAATATTCCGTCTGTAATCCGGTAAGGATGATGTTTTTGACCATTTTGCTGTCAAGATAAGCCTTTAGCCCGGTTTCTTTAAATGCGCTGTTAAAATTTTTATCAAAAACGCCGTCGTTTTCCTGGGGATACAGCAATTTGCATATTTCCCAGTCCGCCGTTCCTTTTTCCAGAGGAGAGCCTTTTCCGCCGTTGTGCCTGAAATAAATGACTTCAATGCCGTTTTCTCTGGCAGTCCCGGCAAGAGAAGTTATATTCGACAGCAGTTGTTCCTCCCGGTAAGGGTGGCGTTTGAGCAGGCCTTCCTGCATATCGACAATCAGCAGTACAGTGTTTTCCATCATTCTCTCCGTTTATATGGACTGATTTTAATCGGAGCGATGGCTGATGTCAATCTTTTGCCGTACGCTTATGCAACATAACAATGACGAACTGGGTTTAATGCCGGCATAAAAAAGGAGCTTTCTTTGAAAGAAAAGCTCCTTTTTTGCGCTCTGTCGAGACTAATGGATTTTGCCGACGGCTTTTACCGCTTTTCGGTTGGCTTTCTCGCCCATCATTTCCTGTATGTTCATTTTCATTCTGGCATCCATGTGGCGCTGCCGCATATCGCTTCTGGCTTTCATTTGTTCCATCGCCAGATCTCTGTTTTCGCGTGCCTGTTTGACAAGCAGTTCTTTTTGTTCCTGCGTAAAGCCGGACTTGTCAATCTTTTTTATGGCGGTGTTGTACTCTTCATTAATGTCCTTGGTCTTTTCGTTCATGCGGTTTTTCATACAGCCGCTGTCGCATTTTCTGCCCTTGGGGCATTTGCAGCCGTCTTTAGTTCCGTTGTCACAGCCGCAGTCAAGCTTTTTGCTGTTTTCCTTGTGGTGTTTATTGTGCATTTTTTTATGCATCTTCTTTTGCATCGGTTCATTTGAGCCGTCATATTGATAATCCTGCTCTGCCGCATATGCCGGAACCACGTCTTTTTCGGTCGTGTTTTTGCGTTGGGCCAAGGCGTCAGAACTGCTGATAAGCATTATGGCGGGCAGAATGACCGCCAGCGAATATACAAACTTTTTCATCAACATCCCTTTCAAAAAATTACACTACGACTACTGAAAATAATCGGCGGAACCGATTTTACAAGCCGGCCGGAGCACAAATTTCAATAAATATTTCTTGCAAACTAAAATAGTTGGGTTACACTTAAAGCCGTAACTAAGCTCTGTGGTCTAAGGGTGAATGCTTTTGAATAATTGTTGATACCAATTTGTATTGGCAATAAACAGTTTTACCACTGATACGAAGTTATGTTCGGGCAGAGTTAAGCCTTGGCATAAGGGATAACGACGCTCATTGATTTTTTAACCTGTTATTTAAAAGGATATTCGCTATGGCAACAGGAACAGTTAAATGGTTTAACAACAAAAAAGGTTATGGCTTCATCACTCCGGATGAGGGCGGACAGGACATTTTCGTTCACATTTCTGCTGTACAAAAAGCCGGCCTGCGCTCTTTGGAAGAAGGCGCTAAAATCAGTTATGAGTTGTTGTCTGAAAGAGGCAAAACTGTTGCTGGTAACTTAAAGCTCGCTTAGTTATTGCAAGTTTTCAAAAAATCCTCCGTCGTTGGGCGGGGGATTTTTTTTACAGAAAAGTTACAATTTTGACAAAAATAAATTTTAGATTGAACCGAAGGTTAAAATAGGCTATCATATTGTCAATGCGTGATAAAAAAGGGACGGATTGTCATGGATATTAAAGAGCTTCTTAAAAAGGGCCTTTACAAAGACCTGAGCTATAATGATTTGTGGGAACTGGAACAAGATGCTGAGGATTTGGCCGCGTATATAAGCCAGGATGCGGCATTGGCCGCTGCCATCGGCAATTTCCGAACCTACGTTGCCCGCCGCAATATGGATTTGCAAACGCTTGAAATTAGACAGAGTATCCGTAATAATCTGGAAGTTCTTAACCGTCTTCGCCGACAGATAGATGTTTTCGGGCTGAATGGGGAAGGGGAATATCTTTATGCCGACGTGTCACCCCTTGCCGGATTTTTTCAGCGGTTGAACATTGTCAATTATGAAAACAGCGATAAAGTGGACGCATCAGCCGTTCGGACGACGGCACAACGGGTAGCATTCCTTGCGGTTGTGCAGGAGTTGGTGCTGAATGACAAGTTTTCCAAGATGTCGCCGCAGGCACAGGAGCATAAATATGTCTCAGCCTTGACGGAAGCGATGGAAACCTATGCCTTTAACCTGGTTGCCGGACAATTGAGTGAAGACATTGTCGGAAAAGTTTCGCCCCGCAGCAGCGGAGACTTGTCAAAGGCTGGGCAAAAACAGCTGCAAGAGCATGCCGAACAGCGTTTTGGTTTTATGATAGACCCCGCCAGCCGCGAGCCGGTGAAAATCACTAATACCAATTTTGTCGCCACATCTGCCGTAGAAATTTCCCGTTTGGAAAAAAGTGCGCTGAAACTGGCGGTAAAAACCGAAGTAAAGGAACCCGCGGCACAGGTGGTGGATGAAGGAAAGCAGATTTCCGCATTGGCGCCGGAGACTTATCCTTTGGCCAAAGAACTGGCCTCCGTTGCCGAAATATCTTTTTTGGCGGATCAGAATATTTATAATGCGTTTCGGGTCAACAAAGCCATCCGCACCGCATTAAAAAAGGTTCCCGAGACTTCAAAGACGTTTTTTGCCTTTTTCCACGAACAGCGAAAACAGCTGGCCGTTTTCAGTTCCGCTGTGGCAAAAGGTATTCGTCAGGCGGTCAACACGATTAAAACGGTTACTCGGCTGGGACTGGTTTCGGATAAGATTGCCGCCGGAGTAAAAAAGGTTTTGCCTGCTTTGCACGATTCCAACGAGGCACAAAATTCCGGAGCGGAGATGCAGTTGTTGTCACCGCAGCAGGTTTTGGCCTTAAAGCACGATTTGGAACAGCTGCGTACGTTGTCTCGTCAGGCGGCTCAAAATGAGATGCCGACCTCCAAGACGAAAACCGCCATGCTCCCCGAATGGCTCAAGTTCCGCCGTTCTTTCGAAAACAGCCGTTTTAACCGGATAATTTTTACGGAAAACAAAGTAACGCGCCAATTTGCCCAAACAATGGAAAAAGCCTCCGAAATGCCGTCTTTTGAAAAACACGTATCTTCCCGGACGATGGAAAAGCTGCACAACAAACCTCAAACGGCGGAAACTGAAACGAAAAACGCCGAACCTTCTTCTCAAAAGGAGCGGCTTCAGCCTAAAGGCAAAAAAACGATAAGTCGTTGGCTTCCTCAGTTTATTCGCAGACTGCAAAATCGCTCGTCGTCAACAACCCGTTAAAAAAGAGCCGCCTTGTTCAGGCGGCTCTTTTTTAGTCCTGGAGTTAGAGAATTAAAACTCTTCCTGCAGTTCAAAGAAGTATGCCTGCGGATGATCGCAAACCGGGCATTTTTCCGGAGCTTTCGGAGATTCTACACGGTGGCCGCAGTTGGCGCATTCCCAAATGACTTTGGTCGGGCGTTCAAAGATTTTGCCTTCGCACAGAGAGTCCAACAGAGCCTGATATCTTTCTTCGTGGCCTTTTTCAATTTTGCCGACAGATTCAAACAGGAAAGCGATTTTGTCAAAACCTTCTTCTCTGGCTTCTTTGGCCATGCGGGCATACATGTCGGTCCATTCATAGTTTTCGCCGGCAGCAGCGTCTTTAAGGTTCTCGATAGTTGAGGGAACTTCGCCGCCGTGCAGGAGCTTGAACCAGATTTTGGCATGCTCTTTTTCATTGTTGGCAGTTTGTTCAAACTTGTCGGCAATGATGTTGTAGCCTTCTTTTTTTGCTTTGGAAGCGTAATAGGTATATTTGTTGCGGGCCTGAGATTCGCCGGCAAAAGCTTCCATCAGGTTTTTTTCTGTTTTTGAACCTTTAAGTTCCATAGTACTATTCTCCTTTAAGAATAAAAAATATGTTAATTCACCTTTTTACAATCACAGCAGAGTCCCTTAAAGGTAATCTCGCAGGATTCTGCCGCCATCCCGGTTGCAGCCAAAACCTTTTCTGCCAAATCGGGAGCAATATCATAAGGCACATCATACACCTTATTACATTTAGAGCAAATGAAATGATAATGATTGTGGGTATTATGGTCAAAATGAGCCACGCCGTCCAATCCTTCGATTTTGCGGATTATCCCTTCATTTGCCAGTAAGTTCAGGTTACGGTAAACCGTAGCCAGGCTTAAGTTGGGTTCTTTTTCTTTCAAAACGGTATAAATGAAATCGGCCGTAGGATGAACGACGTTCTCCCTCAAAGCTTTCAAAATCAAATCCCTTTGTCTTGAATATTTCATTGTTTAATCCCTAACTAATAATGATTATCGTTATTGTTAATAGTTTATTTTTTTATTGTCAATATTAATTTTAGGTATTATTTACAATAACAGCAAAAACAAATATGAGGAGAAGATGATGAAAGGCTTTGAAATCAAAAAAGATATTTACTGGGTCGGCGTAAAAGACTGGAATCTGGTAGAGTTTCACGGATATTCCACGCCGCACGGTTCAACGTATAACTCTTATTTGATTATGGATGAAAAAATTACTTTGGTTGACGGCGTCAAACATTATATGTCTAAAGAACAGCTGGCTCGAATTTCCAGTCTGACCGATTTTTCAAAAATCGCCTATATTGTGGTAAATCACGTTGAAATGGACCATTCCGGCAACATCCCTGATATTATGAAGCTTGCTCCTCAGGCTAAAATAATCACCAACAGCGCCGGGAAACAGGCTTTGGAAGCTCACTTCGACACCACCGGCTGGGAATATGAACTGATTAAGACCGGAGATTCCGTTTCCATCGGCAAACGCACGCTGGAGTTTATGACTACCCCGATGCTGCATTGGCCTGATTCTATGATGACTTATGTAAAAGAGGATAAATTGCTGTTGTCAAACGACGGCTTCGGCCAGCACTATGCATCAGATGCTCTTTTTGTAAAAGACGCTCCGCTTGACGTCGTGACCGAAAATGCCAAGAGCTATTATGCCAATATTCTCTTTCCGTTCGGCTGTCAGGCTGAAAAGGCCCTCAAAACGGCCGGTGACCTGGGGTTGGATATTGATATGATAGCCCCGTCGCATGGATTGATTTGGTCCGGCAAAGACGAGGTAAACACTATTCTTGGCCTGTATGCCAAATGGTCCTCCTGCGGCAATGAGGGCAAAGCGGTCATCGTTTATGACTCTATGTGGGGCGCCACGGCGGCAATGGCCGAAACGGCTATGGCTGTTTTGCAGGATGCCGGCATTCCGGTCACCAAACATTGTTTGGCTGTAAAGAACGTATCGGAAGTTATGGTTGATTTTCTGGATGCCAAATATGTTCTTATCGGCAATCCGACACTGAACAATCAGCTGTTTCCCCGGGTTGCCGGTTTTGTAACTTATATGCGCGGTCTGCAGCCCAAAAACAAGGTTGCTCTGGCGTTTGGCTCTTATGGTTGGCGTCCGGGCGTCGTCAAACAGATTCAACAGGTCTTTGATGAGCTCGGCTGGCAAAGCGTTGAGCCTTTTGAAGAAAAATACACGCCCAAATCCGATGTGCTCGAGAAATTTGCCGAGCGTGTCAAGGAGTTGATAAAACTCTAAAAAGGTTAAAATGAAAGAAACCGTTTTGAGCCGATGCCCGAAACGGTTTCTTTTTTTCATTTGCATGCCAGACATTGGTGGGGCATTTCCCAACCGTACAGCTCGGGGGCATCTTTGGGAGTAGGGAGGATTAAGAACATTTTGTCTTTTTCACTCCATACTTCTATAAAATACTCCGGAGCCGGGGTGTAGGCATAAACATTATGCCCGGTTTCGATGATATAAACACCGTCTTCCTTTTTGGTACGACGAATATTATAGGTCATCTCATGGGTCTGAACCACATCCAGCAAACGGACACTGTTTTGTTTGGGTCCAACTCTGCCGGATATTGTCAGCCAGGTTTCGCCGTTTTTGCGGGAAACATAGAATTCTTCGCCTTCCCAAACGTTGTCATCCAAGAGCGCCGTATAGAACCATACCACCGGAATGGTTGTTTTGTAGCGCACTGTGTCATCCAGACAAGTTTCTTCAAGTTCAAAGATAACCTGGTCTTTTTCCAAAACTGTCTTGATGACCTCAATCTGGTTCTCTGACCATAGTTCTTCTAACTCCATTGTACGGATTTCGTTTCCGTCTTCGTCAAAAGACACGATAGAGCCAATGTTTGTTTCTTTTTCCGTAACGGCATTTGTTTCTTTAGCTAAAAAGAAATAAACGATGACAAACAAAATAACCAGACAAACGAATTCAATGGCTGCTGCCATGAAAAATTTTCTACTTTTTTCCATAACTGTAAATTTTTTAATTATTATTAATATTTTTTTATTCTCAGATGAAAAAAAGAAGTCTCAACTTCAATAATACCAAAACGCACAATAACTTCTTTCAATCACGTACTATATCACTTTTTGCACGTTGGGTCTAGACTAAATCGACATATTTTGTAATTTTTTTTATATTTTTCAAAAAGAAAACCGTTCTGGGCTGTTAAAGGCCTAAAACGGTTTTCTCTTTTTTTAATATCTGTATTTTGCAGATATCTTTCGCCTCATAATGAGATCCAATATGAAAGCGAATACACAGCCGACGATAATAGCTGTAAAAAACTTTTCGTCGACAATATAATATGCCAGCCAGGATGAGGTGGCACATAAGGCAACGAAGGATTTTCCTTCTTCTGCGGTTCCTTTTTTGTAAAAGGTGTGCAGTTCGCCTTTGTTTACGATAAATGCCCATACAAAAGCAAGCAGGGCGAAAATTGTTGTTCCCATTTTTTTATATTTATTATTTATACTTGATTATTTCATACGAAAAAGCCTCATTTACACTACTACTGTTTTCGTAATCATAATCGTTGTATAAACAACACATAATGACTCGAAAAAATAATAACATAAATAAGGCTTTGCATTTATTATAATACCACCGATTGCTCTTCGAGTCTAGACAAAAGCGCATTGCCGCATTCGAGATTTAAAACAAAAAAAGCTGGCATAAAGCCAGCTTTCAATGGTTTCTTGACTGAGCGTTATGTTCACCAGCCCGCAAATACAGCACATCAGCGCCAGGCAATGTACCGTCTGCGTCAGGGTGGTGTCCTTCAGCCGTTGTTTAATAATTTTTTTGACTTTGTACGGTGTGGCCCCCGAACCCTTGCTTAGGGCAAGAGCTTGTAAAGCGCGGAATCTTTTTGCGGAGAAAGGAGTTTCCGGCGCCGCCAAAGAAATGTTCAGTTTCTCCGGTTCGAAAATTGCCGTTAAAACGTCCCATTTCACCGGTTGGGGAGGCTGCTTTCTGATTTCCGATACAGAATATACCGCAGCGACAAAAGCGATAAACCAGGTATCCCGATTGTCAGGCGGGGTAAAATCTGTTGCAAACGAAGGTTGAGAACACATACTGCACAAAAGCACGCTGCTGACCATAGCGAAAATTATCGCTTTCCGGTCAATTTGACTACTCATTGTTTTCATGATACATAATATTTAAGGTAAAAGAAAATCTTGGACAATTTTCATCATCGCCAATAATCAATATACTAATTCACGTTAATGTATTGAAGCTACCATGTCCAAACGGTTCTGTCCAGCCGCAGTTGCTATTTTAACCCATATTTTATGTCTTTTCGCGTCATATAGGCAAAGCGTGAGCCGTTCAGCAGCAGAGAAGAAAAACCGCCGCAGGCCAGTCCCAAAATCAAACCCTTGAGTCCCAGGCCGAATACGAAAGCCAGAATGTAACAGGCACTGACTCTGACGCCCAGAAATGAGATGATTTGAAAAATCGTCGGAATTTTAACGTCACCGCGCCCGTTAAGCGCACCCATAATGTTCAGGGGGAGGGCATCGATAAAAACGTCCAGCAGCAAATAAAGAATCAAGGCGTTAATGGCTGAAATAACCGTCTTGTCGTTGGTGAAAATTCCAAAAATCTGGTTGGGAAAACAATAGATTGAGGCCAGCAGCAGGGCAATAACGCTGAGAGAAACGACATAACCGGCAACCGCGGCGCTGATAATGCCTTCGCGGTCTCGCCGGCCATAGGCGTTGGCCGCCACAATGGATGTCGCCTGTGATATCGAAAAGCAAATCATAAACACCATTGTGCTGACGTTAATCATAATTACAAAGATGGCCATCGTATGCTGTCCCATCCAGCCGGCAAAAGTGCTGACCAGCGAAAAAGAGCCGTTGGTGGCAACTGTGGTGATGGCTGCGCCGTAACCGATTTTGCGGGTCGTGCGGCTGTCGTTCCACCAGGTGTCATAACTGCGGTCCAGTCCGAAACGCCTGTTGAGTTTGGGGTTCTTTTTCATTCTTTTAATGTAATAAAGCATATAAAGCGCCAGAAAAATACGCACAATCAGGGTTGATGTCGCCGAACCGACGGCACCGAGTTCCGGCAGTCCGAATTTGCCGTAAACCAGCACCGGATTAATCATAATGTTCAAAATGTTGGCGACGATAATGCCGTACATAGCCACATACGGCCGCTTGATGGACTGTAAAAAGAAATTGGCGTTGACGTATATCAGAATAAAAGGAATGGATACGACAAATACGCGCAGCACTCTTCCGCCGTGCGTCACCATATCCTCGTTTTGTCCGAGCAAACGCAGAACCAGCTCGCCGTTAAAGCCGATAAGGGTAAAAATGACTGACAAAACGATAAGATAGCGCCGGCCTTCGTTATATATTTTGCCGCAGGAGGCGAATTTCCGCGCACCGAACTTCTGCGACGACTTAATCAGCACGCCCTGCAGCAAGCCAATCGGAATAGTGAACAAGACGACGAACACCGAGTTGGCCAAACCGATATAAGCCAGTTGGTCGGTCTGATAGTTTCCGACAATCATCGTGTCTACTATACCCATAATGCCCATGGCGACAAACGACGTTGTAATCGGCAGCGTCAATTTCAGGATTTGTCTGAGGTTTCGTCTGATTTGTTCTAGTTGCAGCATTGTATCACCGTTGAATATTTTTTAGTCTAGCCTTGTTTACCCGAAATATTATTAATATTCAAGCATTCATATAATTTTCTTAGGGGATTTTTTTAAGATTTTTTTGCAACCCCGTACCAACCTGAAAATCGGTTTGTAATTTTTTTCAAAAAAAGTAGTGCAATTAAGGCTCTGAGCCTTGACAGCCGCCGTAAAAGTTGTATTCATATTGCCGTTTGAAAATTTGTTGGTAAAAGAAAGAAGTAACGATGTTAGCTTTGTTAAAGAAATTAAGTTCGGCCTATGGTGCCAATTTTGCCCCCAAGCTTTATGAAGTTTTAAGAGCAGCCCCTTATACGATAAACGAATTTCGCCGCGATTCCATTGCGGGAATGACGGTCGCCGTCGTATCCATTCCCTTGGCAATGGCGTTGGCGATCGCTTCCGGCGTCAGCCCGGCTCAGGGGTTGTACACCGCAATTGTGGCCGGTTTCTTTATTGCGCTGCTTGGCGGCAGCCGCTATCAAATTGGCGGTCCGACCGGAGCTTTCGTCGTCGTTATCTTCAACGTAATGCAGAATTATGGCTATGACGGCTTGGCAATGACGATGCTGATTGCCGGCGTGGTTTTGATTGTGGCCGGTTTTTTGCGGCTGGGAACATATATTAAGTACATTCCTTATCCTGTGGTTGTCGGTTTTACGGCCGGTATCGGCATTTTGCTTATTTCCACCCAGATTAAGGATTTGCTCGGCCTTCAGATAGAAAACGTGCCGGCCGAATTTCTGCCCAAGTGGAAAATGTATTTGGAAAATCTCGGCAAATTTAGCGGAACCTCGCTGATTATTACGGTCTTTTCTTTTGCCGCCATTTTTTACATCAAAATCAAAAAGCCCAACCTGCCGGCGTTTTTGGTCAGTGTTGTCGGAGCGACGTTGTTGGTTGTTGTCTTTACGCTGTTTGGACTGAATATTGACACCATCGGAAACAAGTTTGGCGGTGTGCCGCATTTTCTGCCCAAACCGCAGCTGCCCGGCTTTGACATCAATCTGATGCTGAAGGTTTTGCCGAGCGGTTTGACCATAGCGTTTCTGGCCGGTGTAGAATCTTTGCTCAGTGCCACTGTTGTGGACGGTATGAGCGGCGACAACCATAACTCCAATGCCGAACTCGTCGGCGAGGGTATTGCCAACATTATGAGTATGCTGTTTGCCGGCGTTCCTGCGACCGGAGCCATTGCCCGGACGGCGACCAACTTCCGTGCCCGCGCGTATTCTCCGATGGCCGGTATTATGCAGTCGGTCTTTTTATTGTTGTTTATGCTGTTGCTGTCTCCGGCTGCAAAATATATTCCTTTGGCTTGTCTTTCGGCCGTTTTGGTGCTCATCGGATGGAATATGCTCAACCTTGATAAAATATACAAATTGCTGACCGGTCCCCGCGGCGACCGCTACACCTTGCTGGCTACGCTGCTGCTGACCGTTCTGGTCGACCTTAACACGGCCATTTCGGTAGGTTTTATTATGGCCAGCATCATCTTTATGCATCGTATGAGCCGTGAGATTGAAATCGAAACAGACGAAGAAACCCTGAAAGATATTGGAGGCGGCCGCGATTTGACCCAGGTGCTGCATGAAAAAGGCGTTGTTTCCCTGCGGTTGTCGGGACCGTTGTTCTTTGGCGGCGCATCGCATATTTCGCATTTTTTCAACAATCTCGGTCAGGCGCCTAAGGTTTTGATTCTGCGTATGGGATACGTGCCGGTTGTTGACGCCAGCGGTGCCAATATCATCGTTGAATTTATCAAAAAACTGCGTAAATATGATACTAAGATTATCCTTTCCAACGTGAAAAAACAGCCGCGCCGCGTTTTGCACGACGCTTTTACCAAGGAAGGGATTGACAATCACGTCATTTCAACCGCGTCAACGTTTGAAAATGCGCTCAAGATGACCCGCCGCTATCTTCAAACGATGGAAAAAGCCGCGCCGCAGGTTGCGGTCTCCGCTGATAACTTGGAAAAATAAGTTGCTTTTTCCGGCTTGTGGATGATAATGGTGATAATTAAGATTATCATTTATAAGAGAAAGGATATTTAAATGACTTTATTTCTGAGTTTGGCTTTGCTGTTGGCCTTTAGTACCAAGGCTCTGGCTAATCCGGCATGTGCCGTATGCACCGTGGCCGTGGGCGCTTCATTGGAAATCGCCCGCCATTACGGCGTTGACGACGCGGTTGTCGGTGTTTGGGCCGGTGCTCTCCTTGCTTTGCTCGGATATTGGCTGATTTTGTGGTTTGACAAGAAAAACTGGCACTTTTTCGGCCGAGACATATTGCTTATGGTCATTTCCGTCGGCTCTGTCGGATTTATGTATATCAGCCAAATTCCTTACCGGCCACAGCCGATTTTGGTGTTCTATATGGATCCGCTGTTGTTCAGTACCATTTTGGGAGCGTTGACTTTTATATATGTTTCCAAATTTTATCAATGGATGAAGGCCCGCAACGGCGGCCATGCGCATTTTCCTTTCGAAAAAGTGGTGCTTCCGGTCGGGGCGCTGCTGTTGTTGAGTTTGTATTTCAACTATTACCCGCTGTCGGGCGGTGCGGATGTTTCTTCTTTGGATGCCGCAGGTTTGTATGATTTTTCAGGAGATAAATAATGAGCAAGGCTAAAAATGTTAAAGAGTTTGTTGAAAGAATAGACGCCTCTAAAAAGGTTAACCCCAAAGATTTGTCTTCTGATCAGGATTTGACCATCGGAATTATGAATCTGATTTCCATTGAAGAGCATCTCGTGTTCTCCGGAGCCAAGACCGGCAAAAGCTCGTATTATGACCTCATTGAGGAAGTCCGTGAGCTTCGCAAAACTCTGATGCAGAAAATTATTCCGGCTTATGAAGGTGAGGTTTGGTGTATTTCCAAGCATTTGCTGGCGTCTTCCATGCGCCTGATGGAGGTCGGAACCAAACAACAGTCCCTGGGCAACAAAGAAGCCGCCTACGATTTGTTCAACAAGGCTTATGACTTGTATTGCCTGTTTTGGGGGCTCAATATGAATATGCTCAATGTTGAGGATGTTAAATGGGTTGAAGACAAAATGGAGGATATTAAAAAGATTTCGGCCAAACTGGAAGAAAACAACCCGCAGCCGGAAAATGTCAAAACGGAAAAAGTCGGTGCTTTGGCAAAAATGAAAGCCTTTGTCCGCAAAGCCGTAGACTGCTGCATTGAATAAAACGTCATAAACAGAACCAAGCCCGCTAAAGCGGGCTTTTTTTATTGCAAAAATTGGTTTTAAGTGTAAACTGCAAACGAATTTATACATATTAGATATATATTATGACTATTATAAACCTTAAAATATTTTGAGTATGATTACGGAAATTCCTTCTTTTTTGCTGGTAAACGAGGCCAAAATGCCGAATGATGCCGTTTTAATCGTAAAAAATTCAGTTGTCGAAAACGCTTATCCAGCATTTGTTGTGAACGCTGAAAGCGCCAGACCGGCTGCCGCGTTCAATATTGAAGCTGACGACGGTTATAGCCTTACCCAAACCGCTGACGGTATCTATAATGCAGGCATCGGAACATTCGATTATGTCAGTTATCCGTTTTGCGGGCAGGGGGTATCGTGCTTTTTTGCCGTATTGGGATGCAATATGTACGACGGTGCGGTATTGTTGCCGCTGTTGTTGTGTCGCCGGCCGGAAATCGAAAACGTCGGCCTGTTTATGCACCGGGATGATATGTGTTATGCGGTTTCTCTGTTCAAAACGAAAGACGCCGTCGCTTACGAAAACTGGCAATGTGCGGTACGGTCGTTATGTGAGGAACTGAACGTTATGACTTTGGATTTCTTGGAAGTCGGATATTTGGCTTATCCTCGTTAATATTCTCGTAGTTAAAACAAAAAAAACTCTGCCGAGGCAGAGTTTTTTTATTGCAAAATTTTTTTTATTCCTTATGCTGACGCTCGCGAATTTTATTAAATAACCACATAATTTATTTTTATTATTATGATGCAGATAAAAAAAACAACAAGGAGTATTTATGTAAAGCTCCAGGCACCCTCAACGGCTTTTGACGAAACTTTAGAACAGTTTAAAAAGGCCCGCCTGAATATTGTTAATCCGGTACCGGCCGTCGTCGTGGGAACCTCTGTTTGTCCGGCGTTGTCTCTGATGTTGGAGAGCGCGGCCATTGAACGGGAAGTAAAATGCCTTTCAAAACTGGCCGGAGCCGGTTTGGTAGATGTCTGTTTCAAAGGCGCACCCAAAACAACCATGTGCTTTTATGCCATCTGCCTGGGAAAGATGGAGGATTTGGCAGGGCAATGGGAGACGGCAATGAAGCTGACGCAGGAAAAGTTCGGCGATGTCATTGAGTGTTGCATTCATCAGGTAGACCGTAATTTTTCTTATCTGACGGCAAGCTTTCGTCCGGACAAAGACTGCAACAGCTATAAAGACGATTGCCGCCGCTACGAAAAATGGTACGATCAGATGATGTGTATGTGTTCTTTGCTCAGAATCCGCAATTATCATATGGTTTTAACCGGATTGGCAAACTGAACGGCAAATAAAAAAGGAGTTGTCTTGTTTAAGACAGCTCCTTTTTGTTTTGGCGGTTTTTTTATTCGATGATTTCGAAACCGCTCATCAAAATCATCTTCTGGGACGATTCCGCGTTATATTTCACCCGGACTTTTGCCGCTTTCCAGCGAACATCGTTTAATATGTCGCTGAAAGCGTAAAATTGCTGTGTCCCGGTTTCCTTAAAGCGGAATATATACATATTGCCTTCTTGGACTTTTTCCGAAACGGTGAACGTTTGTTCAACCAAATTGGCTTCGGAAGGTATGTCCGACTGGCTTTGGCTCTGAACTTCCAAATATTTTTTCATATATTCGGCAACCGCTTCTTCCAGTGAAGGGGCAACGCCGACAATTTGCTTGTTCAGCGCCGAGCAGAACCCGTAATACTTCGGCATAACATCGTTTGTGGCAATAACGGTTGAAAAATAAGTCGGTATTCCCTCGATGTTATAAAACAAAGCGTCGTTAAGGCTCAGCGTGTTCAGACGGATTCCGTCGCGTACCAAATCGTGCGAGGCAATTGCGTGTTCGGCATCGTTTTCGTTAATACCTGTCCGCTCGTAGTAAAAAGCCTGTCCCGTCCGGGTGTTGGTAAACATCATTCCCAGAGTAGAACCTTTGGAGTTCCATGATTTGATGCCCGTATAGTAATAGTTGTCACCATTACTGTACACCACTTCAAGATCCTCCTCCGTTGCTTTTTTACGGCCTTTGTCGGTCAGATTAATCCAGCCGTGAACATATTCGCCCCACCAGGAAATATGGTTTTTGATGATGCGCTCAGGATAAATGCGGTTTACAAAAGCCGGAGCGTCTTCAATTCCCGTTCTGGTAATTTCACCGCTTTGAACGTCGACAATGGCCATTCCCGTAACCTTGGGAGCGCTCCATCCGATGTTGTTTTTCAGCAGAGAAACCGTGTTAAAGGGCAGGCCGTGTTCATTGATTTCTATTCCGAAGTCGTCCATCAGACCATCGACGCCGTTGATTCTCAAATGACGTTCAAGGTCAGAAAACAAAACGCCGCTTTCCAGATACTGCAGTTGCAGTTCTTTGCCGTTAACCTTGTTTACCAAAAAGTATTTACTCGGATCATTTTGAAAAACCAGTGCATAACCGTTGGTAACGCCGTTTCTGAAGGCTTTCCAAGAGCTTGAGTGCTCCAGAGGGGCAACCCATATGGGTTGTTCCTTAAAGATGAAATGGATTTCCTCATCGCTTCCGAACTCGTTGATTTTGAAATCAGCGGTAATTACCTGAGCCGTAAATTTACCCAGTTCGCACTTTTGCGAAAGTTCACCCATTTTGTGTTTTTCAATCAAGTCTCTGGCCGTTTCTTCCGAAACGCGGTTCATTTTTGTCAGCGGAATTTGGTGAATGTTCTCATCAAAGGCTGTAGAGTCCTGAACTTCGATATTCAACTGATCCCTGAAATCGCCGGCATGAAACATCGGTGTCGAAATACATCCCATAACCAGCATAACGACGACTACGGAAATCAAAAAGCCAATGTTTACTTTGCTCCATTCCTCGTTAACGATTCCGGAGTACAATAAAATCAATATCGCTATTGCAAGATATTCAACATATATTGCAATGGTGTCAAACGATATAACCGGCATCGCCAAGCAGTTAAACAGCGTAAAACAGACAAAGATGCCCAAAGACGCCAATAAGCTGCTTTTGAACGACCTTATTGTGCGAACGGGGATGAACGTCATCACAAAAAATAAAATCCCGAATACTGCTGAACAAAATACATATGTTCCCATAAATTTATGTTGTTTTGTCTTTGTTTAATGAGGCGCATGGATTTCCTAGTTCCTTCCTCGTGTTTATAATAAGTGTTAATAATTTTTCTTATATAACTGGAAATTATGCCACATTTTGGCTATTATGTCAAAATATTTTTTAAGCATAAAAATAAGCCCCGAAATTTTCGGGGCTTAAATCCGAACTGTGTAAAGTTCTAATCAGCCAGACCCAAATATTTATATTTTACTCTGACTTTGTAGTTGCTGCCGTATGCGTCAATCAGTTCGTTGGCTGCGGCCTGGCTCATATCGGCCTGAGCCTTTGAGCGCAAAACCTCAAGTTCTTCTTTGGAGAGATTGTCGCTGGCTTTAATCACTTTTGTCGGAACCACAATCAGGTTGACTTCGTCATTGCTGATAAGCTTCGGCGTTCCCAGCTTTTCCTGAAACAGCTCTTCAATCTGAATACGGGACAAGCCGGCAAAGTTTTCAGTATGTTTGATGGCCTTGGTTGTCTTAACCGGCAGTTCAAAGCGACGGCCAACATCTCCGATTTCGTCACCGTTTTCAAGATCATGGGTAACGTCGTTGATAATTTCCTGCGCAATTGCATTCTTTTCATTGGCGGCCCACATCTTCTGAATTTCGCCTTCAACTTCGCTCAGCTCTTTGGGATGAGCGTCTGTAACGGAATCAACGCGGACGATGGTAAAACCGTTGTCGCCCTCCAACACCTGACTGATTTCTCCGCTGTTGTAAGAGAAAGCGGCGTCAATAAAGTCCGTAGAGGCAATCAGCTTGTTATGGCTTGCCGGAGCGGATTTCGATTTGCCTTCTTCATTCAGGCCGATTACTTTGTTGATTCTTGCGTTATATTCTTCCGCAATGCTTTCCAGGGTTGCACCGGCGCCGATTTTGTCTTCTATCTCGGCAACGGCGTTATACGCTTCGTCATAGGCTTTTTCTTTGCGAATGGCGTCAATAATCTTATTGCGGGCAGCAGCCAGAGAAGTTTCCTTCTTGGGAATGATGTTGGTCACTTTCATGATATGCCATCCGAGTTCTGATTTAATCGGGTTGGTGTAATCTCCCGCTTTCAAATCAAAGACTGCATCGCTCATATCTGCAATCAGCATGTCTTTGGACACTTCGCCCAGCTGGGTTGCAGCTTTGTCTTGTTTGGCAAATTGTTTGGCGACGTTGTAAAAGTCTCCGCCGGCGTTTAATGCGGCAAAAGCCTTGTCTGCGTCGTCTTGGTTGTCAAACACCATTTGCAAGACGTTGCGGTTCTCGGGAATCACAAATTGATTGATGTTTTCGTTATAATAGTTTTTGATGTCGGTTTCGCTCGGAGTAACTTTGGAAGCGAGTTTGTCAACAGAAAGCTCAATAAACGAAACGTTGCGGGTTTCGGGCTCTTCAAACTGGGCGGCAAAATCCTGATAATACTGTTCCAGTTCTTCCTGACTTATCTGACGGTCGACCTTTAAGCTCTCCGGACGGATTTCGATGTATTTGAAGACTTTTTTCTGATTTTCCAGCTGTGCCAGATATTTGTTCATAAAGGCCGGAATGTTGATGTTTTCCACCGGGTTCTGAACCAGATGCTGTTTTTCTATGTCTTTGCGCAGCGTGTCAATGTAGCGCTGTTCCGTCCAGCCGGAGGCATTGAGCAGCCGGCGCAGTTTGTCGAGGCTGAAATTGCCGTTTGCATCCATAAACTCAGCTTGGGAATAAATGATTTTCTTTACCAGATCGTTGCTGATGCTGACATTCAGGTCTTCTGAGGTTTTTTGCAAAATGGCGTTGACCAGGTCTTTCTGGACGATATTTTGCAAAATGGCGTTTTTCATATTGTCATTGACGTCAATATTGTCGCCGAACAGGTTTTTGGCGGCTTGGAGCTCCTGATTGTACTGATTGCGGATTTCGTCCTGATAAACGATTATGTCGTCCACTTTGATAATCGGGCGGTTTTTTCCGGCGCTGCTCAAATAGCCTGAAACGCCGAACAAAGACATAAAGCTTAACGCAGTAAGAATAAGGATGCTTTTTGCAGCCCAAGAGTCCTGCACACTTCTGATTTTGGTCATCATAGCAATTATCTTCCTATTTATAAATCTAACATCTTGCGCGATTATATATCATTATTAATAATTTATACAACTTATAAATATTGGTGTTGAAAAGTTTTTTTGACTGTGTTAGAAGAAGACATAATTTTTTTTGAAAAAGGATAAAATCATGGCTCGTAAAAAGTTAATTGCAGGTAACTGGAAGATGAATGGCCTTTTGGCTGATGGCGTTGATTTGGCTAAGGGAATTGCCGCAGAAGTTAAGGCTCTCGGCAAACCTCAGTGCGAATTTCTGGTTTGTCCGCCGTTTACATTGCTGACTTCTGTCAAAAAAGCCCTTCGCGGTGCAAAAGTGGCCTTGGGGGCGCAGGACTGCCATTTTGAAACGAAAGGCGCCCACACCGGCGACGTCAGTCCGGCAATGTTGGCTGATTTGGGATGCTCTTATGTTATTCTCGGCCACTCGGAACGTCGTGCCGACCACCACGAGTCGAATGAATTGGTTAATAAAAAAGCTGTTGCGGCTCACTCTGCCGGCCTCAAAACCGTAATCTGCATCGGCGAAACGCTGGAACAGCGCGAAGCAGGCAAAGCCATCGAAGTTTGCAAAGAGCAGATTTTAGGCTCGGTTCCCGACGATTCTACGTCTTCGGATACCGTTATTGCATATGAACCTGTTTGGGCCATCGGCACCGGCAAAATTCCCACCACGGCTGACGTTGAGGAAGTTCACGCCGCCGTTCGCAAGGTCTTGGCCAAAAAACTGGGAAAAGGCAATGCCAATAAAATGCGCATTCTTTACGGCGGTTCCGTAAAACCGAATAACGCTAAAGAATTGATGTCGCTTCCTGACGTTGACGGCGCCCTGATTGGCGGTGCCAGCCTCAAGGTTGCCGATTTTCTGGCAATTGCCAAGAATTCCGGCTGTTAATTAGTAAATTTTAAGGAAAAAATTATGGGAACAGTTTTATTAGTCATCCATTTGTTAGTAGCTATTTTTCTGGTTGCAGTCATTTTGCTCCAGCGTTCTGAAGGCGGTGCCTTGGACGGTCTCGGCGGCGGCAACGGCGCATCCAGCTTTTTAAGCGCTCGCGGAACCGGAAACTTTCTGACCCGCACGACGGCTATTCTGGCCACGATTTTCATCATCACCAGCATTTCGCTGTCTTTGTATTACAAAGGCACCGACCGTCATGCCAAATCAATTTTGGAAGAAGCTCCCGTTGCTGCAGAAGCGGAGCCTTCGGCTCCTCAGGCTCCGGTCGCTGGCAAGTAGATGAGGCTCTCAAACGAAAATAAAGGCACCTTTTTCGAAGGTGCCTTTGTCACTTTAAAACAAGCGTAATTTTTTATGAAAACCCAAGTTAAAAAGGTACTGAAATGTCTGAAAAAACTAAATTTATATTCATAACCGGCGGTGTTGTCTCGTCTCTCGGCAAAGGACTGGCCTCGGCGTCTTTGGCTGCAACTTTGCAGGCAAGAGGTTTCAAGGTTCGTATGCGTAAACTTGATCCGTATCTCAATGTCGACCCGGGAACCATGAGTCCATACCAGCACGGCGAGGTATTTGTTACTGACGACGGTGCCGAAACAGATCTTGATTTGGGGCATTATGAACGTTTTTCGGGTGTTGCCTGCCATAAAACCGACAGCGTGACTTCCGGCAAGATTTATCAACGGGTATTGGATAAGGAGCGCCACGGCGATTATCTCGGTGCCACCATTCAGGTAATTCCCCATGTAACCAACGAGATTAAAGAATTTATAAAATCAGACATCACCGATGAGGATTTTGTTTTGTGCGAAATCGGCGGTACTGTCGGTGATATTGAAGGCCAGCCCTTTTTGGAGGCAATTCGCCAAACGGCGTATGACCTCGGCCGTGAACGCGTTATGTTCATTCATGTTACCCTGCTGCCGTTTATTCCGGCTTCTGGCGAGCTGAAAACCAAGCCCACCCAGCACTCCGTAAAGCAGCTTCAGGAATACGGTATTCAACCGGATATGCTTCTTTGTCGTTCTCAGATGCCGATTCCTCAGAACGAAAAACGCAAAATTGCCTTGTTCTGTAACATCAAGGAAGAAAACGTCATCGCCGCTCTTGATGCTCCCAGCATCTATGCCGTGCCGCTCGCATATTCACACGAAGGAATGGACGCTCAGGTGTGCAAATACTTCGGTTTGGATGCCGCTCCGGCAGATTTGAGCAAGTGGGAACATATTGTTGATACGATTAAGCATCCCGAAGGAGAAGTCAAAATCGCCGTCGTCGGCAAATACACCCAGATGCTCGACACCTATAAGTCTTTGGGCGAGGCGCTTTGCCACGGCGGTATTGCCAACAAATATAAGGTTCGTATCAAATGGGTCGATTCCGAAACGCTTGAAAACGGCAATGTAGACGAACAACTCGGCGACGTCAGCGGAATTTTGGTTCCCGGCGGTTTCGGAGCCCGGGGCACGGACGGCAAAATGACCGCCATTCGTTATGCCCGCGAGCATAAGATACCTTTCTTAGGCATTTGTTTTGGTATGCAGATGGCTGTTATTGAAACGATGCGCAATGTCTGCGGCGTTAAAAATGCCGGGACCACGGAGTTCGGACCTGATTGCGAAGCGGTTGTAGGCTTGATGACCGAATGGGATAAGGATGGTGCCAAACAAATCCGCCACAAAGATGGCGATTTGGGCGGTACGATGCGCTTGGGCGCCTATGAATGCGAGCTTGCTCCGGGATCTTTGGTCAGCAAGGTTTACGGAGCCACGAAGATTTTTGAACGCCATCGTCACCGTTATGAGGTTAATATGAAATATGAAAACCAGCTGAAACAAGCCGGTATGCTCATTTCAGGAAAGTCTCCGGACGGCAAGCTGCCTGAAATCGTAGAAATTCCGGATCATCCCTGGTTTATCGGCGTCCAGTTCCATCCTGAGCTGAAATCCAAACCGTTTGCGCCGGCGCCGCTGTTTGTTTCCTTTGTGGCTGCGGCTGTCAAACAGAGCCGTTTAATATAACGCTGGCGGCAAAAACATAAAAAGGGAAGGGACATCCTTCCTTTTTTTATGGAAAGTTCAAAAAATTCTTGCACAATTTCTCATTTATATATATCACTTGTCACTATGGTTGTGATGTCGAAACCGGATGTAAAATGAAAAAGTATCTGTTTTTAGCTTTGTTTATCTGCTTGCTGCCCGATGTTGCCGCTGCCGGAATGCGCGAATATTTCCAGCAGGTTCAGCGTGATGTCAAGGAAACCTGGAAGTCTGACGAATATGACCTTTTTGTTCCTGTTTACGCCTGGCATAACCGTCTGACCTATGACCAGAAACATATTGATAAATATAATGAAAACCCCTGGGGACTGGGTTTGGGCAAAACCAGATACGACGAAAACGGCAACTGGCACAGCCTTTATGCTATGGCTTTCAAGGATTCTAACAAATATCTCGAAACGATTTTCGGTTATGCCTGGATGAAAAACTGGTTCGTCAATTGCAACCGTGATTTTCGCGTCGGTTTGGGATATACTCTGAGTCTGACCCAGCGCCATGAATATAAATACATTCCGGTGCCGCTTCCGCTTCCGCTGGCCGGCATTGAGTATAAAAAGGTTGCCTTGCAGGCCGCTTACGTTCCCGGCGTCAAAAACGACGGTAACGTTCTCTTCATCTGGACACGTATCGGGCTGAACTGAATTACCGCAAGATATTTCTTGCCTTTAGCCGTTTAATGATTAATATGCTTTTATCTGAAAATATTACTAGTATTAATCATTAAAATATTATCATCATGAAACCTTACATCTCAACCAATTGTTTTGAGCTGTCCAGAATGGATATGTTAAAACAAAACGTTCGCTATGTGATTTATCCGCAAAATAATCGCCTGGCCGGAGAAATTGCCGCAATGTTTCCGGGAAAACCGCAGTTGGCCGTTTCCCCGCAGCAGCATCGTCTGGATTTGACCAAGATACCGCCGTCAATTAAGGCCGTAAACGGATTGATTGGCTTGATAAAAAACTCATTCAGCGGTCGGGGTCTGTATATCGGACATTCGGATATCCATGATAAAGTCATCAAAAATCCGTCGTTTAAAGGCGAGGGGTTGTTTCTCTACCTGATACGTCCGGGGCGTTATCAAAACGACCCTCTGGCTAATTTGCTCAATCACGAAGGGCCTTTTGGCAAAAAAGAGCTGAAGAAGCGCGCTAACATTGAAACGAGCAGCAACATTGTCGACAATGTCCGCTTAAAGGATTGCCGGTTTATAGCCGTTAGTCCCGACAGTATTGTTTCTTTGTACCTCGGAGCTTACGCTTATTATGAAATAGACCGGTTGTATAAACACAAACCCGAAGTCTTTTTCTTTAATTGCCGTCAGTATGACGGAATAAGCCGCCGCGCCGAAGCCGTCTTTTCTTCTTTGGGAATAGAACCGCAGCTTATGCCGGAGAGCTTGGGTGAACGGGAAAATCAGCCGGCGGGACTGTTTATCATCCGGCAGGATGAGCTGCATCGACACATGCATTTTCTGCAAAATGTAGGAAAAAGGCTGTCCGTTCGTCCGTTGTTTTACCTCTGCAAGGTTACAAACAACGAAAGCCAGGCGGAACATAAACGCAAAATTGAGAGCTGGTTTGATATAAAACTCTGATTTTATAATCCCCATTCCGCCGGCGTGCGGTTTGGGGATTATAAATTTATCTGTTGCCAACAGCTGCGCGCGGTGTTAGTTTTTGAACATAACAGACTAACATGAAAGGTAATTTCCGAGATGGAACAAAGAACAATTAAAATCGGTAATTTCGAAATCAACAACCGCCTGCCGTTTGCGCTTTTTGCCGGCCCCTGCCAAATTGAGAGCCGTCAGCATGCCATAGATATGTGCGGGGCGATGATTGAAATCACCAAAGAACTTGGCATAAATTACGTGTTCAAAGCGTCTTTTGACAAAGCCAACCGCACGTCGCTCAACGGTCCTCGCGGCGTAGGCATTGACGAAGGGCTGCGGACGTTTGATGAAATCAAAAAGCTTTACGACAACATTCCGATTGTTACCGATGTTCACGAAAGAGAGCAGTGTGCCGTCGTCGCGCCGCATGTCGATATCTTGCAAATCCCGGCCTTTTTATGCCGGCAGACTGATTTGCTGATTGCCGCTGCCAAAACCGGAAAGGTTATTAATGTAAAAAAAGGCCAGTTCTGCGCTCCTTGGGATATGAAAAACGTCGCGAAGAAAATCGAAGATTCCGGCAATATGAACGTCTGCCTGACCGACCGCGGAACCAGTTTCGGCTACAATACGCTGGTAACCGATTTTCGCGGGTTGCCGAAAATGGCTCAGGACACCGGATGTCCGATTGTCTTTGATGCCACTCATTCGGTTCAGCAGCCCAGCGGGCAGGGCGGAACCTCGGGCGGACAACGGGAATATGCGCCGGTTCTGGCTCGTGCCGCGGTTGCCGTCGGTGTTGCTGCCTTGTTTATTGAAACCCATGATAATCCTGACGTTGCATTGTCCGATGGGCCGAATATGATACCGCTGCATGAAATGAAACGGGTATTAACCGAGCTCCAGGCTTACGACAAGATTACCAAAACGATTGTAAAGCCGTATTAAGTATGGGTAAAAACCGAAAAGAGCCGCGATTGTTTCCGATGCGGCTCTTTTTATCTCACGGATATCCGGACCAAAACGAGAATAACAAAACCGGCAGGAAAAACGAATATGCAGTTTGCTGACGACGGATACATCATTAATATGCGCAAACATGGGGAGAGTTCGCTCATCCTCAGCGTTTTGACGCGCGAGCACGGCAAAGTCACCGGCTTTGTCAAAAACTGCCTTTCCAAAAAAAATCTTCCTGTTTATCAGCTTGGCAATCAGTTGAAAATAGAAGCTTATGCCCGGGTCGATGATAATATGCTGAGCTTGCGTACCGAGTTAATCACCCCCTCGGCGGTCAACTTTTTAGGAGACGGAAACAAACTTCGGACGCTGACATCGCTTTGTTCTCTGCTGAATGCCTGCCTGCCTGAAATGGACAATTTAGAACGCTTTTTCTATTATATAGAAAGTTTTTTTAATCTTATAAATGAAGATAATTGGTTAACGCACTATGCTTATTTCGAATTTTATCTTCTCGAATATTTGGGAATAGGTTTGGATCTGAGCGAATGTTCGGCCACCGGCACGACCGAAAATCTGGCCTATGTTTCGCCCAAAACCGGTAAGGCCGTTTGCCTTGAAGCCGGTGAGCCGTATAAAAACCGGCTTTATAAGTATCCTCGTTTCATTTTGGAGCAAAACTACCGTCCTCAGCCGCCTGAATTGGCTGATTTGCTCAATATGACCGAGTTTTTCCTCTATAAAAACTTTTTTGCATCTCACGGCTTGAAATTTCCGCCGACCCGTGTTAATTTGGCGGAAATTGTTAAATAACAGCCGAAATGCTAGCTCTAAGGATGTTACATGCCCGAATTTGAACAAAAAATAAAAAACGTTGCTCTGGCTGAAGAATTGAGCACCCGCTATCTTTCTTATGCAATGTCAACCATTGTAGACCGTGCGCTGCCGGATGTTCGAGACGGTCTGAAACCGGTTCACCGCCGTCTGCTGTTTGCAATGCGCCAGCTGCACCTGGATCCCAAGTCGGGATTCAAAAAATGCGCCCGCGTCGTCGGCGACGTCATCGGTAAGTACCACCCTCATGGCGATACTGCGGTTTATGGTGCCATGTGTCGTTTGGCACAGGATTTTTCCGTCCGTTATCCTCTGGTGGACGGACAGGGCAATTTTGGCAACATCGACGGCGATAACCCCGCGGCCATGCGATACACCGAAGCGCGGCTGACCGAATTTGCCATGGCTTTGATGGAAGGGCTCAACGACGATGCTGTCGATTTTCGCGACACCTATGACGGCGAAGAGTCCGAGCCGGTCGTTATGCCCGGCGCCGTACCCAATTTGCTCTGCAACGGTTCTGCCGGCATTGCCGTTGGTATGGCCACCAACATCCCGCCTCACAACCTTTCTGAAGTTTGTGACGCTTTGCTGCTGCTGATTGAAAAGCCTGATGTTGAAATAGAGCCGCTGGTGCGAAAGGTAAAAGGGCCTGATTTCCCGACCGGAGGTATTATAATTGACAGTTTTGCGACCATTTTGGCCAACTATACTCAGGGCAGAGGAAACTTTCGTATCCGCGCCAAGTGGGAAAAGGAAGATTTAGGGCAGGGGCAGTACCAGATTGTTGTTACCGAAATTCCTTATCAGGTTGTTAAATCCAAGCTGATTGAGCGCATTGCTTTGCTGCTGCAGGAAAAGAAAATCCCTTTGTTGAGCGATGTTCGCGATGAATCGACCCATGATATTCGTATCGTTCTGGAGCCCAAAAGCCGCAATGTCGATGCCAATTTGCTGATGGAATACCTGTTCCGCCAGACGGAGCTGGAATCCCGCTTTAATATGAATATGAACGTATTGGATTCCGATAACGTTCCCCGGGTGATGAGCATCAAAGAGGTTTTGCAGGAGTTTCTGCGCCATCGTCAAATTGTATTGCAGCGCCGCTCAAACTACCGTCTGCAGAAAATCAACAATCGACTGGAAATCCTTTCCGGCTATCTGATTGCCTATTTGAATCTTGACGAAATCATCCGCATCATTCGGGAAGAAGACGAGCCCAAGGCCGTTATGATGACGGAGTTTTCTCTGACCGACAATCAGGCGGAGGCAATTCTGAATATGAAATTGCGTAGCCTGCGCAAGCTGGAAGAAACCGAAATCAAAAATGAATTTGACGAACTTTCGGAAGAAAAAGGCCAATTGGAAGCGCTGCTGGCCGATGAAACGCTGCGTTGGCAGAAAATCTCCGAAGAAATCAAAGTTATTCGGGAAAAATTCGGCAAAAAAACAGTTTTGGGCCGCCGTCGGACAGAATTTGCCGAGATTGCCGAGGAAATTGAAGTGCCGATAGAAATTTTGGTGGAAAAAGAGCCCATTACCGTTATTCTTTCGCAAAAGGGCTGGATACGCTGTACCAAAGGCCATAATCCGCTCAACGAGGAATTCAAGTTCAAAGACGATGACTCTTTGCTGATGGCCATTCACGCCCAGACGACGGACAAGATAATCCTTTTCGATACCTCCGGAAAATTCTTCAATATTCAGGGAAGCGAAATTCCCAGCGGCCGCGGTTTTGGTCAGCCGTTGCGCCTGATGGTCGATTTGGGCAACAATGACAACATTTGCGATATGTTCGTTTTTGAGCCCAAAGCTTCATACCTGATAGCATCTAACAACGGCCGGGGATTTGTGGTTGATGAAAACCATCTGCTTGCCCAAACCCGAAACGGTCGTAAGATTATGAATCTGGCTGACGGAGAGACTGCGGTGTTCTGCAAAAAAATCACCGGAGATATGGTTGCCGTCATTGGTGACAACCGAAAGCTTTTGATATTCAAAATGGAAGAAATTCCCACAATGGCGCGCGGCCGGGGCGTAACCTTGCAAAAATACAAGGACGGAGGCCTGAGCGACATTCAGATTTTCAACGAGGCTGACGGTTTCAGTTATAACCGTGCCGGCGGAACCAAAACCGAAACGGATTTGCTGAGCTGGTTGGGACACCGTGCCCAGGTGGGCAAACTGGCACCTTTTGGTTTCCCCAAAAACAACAAGTTTTTTAAAGGAGACAAATAAACCCTATGGCGGAAGTTCTCTTTGAGTACGTGCGTAATGGAAATTTTGTAAAGGTAACCGCTGTCGAGCCGGAAACCAAGGTTGAAGCGAGCGTTGTCGTTCCGGCGGGACTGTCCCAGGAGCAAATGCAAATTCAGGCATTGCAGAAACTGCGGTACGTTTTGAAAAAAATGGAAGAAGAGTAAAAAGACAAAGGGCCTGTCGTTCAAATCAGGCTCTTTTTTTATGAAATCAATCTTGTAATTCGATTTTAACCTTTTTGCCGTAAAAACGGATTAAAACCATCAGATTGCCGATTTTGAGGTCGCCGCGGCCGGTTTCCATGTTTTCAATAAAAAAAGACGGCAGCAAAGTCTTCTGGCTGACGTAATCGATTGTCAAACGGTTTTCCGTCCGTAAGGTCCAAAGCTGTTTGGCCAGGGAGGTACGGCAGTTTTTCCAGTTCATTCGGTTTTGCTTCTTGCTCAATTTCATAATCTTGCTCCTTGTTGTTTCATATTAAAATGTCAGGTCTGCACAACCTAAGGTTATTATGGCCGGACGGACGAAAACCGGCAGACCGGATAAATTATACCACGGATAAAACAAGGTGCTTGTGGATAACTGCCTTTAGTTTTTATTAATAATTTTCAATTGCAAATTTATGCTGTAATATAACCGCAAATTTTGCATAAATTGCAAATTGGGGAATAGAATTTAGGGGAAAATAATTAGATGTCAAATCAAACCGCTGATGCTGCTAATGTGTCCAAAAGCAACAACAATCTTCCGCAGTTTATGAACGAAAACAGCAAGGTAAACTATACCGATATCGAAGAGAACACCTCTTGGTTGACCAATAACCTGCACCGTTTGATGATATGGGTCAGTGCCGCTTGGTTTGCTGTTGTTCTGATTTACATCACCCAGTTTTTCGGCTGGTCAAACCTCTTTTTGATGATGCCCGACGAATTTGGCGGATTCCTTGCCGGAATTACGCTTCCTTTGGCCATTATCTGGGTGGTTATGGCCTATATTGACCGCGGCACATCTTTTAAGCAGGAGGCAAAATTCCTCCGCGCCTATATGAACCAGCTTGTTTACCCCGAACAAGGCGCTCCCCAGACAGCAAAGGCCATGGCCGATGCCATTCGTTCCCAGGTGGTCGAGCTTCAGCAGGTGACCAAGCTGGCAACCGAGCAGACCGCGAAAATTAAGGATGAAATCGGCAGCAATATCAACGAATTTGCCAAATTGGTTTCTACTCTTGACACTTATTCTTCCAAAACGATTGTCGAATTGAGCGACGGCGTAAAGTTCTTGGTCAAAAACTTCGAAAACATCACCTCCAAAGCCGAAACCTCGGCAGAAACCGTGGCCCAATACAACCGCGAATTCATATCCGGCGCCGGCGATATTGAAAAAAATATCAATGCGTTGTTTGACAAGCTGTTGCCGCGTATTAACGAAATCAAATCTACGGCCGGTATTTTGCAAGAAATTTCGGACAGCAGCAATCACAACATTTTGCGGGCCAACGAGTTGTTGACGCAGTTTAATCAGGAAAGCACGGATAACCTTTCCCGGGTAAGCGAAACCTTAAACAATCAGACGTCAATTTTGCAAAAAATTTCTGAAAATGCGGTTGAAAACTGTGGTATCATACAAAAAACCGTAGGGTCTGAAATTGATAATTTGGGTACACTGCTTAATTCTCACGTAGCCCAATTGGACAGCGTAATCAATGAACATGATTACACTTTGCGCCAGAAACTTTCGGAGATGACCAATCACGCTATGGAAGGCTGCAAGACCATCGGCCATACGATTGAAAAAGAACTGGGCACTCTGGACCATGCCGTTGATTTGCAAATCAACAAAGTGGATACCGCCATGGGCAAACATCGCACGACGATTGCCGGACAGATTAACGAACTGAGCGAGAAGACCGACCTTATTACCTCAAAGCTGGGAACGCACGGTTCCGCTCTTGCTCAGGAAATTGACAAGTTGATGGTTCGCAGCAATACTTTGGAGGAAAGCATTTCTATTCAGGTTGAGAACTTGAATAATGTGGCTGAAACCATTACCGGTTCTATGCAGAAAGTGGACACCTCTCTTGCCGGCAACATAACTTCGCTGCATGAGAAATCTGAGGCTGCCGTTGACGACATTACCACCTATATCAGCACCTTGGAAGGCAAAACCACCCGCCTTGAGGAGCTCTCTACCGCCGTATTGGAAAAATCCGCTCGCGTTTCGGATGAAATTGTCCGCAGCCATAACAGCCTTAACAACGTAATTGGGGATATTTCGGATCGCATTGAAAGCCTCAATGATGAGATTCTTGCCAGCAGCGATATGCTAAAGAAGCAGGCCGAGCAGTCGGTCAACCAGATTAACAGCGTCGGCGACAGTATGAACAAACACGCCATGTCGCTGACCGAAGCGTCTTCAATTGTGGTATCGCAAAGCCAGATAAGCGAGGCTGCACTTTCTCAGCAGCAGCGCAACATCACCAATTCCGCCAACCGCGTCGAAGAAATCAAGTCTGAACTCAAACGCCAGATTGACGAGCTTTACAAAGCTTCCGCAGCAATAGAAGACGATGCTGCTTCAACCGTGGAAAAACTCAAAAAACAGCTGGATATTATGATTGCCTCCTGTGATGATGTTATTACCAAGAGCAAATCGATTAATGATAATCTTGCCGAACAGGCAACCCAGTTTGACACCAATACCAATAAAACGCTGACTAAAGTTACCCAGCTGGAGAACATTTTGGTCAGCCAGTCTCAAAATATGGAAGCCTTGAGCAAAGCGGTTACCGAACGCGCTCATGAGGTAGACAGTATTCTCGACCGTCAGACCAAAGCTCTCGACAAGGCGACCGAAACGACCAATTCGACCATGCAGCAGCTGGCAACTTCGTTTGAAAACCAGAATACCTTGCTTAATCATGTTGCGGAAAGCACTGTCGGCTATGTTTCCGACGTTGTTCAGTCCCTCGACGACAAGGCTGCGGCTCTCGGAATGCTCTTCAAACAGCAGGAAAACGAATTTTTCAACATCTGTGATAAGATTGCCGAGAATACTGTCAGTATGAGCGATGCTCTCAAAAAGCAGATTGCCATTATTGAGCAAAGTGCAGATAAAGTCTTCTCCCGGATGGTTTTGTTGGAAGAAGATACCAGCAAACATGCCGAAGCCGTTGTTGCCAACAGCAATCGCTCGATTGACCGCCTGAGCGAGATAGAAGACCTTATTTCGGCTAAGAATGCGGCCGTCGGCAGTTTGGTTGAAAACGTAACGCGTGATTTGTCGTCAATTGCCGATAAGGTTCAGGAAAAGATTAACGTCTTTGACAATACAGTCAGAAACATCAGGGAAGAATCAAACAACTCCGTAAAAATCATTCAGGGGAATTGTACCAAGATTCAGGCCGCCAACAGCGATTTGAGCAATGAAACCCAGAATATCACAAAGTTGATGGACGATCATGTCAAAACTCTGGATGTCGCTTTGGTTAAAACCAAACTTCAGTCTGATGACATAAAACAGACCCTCGAAAATCAGAAAGACAGTCTGACCGATGTGGTCAACACTTTGGCTACCCAGACCCGCCTCGGCGAAGCGTCTTTGGCTCAGCAGTACAAATATCTCTCGGATGCGACAACTGAAGTTGCCCAAAAGGTTAAGGAAATCAACGAAAGCTTCAAAGCCAACACCGATACGATTTTTGACACCAGCACTAAAGTGGCTTATGAGTTCGACGTTTTGGGCGATCGCTTGATTAAAGCAGGGGAAGATGTCCAAAAAACGGCCAAATCTTCCATCAAGAGCATAGAAGAAGTCAATATGAGCCTCAGCCAATGCAGTGAAGACCTTGATGCCACCATCCACCATTCGGTTGAGAATATTGGCGGCGTATTCAAGGATTATGAAAAATATCTGGCCGGGTTCAACACTGTCACGGCGGAAACCAGCACCGGTGTAATCGAAATTAATAACCTGATTAGCGAACAAAGCGATAAGATGGTTCAGATTTCTGAAGACACCAAAAAACTGGTCGACTGCTTCAATACCGTATTAAATGACACCTCCACGGCATTGTCTAACCGTGCCAATATTGCCTACGACAAGGTTAAAGGATTGGGCGAAAACCTGAAAAACCTGGGTATGCAGCTGGAAGAGGCAACCAAACTCAGCGCCGCCCATTTTGAAAATTCCGGTGATAAACTGCGGGCGACGATTAATGAGATTTCAGCTAACGCCGAGCGTATTTCCAACGAAATCCGCACCTCGGGCGAAGTATTCATCAAACAGTCCGGCGTCTTGGTTGCCGCAACAGAAGATACTTTGAGCAAAGTCCACGGCGTAATGAGCGAGTTGGTCGAAACCGGAAAAGAGTTTAACGAAAAGGGCGACAATATCGTAAAACAGTCAATCCACTTTAATGATGTCGTCAGTGCACAAATTAAGCTTCTGAACGAACATACCAAAAGGGCAGATGCAACGCTGGAAACCCTGTCATCCACTTACGAGGGCGTCAAAATAGATACCTTCCTGAAAGATGCTTCCAGCATTATTGAAAAGCTGGAAACCATTTCGGTAGATATCAACCGCGTCTTTAATCCCAAGGACGAGGAAGACTTGTGGAAGAAATATTATAATGGCGACACTTCCGTATTCGTTCGCTATCTTGCCCGCAATATGACCAAAGCGCAGATTCAGGCTATTCGCAAAGAATTTGAACAAAACGGAGACTTCCGCACGCTGGTCAGCGGTTATCTCTCCGAGTTTGAGGTTTTGGTCAGCCGTGCCAAGGCAAACGAACGTTCCGGCGTTTTGCTCTCGGTCATTACCGGTGCGGATATCGGCAAGCTTTACTACATTCTGGCCAAAACATTGGATAAACTGAACTAGGAAGTTAAATGAGCCGGCTGTATGTAAATGATTATTTAAGTACGCTGAATCAGCAGATTTCCGGTTCTGTCGACCGGATTAAATACAAATCCGGCCGTTTCTCCGCCGATAATGTCTCGTCAAGCCGGGAGAGTTTTGAAAATACCGAACGTTATCAGTCTTTGAACGGCTATGCCTACCGTTTGTTGGAAACCGGTATGTCTTACCGGCTAACGGCGCTGAATTCGGAACAGCCGCAGACCGCCGACGCCGGTTATGCTGCCGACAGTTATCTGGAAAGCAGCCGGGTCAGCCGGAAGCCGACGGTGTTAATAGATTTTATGTTTGCAAACAATCGTGAATTTGACTTTAAGGTATAAATGCAGATACTAGATTTTAAAAGCCGGGTTTTTTTAGCCCCCATGGCCGGAATCACGGATTTACCCATGCGCAGGTTGGTGTCTTCCTGCGGGGAGGGCGTTATGGTTTCCGAAATGGTGGCGATTAATGCCTTGTCCCGTCGTAATCCCAAGACCTATAAAATAGCTGATGTCCGAAATGAACCCTATCCGGTTGTCGTACAGTTGGTCGGAAGCGACCCGGCCTTGTTCGCCGACGCAGCCAAACTGGTCAGCGAATTGGGGGCTCATTCTTTGGACATCAATATGGGATGCCCGGTTCGCAAAATTGTCAATAACAAATCAGGCTCATATCTGATGCAGGATATGCCTTTGGCTGCCGAAATAATAAAAAACGTGGTAAAGGCCACGCCTTTGAAAGTCAGCGTTAAGTTTCGCAAAGGATGGGATCACAACGCCGTTAATGCGGTTGATTTTGCCAAAATGTGTGAAGACTGCGGCGCCGCATACATTACGGTTCACGGACGTACACGCTCGGATTTTTATTCCGGAACCGCCGACTGGGATATCATTGCCGAGGTTAAAAATGCCGTCCGTATTCCGGTTATCGGCAACGGTGACGTTACATCTCCGCAAAAAGCCGCGGAAATGCTGGATTATACCGGCGTCGACGGGGTTATGATAGGCCGTGCGGCATTGGGCAATCCTTGGATAATCGGAAGGACGCATCAATATCTGGAAAATCGTTCTGTCGGGTTTGCTCCGGTGCCGGTTCCGGTTGTTAAGCAGGCTTTGTTAACCCATATTAAAGAGTTGGAGGCCTATTATGGAGCCAGGTTGGCTTTGGGGCTGTCCCGAAAATACGTCTGCTGGTATTGCAAAAATTTTCGCGATGCCCGCAAGTTTAGGGAGAATTATGTCAGAATAAATGAGATGGAAGCGGCCGTTGCCGAAATCCACCGTTATTTTGATTCTTGTGGCGAAACTGTATAAAGGAATGCCGAAATGAAGATTATTGTTTGCGGGGCGGGGAGCGTCGGCCGCAGTATTGTAAGTTATCTGGTCAAAGGCAATAATGATATTGTCGTTATTGATGATAACCAGCGGTACTTGGATGAAATATCAAAGGAGTTTGACGTGCTTCCGGTTTTGGGAATGCCCTCTCATCCCGATATTTTGGAACGCGCCGATGCCTCCCGAGCCGATTTGCTTTTAGCGGTTACCGATACGGATGAGGTCAATATGGTAATCTGCCAGATTGCCCACAGTTTGTTTAACGTTCCGCACAAAATCGCCCGGATAGACAGCGAGGATTTTCTGGATCCGCTTTGGGCTACCCTGTACAATGAAAATCACTTGCCGATTGACCAGATTATTTCTCCCAATATTGCCATTGCCGAAGCCGTGCTCAGGATTCTCAAATTTCCCGGCAGTTCGGGAATTTTACCGGTTCTCGGCGGCAAAGCCTATGTACTTACCCTGAAACTCGACGCCGGTTGCCCTTTGGTCCGGATTCCCTTGATGCACTTGACGCGCAGCGCCCCCGATTTGGATGTCGCTTTTATTAACGTGCTTCGGGACGGCAATTGCGAAATTCCGGAAATGTACGATTCCCTTGAAGTCGGAGACGAAATTAATATTCTGGTAAAAGCCGACAACGTAGACGAAACCATTCGGGAGTTCGGGCTCGAACGCCCGACCAACGAACGCTTGGTAATTTTCGGCGGAAACTCGATTGCCAATTATCTCGGCCAAAAGATTGAACATGACGACAGCATCGTCAGCTGTAAAATTATTGAGGAAAATATTGACGAAGCCCGCCGCCTGGCTAAAGACTTGTCTCATGTTATCGTCATCCAGGGACCGATGATGAGCGATTTGATTTTGGACGAGGCCGGCATCAGCCACGCTGATGCTTCGGTGGCCGTAACCTCAAATGACAAGGATAATCTTCTGGCTTCGCTGCTTGCGGCAAAAAGCGGAGTGCATTCGACCATTTCGGTTCTCAATACCCCGTCATACAATAACCTTGTCGTCAATATCGGCAACAACATATTGGTTGACCGCAGCTCGGTGACAATTTCTCAGCTGCTTAAAGAAATCCGAAAAACCAAGATGATAGACGCTTATTCCGTCAGCCGCGGTTGTGGAGAAATTTGGGAAATCAGGATTGAAGACGAAAATCTTTGTACCGGTAAAAAAATCGGAGAACTTAACCTGCCCAAAATGAGCCGTATTTTTGCCGTTTTGCACAACGGAGAGCTGGTTTATCCGGACCCCACGACGGATATCTGCAGCGGTGACATTGTGCTTTTATACGTTGATTCCGGCGCAATCAAACAGGTTGAGAAAATCTTTTCCTAATAAAATTTATAGTGGTGAGGGCGGGGATTTATCCCCTAATGTAATCTAGTGCTTTACTAATTTAACAAAATATAGTTAGAATTGCTTATATAAAACCAATTAAGGAACTAAAAAATGTCTCAGAATGTTCAAGATGATTTTCTAAACAATATTCGCCAAAATAAAATATCCGTAACCGTCTTTTTGGTTAACGGTGTAAAACTTCAGGGGCTGATAACCTGGTTTGACAGCTTTTCTTTGCTGTTGCGCCGCGACGGACATACTCAGCTGATTTACAAACACGCCATTTCTACCATTATGCCCAGCGAGGCTGTAGAAGTGGAAATCAATGACGGCGAAGAATAAATTGCCGTTAATTGAATTTGAAAAGAATAAAAAAGTCAAAGCTGCCGTAATTTTTCCGGAAGTTCTCAATCAACCGCTCAGCCTTTCAGCGGATTCCCGCCTGGAAGAAGCGGTTGGTTTGGCTTTGGCCATTAATCTCGACGTCGTTTATAAAGAGATAATCAAAGTCAGGGCCGTCAAGCCTTCGACTTTCGTCGGGCAGGGTGTGCTCGAAAGGCTTAAGCCGCTTTTGGAAGCGGAAGAAACCGAGCTGCTTATTGTGGACACTTCGTTAACTCCGATTCAACAACGCACTCTTGAGAACAAGTTAAAAATAAAGGTCATTGACCGAACCGCTTTGATTCTGGAAATTTTTGGTGAGCGGGCCCAAACCCGGGAAGGAAAACTTCAGGTAGAACTGGCGCATCTGACTTACCAACGCAGCCGTCTGGTACGCAGCTGGACGCACCTCGAACGCCAAAGAGGCGGCGCCGGCTTTCTCGGCGGTCCCGGAGAAACGCAGATAGAGCTGGACCGTCGTATTATTGACGATAAAATTGTCCGAATAAAAAAAGAACTTGAGAAAGTAAGACAAACCAGACAGATACAACGTTCGGCCCGTCAGCGGATTCCATATCCGGTCATTGCTCTGGTAGGCTATACCAATGCCGGAAAATCGTCGTTGTTCAACCAGCTTTCGGCAGCCGGCGTTTTTGCCAAAGATTTGCTTTTTGCAACGTTAGATCCGGCAATGCGCAAAATCAGGCTTCCTTCCGGTCAGGAGGTGATTCTTTCCGATACCGTCGGTTTTATTTCAGATTTGCCGCACGAACTTATTATGGCCTTTCGGGCAACCCTGGAGGAAGTTCTGTCTGCGGATGTCATTGTTCATGTGAGAGACATTGCCAATCCGAACACCAGAGAACAACAGCAGGACGTCTTAAAGGTGCTCCGCAGCTTGGGATTGGAAGACATTGAACAACAAGACAGCTACATTGAGCTGTTTAATAAAATTGATTTGCTTGACGATGATATGCGCCGCCATTTGGAAAAGCAGATTGCCGCACGCCGCAACCGGGTAATGGTTTCGGCGCTGACCGGCGAAGGCTGTCCGCAGTTTCTCAGGCTCATTGATGATACCTTGGCCGCACACCACCGGACAATCGAGGTCAAACTGCCGATAACCGACGGCAAAATGATTGCCTGGCTTCATGCTCACGCAGAGGTGCTTTCCCGACAGGAAATGGAAAATGCCGTTGAGTTTAAGGTTCGGATAGACGCAGCCGCCGAAAGCCGTTTGTATAAAATGCTCGATTCCACACTCAACTGAGGTTTAGCTTGGAATAAAAATTTTGCGGATTACATTCTTCTTAAATAAAAAGGAGAATAACCGATGAAAAACATTTTACATCTGCTTCCGGTCCTGATGCTTGCGCTTTCTGCCTGCGCCAATCGTCCGACCTATGCCGAAACGCTCCAGCCTTGGATAGGACAGTCGGAAGAACGTTTGCAGCAGGCCTGGGGATATCCGGCCAATGTCTTTTATGTTACGCCCGATGAAAAAGTTGTAACTTACATCAAGTTCGGTTCCCGTGCCTTTAACGGCGAAACGCGGCCCTATAATTCAGAAGTGTCTTATTCGGCAATCGAAACGCCTGATTTCGGAATGCCCAACACACCGCGCTATTCAAACTATTATTGCAAGACGTCGTTTACCATCCGCAACGGAACGGTGGTCAATTACGGTTTTAACGGAGACGACTGTGTTGTTGTAGATTAAGGGGAGGGCTGCGCCATGGGGTTTGTCAAATTAATGCTGGTTGTCGTTACTTTTCTTTATATCCTGCCTTCGTTCAGGCGTCTGTCGCCGCGCAAGGACGAAACCTCCCCAAAACAAAATTAGTTTTTCTACAGCAGAACACAGCTGTAAAGCACGGCAAAGAAATGCATTGTCGTACCGCTTAGAACAAAAAAGTGCCAGATGGCGTGGGTATATTGTCTGCTTTTCCAAATGTAAAACAAAACGCCCAGAGTATAAAACAAACCGCCGCAAATCAAGAACAACAGTCCGGTTCTCGGCAGGCTCGTAAACAACTGCTCCGAGGCGATGACAATCATCCATCCCATAATCAGATACAGGCCTATGGACCAAAGCTTGGTGCCGCTTCCTGAGAAACGCAGTTTTAAAACCGTTCCCGTCAGCGCCAGTCCCCAGATGATGCCAAAAACGGTCCATCCCAAAGTGCCGCGCATATTAACCAGAAGAAACGGCGTATATGTTCCTGCAATTAAATAAAAAATTGAAATGTGATCGAGCTTTTTCAATTTTTTCTTTATTTCCGGGTTGGGTATGGCGTGATAAAGCGTCGACGCGGTATAAAGCAAAATCATCGAAACGCCGAATACCGCCGTAGAAACGATAGCCCATACGTTTCCGTAAATGGATGATAACACGACCAATATCGTCAGTCCGGCAATACTCAGGGCAATGCCGGTGCCGTGGATGATGCAGTTCCAAATTTCTTCCTTAATGCTGTAAGGCCGCAAACTTACCGTCACCGTATTGTTCATTTTACCTCCTGTTTTATGTTCCATTTAAGTATTTTTTACGTTATTGCGCAAGTTAAAACCCACTTTTTTTATATATTTATCATTTATAAAAAGCCAAGACCGGTATGATTCTTGCATACGTTTTTATTTAAGGAGGAACCTATGCTTATTTCATCACTTAATTCTTTGTTGGGCGTTACGGAAGCGCCTCTGCCGACATCAGCTTCTGGCATCAGTCGTGACAAGGCCTCGGAAACGAGCCTCAATGAGGCATTCAGTCTGGATTTGTCTCCGGCGGCTCGCAAAGCGGGACAAGCTGCATCGGCGGAAAAAAACACGTCTTTGATTGCCAAAGCCAAAAACGTTGAAGTCCAACGTCGGGAGGTTCAAAAACAAATCAGCCGCATTTTGCTTTCGCACAGTATCGATACGTCTTCCGAAATCAAGTTTACATATGAAGGCGGCAAAATTTCCGTAGACGGCTCTCATCCTCAAAAAGATACCATTGAACGGATTTTGAATGAAAATACCGAGCTGCGTTCCGCCGTTTCCGGACTTTTAAGCGACAGCCATGAACTTGCTGCGGCAAAAGTGCAGCAGGAATATACTGTTGCTTTGGAAGACGACGATGAGGAAGACAAGGAAAAACTGGAAACGGAAATGGAAAGGCAATTGCGTTTGCAGCAAAAGGCCGTTTCTTTCCAACAGCAGCTGTCTGCCGCTTCCGCCGATTTCAGCTTTTCCGGTGGCACCTTGTCCGTTGCAACCCTGGATATGGTTTCCGGTTTCAGCTTCTGAGTTGACAGCCGCTTCGTTCTGTGATAAAAACCTCGCACATTATACATCCGACTGAGGTTTTTCACTATGTCCTTTTTTCATTGCGGCATTGACTTTGGCACGTCAAATTCGTCAATTGCGGTTGCGTCTGCCGATGGCAAACCTTATCTGGTTGCGGTAGAAGATTCCCAGCCGACCATTCCGAGTACTGTTTTCTATGAACCGGGGCATCTGCCTTTGTTTGGACATCAGGCGTTGTCTGCATATCTGCACGGAAGAGAAGGACGCTTTATGCGCAGCCTCAAACGCGTCCTGGGAACGGATTTGATGCTGTCCGGCACTATTGTCAACGGCAAGTCGGTCAAATTTGAAAACATTTTGGCTCAATTTGTCGGTTATCTCAAACATCAGGCGGAAGAAAACGTTAAGGATGAACTAACCGATGTCGTAATGGGACGGCCGGTTCACTTCAGGGATAACGATGAAAAAGGCGACCGGGAAGCAGAACGCCAATTGGAAAACATAGCCCGCAGGGTTGGTTTTAAAAATATTGTTTTCCAATATGAGCCCATAGCTGCGGCTTTTGCCCACGAGCCTCGGATTTCCGGAGAAAAGCTTGCCTGCGTTATCGATATTGGCGGCGGTACCTCCGACTTTTCAATCATTCGCATCGGAACGGCACTCAGTCATAAAAGTGACCGCAGCGACGATATTTTGGCCTCCAGCGGTATCCGTATCGGCGGAAATGACTTTGACAAATCCTTGAGCCTGCGTTTTTTTATGCCCAGTCTCGGCTTGGGAACAACCTATGGTGCCAAAAGTCTTCCCGTACCGACCAGTCAGTATTTTGATTTATCGGAGTGGAGCAAAGTCAACTCGGTCTATACATATCAAAACCGCAAAGTGGTAACCGAAGTGCTCAGCAATGCTCATTGTCCGGAACTTTACGGCCGCCTGCTGGAAGTAATCGACCGGGAAAAAGGCCACGTTATTTTAGGACTGGCCGAAAAAGCCAAAATAGCGTTGACAGACGATGGCCGGCATACGGAGGTGTTGGAGTTTCTGAGCGGCTGTCCGAAAATTATTTCCGAACGTTCTGAATTTGAACAGGCAATCAACCTTTCTCTTGATAAAATCAGCGACAGCGTTAAGGAGTGCCTCCGTCAGGCGGGAACTTCAGCAGACAAGATAGAACTGATAATTTTGACCGGCGGTTCAACCGAAATTCCTCATGTCCGTCAGGTTTTATGCGCGCATTTCCCTCAGGCTGAAATATCTTCGGAAAATAAAATGTCTTCCGTCGGCTTGGGGCTGGCCTACGACAGTTTAAGGAGGTTCTGATGCCTGATTTCAAGACCAGAATTCCTTTATCGGTATATTTGCGGGATCCTTTTGAGTTTGCTCAAGAAGAACTTTTGGGCGCTTATCTGTGCTCAAGTGTCGGTGGTGTGTTTACGGCGGGAAAAATAACCGAATTAGAGGTCTATATCGGCAGTTGCGACCGGGCTTGCCACGCATACCCGAACAAGCTGACGCCCCGCACAGCCACAATGTTCCGTGCCGGCGGCTGCGCATATGTCTTCTTTGTTTACGGAATGTATAATCAGTTTAACGTTGTCGTCAGTCCCGAAGGAACCGCAAATGCCATATTAATCAGGTCTTTGGAACCCGTTGCCGGAATAGAAACGATGCAAGCCAGGCGAAAGGTTTCAGAACTGAGAAATCTGACGACCGGTCCCGGAAAACTTTGCCAGGCTCTGGGAATTACTCGCAAAGAGCATGACGGCGCCGATCTTTGCGGCAACCTTTTGTGGCTTTCGCCGGCAGAACATCCTTATCCGTCCAAAGCGTTAAAAAGGGTAGGGATTGATTACGCCGATGCAGACAAAGACAATCTCTGGCGTTTTGTCATTAAAGACAATCCGTTTGTGAGCAAGCCATAAAATACCGCCGTTTGGCCTTTTCGCCGTGTTTTAAGCGCCAGTATTTTCTGAATTCGCACAGGCTGTTTTGAATGTCGTGTAAACTCAGGTAAGGTTGTCCGGGATAAGCGGGGTTATCCCAGCGTATTTCCTGCCAGTCTTTGTTTTTCAAACGTTTCAGCTCGGCAAATCCCTCTGCTTGCAATTGCCGGAGCGCACGGCATTTGGCTGCCGCTTCCTTTTTGGAAAGATGTCTGCCGAAAATAATGTCCAACCCCCAATGTGCTCCCGGTCCCACAACCAGAAAATCGTCAGAAGTATAAGGAACAATGTCTCCGGCATATGTTGCGTCGAGCAGGATTTGCCCGGAAAGGAAAGGCCCCGCCAGAGGAACGTAGCGTGAAACAATCCCGGGACCGTCCTGCGCCGGCGAAGACTGCAGCTCTGCAAGCAATGGCTTCAACCGCATCCGCAAATCGTTGAGCATTAAAAGAATTTGTATATGTTTGTCCTGCGGCCGATAATCAGGATTAAAGGAATGAGCCGTAATCAAGTAAGCATTAGAGAAAATCGATTGATGCTTTTTCTTTTCGTCAAACCGTTGCTCCAGGAACTTAAAATTAAAATTTTCAACCTCAAGCAAACCGCCAAACAGATTTTCAATGGTATCTCGGCGATTGAAAAAACGATAGGCGACAATGTTAAAAAGTTTTTGTTCGGGCGAGATGTCCGGTTTCAGATATTTGACAATCGCCTGGGTTCCGCCGTCCAGCTCTCTGTAAACGTTGCAAAACCGGTAGTTGCGCAATATGTCGTCATCGCTCCACGGAGCAGGGAGGCAAAGCCGGCTGCGCCGGTGCCAGACTTGCTGACGATCAAAAACAAATTCAAAAAAAGTTCGTATTCTTTCTTCCATTTCAGGATCCTTCCTGAACCATTTTTTCGCAATTTGGCTATGATGTAAAGCATTTTAAGCAGACCGTTTTATTTTTGTTTGAAATTACTGACAACCAAAAACTGAAATCTGAAAATTGAATCTTTAAAAATTCAATTAAAAATGTTTAATCATTTGAAAAACAATGATTTTATATTAAAAATATTTTGACATGGCGCATTTTTTTCATAAACTTTTAGTGTATATGAATTCAAGGAGAACTATCGTGCGCAAAATTATATTACTGGCAATTCTGCCGCTGTTGATTTCATTTTACAACACTTCTCAGCCTTCAGCATCGGAAATGACGCCACTGTTGCAACAAACTCTGATTGAAAAACGGGGATGCTGCTCTTGGCACGGCGGTGTTTGCGGTTGTGCCGGAGGGCGGGCCAAATGTTGTGACGGAACACTCAGCCCATCATGCGGCTGCTGATTGTACTGACGAAACCGTGGCAGACAATGGTGAAAAAACGCAGTCTGATGCGTCTTCGCCGTAAAAAAAAGAGCCTGACATCAAAGTCAGACTTTTTAATTGGCGGAGAGAGTTGCTAAGCCAAAATGACCTTAAATGTCATTTTGGTCTGCAAAACCAATGACATCTGGGCGGTAAGCCAGAGGGAACTGGCGCGCAAGCCCTAGATGAATTGCAAGCTCTGCCCGCAGAAGACAAGCATAGGCGCAGTCTGATGCGTCTTCGCCATAAAAAAAAGAGCCTGACATCAAAATCAGGCTTTTTAATTGGCGGAGAGGCAGAGATTCGAACTCTGGGAGGGGTCGCCCCCTCGACGGTTTTCAAGACCGCTGCATTAAACCACTCTGCCACCTCTCCGGCGGCACCCTCCTATTTATATGATAGATTGGTAATCGTCAAGTGTTATTTTTTATTTTTTTATCATTTATTTACAAATTCCCCGGCATAATAACCGCAGGTAAAACCAAGTGAAAGATTCTGATGAAATTATCCCCGCATATATTGGCCGTAAGTTTGGCCCTGTCGGTTGCAACCTCGGCCTGTGCCAATGTAACAACGTTCGCGCCGCCCGAATATCTGGCGTGGCTGGATGATTTAAAAAAGGAGATGGTTGATCGCGGAATCTCGCAAAAAACCATAGATACGGTCTATGCGCAGGACTTTTACCATCCGGATCCTGAAGTCGTGAAAATCGACCGCAAACAAGTGGAGTTTGCCCTGACGTCGACGGATTACCTGAACCGGGTTGTCAACAAGACCAGAGTTGAGCAGGCGCGTAAACGTTACCGGGAGGTGCTCCCTCTGTTGGAACCGATAAGTAAAAAATACGGGGTGCCGGCAAACTATATTGTCGCTTTTTGGGCCGTGGAAACCAATTTGGGCAGCAACTTCGGCGGTTACAATACGATTGATGCTTTGACGACGTTGAGCTACGACAAACGCCGCCCGGCATTTTTTCGCAATGAACTGTATCAGGCGCTGAAGATTATTGATACCTGGAATATCGATTTCACCCGTATGCAGGGATCCTGGGCCGGAGCCATGGGACATTTTCAGTTTATGCCGTCAACGTTTAACGCTTATGCGGTTGATGCCGACGGAGACAAACAGATTGACATCTGGCATTCTTTTGAAGATGCCGCTGCCTCGGCGGCTAACTATTTGTCCAGTATCGGATGGCAGAAAAATCAGACCTGGGGATTGCCGGTTTCTTTGCCGTGGAATTTTAACTTTGCCGACACCGGAAGAAACAACTATAAAAGCGTGGGCGAGTGGAAAAAAATCGGTGTAAAAACGCTCAACCGCCGTAAACTTCCCTATAATGACAACCTTAAAGCCGCCGTTATAATCCCCGAGGGCAGCAAAGGCAACGCATATTTGGTTTTTGAGAACTTCAAAGTCATCATGAAGTGGAATCGTTCCGAAAACTATGCTTTGGCCATCGGCACGTTGGCCGATTACATTGCCGACGGCAAGGCGTGGAAACCCGCAAAAGAGAATCCCGCCGTTCGTCTGAAGACGGATGACATCATAAAGGTTCAGTCGTTCATTAACCGGCTCGGCTTGTTCAAATTGGACGAGGACGGACAGCTGGGCAGCAAAACCCGCGAAGCCGTCAAAAAGATTCAAAAAGAGGCTCTGCTTCCTCAAGACGGCTATCCCGACTATAAACTTCTGCGGAAAATAAACGATTATAATCCTGAAATAGGCTTTGCCGTTCCGGTTCCCGACCGAAAATTACACAACAAAAATTAAGAGCTTTACGAACGCTCAAAAACAGGTTAGATTAGTCCAAAATAAATAGAAACGGAAAGACTGATGACGAATAAAAAACATAATTTTTGCAGAGTTATGCTTATCTGTATGCTGTTTGCCCTGACTGCCTGTACCTATGGCAAAATAGACCTCGGCGACGGCAAATATTCCCAAGCCGCAGCCATTAAAGGGCAGGGCGGCAGCTATAAGGTCGGCAACCCTTATAAAATTATGGGAACCTGGTATTATCCCAAAGAGGACTACGGCTATTCCGAAGTCGGAATGGCGTCTTGGTACGGTGAGGATTTTCACGCGAAAAAAACCGCCAACGGTGAAAACTACGATATGAATACGCTCACCGCTGCACATCGGACTCTGCCGTTGCCGTCAATTGTAAAGGTAACCAATCTCGAAAACGGACGTTCGTTGGTTTTACGTGTCAATGACCGCGGACCCTATGCCAAAAACCGTATTATCGACATCTCCAAACGCGGTGCGCAGCTGCTTGGTTTCCAAACGCAGGGAACCGCCAAGGTAAGGGTAGAAATTATGGCGAAAGAGAGTCAGGAGCTGAAAGCCGCATTGCTCGGCGGCAAAGCGGCTCCCGCGTCAACGGCGGTTGCACGGAGTTCTTCGTCCAAACAATATAAACCCTTGGAAGCCGTCGGCTATCAGGGGCCGGTCAAAACCTATCCCAAGGGCAGCTGGTTTGTTCAGGCCGGCGCCTATACCAAAAAAGAATCAGCCCAAAACGTAGGCCTTCAGCTGGACAAGTTCGGCGATACTAATGTGTATTATGTCAATATCGGCGGACAGCCGTTTTACCGCGTCCGTTTAGGGCCGTATATCCAGCAGAAGGAAGCCGAAGTCGCATTGGCTAAAGTTAAAAATTTTGGAATTTATAACGCCACCGTGGTAAAAGATTAACAAAACAGAGGTACCGAAATGTTTAAACGTCATTTATGCTTATCAACCGTACTGGTCAGCGGTATTTTATTGGGGGCATTTTCCGCCCAGGCTATCGAAACCAAAGCCCGCAACCTGATTTTGATGGATTACGACACCGGTCAGTACCTCTACGACAAAGAGGCCGACAAGCGCATCCCTCCGGCATCGATGAGTAAACTGATGACCGTCTATATGATTTTTGAGAAACTAAAAGACGGCACGCTTTCCCTTGACGATACGTTTACGGTAAGCGAAAACGCCTGGCGCAAAGGCGGCGCTGCCAGCGGCGGGTCGACTATGTTTTTGGCTATCGGCGATAAGGTTCGGGTTGAAGACCTGATAAAAGGCATCATCATCCAGTCCGGCAACGACGCCTGTATCGTTGCTGCCGAAAATCTGGCCGGCAGTGAAGAAGACTTCGCCGTTGAAATGAATAAAAAAGCCCGTGAACTGGGATTAAAAAATTCAACCTTTGCCAACGCGACCGGTCTGCCGCATCCGGATCATCGTATGACGGTTGAAGATTTGGCAAAACTGGCGCGCATTCTGATTTCCGAATTTCCGCAATTCTATCATCTGTTTTCACAGCGAGAATTCGTATATCACAACATCCGCCAGGGCAACCGCAATCCGCTCCTCTATAGTATGCCTTATGCCGACGGGCTCAAAACCGGACATACCGAAGAAGCCGGTTTCTGCCTGACGGCCTCGGCCAAAAAGAACAACCGACGTCTGATTGGCGTGATGACCGGATTAAAGTCCAACAAAGAACGTTCGGAAGAAGCCGAAAAAATTATGAGTTGGGGCTTCCGCGAATTTGACAATTACAAGATTGTAAAACAAGGCACAAAAATTGCTGAAATTCCGGTTTGGTTCGGAAAAGACGCTACTGTTGATATGGTTGCCGCCGAGGATGTCGTCCGCACATTGAGAAAAAACAAAACCGATGAAATAAAGCTGACGGCCGTTTATGACAAACCGGTCAAAGCTCCGGTCAAACAAGGGCAGCAGCTTGGCGTTATTAAAGCTGAAATCCCGGAAAACGGAATTATGGAAATACCGTTGGTCGCAGCCAAAAACGTAGATAAAGTAGGCCTTTGGGGCAAAATTTCCAAAAACTTCAAATATCTTTTATTTGGAGCTGAATAATGCAAAAGGGCAAATTTATCACCTTTGAAGGCGGTGAGGGGACCGGAAAATCGACCCAGATTAAACTTCTGGCCGCCTATCTGGAAAAGTGCGGAATTAAAACCATGCTTTCCAAAGATCCCGGCGGAACCGAAATCGGTCTGGAACTGCGCCGTATTTTGGTCACCGGAGACAAAGACAAAATCGATGCGGTTACTGAAGCATTGCTCTACTATGCCGACCGCCGCATCAACCTGACACAAAAAGTCTGGCCGGCCATGGAACGGGGAGTTTGGGCCGTTAACGACCGTTTTGCGGATTCAACCGTTGCTTATCAGTATTACGGATATGACAAGAAAATTCCGCTGCCGATGCTTCAGGAACTTTATACCATGGCTGTCGGCGGCTTTAAGCCTGACCTGACGATTCTTCTGGACCTGGATCCGGAAGTGGGACTGGCCCGCTCTATGGAAAAAAACGCACATATGTCCGTGCAGGAAACCCGTCATGAAAGCCGCGGACTTGAATTTCACCAACGTCTGCGCCGGGGCTACCTGGAAATTGCAGAACAGGAACCCGAACGTATTGTCGTATTGAATGCCGATAAAAGCATTGAAGAGTTGCACCGGGATGTTGTTAAAATCGTTTCTGAAAGGTTTGGTTTAGATAAATGCCCGACGAAATAAACCCATCGGGCGAACTTTCGCCCAAAGACAATTCGTACCTCATCGGACATGAAGACGCCGAACGGCTTTTTTTGCGAACCTGGCAGAACAATTCCATGCACAATTCTTGGCTGATATCAGGAATAGAAGGGATCGGCAAAGCAACGCTGGCATACCGTTTTGCCCGTTTTTTGCTCAGCGCGGACAATACTCGGAAAGATTCTTACACCTCGCTGGATGTTTCGCCGGCTTCTCCCGTTTTCAAACTCGTCAGCAACAATTCCCACCCGGATTTGAAAATCATCGAGCGTGATTACACCGATACCGATAAAAAGAAAATCCTTAAAGCAATTAAAGACGGAGAACAGCTCAGCAGCGGCGAAATGAAAGAATTGAAAAAGTCTGCTTTTATCCGTGTGGATGATGTTCGAACCATAAACGAGTTCTTATCTAAACGCTCGTCAAACGACGGCTGGCGTATTGTCATCATCGACAGCATAGACGATATGAACGTCGCTTCGGCCAACGCGGTCTTAAAGATTCTCGAAGAACCGCCGCATAAAACTCTTCTCTTGCTGATAAGCCATAATCCTAACCAGCTTTTGCCGACCATAAAATCCCGCTGTGCCAAAATAGAACTCAAGCCGCTGAGCGATGCCAACGTCGCGTCGTTGCTCCGCCGCTATCGGCCGGAATTGTCGGAAACGGCCGTCAAAAAGATTACCGCCATATCATCCGGAAGCATTGGGAAGGCTCTCAATTATGTGGATAACGATGCCGTAAACCGTTATGATGCGCTGTGCCGGATTATTGAGCGAAAAAGTTCTTTTGCCGTAGCGGACGTGCTTGATTTTTGCAATGAAGCCTCTGCCAACGAAGAGAGTTATTACCTGACGCAGGAGCTGATTCTGAAGTTTTTGAGTGAAAATGTCAAAAACACGACACATATTGTAGAATTAGCCGACTGCTGGGACAATGCCGTCAAGGTATTTTCAGAAGTTGAACGCTTGAATCTGGATAAAAAACAAGCTTTAATTAATATCATCGTAAACATATGCAAACATATTTGATAAAGGATAAAAAATGTTAGTCGACAGTCACTGTCACCTTGATTTTAATGATTTTGAAGACGATATCTGCGATATTGTCGAACGCGCCAAAGAAAACGGCGTCAATATGATCCTCAATGCCGGAAACAACATCAACGAGCTTGACAACCAACTGGCTCTCTCCGAGCGTTTTCCCTTCATATTCGCCGCTGTCGGCGTTCACCCGCACAATGCGGAAGAATATCCCGAGCTTACCGCCGAAGACCTTATTGCCAAGACGTCTCACAAAAAAGTCATCGGCATCGGCGAAACCGGGCTGGATTACTACTATGATTATGCTCCCCGCGATTTGCAGATAAAGCTTTTGCGCGAGCATATCAAAGCAGCGCAGGAAACCGGACTTCCCCTGATTATACACAATCGGGAATCCGACGACGATATGATTGACATTTTGGGAGAATCTTATAAACAAAAACCTTTCAGCGGCGAGATTCACTGCTTCAGTTCTTCTAAAAAACTGGCGGATTTTGCACTTTCCATCGGTTTTTACCTTTCGGCTTCCGGAATGATTACATTCAACAAATGTTCTGAATTGAGAGAAATCTTTGCCGACCTGCCGCTGGATCGTCTGTTGGTGGAAACCGATTCACCCTTTTTGGCGCCGATACCGATGCGCGGCCGCCGCAATGAACCTGCTTTTGTCCGCTACACGGCCGAAAAACTGGCCCAGCTTCGCAACCTGCCGCTGGAAAAGATTGCTCAGATAACATCGGACAATTTCTGTAATTTGTTCCGCAAAGCAAGCGACAAAGGCCGGAGGGACTACTGCAATGACTAAGGTTACCGTCTTGGGAGCCGGGGCCGCTCCCGGAGTGCCGTCTCTGAGCTGCGGCTGGGGAGATTGCAACCCCGAAAATGCCAAAAATCTCCGCACCCGGACCTCAACTTATTATGATTTCAACGGAACCGCAATTCTGATTGACACATCTCCGGACTTGCGCCTGCAACTGATTCGCCACCAAATTAAACGGCTGGACGGCGTTCTTTACACGCACACTCATGCGGACCATCTTCACGGAATAGATGATTTGCGCGAAATTAACCGAATAAACAACAACAGCCTCAACTTTTATGCCAAGGGCGACGTTGTGGAAACCATCTGTCAGCGTTTTCCCTATCTGATAGCGTCTCCCGGCTGCGTTAACAACGTTATGCGGCAGCCCAGCCTGATATCCAATGAAATCGAGCATAACGAGGCTTTTTTTATCAATAACGTCAAAATCACGCCCGTTCGTCTCATCGGACATAATGCGCCGAGTACCGGTTATGTCTTTAACGACGGCGAATTTGTGCACATAGCGGATTTCAGAGCCGTAGACGAAGAGGGGCTGAAACAGATAATCGTGCGCCCAAAACTGCTGATAATTCCGCTGACCACGCCGTATGGCCAAAAATTTCACGCCGGATTGGAAGAAGTTTTGGCTTGTATAGAAAAAATTAACCCGGAACAGGCTATCATAAACCATATGGCAAGCGAGTGCGACTATGACGAGATTGACCGCCTGACGCCGGAAAACGTTCATCCTGCGTACGACGGGCTGACTGTCGAGTTTTAAATAATGAAACGATAAAAAGGAAATATAACATGTTATGTATCTACCACATTGCGGATAATGACGGAAAAGGCTCCGCCGCCGTTGTAAGAAGCGTTTATCCCGACACTGAGTTTTTTGGCCTGAATCATGATATGGAAATTCCTTATGACGAAATACGCAAACATGACAAGATTGTGGTTTGCGACATTGCACTTCCGCTCGACTTTATGTTTGAACTCAGCAGGGACAAGGATTTCACCTGGATTGACCATCATGCCTCGGTCATCAACGAATATGACCAAGCCATCAAACAAGGAGGAAAGGAACCCATAAAAGGTTTGCGCCGCGTCGGCACGGCCGCCATTTGCCTGACTTGGGAATACTTCTATCCTGACAAACCGCTTCCCGAAGGCGTCAAACTGCTCGGGCTTAACGATATTTTCGATTTGCGCGATCCGCGTGTTCGTCCTTTTGAATATGCCTACCAGTCTTTGGGCGTAAACCGTCCCACCGACAACAACTGGGTTAAGCTTTTTAACAATGAAATCGACATTGACGAAATGGTGCGGATGGGTGAGTCAATCCTTTCCTGGATTAAAGTGCGCAATGCACGCCTGGTTCGCAGTATGGCCTTTGAGAGCGAATATAACGGGTTAAGATGTGTTTGTGCCAATATGGCTCAGGGGTATTCCGAATTTTTTGATTCTTTGGAAAACATTAATGATTATGATTTTATGTGCAATTTCTTTATGAACAAGAAAAATCGTTGGAATCTCTCCTTCTATACGGCCAAAGACGGCGTTGACGTCTCTAAAATAGCGGCAACTTTCGGCGGCGGCGGACACGTCCGGGCGGCAGGAGCCTCCAAGCTCGAAAAACTTCCCGATTTTCTTATCCGCGGCAAATTTCCCGTAAAATAAGCAGTGTTTTTCTAAATCTTGAAGCATTTGCCGACAGCGCTTATATCTCTTTAAGCGCTGTTTTTTTATTTATGTCATATTTTTAGGAGAAACCTGATGCATTTTGATTTCTTTTTGCCGACTCAGATTATCTTTGGCCGCGACCGACTGCAAGAACTATCCGAACTCCCCATGCCCGGACGAAAAGCTCTTATCGTCATCACCAACGGACGCTCTATGCGCAACCTCGGTTATCTGGACCGGGTCATCGGATTGTTGGCGGCTCAAGGCGTTGATGCCGAGATTTTTGATAAAGTTTTGCCCAATCCGATTGAAAAACACGTTATGGAAGCGGCGGAATTCGCCAGAAACTCCAATTGCGACTTCGTTATCGGCCTGGGTGGCGGCAGCGCCATCGATTCCGCCAAGGCCATTGCGGTAATGGTTCGCAATCCCGGAACCTACTGGGATTATGTAAAAGAGAATAAAGATATCACCGAAGAAGTGCTGCCGATTATTGCTATTCCCACTACGGCGGGCACCGGAACCGAGGCTGACCCCTGGACCGTTATCACCAATACCGAAACCAACGAAAAAATAGGATATGGAATTCCTGAAACTTTTCCCGCACTGGCCATTGTCGATCCGGCTCTGATGACTTCTGTGCCCAAAAAGCTGACGGCTTACCAGGGAATGGACGCCTTTTTTCATGCCGCCGAAGGATATTTGGCCTGTGTAGCCCAGCCTATAAGCGATTTGCTGGCTTTGGAAGCTATCCGCCAGATAACCAAATTTTTGCCTCAGGCCGTAGAAGACGGAAACAACTTGCAGGCCAGGGAACAAATGGCCTGGGCCAGTACCGCAGCCGGTATAATCGAAAGTACGTCCAGCTGTATATCTGAACATTCGATGGAACATGCCTTGTCCGCCTTTTATCCCGATTTGCCGCACGGGGCAGGGCTGGTGGCTTTGTCTGTTCCATATTTTAGTTATCTTCTCAAAAAAGATGCCGAAAAAGTAAAAGTCCGTTATATTGAAATGGGACGGGCTATGGGTGAAGAAGGAAATACGCCGGAAATATTCATCGCAGCGTTGAAAAAACTGATAGCCTCCGTCGGTTTGGGCGATTTGAAACTGTCTGATTGGGGGATTAAAGCCGACGAAGCGGAAAAACTGGCGGCAAATTCCTTTGAGGCCATGGGGACGCTGTATGAGCTGGACCCGGTAGCCTTGAATGAAGAAGATGCAAAATGCATTATTTTTGACACTATAAAATAAATATAAAAAAGAGGAGCTTAATCAAAAACTCCTCTTTCTTTTTGTTTTTTTAGTTTTAAACGGTTTCTCCCGCTTCAATCAACGTGCCGGCGTCAATTATCACACCGTCTGAAATGGTGGCATCGTCTTCTATGACCGCATTTGCACAAATTTCGACATTGTTGCCGATTTTAACGTTTGCACCGATTTTGCAGCCTTGCTTAATGACAGTACTGTTACCGATGACCGTATTGGCTCCCACTGTCGAATATTTGTCAACAATACAACAATGTCCGACTGAAACGTTATTTCCGATAAGTGTCTTAACCCCGAGAAAAGCGTTGTTCTTAAGCAGAACCTTGTTTCCGACTGAGCTGTCGCTCTGAATCACAACATGATGCATAACGATTGAATCTTTTCCGATTTCAACACCGTCGTGAATTATGCTGTGAACACCGATTTTAGTGTTGGCTCCGACCAAAACTCCGCCGGCAACATATGAGGAATGCCCCACAGAATTATTGCCTTTAAATACCGCACCGGGTCTGACAACGGCATTACTTCCTAAGTTAATGCCATAAATAAAATTTTGTTCCATAATAACAATATATTAATTTATAAATGAGAAATATCACCCGATTCCTTATCACAAAAAAATACGACTGTAAACAGACAAAATATACATTTTCTATTAAATTTGTTTAAAAAAACAAAAAAGGTCAACCTCGACGGTCAACCTTTTTTTTATTAACGAAGATATTATCTCTTTATCTTCATTAATTTTCTTCCGTTTTGCTCCCTTTCCAGGAAAGCTTTTATAACCTCATAGGCTTTCTGATTCCATTGGCCTTTGTTGTTATAATATTCCAGCTTTCGGAGAGCTCTTTCCTCATCGGGAGCCGCACTGGCCACATCCTCAACCATACTGGCGACCATCTGAAGAACATCGTCTTCATAGCTGCCGAATTCGAGATTTTCGGCTAACGGGCGCTTGTTGTATCCGACTATCTTGGTTCCGATGACCTTGGCAAACGGTACAACATTTTTGGTGATGGAAGCATTCATACCAATCATGGCGCCGGCACCGATAATGCTGAACTGATGAGCTACCGTCTGCATACCCAGATTGGCCCCGGTTCCCACTTCCACGTGTCCTGCCAGCGATACGCCTGAGGAGATAATGGTCGTGAACGCTCTCGGACTATCGGGAATTTCCTGTCCGACAGCAACCAAGTCATTATGGTTAATGGTAACTTTGTCCATTGAGTAGACATGGTCGCCAATCTTGGTTGTATCACCTTTTTTGGTCGCTTCGCCAACGTTGATGATGGTGTTCTCGCCAAAAAAGTTATGGTCACCGATTTCAAGGTGTCCCTCATAATGGTGGTCACCGATGTCTTTGGGCCAGAAACCGATGATTGAACCGGATAAAAATTCATTATTGGCACCAATAACCGTGTTTCCTCGTAAAACGCAGTTTGGATGAATAATGTTATTTTTTCCTAAGGCCACGCCGGTTTCTATAGTGACATTGTTTCCGATACGACATCCGTCCGGAATAATAACATTGTCACCGATAGTGACGTTATTGCCCAACTCAACATTCTTTCCGATATTTACGCCGTTGCCGATTGAGCAGCAATTTCCGATTTTAGACGTTGCTTTTTCTTCATTTGAAGAACCGACAATGACATTGTTACCAAAAGTGTTGAAGTTTCCGATTTCAGCGACGATAATGCATCTTTCGCCATAAAAATTCAATTTTTCCATTTGTTTTAATATTTGTGGCAGGCGGTCCTGCCTGGTTTATAATAAATCTATAATTATTTTCGCTTAATGAAACTAATATATCATAGAATCAAAACCTCTGCAATAGACAAAATTGTATTTTTTTTGTTTTTTTTCGAAAAACATTCAATAAAACGGAGATTTTCCTGTAAAAAGCTTTATCTTTTCACTTGAGAAATTTTCAGGATGTTGTAAACTTGCCGGGTTAATAATCAAAAATAAACAAATCATATGGAGAAACTTAATGTCTAAGATTTTGATTACCTCTGCATTACCCTACGTAAACGGTGTGCCGCATTTGGGACATATGGTAGGCTGTCTGCTTCCTTCGGACGTGTATGCGCGGTTTAATCGAATGTTGGGCAACGAGGTTCTCTATATCTGCGGAACTGACGAACACGGAACCCCGTCGGAAGTCGGCGCCGCCAAAGAGGGAATGGACATTGGCGAATACTGCACCAAATATCACAACCGCCACAAAGAAGCTTACGATGCCTTTAATTTGTCCTTTGACTACTTCGGCCGTACCAGCAGCCTCCAAAATGAGGAAATAACGTATCATATTTTTGAACAATTGGACAAAAACGGCTACATTGAGGAGAAATCAATCAAACAGATTTTTTCTGTCGACGACAACCGCTTTCTTCCTGACCGTTATGTGACCGGAACCTGTCCGCATTGCGGATACGACAAAGCCCGCGGCGACCAGTGCGAAAACTGTACCAAAGTCCTCGAGCCAACTGAATTGATTAACCCGCGCTCCACCATTTCCGGTTCTACCAATCTGGAGGTGAGGGAGACCAAACATTTGTTCCTGAAGCTGCCGTTGCTTGAAAAACGGCTTGCCGAATGGGTCAAAACCAAGGAGCCGTTTTGGCCTGACGTCGCTTATTCTATCGCTCAGAAATGGCTTAAAGAGGGTCTGCAGGAACGTTGCATCACCCGTGACCTTAAATGGGGCTTTTCAGTTCCCAAACCCGGTTTTGAGGGTAAAGTTTTTTATGTATGGTTTGATGCCCCCATCGGCTATATCGGCATCACCAAGCAATGGGCAGATGAAAAACCGGCGGAACGCGACTGGAAAAGCTGGTGGCTCGGGGCCAAAGACGTCCGTTATATTGAGTTTATGGGCAAAGACAACGTTCCTTTTCACTCAATTTCTTTTCCTGCAACCCTGCTGGGAACCGGCGAAGATTGGACTTTTGTCGACTACCTCAAGGGAATGAGTTATCTGACCTATGAGGGCGGCAAATTTTCAAAATCTGAAAAACGCGGTATTTTTGCCGAAGATGCCGTTAAAGAGTTTCCTGCCGATTATTGGCGCTATTGGTTGATGTCTAATGCGCCTGAAGGCTCTGATGCCTCTTTCAGCTTTGATCTTTTTGCATCCGTGGTCAACAAGGATTTAAACGGCGTTTTGGGCAATTTTGTTTCCCGCGTTCTGAAGATGACGGCGTCAAAAATCGGAGAGCAAATTCCCGCCGGCGGCGAAATGACCGACATTGAAAAAGATTTAATCGGCGTGTTGCAAAACCGGGTTAACGACTATCTGAAATATATGAACGACCTTGAATTCCGCAAAGCGCTAAACGAGCTGCGTGCCGTTTGGGTGGAAGGAAACAATTACATTTCGACCACTGAACCGTGGACCGTTATTAAGACGGACGCCGAACGTGCTGCCGCCATTCTGCGCACCTGTATAAACCTCATTCGCATCTTTGCCGTCTTGAGCGCTCCTATTATGCCGGCAACCTCAGCCGCCATGTTGAACAAGCTCGGACTAACGTCGGCAGACGTCCCCAGCCTCAAAGACTTTGACGTCAGCAAAGAGATTACCGCCCTTGAAGCGGGACGGCCGTTTACGGTCGGAGATATGCTGTTTGAGCGTATTACGCCGGAACGGGTCGAAGAACTTAAACAAAAATATGGAAGTGAAAAATAATGAAAAAACGCCGTGAAGACGAATATTTGGGCCCCAGTCGCGGATGGGCCAAAATAATGCACAAAACAGCAATGTTTGTTTTGTGGCCGCTGCGCCGCCCGTTATGGTTTTTGCTGATTTTGTTTATAGCCTTTATGGCTCCGACGTTTATGGGCGTAAAACCGGCGGAGGTGCATTTATGGTACTGGAATAAGCTCAAGTCTTCGTCATCGGAAGTCTCGAATATTGTTTCGGACAAGACCAAAGAGATTATGCCCAACCTTCCCAAGGTCGAGTTGCCGTCGTTCAAGGTTTCCTCCACGGCAGACAAGACTGCTCCCGCCGCCAAGGTGATAGATATGCCGGTTAAGGAAATCCGCCGCAAAATGTTCGAAAAGGCAAAAGCGGCGCCTGTTGCCATTGATATTATGCAACAACGCGACACCATAACCGTTCCCGCCGATCATCCGGTGCCCGACACCGAAAAAGTCGTCGTGGTATCTTCCTCCGCGGTCAATCAGCCGGCCGTCAAAAAGAAACTGGCTTTGGTTTATGTTAACGAACCGAAAACAATCAGCGGCCCGGCTATAGTTGCAAATGCCAATGAATTGATTATAAATAATGAAACAATCTTTCTGTTCGGTATCTATGTTGACCCTAACACTTCAAAAGGGCAGGAGGCTAAGGTATTTCTGGATAAAACGATTGGCGGCCGCAATGTGGACTGCAACATTGAGGCTTATACTTATCAGGGAATAGCCACAGGCATCTGCACTGTCGGACAGACAAACCTTAACAAAGCTTTGGTTGAGAAGGGAATGTCTAAAAACGTCGCTCTGGAGCTGAACGATTAGGCTTTAATTTTATAGAGGATTTATCTCATGTGGCAGCCTGTATTGATGATAAGCGGCTACTTTATCAGCGTTCTCGGTCTGGCAATGCTTTTTCCGGCGGCGCTTGACATTTATTACAGCCACGCCAAATGGTCTTTGTTTATAACCTCGTCGATTGTCTCCGTTTTTATCGGGCTGTCTTTGTTCTTGGCCAACAACAGCAAAATAAAAAACATATCTTTGCAGCAGGCATATCTGCTCACTGTCATCAGCTGGTTTTCCGTTACGCTGCTGGCTGCAATTCCCTTTATGTTGTACGGTATCTCCGGGGCAGACGCTGTTTTTGAGGCTGCGTCAGGCATTAGCACGACCGGAGCAACCGTTTTTGCAGATATTGAAGCCTTGCCCCGGTCTTTTTTATTGTGGCGCGCAATCCTTAACGGTCTCGGCGGCGTCGGTATCGTCATCTTTGCAATTGCAATGCTGCCGTTCCTGGGCATTGGAGGCATGCAGATTTTCCAACGGGAAAACTCGGATGTCAACGAGAAGTTTATGCCCAAAATCAGCTATATCGCCAAACGGATTATTCTCGTCTATGTTATCCTGATTATGGCCTGCCTGGCGGCGCTTCATTTGGCGGGAATGAATTGGTTTGACGCCCTTTGTCATTCTTTGGCGACAGTGGCTACCGGAGGCCTGTCGACCAAAAACGCCTCTGTCGGATATTTCAACAGCGCGGCAATTGACTGGATTATCACTTTGTTTATGATTCTGGGAGCCATACCGCTGACCTTCTATCACAGCCTTCTGGCAACCAGAGATATCCACTCTCTGCGTTCTTCCCAGGTCGCTATGTTTCTTAAGGTTCTTGCCGTATATATTGTCTTTATGGCGTGCTGGCTCACTTATAACGGAACTTACAATTTTCTGACGGCGTTGCGCTATGCCGCTTTTAACGTCACCTCAATCGTCACCTCTACGGGATTTGTCTCGACGGACTATCTGCTGTGGGGACCGTTTGCGGCAACGGCATTTGTCGTTTTTTCCTTAACCGGCGGCTGTACCGGTTCAACGTCAGGATCTATCAAGATATTTCGCTGGCAGGTTGTTTTCGCACAGCTTAAACGGGCTTTTATCACAACCACTGAACCCAATCGGATGGTTCCCTTGAAAATTGGCCACAGCAACATTTCGGCCCAAGTTGCCGGTTCTATTTTTATCTTTCTGACGGCATTTAGTTTAAGCACCATCGTTCTGACTCTTTGCATTGCCTTGACCGGCATAGATTTTACGACCGCCTTTAGCGGGGTAGTCGCTTGCTTAAGCAATTCCGGCCCCGGTATCAGCCAGCTGATTGGCCCTTCGGGAAACTACAGTTCTCTGCCGGAAACCGCCAAATGGCTCTTGGCATTCACAATGCTTTTGGGCCGTTTGGAAGTTATGACGATTTTGGTTATTTTCACCAAAAGCTTTTGGCGGCAATAGCTGCAATTCTTTCTTTTTATTTACAGCGTCAGCTGCTGCAATGGCTCCGGATATATCCAAAAACCGGCGTCCTGAACGAAAAACAGTCTTGAAAGCTCAAAAAAAAGCTCTCCATACGGAGAGCTTTACTGCGTTAGATGTACTTAGTTTTTCAACGCCTCAACATTAAGTTCAAAGCCGTCTTCCTCAACCTCATCGTCAAACTTAATGAGCTGTTCGCTGTCGTCAACCGGTTCGACATTGTCAACCAAAGGAACCGTCTCGGTTATCTCATCGGTTTTATCCGTTTCTCCGGCAGGCGGAAGGGCTGGTTCCTCCGTTGCAGGCACAATCAAGGCTTCGCCGGAAACCGCAAGCGGAGCGCTCTCAGAAATGTCCGCAGAAGAATTCTCTTTTACAGAAACGGTTTCTTCTTTAATTTCGCCCACAACCTCTTCAGCAATAGCGGCATTGTTTTCTGACGGATTGGCTTGTTCCGCAGGCGCCTGTTCCTGCTGATTGTTAATGACAATTAAAGATTTTGGAGCGCCGTCTTCAACCTCGACCGAAACGCTTTCCTGCTCAATTGCGGATGCCGGAATAACCGCAGCGTCTTCCGTACTGTCCTTAACTTCTGCCGCTTGCATCATTTCTTCGGTTTTCGGTTGTTTTTCGGGAATTTGCAACAAATCCTCAGCCTTGTTTTCAGCGCGCAAATTCGATTTTGGCTCTGCCTTGGCTATTTCGTCACGGGCCTTAAGCTCCTCCGGAGACAAAATTTTCTTATTTTTGGTGTCGCCGTCATAGCATTTCAGCAGCCAAACATCATAAATGGGATGCTCTATCGCGCTTAACGCCGGCGAGGAAGACATCATCCAGCCTTTGAAAATGTTAACGGGAGTCTTGCTGTCGTAATTGTCTACAACGTCAACAAAAGCATAATTTTCCGGGGTCTCCTCGGGAGGACGGGTGGCACAGGTCCGTACCACAACCGAAAAGCTTCCGAAAATGACTTCGCCGTTGACGGGAACGTCTATCTCGCTCACTTTTCCGGTAATTTTATCCATGGCCTGCATATGAGCCATATTTGTATAAATTTCTTTGGCCGACGCCGCACTGCACAACAACGTTGAGCATAAAGCGGAACAAGCCAGAAGTTTACTGATTTTCGCCTGAGCCATTGTCTGTCACCATAAAGATAATTTCACCGACCATATCTTCCAGAGTTTTGAAGTCTTTGGTATTTTGAATAACATCCCCGTCCTTCAGCATCTCTTTGCCGTGTCCCGGTTCGATTTTGATAAACTTATCGCCGACCAGCCCGTCGCTGACAATGGAGGCAACGCTGTCAACCGGGAGATGAACGTTTGAAGAGAGGCTCATTTTAACATCCGCGGTAAAATCGCTGTCGTCCAGATTCTGTCCCACTACCGTGCCAACTTTAATGCCGTTGATGCGGACATCGGAACCGACCGTCAAACCGCCGACTTTCAAAAACTTAGCCGTAACGTTGTATCCTTTAACCACCTGCAAATCCGATACATTGTAGGCAAAATAGGCAAAAAACGCAGCTACCGCGATTACCACAATACCCATAATGGTTTCAACTGGTCTCTTATTCATCAAAAATCTCCTTATTTTTTATCTTCTTTGTGTTGTGCGGCAGAACATGCTTCTGCGGAATTTTTACGGTTTGCCTTGCCGATGCTGACAATTCGGTCCAAAAGCTCTTCTATTACCATGGCGTCTTGAGTGTAGGCAAACTCGCCGCCCCGGGGAATAATGTCTTCAGAACCGCCCGGTTCGATTTCAATGTACTTCGGACCCATCATACCCGAGCTGACGATTGAAGCGCTGCTGTCGTCCGGGAGCTGAATGTTGTCTTTGATTTCCAACGTCAGAATGGCTTTGAAATCGTCGTCAAGTTTGGCGTCTACCACTTTGCCGACATTAACGCCGGCCAGCCGGACCAAATCGCCCACCAGCAAACCGTCCGTCCGGTTGAAACGTGCCATAACCGGATAATAGCTGCCGCTGTCCACATGCGTAATTTTCTGACGTGCGGAAGAGATAAGCCCCACAATCAGGATAATGCTCAACGCAACCCACAAGCCTACTTTGAGAGATTTTTCTTCATCTCTGGTATAAACTTCTTCTGTCATCATAACTCCAAAAATAAAACCATGTTTCTTATATAGATAATGTAAAATAAATATTTTGTCACCAACGTTTTTGAAAAATAAAAATAATTGTTAAAATTTAAAAATAATTTGTTAAGATAGTGCTAACTTATCCAAACTATGTCGGGAAAATTATGCTTATTGTTCGTAATCTCTCCAAATCTTTCGGGTCGGTCTGCGCCGTCAACAACGTAAACTTCTGCCTCAAAAAAGGCGAGGTGGTCGCTTTGCTTGGCCCCAACGGTGCCGGAAAAACCACTCTGATGCGCCTGATGACCGGCTTTTATGAACCGGACTGCGGCGCCGTGGAATTAAACGGTTATGACGTTAACCGCAAACGCCTGGAGGCATTGTCCCGGGTCGCTTATGTTCCCGAAAGCGGGGCACTTTATCCCGAGATGACGGTTTACGAATACCTGAGGTTTATGGCCGGTCTGCGTCGGATCAGCCATCAGGATTTTGTGGACAATTTGGTATCCTTGTCCAAGCAGCTGGAGTTGGACGAAGTCATCAACCGGAAATGCGAAACTCTTTCCAAAGGATACAAACGCCGCGTCGGCATAGCCGGAGCGCTGCTGCATCGTCCCAAAATACTCATTTTGGACGAACCGACCGAAGGCCTTGACCCCAACCAGAAGTTTTCCATTCGCAGCTTTATCAAACAATACGGAGAACGCAACATCGTCATCATCTCAACCCATATTATGGAAGAGGTGGAAGCCATGGCTAATCGCGTCATCTTGCTGCACCGCGGCAAGCTCATCCGCGACACCACGCCGCAAGAACTCAAAAAAATTACGCCGGACAATGATATAGAGGCGGCTTTTCGCGCCATAACGTTTGAGGAAAGGGAATAACGATGTTTCAGGGAACCTTGACCGTCTTAGGCAAAGAATTTGGCTCATATTTCAAAACCCGGCTGGGATATTTCATCCTTTTTATTTACGCCGTGGTTGCCATGGCTTCCACTTTTTACGGCGGATCTTACTTCCAGCTGGCCGAGCGCAGTCTGTACTCGTTCTTTTCATTTCAGCCGGAAATCTTTATTTTGCTGGTGCCGGCCCTGACGATGAAACTCTGGGCGGACGAACGGCGTTACGGAACGCTGGAGCTTATTCTGAGCCAGCCGGTAGGGTATCCCGCCCTGGTTTTAGGAAAGTTTCTGGCCGCATGGCTGCTCTGCGGACTGATGCTTGCAATGAGTTTTCCTCTGTGGATGACGACAAGTCTGTTGAGCGGTCTGGACAATCTTAACGTTTTGTACAATTACCTCGGCTGTTGGCTGATTGCCGGAGCCGTTTGTGCAATCGGATGCGTCGTGTCTTCTTTCAATTCCAATCCCATTGCCGCTTATCTTTTAACCGTTTTTTGCTGCTGGATTGTCAAACTGGCCAATTTTGATTACCTGATTCGCAAACTGAACGTCTCAAACGAACTTTTTATCAGAATTTCTCAGTCGCTTAATTTCGATCGTCATTTTGAAAACCTGATTCTCGGACAGCTGACCTGGAGCGGACTGATCTACTATATAACGCTTATTTTGGCTGCATTATGGCTGAATGTCGTTTCTGTTGAATATAAAAGGAGCTAGCCATGTTGAAAAAATGTACGCTCAGATTCCGTAAAAACTATACCTTGTTGATTTTTTCCCTGATGCTGGCAATTTCCTTTGCTGCTCTTAACATCGGAACCGCGCTGTTCACCAGTTCCTACAAAATAGATTTGACTGCCGACAACCGCTATACTTTGTCAAAAGAAACCGTAAACTGGCTGCAAAACAACAAAGAACCTTTGTTTATCAGGCTTTATCTTTCGCCTGACATTGACTCCAGCTATCCCGCCCTGGGACAGTATACCCGCTATGTTGTCCGTTTTCTGGAACAATACAAAAACCTTTCTCAAAACAAGATTAATCTGGAAGTGATAGAAACCAAACCCTACACCAACGAGGAAAACGACGCCAAACGTCAGGGCATACGTTCTCTGATGGACAAAAGCGGGCAAACCGCGTTGTACTTCGGTGCCGTCATCTCTGATGAACGCGGCGACAGCTATACTATTCCGTATTTCGAACCGCAGCGCCGGGCTTATCTGGAACATGACGTCAGCCGCATTCTGAGCAAACTTCCGAATTATCAAAAGCCCGTAATCGGCATAATCTCACCGCTGCTGGACATCGCCGCCACCGGCGAAACTTTCAACAACAATCAAGATTGGCCGTTTGTCGAACGGCTGCGCCAGGACTATGATGTCGAATATATCCGCAGGGACAAAACCCAAATTCCGCTGCGCGTTAAAACCTTAATTGTCTACAATCCTCAAAACCTGCCAAACCTGACCATTTATGCAATCGATCAGTATCTTCTGCGCGGCGGAAGCGTATTGATGATGTTGGATCCGTTTTCGGAAACTTTCCTTAACCAAAAGGGCTTTATTACTTCATCACCGTCAGGTTTTCAGAAATTTTTGGCCAACATCGGCGTAGAATACGATGATAATCTTGTTGTCGGAGACATCAGCCAAAGCCAAAACGCCCTTATTACCCAAAATGAAAGTTCCCAGCTGCAAAACTATCCGTTATGGCTGGACGTCAGTGTTCCCAATATCAATCCCAATCACCCTCTGACGAAAAATCTGACCAGGTTGAGGATGAATTCTGCCGGCACTTTCAATGTTGACGGCGTCGGCAGCGCCGATACCACGATTCTGTTTGCCACATCGGGCCGCGGCGGAAGCGTAGACGCCGATACTGCCAAATATTCGACCAAGTCGGATGTCAAAGAACACTATAGTCAAGACGACAAGGTCTATCCGCTGGCCGTACTTCTCGAAGGAAAGTTTCCTTCTTATTACAGCAGCCATCCTCTGCAAAACAGTCCGTATCGTGACACGATGTTTCCTTTTTTGGCCACGTCGATAAAACCGGGACGGCTGTTGCTGGCTGCCGACAGTGATATGCTCGCGGCATACAATTGGAACCGGGGAGCCGTGTTCAACGGCAGCGGCAGTTATGATTTGGTGCCGTTTAACAATAACCTGGATTTCATTATACGCGCCGCAGATTATTTGACAGACAATCAAAAGATTCTGAACGTTCCGCCCAAGGGAGGCTTTGAGCTGCAAAAAAGCCCGGAACAAACACTCAATAAAGAAACCGGAGCGTCTCTGGCCGACCAAATCGAACTTTACAGTCTTTCTATGTCACAAGCCCTCTATGAGCAGGAACAGCTAAAGCAAAAAATAAAAGATCAGGAGGTCTTTCCCTCCGTCGCCGTAATCAAGCAAATGGAGCTGTTGCAGCGGGAAGCTATGTCAAACCAGGAAAAACTAAAGGCTGCCGAGTATCAGCTTCGCGAGCAGGTAAACAGTCGGATGAGAATGATTATAATCGTCAACACGCTTGTTTTTCCGCTTTTGCTGCTGTTTGCAATTTGGAGTGTCAATTACGTTTTGCGGCTGCGAATTCGCCGACAGGCTGAAAGGTACATCAATGACTAAACGCATCTTACTCCCGGTTTTCGTCGTTTGCATAGCTTCGCTGTTGTACGCCGCAACGGCAATTATACTTGCCAATTTCAGCTTTCCGAAGCAAAACAACGGAAAACTCGTTTTTCCGGCAACCGTCGAGAACGGATTAAAGCTTGACAAAGTCGTTATTAAAACACCCCGTAATCAAACCACGCTGCTGTTGGAAAACAATTTCTGGCTGGTTAAAGAAGAAGACTATTACTATGCCAATATCGAACTGTTAAACGAATTGTTCAACAGCCTGAATACCTCTCGATACCGTCACCGGCAGCAGTTTTCGCCCCAAATCGCCGATGAAGACCAGCTGGCGGCTCCGGGGCAGGGAACTCCGGAACATACCGGAACCTTGATTGAAACCTTTGCCGGAGAAAATCCGCAGCCGATGGAAAGCATAATTATCGGAAAAGAAACAGCCAACGGCTTGTATCATTTTGCCCGGCCGCTTGACAAAGAGGAAATTTGGCTGATTGACGGTTCCTATACCTTGCCTGACGACAATTATTCCTGGTTAATGCAGCCGATATTGGATTATCCGGCGGAAATCATCGAAAAAGTCGTTATCAGCGAAAACAATCAGATAACGCTCAGCGCCTCCCGCAGCCGTTCCAACTATCCGTTTTTCACCCCCGAACAAAAAACGGTTCCGCTGGATGCCCTGCTTGAGCGCTTCAACTTTTTTATAACCGAAAAGGTGCTTTCCGCTCAAAACTTTGACGAAACCCTGTTTCCGCGGCACCGGCGCATTGAACTGACCACTTTCAGCGGAATGGTAACGGTTGTCGACCTTTATTACGATTCAAATGACTACTGGGTAAAAATATCTTTATCGACGACCACTCTTCCAACTGCCTCTGTTAATGCTTATATTAGGGACAACAACTTTTTGTATGACGGCTGGTTTTTCAAAATCCCGGCCTCCAACGGAAAAGTTTTGGCCAACTTTAATATAAGATAAGGGGTACATGGAAGAATATCCTGAGATTACGGAGTTTTTTCTGAACGTTTCCACCAATATTTTCGCGGAAGTTGATTCCGGCGGAAGGGTTATCTATGCCAATAACAAGGCGGAATATGCATTTAGACTGCAATCTGCGGCAACTCTGGATAAAGCCTTTGACGAAAATACCGCTGCCGTTTTGAAAAAACATCTGCACAATACCTTTTTTCAGCACTACCCCGAAACTTTTTCTTTTGAATTTCAGGGACGCTTTTACAATGCCTTTATTTATCCCCGCCAAAACAACGCAGCCCTGTGTATAGAAGACATTACCGAGCGCCGCCAACTTTCTCACCGTCTGCACCAAACCAAACAACGATTGGAATTTGCCGAACGGACAGCCAAACTGGGATATTGGGAGCTGGATATTCTGGCAAAACGTTTTTACTGGTCAGCAGAAATGTATCGAATTTTCGGAATTGACAATCCGCATATCTCCGACAAGAAAAATCTTATCCGCGAACAGGTTTTTGAAGAAGATTTCCCTATTTATAAAGAAAAGATAGCCGAATTGCTGAAACAAAGGCATCCCGTTGAAGGGCAGGTCAGGGTACGCCGCCGTGACAATACGATTGCATACTGCCTGTTTAAGGCCGGCTTGATTTACGATAAAACCGGAGAACGCATCGCCGGAACATTCCAGGACATTACGTCTATGATAGAAATTCAACAAGCCTTGGAGCAGGCAAAAGCCGAAGCTGACCAGCTGAATATGGCAAAATCATATTTTCTGGCTCAAGCCAGTCACGACCTGCGCCAGCCCATGCAGGCACTGAATATGTTTATAGCGGCGCTCGACGAACAGGAACTGACCAAATCTCAACACGCTATCGTCAAGAAAATCGAAGCGTCTGCCGCCAATCTAAAGTCGCTTTTGGATAACCTGTTGGATATATCCAAGCTCGATTCCGGCGGAATGGACTATCAACCGGAAGAATTTGACCTGCAAATATTGCTGCAGCGACTTTGCAGGGAATACAAAGAATTGTCGCTTCTTAAGGGGATACGCCTCAAATGCCGATTCCGTCAGGTTTATATCAAAACAGATCCCTTGCTGGTAGAACGCATTGTCCGCAATTTCTTGAGCAATGCATTCAAATATGCCCGTGATAAGATAGTTATCAGCTGTTCGGACGGTCCCGGCGGAATTAAAATCAGCGTCTTGGACAACGGGGTAGGCATCGCCCCGGAGGATATGGAACTCATTTTTGAAGATTTTTATCAGAGTCCCGCAGTTCCTGAAAATCGCAAAAACGGAGCCGGACTGGGGTTGTCCATCGTAAAAAAGATATCTGGCTTGCTCGGTGCCGCCGTCGACGTCCGTTCCCGTCCCGGAAGATACACTGTTTTTACGTTAAAATTTCCGCCTTCCGCCGCCAGATGACAGGAACTGAAATTAACTGTTAAATTTTTTACAAAAAATTGTTGCAAATAATTTAAACCCGGGTTATAGTGCGCCCTGTTAAGAGATTATGGGTGCGTAGCTCAGTTGGTAGAGCAACTGACTCTTAATCAGTGGGTCTGGGGTTCGAACCCCCACGCGCCTACCAATAAAAAAAGCCTGCTTTATGCAGGCTTTTTTGTTGGGAATTTTGCAAGAGGGTGGTTCGAACCGGGAGGCTGGAGGAATAAAAAATGTCAAAGTAATGACATTTTTTAGACGACAGGTGATAATTTGTTAATTTGCGAGCCGCGGTAGCGCGCAAAGCAAATGTTACCAAATGGAACTCAGCGGCCCCCCACGCGCCTACCATAAAAAAACAAAGGCTTTGCAAGAGAAATCTGCGAGTCTTTGTTTTTTATCAAAATACTGCAAATATTAAGGCTATACAATTTCTTGTATAGCCTGACTTCTATGAAAAAAAACTATTGCTTACTTCATACAATTAGAATGTATATCTTGCACCGAGCAAGAACTCGTGAGATGTTATATCATTTTTAGAGGTAACATCAAACGGTTTCCCAAAAGGAGCAACATTCATTTGATATGAGTCTTTAACATTTCCGTAATCAGTATATCTATAACCAGCATCAAATGAAATGTTATCAGTCATAGCATAAGATACACCAGCTCCGATTTGCCAGGCCAAATTATTATCACTTGACTTTTTGCTTACACCATTATCAGGCAATGATGCTTTACTTTCAACTCGTGCATAACCTAAGCCAGCTCCAATATAAGGTGTAAATTTAGTGCCAGTCTCAATGTCGTAATAAACATTCAACATTGCTGAATAGACAGATGTTTCTGTTGTTGCATTTACTGTTGACGGGGTGACAACTTTAAAAGCATTTGTGGAAGAATCTTTTGCATCATCATTCCAGCCAAATTCCAGCTCACCTCTTAATTTACCGTATTTTACGGGAGTTGCCGCTCCATAAGCCAATCTAATTCCCCAAACATCATCTTTATGTTTATTGTCCAAAATCTTATTATAGTGGTGATTCATACCGCTGAATGAATAATGAGAATTTACATCTGCATCATTTTCCATTTTTACAAAAGCACCTTTTGCTGAAATGTATTGATCGAAATCCATTGCATTTGCATTAACTGCAAATAATGTTGCAGCAACACCTACCAGTAATAAAGTTCTGTTCATTTATTAACTTCCTTTCATTTTATATATAAACTTAATCGCCTTGATGAGAGGCGACTGGAAGTTGATACCTATTTGATAGAATAGTGTAGTGTATTTGGTATATGCATATACCTTATTAACTACCTTCCAGTCGTAAAGACCAAAAGGTAGTTTTTACATCCGCTTAACGGATAACTATCAATAGAGGGTATCAAACCTCACTTTGGTAATCAACCAAAGCACAATCAGGTTATTTCATAAATTCACAAGAGTCAAATACTATTCAAAAAAATAGCAGCAAAAAGTACAGTTAAATTGATAGACCAGGCTTGATTTTAAAACGGCTTCATACAGTGAAAACCTGCTGCAGAATCTCACCGGCAGCCTTTTTTCAGCGGATGTTTAATAAAGTAATCGGTTAGTTTTTCCAAATAATCTCTGAAGTTTTTCCGCCGCTGATATATGAATTTCACCATTTCCCGCCGCGGCTCCAGTTCCTCATAACCGATAGACCAATCTTCTGAATTATGTTCAAAGTCTGTTTGAATACAACTTACTGCCGTAAGCTCAGCCATTCCCCAAACCTGATTGTCGTCAAATTTATCTGCTGAATATCTCTTCCGAATGTCCATAAACGTTTGAGACAGGATGAGCTCCCACAATAATGTTCGGACATGGCGGTGTTTTTCCGGACAAAGGTATTGAAAAGCGTTGATTGATATATCGGTTCCGTACCAATTCGAAATACCGTCGCATTGCAAATTTAAACGCACCGTATAGGGCGGTATTTTATGTCCAAAAATATTTTTAAGCTTCTCTTTTGTCTCCAAACGATGCTCACGCCAATACCTTTTATGAAAAGTCAGAGCCTGTTTCAGTTCCTTGCGGTACAAGACATAACCTTTGGCCAAATAATCGGCTAACGCAGGGCAGGGAAGATCCGTCTTTTCGCATTGTCTGGCAATGTCCAAAGGTATACCGTACTGAAGAGCACGTTCTTTCACGCTGCATCCGCTCCAGCCGGAAAACATCTGTTGCAATATCTCCCGCTCTCCGGCCTCATCCAAATAAAATTTAAACATTGTCAGGTCTCCGCTTTATTATTGGTTCATTATAAAAACTTTTCGACAAACATCAATAAATTAGTTTACAGATAATAACTCAAATAAATGATTGCCAAACAAGCTCCTTCAGCCTATAACATATTTATCAACCAAAAAGGAGCATAACAAATGAAAAAGAAGTATATATTTCTGGGTATTCTCGCAATTGTCTGCGTAGGAGCCTATTATCTCACCCCGTCGCTGGAAACTATCGTCAAACAGGTAGTCCACAAATATGGTTCTCAAATCACCGGTACTGAGGTTAACCTGCAGGGCTTTAACCTGTCGCTCACCAACGGCGAAGGTTCAATCAAAGGCCTGACAGTCGCTAATCCGACTAACTACAAGAGCCCAAACCTTCTTGATTTGGGCGGCGTCAGCGTTAAAGTGGACTTAAAAAGCCTGGCAAGCGACACCATTGTAATTAATGAAATCAAAGTCGACAAACCGGTTCTGACTTATGAAATGCTTTCGCTCACACAGAACAACATCAAACAGCTGCAAGACAACATAGCAAAAAATACGGCCTCAGCCGAAAAGACTGAAGCTCAAGACGCCGCACAGCCTTCCGCCGGCGAAGATAAAGACGCCAAAGCTGAAAAGAAAGCTGCCGGCAAAAAAGTTGTCATCAAGCTGGTTACCATCAATGAAGGTGAGTTAAGAGCGATAACTTCTGTTGCCGGACAGAACAATAACATCAGCGTCAAACTCCCCGCCATCAAACTGACCGGCATCGGAGAAGCGAAAAATGGCGAAAGCATAGCCGCCTCCATTTCCAAGATTTTAAGCAAAATTCTTTCCACAGCTTCACAAACCGTGGTTAACAGCCAGTTTGGAGATCTCAAAGGCTTGGCTCAGGAAAATCTGGACAACGTTGTCAGCGGTGTCAAAGACCGCATCAAAGAAATCGGTATTTTTGGCAAATAAATCTGCTGTTTCCGATTTAAGGAGCCTTCGGGCTCCTTTTTTTGTATCGGCATATTTGATTTATTCAGTTAAACAGACTGCATATCTGGCGACGTCGCAATCATTGCACCGGACAGTCGACACAGCGCTTACAGAAACCGGCGTCTAACGCAGATGTTCTTCCAAGATGTTCGGCGTCAACAACTGCGGCAAAATCTTATATTCGGAACCTGTTCCGTCATAATAGACATACAGGGGGATGCTGTTGCGACCGTAACGTTCCAGGGCAGAGGTAATCATATCGTCATTATTGGTCCAATCCGCACGAAACAAGATAATGCCTTTCTCCTGCACCAGTTTAATAAATTTACGCGATTGCAGAGCCGCCTTTTTGTTCACCAAACAGGTAATGCACCATTTGGCGGTAAAATCAATGAAGACCGGCTTTTTTTCTGCCGTCAGCCGGCTGACTTCCTGCGGGTTATATGTCCGCCACTGCAATAAAGAGGCGTCTCCATCAACTTTGTTGTTCAACTGGCTGTAAAGAACCCAGCCCAGCCACAAACAAGTCAGCAGTACCGGAATTGCAAATATCTTTTTCAGCAAATCCATCCATTTGCCCGGCCGCGGCAAAACCTTATGTATGGCCTTGGGAAACAATCCGGCCAGAGCAAACGGCAGGGCATATCCCAAACTCAAAGCTAAAAATACCGGATAATAAACATACAAAGGAGCCGTCAACGTATAACCGATGGCTATTCCCATAAACGGAGCCGTACACGGGCTTGCAATCAGAACCGCAAAAAAGCCGGTGACAAAAGAGTTCAACAGTTGACGCTCAAATGTCAGCTTTCCCATATGATTCGCCAGAGGATTGCGAAAATGGACGATGTCAAGCAGCATCAGAAAGATAACAAAAAAGACAATTATCATTATTCCGACAAATATCGGAGATTGCAGCTGAAAGCCCCATCCGATTTGCTCACCCTGAGCCCGCAATACAAACAATACCGTCGCTATTATCAAAAAAGACAACACGACTCCCAGCGTATACATCAACGCTTCCAGACGATTTTTCCTTTTATTGTAATCAGCTTGGGCGAGGGAGATTGCCTTAAGCGTCAAAATCGGGAAAATACAAGGCATAAAATTAAGGATGATACCGCCTGCAAACGCCATCAGCATAGCCAGCCAGACGTTGACTTTTCCGTCCTCAGGCTGAGGCGCAAAACTGTTTTCGGCCACTTGTACGGCCTTAATCCAACGCATGGACGGTCGCAAATCGTGTCCCGTAATCGGAATATCCAAATAAAAGGAAACTTTTTCCGGGATGCATTCGTTTTTACAAGCCAGCCAGCTGACGTCAACCTGCACCGGAACTTTGTTCATAATATCCGGCGTCGGCGTAATCGTCGTTTTGTAAAAGGCACGTTTGTCATATCCGTATTGGACAATTTCGTCGGTGATGAATTTAACATCCGGACTCCAGCTTTGCTCCTTTACCTCAAATCCCATAGGCAAACGCCATTTAACCTCGGTCGGTACGCCGACGTCCCCGGGATTTTGGGAGAATATGTGCCAGCCGCCGTGCATTTTAAATTGCAGCAGAGCCTCCAGATTCTGACCCGGGTTAATTTCGTCATAATTCGTATAAAGCGTTACCGTGACCTTGTCGGTTCCCTTGGTCAGCTCAAAAGCTTGCGCCGGGGCCGGATTTGTCCCTGCCAGAATACTCAGAACAAAAAACAGATTCCGGATAAATTTCATTAATTTTTACCCTTGGCGGCAATTACAAAATTGTAATAAGCGGCGGTAACAACCATCAAGGCTTTCACTAGGCACCAACAGCCGAGAATAATCGCTATCGGCATAAACCATCCCGGAACGATACACAAAATCACCAAAGCGGTGAGGGTTTCAAACCCCTGGGCAACGCCGCCCAAATAAAACGGAGATTGTTCCAAATCCACTTTTTTACTGTGATTGTTACGATAAGCGACAACCGCATAGGCCAGCATTGCACAAGCCGAGGCGGTAAAGCCGAACAGCAGAAAACTTGCCGCTACGGCATTTTGAGCCGGATAGGCCAGAGCAAAACCGAAAATAATCCCGGCATAAAAGGTATAATCCAGCGTCGCGTCCAAAAAAACGCCGAAATCGCTGTATTCCCGATTACGGGCAACGGCACCGTCCAAGGCATCAAAAGCGCGGTTGATGAGAATGCACAACAAAGCGCTCAGATACATCCCCATTGCCAAAAAGTTAATTGCCAGCAGTCCGACGGCAAAACCGACAATACTTACCAGATTGGCAGACACGCCGGCTTTATAAAGATAACGGCCGACAATATCGGTCAAATGCATCCATTCTCCGTGCATCTGCCGCAGTTTTTTGCTGACCTGATTGTTTTTAAGCTGGGATATCAGCCGGTTTAAAGTTGCCTTATAATCGCATTGCATTGTATAATCCTTTTCAATATTGGTTATTGCCGGACATTGTAAAACAAAATTCTCAGATTGTAAAAAGCAAGTTCTCCACTGTGCAAAAGATAGGTACTAATATGCGTATTTTCAAATATGTTTCGTTTTTTATGGTTTTTGCGGTCGCCTTGATTTACATCCACCAAAAGTATGCGCCTTATCGCACATTCCACGGAAAGATTTTCGGAACATATTACCATGTCAAGATTCTCACCGACCGTTCAGACCGGACGCTCGGCGACAAAATTCTGCGCCGTTTGCAGGATGTTAACCGTCAAATGTCCGTTTTTGAGAAAAATTCCGAAATATCCAAGATAAACCAAAGTCCCGCCGGCGAAAAAATAAGTTTATCCCCCGAAATGTCGTATTTGTTGAAAAATGCAGCTGACGTCAACCGGGAAAGCGGCGGAGCTTTTGACCCCACCGTCGGCCGTTTGGTAGACCTCTGGGGGTTTGGCGTCGACAAACCGGCTCAAACGCCCGATTCCGAAAAAATACAAGAGGCATTGACATATACCGGCTTCAACCGGCTTGTCTTTTCCTCCGACTTCAAAAGTCTGGCCAAAACAGATGACCGCATCCGCCTGAATCTTTCGGCTATCGCCAAAGGATATGGCGTCGATATGGTTGCCCGCCTGCTGGAAGAAGAAGGATACCGTGACTATATAGTAGAAATCGGCGGCGAGGTAAGGGCAGCCGGCCGTAAGAATTCCGCAGGAGAACCATGGAGCATCGGCATTGCCAAACCGTCCCCCCAAGGAAATTCCAACGCCTTTGCTCTGGAACTGACAGACTTTTCGGTGGCCACCTCGGGAGACTACCGTAACTTTTTTTACAAAGACGGCCGCCGTTATGCACACACCATATCTCCGCAAACCGGCTATCCCGTAGAACACAGCCTAGCCTCCGTAACCGTCTTTCACCCCTCGTGTATGATGGCCGATGCTTATGCAACCGCCATTTTGGCTCTGGGAGAAGACGAGGGGATGACGTTTGCCGACGCTCAAAAACTGCCTGCCGTCTTTTTCGTCCGCCGAAACGACAATAGCGTTACAATGCTTTTATCAACGGCGGCCAAAGATTTGATTGGAGAATAAAATATGGAAAACATCAGCCATCAGGGAACCGTAACCTCCGTGAACCCGCCCAAAGTCTATGTCCAGATAACCAGTTACTCGGCTTGCCACAATTGCGACGCCAGACACGGCTGCGGGTTGATGGAATGCCGCAACAAAAGCGTGGAAATCGACACGCCCGAGGCACAGCTGTATCGTCCCGGCGACAAAGTAATCGTATCATTAGCCCCGCGTTTTGGATTTTTAGCCGTGTTTTACGGTTATATTCTGCCGCTTTTAGTGATGTTGATAACTCTCCTAACCGTTGTTTTTGCTGGATTTTCGGAGCTTATTGCCGGCCTGTCGTCGATAATTGTCTTGATTCCTTATTATTTCTGGCTATTCTTAAACCGTGCACGTTTCAGGCAACAGTTTAATTTCAAAATATCCAAACAATAAATTTCACGGGGAAACCAATGGAAAATATAGTCTTATTGAATATGTTGGTATTAGGGAGCATAGCTCTGGTGGCCGCCGTAATTCTTTATGTCGTCTCAAAAAAATTTGCCGTTAGGGAAAATCCCAAAATCGCCGAAATTGAAGAGCTTTTGCCTCAGGCAAACTGCGGCGGATGCGGCAAAGCCGGCTGCCATGACTTTGCCGACGCCTGTGCCGGCGTGGACGAAGCCGGTTTTCCCCAGCTGTTCTGCCCCGTAGGCGGCCAGGCCGTAATGGACAAGATAGCCGCGAAACTCGGTTTTCAAGCCGTAGCCAAAGAACCGACCGTCGCCGTTTTACGTTGCAACGGCACCTGTAAAAACGCCCCCGCCAAAATATGTTATGACGGTGTAAGCAGCTGCCGGATTGCTTCCCGCATATCCAGCGGCCAAACCGGTTGCCCTACCGGCTGTCTCCGATTGGGAGACTGCGTCAAGGTATGTAAGTTTGATGCCTTACACATTGACCCCGAAACCGGTATCCCGGTCGTAAATGAAGACAAATGCACGTCCTGCGGCGCCTGCGTCAAAATGTGTCCGCGGCAATTGTTTGAAATCCGTCCCAAAGGCAAAAACGGCAACCGCGTATACGTTGCCTGCCGCAACACCCAAAAGGGAGCTGTCGCCCGTAAAAACTGCGCAGTCGCATGCATCGGCTGTATGAAATGCGCCAAAATCAATCCGGAAATAAAAGTCGAAAACAATTTATCCTATATTCCGGTTTCGGTTTCTGCCGAGGAATACGGTGCCCAACTGGCGCAAAACTGCCCCACCGGCGCTATCATATGCACCAAATGCACGCCGGCGCCACAGGAGAAAAACAATGATTAAGCTAAAAACCTTTGCCATCGGCGGCATTCACCCCGACAAACACAAAATAACCACAGATTCTCCCATTATTGACGCCGGGCTGCCTGAAACGGTTTATATCCCCGTTAAACAACATATCGGTTCTCCCGCCAAAATTATGGTAAAAAAAGGCGACCGTGTCAAAGTAGGCACTTTGCTGGCCGATGCCGACGGTATCGTATCTTCCGACGTACACTCTTCTGTTTCGGGAGAAGTGCTGAAAGTCGAAGCCGTTGAAGGCGAATTCGGCTATCTTGAAGATATGATTACCATCAAGGTAGAAGGCGACGAATTCGAAGAAAGCATTGACCGCTCAACCGAAATTAACCGGGAAATTCCGTTTTCGCCGGAAGAAATCGTGGCAAAAATTCGCGAAGCCGGCATCGTCGGCATGGGCGGCGCCGGTTATCCCACGCCCATCAAGACGAAACTGCCCGAAGGCAAAAAAGTCGATTGCCTGATTATCAACGGCATCGAATGTGAACCTTTCCTGACTGCGGACGACCGCCTGATGATTGAAAAGGCGGAACAAATCGTTATCGGAGCAAAAATCATCAACAAAGCACTGGGCATTCAAAACGCCATTATTGCCATTGACGAAAACAAACCCCGGGCAATTGAAATACTCACCAAAATAACCAAGACCTATATCGGCGTAAACGTCCAGGTTTGCTCGACTAAATATCCCCAGGGCGGCGAAAAACAGCTGATTACCGCCGTTACCGGAAGAGAAGTTCCTTCCGGAAAGCTTCCTGTCGACGCCGGATGCTTGGTTCAAAACGTCGGAACCGTCTTTGCCATCTATGAGGCGGTAATGAAAAACAAACCTTTGTTTGAACGCATCGTAACCGTCAGCGGAGATGCCTGTCTTCATCCTGCCAACTACCGGGTCAGGGTAGGGACACCGGCGTCTTTCCTGATTGAAAAGGCCGGCGGAATAACGCCCGACGTCGCTCAGGTAATTTTTGGCGGCCCGATGATGGGAACGTCTGCGTTTAACGTCAATGCCCCCATAACCAAGCTGACTTCCGGAATTTTGCTGCTGTCCGACCGTCTGACTCACAAAGAGGCCGAACAAAGCTGCATTCGCTGCGGCAAATGCGGCGAAGTATGCCCCATGGGACTGCAACCATTCCGCATCGGTCAGTTCGTCCGTGCCGATATGCTGGAAGAAACCAAGGAATGCAATGTTTTAGACTGTATCGAATGTGGCTGCTGCGCCTTCACCTGTCCCGCTAACTTGCCCTTGTTGGACTATTGCAAACTTGCTAAATACGAACTAAAGAGGAAAAAATAACGACTATGCTCAAAATCTCGACTGCTCCTCATATGCACACCGACCGCACCACCGCAAGCCTGATGCGTGACGTTGTCATCGCCTTGCTCCCCGCTGCCGTTGCCGCAGTGCTGTTTTTTGGCGTCGGAGCTCTGAAAGTAATACTGACGTCTGTTGCCGGCTGTGTTTTATTTGAATACCTTGCCGGCCGCTATTGGTTCAAGACCGGAAACACGACTCGCGATTTTTCCGCCGTCATCACCGGTCTGCTGCTGGCTTTTAATTTGCCGAGCACTATGCCGATATTAATGATTTTGGTCGGTTGTTTTATCGCCATTGTCGTTGCCAAGCTCTGCTACGGCGGTCTCGGAAAAAACATTTTCAATCCGGCTCTGGTCGGACGCGTGTTCCTTTTTATTTCCTTTCCCGTGCAAATGACGATTTGGCCGAAACCGGACTTCTTAAACTTTTTTTCAACCGATGTTCAAACCGGCGCCACGACTTTAGGAATTCTGAAGCACCTTGATGCCCAAACCTCGGCAACCGCGCTGACTCAGGGACAGTTCTCTGCCCATGACCTGCCGACTTACTGGCAGATGTTTGTCGGATATACCGGTGGTTGCATCGGCGAAGTCTCCGCTTTGGCCTTGCTGCTCGGACTTGCCTATATGCTTTACCGTCGCGTAATCACCTGGCATATTCCGTTTTATTACATTTCCACCGTTTTTCTCATCACAGCCGTCATGTGGCTCATTACCGGCGATGTAAAATATGAACCGGTTACCCACTTGCTCTCCGGAGGATTGATGCTGGGAGCCATATTTATGGCCACCGATTACACAACCTCGCCAATGAGCAAAAACGGACAAATTCTTTTTGCGGTTTGCTGTGCAATTTTAACCGTCATCATCAGACTTTACAGTGCATATCCCGAAGGCGTTTCCTTTGCCATCCTGATTATGAACGCTTTTGTTCCGCTGATTGACAAATATTCCAAACCGCGCATTTACGGCACCCGGAGGTAAGGCTTATGAGCAACAAGACCAAAACATCCTCAAGTTTTTTTAATATGGTGGTTACGCTGGTGCTGATTGCCGTCCTTTCGGCGTTTGTCCTTGCCAAAGTGGAACTGTTTACCAAAGAGCCCATTCAAAAAGCCAAAGACCAACGGGAGCTCCAGGCCATTTCGGAAGTCGTCAACGAATTCGACAACAATCCCTTCGAAGAAAGGATGATTATCACCACTCCGAACAAAAAACACAAACTGGAACTTTATCCCGCGCGCAAAGACGGCGTCATCAACTCTTTCGCCATCAAAACCTACACCAATACCGGATTTGGCGGAAGAATGGAACTGATTGTCGGTTTCTACATCGACGGAACAATAAAAAATTTCAAAGTCATCGACCACAAAGAAACGCCAGGCTTGGGATCAAAAGTCAATGAACCGCGTTTCAAAGAACAGTTTAACGGCTTTAATCCCAACAAACATAAATTCAAGGTAAAACAAGATGGCGGCGAAATTGACGCCGTAACTGCGGCAACCATCAGTTCCCGCGCCGTTATCAGCGCCATTCAGCGGGCTGTTGACGCTTACAATAACTTTAATGCAGGTAATTAGTCATGGATAAAACAAGTCTTAACAACCTTACGCGCGGCATTATCAGAGAAAATCCCACATTTGTCATGCTGCTCGGTATGTGCCCGACATTGGGCGTAACCACCTCGGCTTTGAACGGATTGGGAATGGGGCTCGCGACATTATTCGTCCTAATCCTGTCCAACGCAGCCATTTCTCTGGTAAAAAACTTTATTCCCGATATGGTGCGCATTCCCAGCTTCATTGTCATCATCGCGTCGTTCGTAACCGTTGTAGACCTGTTGATGGCGGCTTACCTCCCGACGTTGCACGCCGCTTTGGGCATTTTTATTCCCCTGATTGTCGTAAACTGCATCATTTTAGGCCGTGCGGAGGCCTTTGCCTCAAAAAACAATCTGTTTCAGTCCGTACTTGACGCAATCGGCATGGGCATTGGTTTTACGCTGGGATTAACACTTCTGGGGTCGGTCCGGGAGATTCTCGGCAACGGATCGCTGTTTGGCTATGGCTTTTTGGGTGAAGATGCCAATACCATGCTGTTGTTTATTATGCCGCCGGGAGCGTTTTTGGCACTGGCCGGGTTGATAGTAACCGTTAACCATCTTCGGGGAGCAAAATAATCATGGCGTATTTTATGATTTTTATTACCGGAATATTTGTTAATAACATCATTCTGTCGCAGTTTTTGGGAATTTGTCCGTTTCTCGGCGTTTCAAAAAAAATTTCCACTGCCGCGGGTATGGGTTTTGCCGTTATGTTCGTCATGACCATCTCCACTATAGTGACGTTCCTGATTTATTACACATTCTTACAACCCTACGAACTCACTTTTATGACGACGGTAACGTTCATCCTGGTGATTGCGGCACTTGTGCAAATGGTCGAAATCATCATCAAGAAAGTTTCGCCGGCTCTTTATCAGGCTTTGGGAATATTCCTGCCGCTCATTACCACTAACTGCGCCGTTTTGGGTATTGCCATTCTGACCATTCAGAAAAACTACACGCTTGTTGCCGGAGTTTGTTACGCTCTGGCGGCTTCAATGGGCTTTACGCTGGCCATTATCCTCTTTGCCGGCATCCGCGAACGCCTGAATTTTACCGCGGTTCCCAAAGCTTTGCGCGGAACGCCGATAGCCCTGATTAGCGCCGGATTGCTTTCCATGGCGTTTATGGGCTTTGCCGGCATCAGCAACTAGTTTCCGAATAAATAGAAGGCCCGCATTGTCCTGACGACAATCGGGCCTTGTGTTTTGGATTAATTTAAAGATTTGTAACCTTCAAATTCGTTCAACGGAATGATTTCTGTCTCTCCCTGTGTTTGGGCCACGACAAAATATTCCGAACCGCGGCTTTGTCTGTAAGCCTGAAGCAGTTTCAACGTTTCCGCCGAATTTTTGAATTCTTCCGCAGCCTGGGCATAACTGACTTTGCGAGTATTCCAGCCGATGATAATCCTGACGGGATACGATACGCCGGGTACAAGAGTATATTTCACGACATAGGAAAAACCTTCTCCCTTAGCTTTCTGAACGACCAGATTAAAATCCTTGCTGATTCTGCTGTCAGTACCTAAGCAGCAATACGGGCCAAAATAATATCCTTCCATAGCACATAATATTTTGAGGTTGAACAATATAATTTAATATTCTTAGATAACGTACCCTCAAATCTAAAAACATTAACCTTTTTTGTCAATTTATTTGTTCACCAGGCTTTGCAGATTCCTCAAAACGTCTTCAAACATCTGCTCGGTCAAAACCCCCGTATTGACGTTGTAACGCGAGGTATGATAGGAGTTCACCATCCATAAGTTATGGCGATCCAAACGATGTACGCCGTTGTGGGTAAACTTGAATGCTGATTTTTTGTACCCCAACACGCTCAGCACCGCATTATGCGCAACGCTTCCCAAGGTCAAAACGGCTCTAAGATTAGGCATGGAAGCGATTTCCGCCGTCAGATAAGCGCCGCAGTTCTTAACCTCGTCACCGGTAACTTTATTTTGCGGCGGCACACAACGAACCGAATTGGTGATTCTGACGTTTATCAAACGAAATCCGTCGTCTTTGCGCCTTTGATAGTCGCCTTCCGCCCAACCGTATTTCTTCAACATCGGATACAGCAAATCCCCCGCATAATCTCCGGTAAAAGGGCGGTTAGTCTGGTTTGCGCCGTTAAGTCCGGGAGCAAGACCCACCACCAGGATTTGAGCTTCCAGCGGACCAAAAGGCTCCACCGGACCATTGTAATAATGCGGATACTTGGCAATGTTCGCCTGCCGAAATTCAATCAGGCGAGGGCATTTGCAACAGCTTTTATCAGGACACACAAAACTCATTTTCAAGCCTTTCGAAAAATTTTTTAATAATTTAGCACTTAATGTTTAATATTTCGCAAACACACCGTCCGGTTGGCTTTGTTCCACATAAAAATATTTTAGTTGCAAATATTTTTTTATCCTGCTATTGTTTTTCTCGTAATTGGAACTAAATCACAATTACAACTCTCCTGGACTATAAATATGGACTATCGTATGTGAAAAAACTTATTTATAAATGGAGTTTATACAAATGAATAAAGCTTTATTGTTAGCAGGCGCAGCCTGTGTTTTATGTCTTTCCACCCCAGCAAAAGCACAACAGATGTTCGGTCACGAAATCGAGCCGTATATCGGTGCCGACTATATCTTCACCAGTGCTGACTTCAAAAAGGCCGGTAATCTTCTTAAAGAAGACTACAACGGCGGTGCCGTCAACATTGGTACCCGTCTGGGCAAATATGCCGGTTTGGAAGCTTACTATCAGATGACCGGTGAAAGAAAAGCCAAACATGAAAGCGGTTCAGACCTCAAGAGCAAATTCCGTTCTTACGGTTTAGACCTCTTTGGTTACCTGCCGCTCGGCTGTGCCGACAAAGTTGATTTGCTGGCTTCCGTCGGTGCCGGAAACTATACTCTTAAAGTTAAAGGGGATCCGACCGGCGAATACGATAAGGATCATATGGGCTATCGTTTCGGTGTCGGTGCCCAGTACAACTTCAATGAACACGTTTCTGCACGTGTAATGGGTCGTTACACCTATGTTGATACCAAATATCTTGACAGCTTGATGGAAGTCAATGCCGGTTTAAGATACACTTTCTAATCTGACTGCGTTTATAACCGCTTTCGTTTTTTCGGAAGCGGTTATATTTTAATTTAATTTATTACAATCTTAAAATTTCGGTTTTCTTAAGACTTACACAAGAAAAAACACAATAACTTGGAGCTTAAAAGATATGAAAAAAACATTATTGTTGGCCGGTGCCGCCTGTTTGTTTCCGGTTCTGGCTAATGCTCAGATGATGAGCGGTAATGAAGCAAAATCTTACATCGGCGTCGACTACATTTATGACAAGGCCGATTTCAAAAAAGACGCCAAATCGCTTGATGACGGTTACAATTCGGCTTCGGTCAATGCTGGCGTGAGGGTAGAGGACTTCGGCGTCGAAGCGTTCTACCAGCATTCTGGGGAAAGAAAAACGCACCTTTCTGCAGCAGAAGGCGGAGAACACAAATTCAAATTCCAGGCGTATGGTTTGGACTTGTTTGGATATGCTCCGATAGGAATGAATGAGGATTTTGACCTTTTAGCCTCAATCGGTATCGCAAATTATGACACCAAACATAAAAATGAAAAAGGCAAAGAATCAAAAGGACGCATCGGCTATCGTTTCGGCGTCGGTGCCCAGTATAACCTGACCGAAAACTTTTCCGTCCGCGTTATGGGGCGCTACAACTACATCGGTATGCGTAACCTTGACAGCTTCAAAGAACTCACCGCCGGTGTCCGATACTCTTTCTAAAACTTGCCTTTCAAAAACAAAAGCCGTCTTTAACAGACGGCTTTTTGCATCTTAAAGCTCCAGACAGCCCTCGCAGTAACGTTTCAGCATCTCCATAACTTTAATGTAGTAATCCTTTCCGTGCGGAAGAAAATTCTTCAGCGCCGCAGAACGAACTTCCTTTGTATAGGAATTGTCTTGATTACGGCGATATCCGACCAATGTGACAAATTCAACCTTACCTTTCATCAGGTTAATTATGTCGTCAATGTCCGTTTCATATACGCCGTCAACTTCTTCCGGCTGCATTTTAACGTCTTCAAGGCTTTTATCCGTCTCCAACACATAAGTGGAGCAAAATTCCCGGTTGCACAAACCGGTATCTTCCTGAACCAACAGACGCGTAAACAGTTTGGTCAGCTTGTCGACATTAACCGTCAGCCCCAGTTCTTCCTCAATTTCCCGAATGCCGTCTTTGGGCTTTTCTCCTGAATGCAAATGCCCGGCAGCGGAAATATCCAGCATATTGGGATAAATTGTTTTATCTTCCCCGCGCAACTGCAACCAGACTTTTTTGCTGTCCTTATTGACAATCCAGCAATGGAAAACCCGGTGCCACAAACCCTCCCGGTGCGCTTGCGATTTCATTGCCGTTCCCAGATGATTCATATTTTCATCATATATGTCTATCAACTCGTCTGCCATTACATCCTCCTTTCAGACGTTTTCCGCTTTCCACAAAATTCCGTTGACGTCTTTGCCGTCCTCTTTGCGAAGCACCATTTTCTTGCAGCTGATTTTTGTATAACCGTTGTCTCTAAGCAGATTTTCAACATAATCCTGCCGATGTTTATAACGTCCGTTGGGCATAACCTTATAAGCCTCGGTACCGTCATACAGCTCAGTGGTAAAAATCAGCTTTATCCCGCTGACGGCAGCCGCAAACTCCTTCAAATCGCCTATATATCCCAAAACGTCCGCCGCTATGGCCCAGTCATAATTATGATTGTTGTACAAAAACTCCACCACGTCTGACTGCACCAGCCTGTCATATATGTTTTTGGCCCGCGCCGCTTCCAGCATTTTGGCTGATATGTCTACTCCCGTGAGAGTAACCCCAGGGCCTTTAATAACTTCACCAACCAGCCCCGTACCACACCCCAAATCCACAACGGAAGCTTTAACATTTCCAAGAGCTCGTCCCACAGCCATCGGAACTGAATAGCCCAAATTCTTGACAACCAGCTCATAATTATCAGCAAAACCGTCAAACAGCTTTTCACTATAAATTTGATTATTTTCAATGTCTTCTCCCTTAAAAGCGGCGGCGGTCTTTTCGGCAAAAATGTTTTCCGGTGCCTGACGCACCCAGTTTTCGGCAATTTTTAAGGCTTCTTCCGGCTGCTGGCGCTGATAAAGCGTCAATGTCTCCGCCAGATTAATTGAAATCTGCTCAAGTTCCGGTTTCAAAACGTAAGCATTAAACAAAAGTCCCAAAGCCTGCTCATAGTCACCGCAATCCCGCAAAATAACGGCCAGATTATTGCTCACTTCTGCGGATTTTGGGTTGATGATAACGGCCTGGCGGTATTCTTCCAAAGCCTCCGCGGTTCTTTTTTGCTTATACAACAGTTCGGCAAAGTTGTTATGGGCGTCAAAATTTTTCGGCGCCAGTTCCAAAACCCTCTTATAACCTTTCTCGGCCTTTTCAAAATCATTCTCACGGCTGGCTATGTCTGCCAATCCCAACAAAGCGGCAATATTATATTCGTTCAGCAAAACCGCTTTTTCAAAATAAATTTTGGCATTGGCAGTCTGTCCTTCTTTAAGCGCCAATGTTCCCAATACCACCCGGACTTCATCAGACATCGGAGCCAGCTCTTTGGCCCGGATGGCCGCCGGCCAGGCTTTGTCATCCTGTCCGCGTTCAAGATAAAGCCGCCCCAGATAATAAAAGATGACGGCTTCGTCTTTATAGGTCTGCGCCAGCCGCTCCAGCTCTTCAATTGCCATGCTGCTGTTGCTCTCGCTGTAGCTCATTGCCCGGTTTGCCTTGGCTTCGACATAATCCCCGTCAATCTCCAGCGCCTTGCTCCAATAAACGCGGGCCTGCTCAAGTTTTCCCAGCGACTGACAGATAAGCCCCATCTCATTGTACGCTTCTTTAATGTCCGGTTGCAATGCCAGTGCTTTTTCAAAACTCTCCAAAGCCTCTACCGGCTTGTTGTCCAGCTTGAGCGAAAAGGCAAGATTGTAATAAAAAGGCGCGCGGGCAGGGGCCTGCCTAATCGCCTGATAAAACAAGCTGCAAGCTTCGTCCTGCACCCCTTTGGCCTGGGCAACCAACCCCAGAAGATTCAAGACTTCCGGCTGTTGGGGCGCCGTTTCCAAAATCCGGCGGTAAATCTGTTCTGCTTCGTTGAGCTGTCCGGCTTCATGCAACTGCACAGCCCGCTGAAACAAAAGTTCGTATGACATCGGAACATCCTTTTTTTCAAAACTTTTTACATTGTAATCCAAATAAGCTTAAAATCCACTAAATTTTGAAAAAAACTCTTGATTTTAAGCAATTATTGTTATAAATTGCAGCCACTTCCAGGAATGAAGACAGAACAACTGCCTCGTTTGACACCGATAAGTCAAAACTACTGGGACAATAAATAATGTAATGAAATAAAAGGAAAATCTAAATGAAAAGTATCGTTTCTGCAAAGAAAAAGAAAGAACGTCAGTATCATGGCCCGATTTGGGGCAATGCTAACGCTTCCTATGCCAAAAGAGAATATGCTCCCGGCCAGCACGGTCAGAGAAAAAAGAAAATGACCGACTACGGCGAGCAGCTGAACGCTAAACAAAGATTGAAAACATACTATGGTAACGTTTCTGAAAAACAGTTCCACAAATATTATGTTGAAGCAATCAGAAGAACCGGCGACGCCGCTGAAAACCTCATCGGTTTGCTGGAGTCTCGTTTGGACAACTTGGTATACAAAGCAAAGTTCGTTCCGACCATCTTTGCTGCCCGCCAGTTCGTAAACCATGGCCACATTACTGTTAACGGCAAAAAGGTAAACATTCCTTCTTACATGGTTAAAGCCGGCGATGTTATCGAAGTCCGCGAAAAATCAAAACAGCTGCCGATAGTTATCGCTGCTGTTGAGTCTGCCGGTCGTGACGTTCCGTCATATATCGAAGTAGACAACAAAAAATTGAGTGCAAAATACAGCTTTGTTCCCAAATTTGACGATGTTCCTTATGCAGGCATCATGGAACCCAGCTTGGTTATCGAGTTCTACTCCAGATAATCTGCTTTTACGCTTAAAACGAAAATCCTCAGAAGTTATGCAAGCTCTGAGGATTTTTGCTTTAAAATTAATATAAATTATGCTTAGATAACTGACAACAGAGAGATATTTTCAAGAGGTTACACTATGGAAGACGTTATTATTGATGATCGCAGACAGGCTTCTGCCAAAGCCGTAAACCGTGAAAAAGAAGCTACCCGAGGCCGCCCGCGTCGCCGCAGATTTCGGCAGTATCTGGTCGATTTGTTCGTCAAAAGCATGATGGCCGCCAGCTTGATTGCCATCAACTTTGTTCTCTTTGCCGAAGCCGGAAGCTACAGCATTTTCACCGGAGCTCAACAGTTGAACACCGAAGCCATGTACATTCTGGCTACTGTATTCGGCCTTTGTTTCCTGATATCATACCTCTGTTCCTTTTCCAAACTTCTGCAAAACCTTTTTACAACCGGTGTTTTTGCGCTCTTTTTGTTGGCTGTTTTCAATCAGTTTGCCCTGTTTGACAAAGAGTCCGTACTCTCTAACGTCATCAGCGCAGACGGTGAACTCGGCGTGCTGTTGTCAACCGGTTCCCACCTGGTTTTGACCGGAGTACTTTCCCTGATTTTTCTGATATTCCTGACGAGTGCAGGCCGGTTAACCCAAACCTATCTGCTGGGCATTCTGCTTTTTATCCTCGGCGGACTGCTGGCACAGGGATACATGAACCCGACACCCTATAATTTCCGCACCTCGTTCGACCTGCTGAGCAGTCAGGATCTTGCCAAAGAAACTGACGACGGCAAACGTTTCATTCACATAGCTATGCCCTCGCTGACGTCCTACAGCAACCTCCGCAGTTTTATCAATGACAAACCCGGAAACGAGGCCTATAACAAAAAAATCCAGACAGCTATGGACGCAATGCTCGGATTTTACGTTCAAAACAACTTTACCTTGTATCAGAATGCCTATCTTGAAGGAACCAATCCCTTTCTCAATCTGACTCAGTCATACAATCCGGTCAACCTGAACCAAAACCCGATGGAAAATACTTTGAATAACGTTTTATTCAAAAGCTACTTTGACTTTGACAACATTGTCTCTCCCACGGTTTACCTCAAAAACAACAAACTGTTCGACAGTTTCCGTAAAAATAAATATCACCTGAAAGTCTACGAAACCCGCGGTATTGAAACTTGTAACGTCAACAACGAAAAAGCCGTAGACAAATGCATCCAGAAAGAGAACGTCCCCTTCAATTTGGAACAAACCAACTTCTCTACGCTGCAAAAGACTTATCTGCTGCTGATACAATGGTTGGAAAGCACCGGCTTAATAACCGACTTCTCCATGGTCAACGAGGGAATGAAGCTGATTGTTCCCGGCCTGCCCAACAATCAGTTCTCCACCAAACAGTTATATGTTGCCAACTCCTTTAAGGCTCTCGACCTTCTGGCAAAAGACATCAGCACCGACCGCGGCAACAATGCTTACTTTGTCATTATGGATATGCCGGCCGAACTGTTTATCTACGACAGCTTCTGCAACCTGAAGCCGCTCAGCCAATGGATTAGTGCCGACAGCGCCAATACCGTAAAAAAACGTGAAGCCTATGCGGAACAAATGACCTGTCTTTACGGACAGTTGGAAAACTTTATGCAGAGACTGTCCAACGATTACAAGCTCAAAAAAACCGTAATCGTAATAGAAGGCCTAAGCGCTCCCCAAAACATCACTTCGACCAGAACGGCGGAATTTGCAAAACAAATGCGCGAAAACAAAGGCGTCACCATGGCCATTTACGATCCCATGAAAGACGCTTCGCATATTGCCTCACAAATTTGCAGAACGCCGGATATCTTAAAAAGCTATCTGTATAAGAAATCTGCCTGCAGCCAGCTTCACGGGATGAATCTCGCCGAACAGCCGCTGAAAGAGCTTATGAACAACTACAATAATGAAGCAATAACCAATGCCGAAATCGCTTCCGGCCATAAAAACTTCTTAAAATGGTACCAAAAATGGGCCAAAACCAATAACCTCAACAACAATCTCGACAACCTTGTTGAAGAAGAAACCGAAACTCCGGATAATGCGCAGCCCCAGACGGAAAATAAAGGTGAGCCGGTTGACCAAAGTGCTTCGCTGCCGGAAACGGAATTAAAAGCAACGCCGACTGCCGCCGCTGCCGAAGAGCTTGACAAAGAAACCGTAGAAAAGCCTTTGTCCGCGGCAGTAAAAGAAGAAGCCCAAAAAAACAATGAAGTCGTTATCGACCAGAACAGCCAGACGAACAAGACACCGTCAACTGTCGAAGAACTCGTCCAAACTGTCCAGAAAAAACAAAACGACCAACAAAAGGATAACGCAAAAATAAATATGGAAATCAAAGTCATCGACACTCAGGCTCCGGAAGTCATCCCCGGAACGCATGATGTTCTTCCGCCTTTTTTGGAAGACGATGACAATGAAGTTCCTCCGGCAGACAAATAAGGATATCCGGCTTGCCCAACAAAATATCAAATGGCTGCTTAAGCCCACTCAATCAACGCCGTATCAATATTTTCAGACAAAATCGGCGGGCATGGTGGTCATTTGTTCTGTTTTGCATCATATTCGGCATCAGCCTCTTGGCCGAATTGCTGGCCAATGACCAGCCATTGGTTGTCAAATATCAAGGGGAATATTATTTTCCCATTGTCAAAACATACAACGAGCAGACTTTCGGCGGAGACTTTCCGACACCGGCCGACTACCGGGATCCCTATATCAGAAACAACATAAACGCGAACGGTTATATGCTGTTTCCGCCACTGCCATACTCCTTCAATACCGTTGATTACGAGCTTGACACACCGACGCCGTCCGCTCCCTCCCGACATCATTGGCTGGGCACCGATGACGAAGGCAGGGACATATTGGCCAGAATTATTTACGGTCTGAGAATATCTGTTGTTTTTGCCTTTGTTCTCACCGTATTATCCTCGCTCATCGGCATTTTTGCCGGAGCGGTTCAGGGATATTTCGGCGGCAAAATAGATATTTTCTTTCAACGTTTTCAGGAGATATGGGAGGCGCTGCCCCAGCTTTTCGTACTGATTATCGTTGCCAGCATCTTCGCTCCTTCTTTTTGGACGTTGCTCATTATAATGCTCTGCTTTACATGGATGAGCCTTACCGGCGTTGTCCGCGCCGAATTTCTTCGTACCCGCAACTTTGAATTTGTTAAAGCCGCGAAGGCGTTGGGCGTAGGGGATTTTCGTATTATTTTCCGACACATTCTGCCTAATGCCGTCATCGCAACAATTACCTTTGTACCCTTTCTGCTGTCGGAAGCGATCGTCGCCTTGACCGCGCTTGACTTTCTGGGACTGGGACTTTCTCAGGAATACCCGTCTCTCGGCGACTTGGTCCGTCAGGGAAAAGACAACCTTCAGGCACCTTGGATAGGTATCTCGATATTTGTTGTCTTGTCCACATTGCTCACTTTGCTTATTTTTATCGGTGAGGGCATTCGTGACGCTTTTGACGCAAGGAAAAACAAATGAATAAACCGATACTTAAAGTAACAGACCTCAGCGTTGGCTTTCATCGGGACGGCAAAGATTTTTATGCCGTCAACGATGTTTCTTTTGAGTTAAACAAAGGGGAGGTCTTAGGTATCGTTGGTGAATCCGGTTCCGGAAAATCCCTCACTGCATTGTCCATCCTCGGTCTTCTTCCTTATCCAAAGGCATTTCACGACAAAAAATCATCCATAAAATTCAACGAAATAGAACTTATAAACAATCCTAAGCTTTCACGCTTCAGGGGAAACAGATTGGGCTTTATCTTCCAGGAACCGATGTCTTCGCTCAATCCGCTCCACACCGTTGAGCACCAAATTGCCGAAACGCTGATACTTCATCAGGGACTAACAGCCAAAAAAGCCAGAAGGGAAGTTCTGCGCCTGTTGACTCTGACCGGCATCAAAAATGCCCGAGAACGCCTAAAGGCTTATCCGCACCAACTTTCCGGCGGCCAACGGCAAAGGATTATGATAGCAATGGCCATTGCCAACCGTCCTGACATCCTGATTGCCGACGAACCGACAACTGCGTTGGATGTTACAGTTCAGGCCCAAATCATTGATTTGCTGATTAAATTAAAAAAACAATTACAAATGTCCATTATTTTCATTTCGCACGATCTGCACCTCATCCGCAAAATCGCAGACCGAACCATTGTGATGAAATCAGGTAGAATCATAGAGCAGGGACTAACCGAAAAAATTTTCCTATCTCCGCAAAAAGAATATACAAAAACATTAATAAACTCAATCAACACATTGAAACAAAGCAATAATATCTCAAGAAAAAATATCTTGGAGGTAAAAAATCTCAATGTTGAATTTCCCTTAAAAAAGAACTTTTGGGGAATAACCACTCAAACGATAAAAGCCGTTGACAACGTTTCGCTTATTCTTAAGCAGGGCGAAACCTTAGGAATTGTCGGTGAATCCGGCTCTGGAAAAACGACGCTTGGCCAGGCCATTTGCCGACTGACCAAGTCTGCCGGACAAATTCTGTTTGACAATTGGGACTTAAACACGCTTTCCAACAAACAACTGCGGCCTTTGCGAAGCCGAATGCAAATCATTTTCCAAGACCCCTATAATTCACTAAACCCGAGGATGACCGTTGAACAAATCATCGCCGAAGGCCTTATAATAAAAAACAATAAATTACATAAAAATCAAACAATTAACAAAACAATTAAAGAAATTGGATTAACAGAAAAAGACCTTTCAAAATACCCTCACGAATTTTCCGGCGGTCAACGGCAGCGTATTGCCATCGCTCGAGCCTTGGTTATGGAGCCGCAGCTTTTAATCCTCGATGAACCTACTTCCGCGCTGGATGTTACCATTCAGGCACAAATAATAAAACTTCTTCAGGATATTCAAAAGAGTAGGGGATTATCTTATATTTTTATTTCACACGATATGCGTGCCGTTAAAGCTGTTTCTGACCGTATTGCAGTAATGAAAGACGGAAAAATCGTCGAACTAGGCACCAGAAGTGAAATCTTTGAGCATCCCCGGCAGTTGTACACTCAAAACCTCATTCAAGCTTCATTATAAGGGGAATAAATCCGATGCCTCAGACTTCAAAGGATAACTTACTGAATTTAATAAACTTTCTCGGAAGATTTAAAGACCTGAAGCGCAGCGGATGGCTGGCCCGAAAAGTATCTTCTCCGGAAAGCGATGCCGAACACAGTTTTTCACTGGCGTTTCAGGCTTTGCTGCTTACACCGTCATATCTTGACCGTTGCCGCTGCATCGAATTAGCCCTTGCTCACGACATAGCGGAAGTCTACAGCGGAGATATGCTTCCCGGAGAAATTGACGCTGCCGAAAAACATCAAAAGGAAAGGGAAGCCGTCTGTCGTTTGTCCAAAGAACTGAATGCTCCGACCTTGATTGAACTGTTTGACGAATACGAAAACCAGGAAACGCCGGAATCTCGCTTTATCAAATCTCTTGACAAGCTGGACAACGTTTTGCTGGCACATTACTATGATGCCTGTCATCGTGCGCCTCAGCCTCTGTTTGAAGAATTTTCAAACGGTGCAAAAAAATACCTGAAGAACCACCCGCAAAAAGAAAACGAAACGGCTGTAAATATCATTAAAATTCTGGAACAATAATCAAACTTCTTCATAATATTCAAAAGAGTAGGGGATTATCTTATATTTTTATTTCACACGAAATACGTGCCGTTAAAGCTGTTTTTAACCGTATTGCAGTAATAAAAGACGGAAAATCGTCAAATATGCTCCCAACCTATAAATTTTTGAACAACCACACCACGAATATACACAAAAATTAATCTACGTATCTTTATAATTTCAATCCTTTTCCTCGTAAAACTTGTTAATAAATAATTGACAGGCATTGACGAGTTTTTCAAAAATTATAATAATTTCTGGAGAAGTTATTATAAAAAAGGATATAAATGAATAATAAAAACTCTGACAGATTAAAACGTATACGAAAATTTATAATAAAAACATTATGTTTACCCATTATTCCATTTGAATTCGGAAAAAAAATCCGTCAACTTTTGATAAGAGGAATATTTTTAGACGGAGTAAAAACATTTGTTTCACTGTTGCACAATAAAAACAAAACCAAATATTACCTTACTGTCGCAGCCTGTTGCAAGGACGAAGGCAACTGCATTCAGGAATGGGTTGAATACTATCTCTTGCAAGGTGTAGAACATTTTTATCTCTATAATAACAACGGAACGGATAACTCTGAAGAAATATTAAAACCATATATAGATAAAGGTATCATAAGTTGGGTAAACTGGCCCGGTCAGAAACAACAGGTGCGAATATACGAAGATATCATCAAAAAGCACAAAACGGAGAGCCGATGGATGGCGGTTGTTGATCTGGATGAATTTATTGTCCCGCTAAACTCTGACACTTTGGCAAAAAAACTCAAAAAATATGAAAAATACAATCAAATAATAATCAATTGGACTCTTTATGGCAGTTCAGGTCATAAAAAGAAGACAGAAGGGCTGGTCATTGAACGCTTTACCAAACATGCCCGAAGTTTGTCCAGAGCTCCCAAAGCCATTGTCAATCCTCTTGCCGTTGTTCAAATAGACATTCATAAACATATTGTACTAGGAAAATCGCTTGAAGTTTGCCGCCAACTATTTCAGGACTTCAGAATCAATCACTATGCCATAAAATCGGAAGAAGAATACAGTCTGAAAAAGAGAAGAGGGGATGTCATCTTCGATACCAATCATTATGACGATGAATTTTTCAAAGCACATGATATAAATGAGGTAGAAGACGCGAATCTGATGCAGCCATATATTGAAGAAATCAAGAAAAACATAGCAAAAATAAACAGAAAATTATCATAAAAATTAACCAAAAAAGAATTCTGGTGGATATAAATGCGAATTAATTCGCCAATTAAACTGCTCTAAATTAAAATAAGCACAAAAACCAAATAATATAGGAGCATATCTATGAGTAAAATCAAAATTTATTTGCTAATCCTGGCCGTGGCAATCATTGCCGTCGCCCTGGGTTATATGATGCATATCAAACCTATCCAATCCCTTTGCGCCGCAAGCCTGACTTATATGAAAAACCCGGTCCTGCCGGTTACTGCCGCTGTTTGCGCCTTTTTATTCTACGGAGTAAAAAACTACTGGCTTATCATTATCGGCTGTGCCATCGTCACCGCCGTTGTTATGCAGTTTGTTATCGTGGGCCACGGCACGACAATCTTTTTATTTACCAGCAGGGCTTTGGCTTTCCTGGTCGTTGTGTATTTGATGAACCTGGTAAAACTAATTTTTAACGAAGCTTAAAATAAACCAGATAAACAATAAAGGCGAGGGAGTGTCACAACTCTCTCGTTTTTTTATGACTGAACCGCACCGGAACCTTAAATGTAAAACCAAAGACGTACACGGCACAATCATCAAAACAAATAAATTTGCTTACAAAATTATGTTTTCATTAACGTCACAAACAACAAATTTCCTCAATTTAAACGATTATAATCCAGTGGAAATACTTTCGCAGAAACAACGTTAACTATTGACAAAACTAGCAACCCTTTGAATTAGCCTAAAATAACGGAGGGGAGATGCGTTGACTTCATATAAATTTGTCGCATAATGTTAGTTATGAATAGTAAAGACACAATAAAAAGAAGTATTAATAAAAAAACGTCATATTTTATTTACCCGGAAACTTTCATTTATTGCGCTCTCACGACAAGCAAAATTATTTTTACCGAAGATTTATCCGTCAGCTCTTTATAAATTGATTGTAATAATGCCTTTATCAATGGCCAGATATATTACATAACCCACAATCCCGCAGCCAATCAATATCAACCATAATTTCAGGCTTAAATTTTTTCTGTAATACAAACCCTGACGACCGGCATGAATATACGAACCTTTCGTTCCATAGCCCAAACGCAGCCCTTTAGCGCCAAACGACATTCCCAGACCGGATTTAGATAGGTTCAACCGCAATGGCCCCAAATTAATACCTTTTTTTAAATAAAATCCCATTTCGCTTATATCCGTTTCCAAATTCTTTGCTTGTTAATCTCTTCTTTATCTCGAAACGCTTTTTCCAAATCCACACCGTGCATATTGGCCATTCCCAGCAAAATAATAAAGACGTCTGCCATCTCCAGCTTTATATCCCCTATATGAGAACCACTGCCGATGGAACCGCCTTTCATATGTTTTCGGATAGCGGATATTAACTCACCGCATTCTTCTGCCAGCATCATACAATCCAGCTTAGGATCGGACAGGTTCAAGCCTCGCTGTTCCTTCATCTTTTGCACATAGTCCTGAAAGTCCGCAATAACCGGATTATCTTTAAGTTTCAAATCGTTATCATCCATTTCAAACCCTTTCCTTTATACGAGCTCTTTGCGGAACTCCCTTTTTATCGTCTTATAAAGCAGCGGACTTACATGGCCGCTGTCAGGAACGACAACTAAGCGTGACCTGAGCAGAGCCTTATGCACTTCATAGGCACCCTTTAACGGACAAACAAAATCAAGCCGATTATGCACGATAACCGCAGGTATGTCTTTGATTTTAATCAAATTATCCAATATTTCTTCATCTTCAAGCCAAAACTTTCGGGCGGCGTAACGAATATAAATCCTCTGCTCGGCTAACTCACAATCAGACAGTTCTTCTGCAGAATTCCACCTTGGATTCAGCGAACTGCGCACCCTCTCCCAAAACCCGTAAGTATTAGCTGCCTCCAGCTGCTTTTCCGCCTCGCCGCCGCTTATCAATTTATCAAAATATTCTGGAATATCAAAACCCTGCGACTTATTCTTCAATTGTTCGACAAACTCGGGATAAAACCATGCCGCTTCACTGTTTTCCCACCGTAACGCCTCCTTGTCTGCCAAAAAAATCTGCGACAGCAGCAAGCGTTCAACTCTTTGAGGGTTTTGAATGGCCCATAACAAAGCCAGGGTGGAACCCCACGACCCTCCCCTTAGAATAACTTTATCTTTTATTTTCAAATGATTGAGAAGTCTTGTCGTATCCTCGAGCAGCGCCTGGGTAGTGTTGTTTTTCAATTCGCCCAACGGCAAAGACCTTTTGCATCCCCGCTGATCAAACAAGATTACCCGATAACGCTTAAGATTGAATATGGCGGCATGTTTTGGACTGCACCCGCCTCCCGGTCCCCCGTGAAAAACGATAACAGGCAGCCCCTGCGGATTTCCGAATTCCATAAAAAAGACCTCATGCCCGTCTTTGGGCGGTAAATATCCGCAATTATAAGGCTTGGGCTCAAGCCATTTGCTCAGCCATCCCATGCTGTCTGTCTCCTTGCCGGTTTCACATTTGCCGAAAGTGTAACATCATATTCAGGAGGCTGCAAGTTTTTCTAACACTTTTTCCAAATCCTGCGGCCGCTCAATGCGCATTGCGGATAAACCGTTTTGGTTGCAGGCGTTAACTACCTCCAACTGGTCATCAAGCATAACGGCGTTTTCGTACCCCAAACGATACTTCTTCAAAGTATCTTCAAAAAACTTAAGCCGGCCGTTCCTGACATCGCTTTTCACATATCCGACCTGATGAGACGACACCACGTCGTCAAACAACTCACGCAACCGCAGCGACGGAACCGAATAGTCGCAAAAAACGTCAAAATTGTCGGTAGCGACCACGACTTTCACCCCCTTGGAACGTAAACGTTCTATCTTTGGCAAAAAAGCATCGCTGTCAAACTCCATGTTCTCGCAGCTCGCTTTTAATAAGCTATAAAAAGCGTCATATTCTTTCCGGTTGCGGGAAATGGCGTTTAGAATATCTTGTTTAAAAATTTTGCCGCTCTTCCAAGGCACAAGAAGCGGCTCATTTTCAACAAACGTACGATGACGGCAGATTTTGCATAATTCGGGCTGAGGGTCTTTTTTATTCACAAAAAACTTTGATGAACTCAGCGTTTTATACCAGTCCACAAAAACAATCTTTAATTTCGAGTTTGTCATCCTGACCTCACAAACACGGCCCTGCCGAAAATCGGATTGCAAATAAATCTTGTATTTTTATATCCTAAATAGATTAAAAAAACCTTGATGATTTACCTGACCTCGCTAAATATTTATTATTTCATAACAAAAAAACTCACCCTCTTTGTTTCAAAGCTTTTCCGAAACCTGAAAGACACTGTCCCTGACCTCCTCTGTCAAAAACAATGCCGCCAAACGCACCAAAACGCCTTTTTTTCTGATAAGCGCTCCTAACGAATCATATGTGCAAAAAAGCTGACCGTAGTCGTCTTTGCAAAATTCGCTGCAATTTTTATACGGTTCACCGGCCTCAAGCGGCAAACGATGGCGTTTTATCCCGGACAATGCAGCCAAAACCGACAAAACCGCCCGGTCATGCTTATGTTCTACAAACATCGGATGATTTTCCAACCCTTGCGTATTCGGCATATCTCCCAAAACGGAGTCATCACAGCAATATTTCAGCCATTCGTCCAAAAAGGCCAATACCCGGGGCGTCTTTTGCCATACTGACAAAACGGTGGAGGTTTCATAGTCCTTGTATATCGCCGGACGGTCTGCCCGCATCAAAACCAAAGCGTCCCGCTTGCACCAGCATTCAATTGTCTGCGGAACATTGGAAAACAGCAAAATCCCGTCATTTTCGGCACATAGCTCATATAAACGGGTCATCGGACTGAGCGCAAAAACATTGGCATCGCTGTAGATAAGAAAGTCGCCGTCTTTCAGCTTTTTAAGCTCATTCAGAATTACATACGGACGCCACAGCCAATAGCCGGCACCCTGCTTCTGATTCAAAACCGAACGATTTTCCTTGTAGAAAGAGGTTTTACGCAGCTGTTTTTCATTCCAGGCCACCACTTTGTCAACACTTTTGGTTGCCAGAGCCGACTTTGCCAAAAGATAAACGGCTTTGCCGTATTTTTTGCTTCCGAAAGTTACCAGACACCTCATCGTCCGTTCCTGTTTCATCACCGTTGATGCTGCTTCTTCTAAAACCATAGCTTCTCATTCCCGGATTGGCAACTGTTTATTCAAACGGAGAGGATAACTAAGCGCTTGGCTTTTTAGCCGAAGAGTTTTATAATCAACCGCAAAATGACTTGTCTGAGGTAAAAAAATGCAAAAATACCAAAATATCGTTATCCTTACCGGCGCCGGAATCTCCGCTGAATCTGGATTGGCAACGTTTCGTGCGGCTAACGGCCTGTGGAACAATCATCGGGTGGAAGACGTTGCAACCGTTGAAGCTTTTGCCCGTAATCCGGAATATGTACATGAGTTTTATAACGAACTGAAACAGGAACTGATTCGCGCTGTGCCTAATCCGGCTCACTTGGCATTGGCCAAATTGCAGCAGAACTACCCGGCTCCCGTCACCATTGTTACGCAAAACGTCGATACCCTTCACGAAAAAGCTCAAAGCACCGGCGTTTTACATATTCACGGACAAATCAACCAAGCCGTCTGCCTCAACTGCGGACATGTCTTGGAAACCTGGGGCGATGTAAATACCGAAACCGTTTGTCATCAATGCGGCGTTCCCGCAATGATGAAACCCAACATTGTCTTTTTCGGAGAAAATCTGCTTTGCATGGATAAAGTTGACAGACTGCTGGAACAATGCGACCTGTTTGTGTCAATCGGCACTTCCGGCGTAGTGTTTCCGGCAGCCAGCTTTGTCCAGATAGCCAAGCTAAACGGTGCCGAAACATATGAGTTCAATCTGGAAACAACGTCTAACAACCGCTATTTTGATCACCACATTTACGGCAAAGCCGGTGAGACCGTCCCCCAATTTGTTGACACCCTCCTTGCCGAAGCTCCCAAGCAGTAAAAAAATAAAGCATCTCACTCCTTTCAGAAGTACAGATGCTTTACTTTTTACCTGTGAGTCATTTCAGACGAAAGCACTCACCGCCATAATCATATTCAACCACAAAGCAACGTCCGAAATCAATTGAATCGCCGCTGTAGCCTAACGCCGTCAGAAAATAAACCATATTAAGCTCATGTGAAGCGATTCCGACAGCCTGTTCGGGAGTTCTCAACAAGCTGTAGAGAAAATCGAATATGCGTTCCCGAACGGCATACTTGCTTTCTCCGCCGGGAGCAGCATCATGAATAAAAGAGGCGCAGTCATAACGATTAGCCCACAACTCAGGATAATAGCGGGATATTTCATCATAAGTCATGTCCCCAAGCAAACCCAGGTTTATTTCATCCAATCGTTTGTCGGTATAAACCGGAATGCCAAGTTTAAATCCGGCCAATTCCGCGGTCTGATATGCCCTCAGCCGAGGACTGCTGTATATCAGCTCAATACCATACTGTTTCAAATTGTCGGCCAAAACCAATGAACGTTCGCTTCCTTCCTCGTTCAAACCCGATTTTAACCATTCGCTGAGCGTCTGTTGTTCCGGACGATCTGTTTTTTCATGACGAAAGATTATAAAATTTTTTTTCATAATAAGTTTTTTATAATTTATAAATAAAATAAACTGAAACCTATATGTATAACAAACCATCCATAAAATCAAGGTGCATATTCCCCTTTCCGCCCAACTAAAAAAAGCCTCAGCAGATGAGGCCTTTTTTATACACGGTCGACAAACCCTATTTGCCGTTATAGGCGGTTTTATAAACTTCTAACACCAGCTCTTTTTTGCACGGACGCGGGTTGCCTCCGGTGCAAACGTCAGCCATGGCCGCATCGGACAAAGCGTCCAAGTCTTCCTCTTTCACGCCGATTTCTTTGAGTGTCTGCGGAATGCCTACATCCATGGAAAGTTGTTTAACCGCGTCAATGGCTGCTTTACGATATTCCTCTTCGGACATCTCATCCACACCCTTAACCCCCATAGCCCGAGCGATTTCTCTAAATTTTTCGCCGGTATACGGAGCATTAAACGCCATCACATAAGGCAGCAAAACAGCATTTGCCACACCGTGCGGCGTATCATAAAAAGCCGACAAAGGATGAGCCATGCCGTGAACAACGCCCAAACCGACATTGGAAAAAGCCATTCCGGTCACATACTGGCCGAGAGCCATTCCTTCCCGACCGTCCGGATCATTGGCAACCGCCTTGCGCAAATTCTTTGCAATCAGCTCAATGGCCTTCAGATTTAAGGTATCCGCCAGCTCCCAGGCTGCAAGCGTCGTATATCCTTCAATCGCATGCGTCAGCGCATCCATTCCCGTTGCCGCAGTCAGTCCTTTGGGCATTGAAGACATCATATCCGGATCGACAATGGCAACGACCGGAATATCATGCGGATCGACGCAGACAAACTTGCGGCGTTTTTCTTCATCGGTAATTACATAGTTTATCGTCGTTTCTGCGGCGGTACCGGCCGTTGTTGCAATGGCGATAACCGGCACGCTTTTATTCTTGGTCGGAGCAACGCCCTCCAATGAAACCACGTCAGAAAATTCCGGATTGTTGATAATGATTCCGATGCCTTTGGCCGTATCCTGCGGAGAACCGCCGCCAATGGCAATCATATAGTCTGCTCCGGCTTTTTTAAAAGCGTCTACTCCTGCCTGTACAACCGCCACGCTCGGATTAGCCTTAACCTTATCGAAGATTTCATAGGCAAAATCGTTACGGTCTAGAATATCCGTAACTTTTTTAACAACGCCGAATTTCATCAAATCGGCATCCGTTACGATTAATGCTTTTTTAAAACCGCGGGATTTAACCTCTGCAACAATTTCATTTACGGCATCGTGACCGTGATAGCTGGTTTCATTCAAAATAAAACGATACGCCATGGCAAGCTCCTTTTTTAATAAACCTTTTTCGACACAATATTTTATTCGTCAAAAGTAACTATTGGGTTAAAGATTTTTAATATCCTTCAAATAAGCCCAGCGTTTAATGGCCTCAAAATCAACGGAACCGTCTTTTTTCTGCCAACGCTTGTCACTGAGCCGGGCTAAAACCAGAGTGCCGTTTTTCTCCTCAAACAGACACTCTTCCGCCGCTTCCGGCAACACAGCCTCATACCAGACTGTCTTGTCCTCCCTGAGTTTGCTCACGGTGCGCTGCAGCTCGCCGATTTTGCGCTGCTGGTTAATCCCCCGCCACTCCGCAAAAACAATATAAACAACTAAAACAACGGCAATCAAATGCATTTTGTTCTCCTAACCGCAAAGTTTTCTGAAATAATCCCTGTCGTCAAGCCATGGCTTGATGTCAACCGGAGGCTTATAGCCGGTTTCCATTGTAACATAAGCATCTTCAGCCACAATGTCATTGACCATATGCGCCAAATCATAATTTCCTTCTCCGAAATGCAGATGCTTGTCCTGAACTTCGTCGGCCATACCGTCGCAAAGATGGTACATATCGGGCTTCAACGCCGCAAAATCTTCCAAAATCTTCCCTACCCGCCGGCCGTAATAATTGGCGGCACAGGTTGCATGAGAAAAATCAAGGCAAAACTTGCATCCGGTTTCACTCATTATTCGTTCAATCTGCTCGGGGAAAACGCCGTGAAGCGCTTTACCGCTGACGGAACAGCTTGCCGGCATATTCTCGACGGCAATCCGTTTATCGTCAAAGCGTTTGAACTGGCGGATAGTTTCTTCCAAATGCCTCTCTTCACAGCCGCACCCGGCATGCACGATGATAATTTCAGCATTCAGCATATCGGCAAACTTTTGAGAATCCCCGACATCACGCAGATTTCCGGCCAGACAGTCGGCATCCCCGGCATCAAAACCGTAAGCGCTGTGAGAGTTATGAATTATCGTCGGGCACCCCTTCAGTTCCCGGCGGATAACCTCGGCCGTATCATTGTAGGAGTTCGGAAAAACAAACAGCTCCAGATAGTCAAAGTCCTTGTTTTTGACGGCGGCAACCGCTTGCTCAAAAAAGTTTCGGTTTTTAACCACGTCGCGCGTCCAGATTTTTATTCCCAGTTTTTTCATTTTTTTCTCCCTGCCGTTTTGCTGTATATTATCGCCGCGAAATATTAAAATTTTACATACAAATAACCGGAGAAAATAATTCTCCGGTTATTTTTTTTAATCAATGTAGAGCACGCGGTAAACATCATCCCGGCTCCAGCCGTTTTCCAAATGCACACAACGTTCAACGCTCTTTTTACCGTTGTCGGATATCAGTGTAAAGCAATAAGTGCTGCTGTCATGCGAAGGCTGATACTGACTGCCGATAAAATAACTCCCGACCGTTGTTCCCACTATTCCTGCCAGCACTTCCGGCAACGGCGTATAATAACGATGCGGATAATGCGGCGGAACATAAGCATGGGCTCCAAAGTGAGGATGAAACGGCCGATGTCCGAAGTGCCCGGTATGAGCCCGGGCACTGGAAACGCTCAACAGCAGCAACGTCAGAACTATCCATAGTTTTTTCATAAGCATTGCCTTTGCCGTTTGAACTAATCACGAGGTTCCGGTCCCGGACGCGGTCCTTTGTGCTTTTTCATCATTTTACGGTTTTTGCGCCCTTCCTCAAATTTTTTCTTATGCTCGGCTTTAATCTTATCCAACTTGCCTTTCTGTTCCTGCGTCAGAATTTTCTCAAAATCCTTCATATTATCTTCCCGCAGTTTATCCATTTTTTCGCGTAAGGTTTTCATCTCCTTCATCAGCGGTTCCATTTTTTCACGCCCGTCTTTGCGAATTTTGTCGGCCTGAGCTTTCTGTTCTTCCGTCAATCCCAAGTCTTTGGCAAACTTGTCGGCCATGTCTTTACGCACCTTGTGAGGCATTTCATGCGCCGGCGGTGGCGGCGGCAGCATTCCTTCCTCTGCCGGCTGGGCATAAACGGCCGTAGCCCCCATGCTGACGACAGAAGCGCAAAGCAGTGACAAAAACATCTTATTCATTTCTATTCTCCTTCAAAAATTGTAATTTTTCACTCAAAATTTTACGGGCGTTAAACAAACGGGACTTGACGGTTCCTGCCGGCAAACCGGTTTTCCGTGCAATTTCGTCATAACTCAGTTCCTCAAACTCATACCAGACGACAATCTGTCTCAGCTTTCGGGGAAGACTGTCAACCGCCTTGAGGATTACCTTTTGCCTGGCTTTGGCATCCAGAATTTCCTCCTGCCGGCCGCCTACCCTGACCTGCTCTAATATCCCGTCGCCGTTTACCTGCCGAGCCTCCATTTTGTATTGTCTGGATTTGAAATAGTCGCGGCAGACATTGGCCGTAAGGGCGCTTATCCATTGGCTGAACTTGCCTTCTTCACGATAATTGTCAAGGTTCTTCCAGGTTTTAATATAAACCTCTTGCTCGATGTCATCATTATAAGAACCGGTCAGCTTTTTGATAATCGCCTTAATACGTTCCTTATGGGCACTGATTATTTCTTTCATTAACCAACCATCAGCAGACCGTACTCGTCGGTCGGCAGCCCCCATTCTTCAATAACGGATGTATCGTTTTCGCTGACATAGACTTTGTCATAACCGTAGTAAGACGAAATAAAGTCATATTCATAGCTTCCGTTATTATTCTGCGGATAATACATTCCCAGCATCAATACGCACACCAAGGTCGCCAAAACGGCCTTAATCCGGTTGTTGCGCTTTTTTCTGGCAAAGTACAGCGGCTTGGCTTCTTTAAGTAATGCCGAAATATCGTCCATTGTTTACCTCCTTTACATAACCTATAACGAGGCCGTTTTCAAAAAAGTTCAGATATTTTTAAAAAATTTTCTCTTTTTTTATAAAGCCGGACGATGGAAGTTTCCCTTCAAACAACCCCCAACATCTTGAAAACGCTTAATTTTATTCCAAATTTTTCGTACGTCTTCCGGTGTATATTTTTTATGCATAAACGAAACACGAAAATAATCCGCACCGACTTTAGGCGCTTCGGCTGCCAAACACAGCGGCTTGTCGTTAAACAACATCGTCTGACAATCTTTGGAAAGAACATCGTAAACATCTCCGCCCTTGCTCAAACGCATCCATTTTTCGCCCCGGACACAGCCTTTGCAAGGGTTGGAACGAATACAGGCCGCGCTGGTAAACAACGGTACGTCTTCATAAACCGGCAGACAAACCGGCAACGGAGATTTTTCCGCCAGACAACGCATATTGTCAAAAGTGTCCTCCCACGACAAAGTCACCCTTGACGCGCCTGTCTGTCTGGCCTCTTCAATAGCCTGAGAGTTCAACATATACAACGAAGCATTATAACACAGGTCAATGCCCTTTTCCGGCAAAACCGACAAACCCCAGTAATTACCGATTTCCCATTTCCGATACCCTTGACTCAAAAGCTCATCAACTCTTAAACGGTATTCAGACACTTTTCGGCATACAGCCGGGAGTGACAACCGCAGCTTGTTTTTGGGAAATGCAGACAATGCTCTGAAATCAGTCTTTGGATTTATTTCCACGATAATCTCGGCAACCTCGGAAAAGTCAAAATCTCTCAAACATTCCGGATTATCGGTTTTAACTGTCCATAAAGGCTCATTTTGCGGCTTTTTAGAACTAACCGGCGGCAGCTTGCGTTCTGCATTTTCGGGATGAATCTCTGCATACAAACACCGCCGCAGCTCATTCAGGACAGAAACCGGAACAAACAGGCCGGAAGGATTGTCAACCTCCAGTTTTCCCAAACAAAACTCCGTATTGCCGGTCTTGTCAAAAGCCTTAAATACGGCATCGTTCATCTTGTCCGGATTTTCCGCCGCAACAAAATGTCCCGCTATGTCTGCACGGCTCGTTCCGGAAACCGCAAACACGTTCTCAGACGTCACCGTCAGTTTTACATTAACGGAATATCTCTGCTTATACGCTCCGGGCTTGGGCTTTTCATACCGATATGCGCCTTTGACCTTGCTAGAAGACGCCAGATAAATATCCATTCCTTTTTGCAAATTAGGCATCTGCGGCGGCAACAATATTTCAACCGTCTCTCCGGCCTTGGCTTCAAAAACGCTTTTCCCGTTAACTCTGATTTCCTGCAAGGAAAAGCCAAAAGGTTTCTCCTGCCCCGGCACATCAATTTGTATACCGTCAAAACGGGCGATGCCGTGCTGGGGAACAAACGTTATTTTTCGTCCCTGAATTCGGCTTATCTTGCCGATTTCCAACCCGCGGTGGCCGACAAAATCCCGGTCGATAACCCTTTTGTCTTTGCCATTAACATGAAAACGGCACCAAGGCCTGGAAAAAATTTGTTTGATATTTTCGGATTTCTCGTCACAACATCCCTTCCCGTCCAAAATCTGGCGATAATAGTCGGTAACGGCAGCCACATACAAAGCGGTTTTCTTGCGCCCTTCGATTTTCAACGAAGTCACCGGCATTTTCAAGACTTCTTCTTCCAGGGCCATATCTTTCATTGAAAAGAAATGCTTTTCACCTTCCTCGCCCTTAAAAGCCGAACGACACGGATACATACATTTGCCGCGGTTTGCACTGCGGCCGTTCTCCATTGAAGAAAACATACACAACCCGCTGTATGAATAACACAATGCGCCGTGTACAAAAGCCTCCGTATCCAATCCCGGCACCGAAGCAATTTCCTTAATCTCGGACAAAGTCAGCTCTCTGGCCAAAACAACCCGTTTAAATCCCAGCTTTTGCAAAGCGAGCGCACCTTCCTTATTATGCACCGCCATTTGTGTACTGGCGTGCATTTCCAATTCCGGATAGCGCTCCCTTACCACGCGGGCAACGCCCAAATCCTGGATAATCAGAGCATCCGCCTTGCAGCGCACGCATATGTCAAGCTGCTTCAACAAATCAGGAAGTTCACATTCCTGCAACAACGTATTAAGGGCGACAAAAACCTTGCGCCCTAAGGAATGTGCATATCCGGCAAATTCATTCAAGGCCGGCTCGTCAAAATTGGCGGCCGTTGCTCTGGCGGAAAATTGCTGAAGGCCGAGATAAACCGCATCAGCACCATAATAAAGCGCAGCATAGCCGGCTTCAAGATCGCCGGCAGGAGCCAAAAGTTCTTTTCCACCCATAAGCAACAACCTTTTTTATATCATATCGGAGAACAGCGGCAAACCGCGCTGAAGCTTAATTTTCTGCTGTTCCAGAACCGTACCCAGATTCAGCTTGCCGCTTCGCAGGATGCCGCGAACCTGACAGCTCTTTTGCGTGTTGGGATTGGCAAACAAATAGGTTTGTTTTGCACGCTTGGGCACGCCTTCCAAAATCTGATGAATACAGGCTAAAAAGCCGTTGGCAACCAAATCATACGCCATTTCTTCGCTGATTCCGCTCGAGGCGGCATACTTAACCAGAGAATTCACCGCATCGCTGACGTTGTTGGCGTGAATCGTAGACAACACCAAGTGTCCCGACGTGGCAGCACGCAAAGCTTCGCTGGCAACTTCCGGCGTACGGATTTCGCCCAAAAGAATATAACGCGGCTTTGAACGAAGCGCCGATTTCAGCCCCTCTTCCCATTTTCCTTCGGGAGGCACAGTCTGCTTGCACAAACCCAGCTCGCCGTCTTGTGAATGATATTCGCCGTCCAGCGGCATTTCAATCGGATCTTCAATCGTAAATGCATAGCCGCCTTTGAGACTCAGATATTCCTTCAAAAGCGCGGACACCGTTGTACTTTTACCGGAACCCGTTGCCCCGGCCAAAAGAATCAAACCATAAGCGCCGCTCAATGAAACCAAATGCTTATATACGCCTGCGTCAATTCCCAAATCTTTCAAATCCGGTACGGTTGTCGGCATTTTGCGCGCACAGTATTGCGGCCCCTGTAAGGCAACGGTTCTTTCCACACGATAGTTGCGCCCTTTGTAATTAAGCAAATAGCTGCAGTTTTTGCCGTCATACTCAGTTTCCAAACCGGCTAAAAACTCGGGAAAATCGTCAAAAGTTATCGTCATCAAACCGCAATCGGTTTTTCCGCTCCAGATATAACAAGTTTTATCCGGTGTAATATAAAGATCAGAAAATTTTACTTCATTTATTAATCCCATTTTTTCTTCCCCTGATAATTCAACTCACACCCATTGGGGCATTATATTATATCAGAGGTAAACAGATGTTTAAATTTTTTCCCAAAGTTTCCAATAATTCCCCGTTACGCCGCTAAACCTTGTTTTTGCGGCTTTAATTTGCTCATGACTTGATTATATATGAATAAAATCAATTATACGGAAAAAAAACAATGTTAAAAATTTGCACCGTGTTCCTGCTCCTGCTGACAGTTTCTTGCGCCAACTTTGAACGCCGCCTCGCCGATGACCTCGTAAAATCAGGCCAGATTAAGCTCAACCGCTGTGAAGTCGAGGGTTTTAACTACTCCGGAATCGACAGCTATCTGACCAAAGGAAAACTGCTCAAAGTTCTGATGATTCACGGCATCGGCACCCATCATCCCGGTTATTCCCGCCTGATTCAGCAAAATCTGGCTGACAGCCTCGGATTAAACGTCATCTCCAGACAGCCCAAAAACATTTCCCTGTTAGACCCTTCCGACAATCATGCCCCCATAGGCAACCTGCGTATTACCTTTTGGCAAAATCACGACCGAAGCAAAAATATGCTCTTTTACGAGCTTACCTGGTCGGAAATCACCGCTCCCTACAAAAAAATCCTTTCTTTTGACACCAGTGAACAATATTCCGAATTTCGCGTACCGTTCAACAATTCCATGAAAGTGTTTCTCGACAATGCTTTGCCCGATCCGCTGATATATATCGCCGACAAGCACGACCTGATTGTAAACTCCGGAAAACAAGCAATTTGCTGGATGATAAATACAAACTGGGATGACATTCCCAATAACCAGGCAAAAGTCTGCAATATGTCGCTTGAACAGGAAATCAACGGATTGGCCGACGAAAACGTTATCTTCATCACCCACAGTTTGGGCAGCAAAATCCTGATGGACGCCATAACCCAAATCGCCGATAACATCGCCTTGCACGAAAACACCGCTTCGTTCAGACAAGCCGTCTCCAAACTGCAAAACAAAGAAATTACCATATTTATGCTGGCAAATCAGCTTCCCATTCTCCATTTGGACCAGCCCCTTCCCCGTGTCCACAACCAGATTTCCGCCTACTGCCAACCCCAAGGCGCCCACTATAGGCAACGGGTGTTTAAACACGTCAACATTGTCGCCTTCTCAGACCCCAATGACATCTTAAGCTATGCCATACCACAGAATTTTGCCGACAAATATATTGATTCCCGAATGTGTCCGTTGGTTACCAATGTTTCGGTTAACGTCGCTCCGGAAATCTCCGCATTCGGCATCGGCGTCGTCAGCCCGGTGGAAGCCCATGTCAATTATGATCGCAGTCCGAAAGTCATCAATCTGATAACCCACGGCACCGCAAACTTCCGTGAAGACAAAGTATTGGAACAACAATGCCGTTTTATTCAAATGAAAAATGACAAAACGATGACCTGGCTTCCGCATTGACGAGACTTGAAAATAAGCACCGCTTTTCCTATAATATATAAAAAAGGAGGATTCATGGCAGTCGGATGGGCCGGCGACGGCGCGGTAAACGAGCAAATTCAAGACAGCATCAACGACGAGATTAAACGGGCTCGCCGAAATGTTCCCTGCGGCGAAAGCCTGCTTTATTGCGAGGAATGCGGAGAAGAAATCCCCGAAGCGCGCCGACAGGCGGTTCCCGGCGTGCGGCTGTGCATTCATTGCCAGGAAGAAGCCGATAAAGAACAAAAAGCCGTCAGTCTGTACAACCGCCGAGGTTCCAAAGACAGTCAACTCCGTTAAAAAAAGCTCCCGAAGGAGCCTTTTTTTATTTAATTGTCGAAAACAACCGCGTCAAACAGCTTTTCCCATTTTCCGATAATGACTTCCGGAGCATAAGCTTTCATATCCGCAATCGCGTTCTGCCCCATACGAATGCGCAACTCTTTGTCAGACATCAGCTGTTTCAGTTTTTCAGCAAAATCATCCAAATCCTTTGCCAAAAAACCGTTATGTCCGTCCACAATCACTTCGTTGACAGACAAAGCGTCGGCAAAACCGAGCGTCGGCAGACCGATGGCCATACCGTCGGCAATCGCCAAACTGAATCCCTCGGCGCTGCTCGGAAAAGCATGAATATCGGCACTGCGGTAGAGTTCATTGACATCCCGGGTATATCCCATAAGAAAGACATTGTTCTCCAAACCGTTGGCTTTTATCAAATCCTGAATTTCCTTGTCATAATCGGGGTATTTCTGCAATCCCCAAATTTCAACCTTCCAATCAGGAAACTCCCGGCCGATTTTGGCAAAAGCTTCCACCAAAAGATGAGGACGCTTAATATGCTTTTCTATTCTGGTAACATAAATAATTTTCTTTTTCTCGTGCGTCAAATCAACCTTTTCTTCATCTTTGAACTGATAAACGGCATTGGCTATCCGAACCACGTTTTTGGGCTCAAAATAAGGATTGATCTTATCCATATATGAATCCATCAACACCTGAAAAGTATGCACTTTCTTGAAACTCTTTTTATAATACCAGCGAATAAACCACGGCTTGCGCAAATACTTGTCTAAAATAATTGGCGGAAAATGATGCACCATCTGAATAATCGGAATATTGTGATTCTGAAATCTGGTTACGTTAAACAAATCTACCGGAAAATAACAGACAATTACATCCGGACGTTCTTTTTCAATCAGTTTTTTGAACCGAAAACAGCGCGGAAACAGTTTTCCTCTTATTTTCCGATATATGTTTTTTACCCAAGACGTTGTCTTGGCGTTAAGATTAACCAGCTTAATATGATCATTCAGCTTATTGCCCTCGGCCAAAACGCCAAGCTTGCCGTAAGTATCGCAGGCAATGACCACGTCATGACCTCTCTCGACCAGCAAATTGGCATAAAAAACCAGCCAGTTGGTGTTTAATACGTTCCTGTCCCGAACCAGTAATATCTTCACTGTATAGCTCCCGTATAAGGTTTAAATTTCAACAATACTGGTATCTTAAATGAAATTCATTAATATGCAAGCGCATAAATTTTTCCTTGTTTATTCCAATAAACCTCCACTTGCCCAATAGGTATGTCAACCGTTCCGAACCGTGTTCTCCCTGCCCCGAAATAAGCAAGCCTGATACATAGAGCAAAACCCAAACTTTTTATGCAAACCATAAAAAAAGCTCTGCAATGCAGAGCTTTTCACATCCGAAGCAAAACTAACGACGACGTTTGACAATACCGCGGTTCCGGTGGGGAGGCAATGCCTCCTCTTCTTCAAAAACCAGCATCTCGGTTGTTTCTTCCGGCGGTAACGGTCTGTTCCTCTCGGCTTCTTCTTCAAGTCCGCATTCCTTGAGAAGCCAATTGCATTTCCAGTTGACTCTCCCCTTAAACAACAGGGCAAATGTACAAAACGACAATAAAGCCATTATGTAAAACATTGCGGCATATATCTGTTCGGCTAGCGTCAGTGCCATACTGTTGATTGAAGCGCCGATAACCAGCGTCATCACCGTGATAATCAATAAAATAACTTTCATAACCTCTCTCCTTTGTAAATATCTCCCTTCTTAAATATTCACAAATCAGAGGTAATCAAGTCTACTCTCCTGCCAACACCTCATTTACGGTTCGACGATCCCAACAAATGTCTCTTTTAATAATTTTAGCCGGTATACCGCACAAAACAACGTTAGTTTCTGAAAATTTGCCGGAAACAATCGCTTGTCGCCCGATAATAGAGCCGTCTCCCACACTGCTGTTCTTTAATATTTCACCATTTTGAGCAACCCAGACATGATTTCCTATAGTTAACTGCCCTGCTCTGTTGGTAAGTTTTCCGTACTGCAATATGGAATGCCCGTCAGTATTGTAAACAATAGTATTGTACCCGAACATACAATCATTGCCAATCTTAATACTGCTGTCGTTGTCATAACAATAAAGTTCGGTATTAAAAAAAGAAGTGTCATCACCCACTTCTATTGACACATTGTTCCCTTTGGCATGAGAATAAACAGATAAACAATCCACAACGGTAATATTATCCCCCAAATATAATTTACAGTTGTTTCCGTCAATTCGGATATGAAATTTATTTTTACAGCTGAAATTTTTGCCCAAATAAATTTCGTTACCATTCCCGTCACAAATTACATCAAAACGTTTTGCACAAAAAAAACCCTCATTGAAAATAATTTTGTTTCCCTTTCCGCTGCAAAAAACATTACAGCTTTTAACTTTAATTGTAGGGTGAACAAAACTATTTCCTTCTTCTATTTTAATTTTTCTTTTTGAAAAAAGCATAAACAATTCCTTTTGCCATCAATACTTTTTGAATTATAGCAAAAGAATTTTACATTTAAATAATTAATTGCAGTAACTAAACAAAAAACTTAACAAAAAGTCTTTTTCTAAAGGATGCTTATCTTTCTGGACATTTCCCGAATCAAATCATATCCGTCCCAAACCAAAGAAAAATCCATTGATTTGCCCATCGGAACAACCCTGTCAATTCCTTTGGGATGAAAAGACGCAAAAAAATCAGAAAGAGTTTCGCGCTCTAACCCCAAATAAGTCATGGTTTGACACCTGTTTCGGCACAAAGGCAAAATATCTTCCAACTTTTCAGCATTATATTCAAAGAAAAATCCGCTGTTATATTTAAATCTTTCTATATCAAAAGATAAATCCGACAGCTTCATCCGGTAAATAAAATTACTGCCTCCGGAAACAAGTTGAATATTAGTAACTGCCGCAACCTGATAAAAAGCGTCCAATTTACCTACCGCTTGAACCTCTGCCAGCTTATATTCTTTAGAAACCTTTGCTTCAATTTTATCCCAAAAAACTTTTTGAGCCGCTTCTTTGTTGTTTCCCAGCCAAACGACAATACAAGGCGATGTACAGGCGTTTTGGTCTGAAAGAAAAGTATCGTTATAAAAGTTCTGTGTCAGCTTATCCTTGTCTTTTGCATCAAGATAACGATCTGCATTTACAACTAAAAAAGAATACCTGTCCGCAAACGTAATTTCATTTGCCCTCGGCTGCAGTGGAGAACGCCTGAAATTGGCTACGGTCTGATCCCCTCCCCATACAACCCTGGTATTACATAACAAAGAAAAGAAATCGTGAATTTCCTGTTTTGACGCATATTTCACCAAACAGATATATGGTTTCAAGGTAGCATACTCGCCATTCAACAATAAGGCAATTTCCCGGCATATAATGCCGACTTGCTGAAAATCCTTGCCGGGAAGCCTGACAATATTGGCATTTCCCGCCAATAAACCGGCAGCCAAACTATAAGCAAAATTAACCGGAACATTTGACGGAGTACTGTGAAACACAATACCTCGCCCCAAGCGGCAATCCAAATCATCATATCGGGATTTCTCTTTCAAAAGAAAAGCCTTACGACACCAGAAGCCAAAAGTGGCAACATCAGGATATTGACGTCCGACAGCCATCAACCTGGAAGAAAGCGCCCCTAAAAAATTTAATATTTTTTCATCAAACGGTGCCAGAGGCTCTGACTGCGACATCATTTCCACAATGTCAGGACCGCCGACAACATATTCCAAACCGTCAAAATTTAACTGCATAGGTATCACTGCATCCCCTTATTTCGGCATTTTTTAAACGCCCGTTTATTGTAAAATATTTTCCTTTCCTCCCGCACGGACAGTCATCCTCCCCCAAAAGGATGCCCTCGTCTTCCGTTAACAACGAATGACCGGGATAAGATTTCGGCAAAACGGAAACAACCTGAACAATTCCCTTTTCTCCTTTTTCGCAAACGGAAAAATCCCGCCCCCGGCGGATAATCACATCAGAAAAGACGCTTGCATGCAAATGTCCGCATTCGCACTGCATATAAATACATCCGGTTTGCTCCACCATCCCGTAATAATCATGAATATCAGACAACCCGCAAACACTGTTAAGCCTTTTTTCAAACTCTTGCGGAGAAACCGCTTCCGATACAAGCTTTTTCCACCCGCCGCCGTGAATAAGAACGGCATTGTTCAAATTCAACCGCTTTTCAGATAGCAAGAGTTCTTTATAAAAATGCTGCCATACCATAAAAGTAAAGCCAAACAACAAAATTTTTTCATTCTTATGCTTTTCCAAAAAAGCTTCTATCGCCCCAAAATCTATCTTCATTTCATCGTCAAGAGCATATATCTTATCTGCCCCGAAAATAGAAAAACCTAAAATTCCTGCACCTCTGGCTGAAAACATCAACCGGTTTTTAATCACAGACGGACTGTCAATGATAATCATTGGCATTCGGCTGGCTCCGGTAAACGATGACACAATTTTTACCAATGTCTTTTGCTGATTTGAAGCTGTCTCCCGATCCAGAAAAATTTTAGACACGGCCTGCCCCGTTGTTCCCGATGAGGTCATTGTCTTGAAAACATCTTCATCTTTAACGCTTTTTAACGCCATTTTCTTAAACAAACTGACTGGCAAAAAAGGCAAATTATAATATGAATCAATATCCTCAACATTAAAACCATATGCATCCAGCATTCTTTTGTAACAATTGCAATTGTCATAATGGTAGCGCGTCAACCCGCCTAACACATCTGTCAACAAACGATGTTTATCCTCTTTTTCCAATGCAAAGGGATGCAAAGACAACATATCATTAAAATCAGTCATAATACTTTTCCAGTTCAGCATATATGGCCTTGCCCACATCATTACGAGGAATGGAAGCAAGATATTTGACGTAAAAAGCCGTAAAATTCAAATGACTCGTTTCTGCGACAAAGTTTCTGACTTCTTTAGTCTTGCTCTCGTCCGTAATGAAAATATACATGGCATCGTCTCTACCGGCACAAGCACAATCAATTTCGTTGAAACTTCCTTTAATCAAACGTTCCGTTTCATCCAAATTGACCCGGTTTCCAAATATTTTCAAAAAGCGCTTTTTTCTTCCCACGATATAAAAATATCCGTCTTTATCAAACTTTGCCATATCACCGGTTTCAAGACGACCATGACGCTCATCGCCTTTGGCCAAGTCTTCTCCATGAACCGCATATCCCAAAGTTACGTTATCCCCCTCGTACACCAGTTCTCCGACACGTTCGGCTTCAGTAATTATTTCACCGTTTTCGTTAATCAGAAAAAAACGGCCGCCCGGAATGGCTACTCCCATGGAACCAACCTTTTCCAAACACTTTTCCGGCGGCAAATAGGACATTCGGGCCGTTGCTTCCGTTTGTCCGTACATAACGACAAACTTTTTCCCTGTTTGCTCGGCATATTCGGCAAATTTTTTATGCAATTCCGGCAACAATTTACCGCCGGCCTGGGTCAGGGTTCGCAAATTCGGGAGGTCTCGCCGATAAAAACGCAAACGGTCCAACATTTCAAAGGTATAAGGAACACCGCTGAGCGAAGTTGCCTTATAATCTCCAAGTTGCTGCCAAAACTCCCGCTGCATCAATGTTTTGTCAGACAAAATCAAAGATGCCCCGACGGCAAGATGACTGTTAATTACAGATAACCCAAAAGTATAATTCATCGGTAACGATGTTATTGCACGCTCTCTGTCGTCCAAATTTAAATATTTTACAATAGAATCCGTATTCGCTTGAATATTACGATAACTTTGCCTTACAAACTTTGGACTCCCTGTTGAACCGGAGGTGGTCAACAACAAGGCCAAATCTTCAGCCAATGGGTAAATCCGGTCATTGTCTGTTTTAACCAAAACATATTCCCAACTGGCAAACACTGCCCGACCGCCGAAATAACCAGACATTGCTTTCGGAACCCATAAATAATCCGGTTTATAAACGGCTAAAAAATTAAACAGCAAAGTCTTGTCAATTTGCGCATCAAGCATTAAAGGAACATTACGATTGCACAACGCGGATACATAACCGACCAATGAACCGAAACAATTTTGGCAAAGGTTAAAAATAAGGCTCCGTGACGAAATCTGAGAAGCAAGCAAATCACAGGCTTTTTGTAAATCGCCGTAGGTTATTTCCCTGCCATTTTCTTCTACAACGGCAATATTCTCTGAAAAATTTTCAAGATTAAACATTATACATAACCACTCCAAAATTTTTCCTAATTCTTGTATTCTCGTATTCAGGAAAATAGCATATTTTACCAGAAAACCCTCAAAAGGAAAAATAATGTTTTTTATAATTCTCTATACTATTTGCTAAAAGCCCTCAAGAAATTATCATTTAGAACAAAACATAACTTCCCCACAAAATGATACAAACAAAGGTCGTAAAGAATGAATAGTTTCAAAACTCAATACCATACTTCATCAAAATTTCTTTTCCTTTTTCAAAAGAATCCAAATCAATTATATCCTCAGGCTCCATCATAATATCAAAAGCTTCTTCCAATGCTGCAATAAGTCCCATATGTCCAACAGAATCCCAAGCATCAATTTCTTGATACTTCAATTTTTGTGCTATTTCGACATCTACTTCAAATGTCCCAACAAAAGCATCTATATATTTATCCAAATTTGACATTATTTATTCTCCATTTTTCTCAATATCTGTTCTACTATTTTTGGTGCTGTTAAATTAAATTTATCAAGCATATAATTATAATCCCCCGCTTTTATAAAAACATCATCAATTCCTAAGATCAACTGCGGTGTTTTATTTGAAAACTGTGAATAATATTCCGAAATAGCACTTCCCAAACCACCTATTTTAAAATGCTCTTCAACTGTTACAATCAGGCTGTACTTTGTTCGTAAACTATCTAATATCTTTGTATCTAGAGGCTTTATCGTGTGCATATTAATTACTGTTGCTGAAATGTTATTCTTTTTTAAAGCTCTTGCAGCTCGCATACTCTCATACACCATGGTCCCTGTTGCTATAATTGCTATATCATCCCCTTGAACCATTGTAATAGCTTTACCTATTTCAAACTCATAATCTTGTTTATACACAGCTGGTGTACCATTAACCCCCGTCAACCGTATATAGCAAGGACCATCATAACACATCATTGCTTCAATAGCTTTATATGTCTCAACACAATCAGCAGGTGAAAGAACTGTCATATTAGGAATAGTTCTTATTATAGCAAGATCTTCTAGTCCATAATGAGTGTTACCGACAATTCCACCTGCAACACCAGCTAATAAACCAACCACTTTTACATTCAGATTCATATAGCCAACTTGTGTTCTAATTTGTTCAAAGCATCTCATTGTTGCAAATGGAGCAAACGTTACAGCAAAAACATTGTATCCTTCAGATGCTAAACCAGCTGAAATTCCAATCATATTTTGTTCTGCAATACCGACATTTATAAATTTTTCTGGATATTTAGCATTGAACCTCTGTAATTTAGCAGACGTCATAACATCAGCAACAACTGCCATTATATTATCATTTTCTGTCGTAAGTTCTTCTAGAACCTTACCAAACACACCTCGAGAACCCAACCTACATAACTCTTGAATTGATCTCATATCAAAGTTCATCTAACATTCCTCCAGTTCTTTCAGGGCTTGATTATATTCTTCTTCAGATAACGATGAATGGTGCCAATCAGGATTATTTTCCATAAATGAAACACCCTTTCCTTTTATAGTATTTGCAATAATAGCGAGAGGTTTTTCTGATAACATTCTAAAAGCTTTATCTATTTCATTAAAATCATGACCGTTAATCTCTACACTGTTCCAACCAAAAGCTACAAACTTTGAAAACCAAGAAGTAATCGGCAATATATCTTTAGAAAACCCATCCAGTTGCATACCGTTATTATCTAATATCAACACGATATTGTTAATTTTTTTCGCCCCGGCAAACATAACAGCTTCCCAAAAAGCTCCTTCATTAGCCTCTCCATTACCGACAAGGACATAAATTTTATTATCTAAGTTTTTTCTTTTTAATGCTAAGGCTTGACCAAGTGCAAAAGACAATCCCATTCCTAGACTTCCACTAGTAAGTTCAATTCCTGCTTTGCGATTTAAAACACAGTGCGCAGAAAAATAACTACCATTTTGATCAAATGTCCTGAGTTCATCCTTAGTTATATACCCAAACTCACAAAGGGTAGAATATAAAAGAAGAGCACAATGCCCTTTGCTTAATATAAATCTATCTCTATCTTCATTATTTTTAATATTCATAATGGAATATATATATGTCAACACTTCAACACCAGATAAAGAACCTCCAAAATGAGATGTAATTCCACCTGCCGAAGACAAAATAATATTTTTTCTTATATTACGTGCTCGTTGCTCAAATATATTCATTACCTTATACCTCCATCTACAGGAATAATGCTTCCCGTAATATAGCTTGATAAATCAGAACACAAAAAAGCAACAACATTTGCAACTTCTTCAGGCTCCCCTATCCTCTTTAATTTAGAATTTTTTAAATTGTCATTTATAACATCTTTGGTCATCAAGTTCATCATATCCGTATTGATGAAACCTGGTGCCACAGCATTGACTCTTATCCCATAATTACCTAATTCAGCAGCCATTGTTTTTGTTAAAGAAGAAACTGCGGCCTTTGTGGCACCATAAACACTTCTACCACAATCTCCCCCCAAAGCGGACATCGAAGACATATTTACAATTGCCCCTTTACCATTACGTTGCATTAATTTAGAAATATACTGGGAGAAAATAAACAGTGATATAAAATTCACTTCAAATTCTTTTTCAATATCTTCTAATGTTGACATTAAAAATAACTTGCTAGACGTAATTCCTGCATTATTAACAAGACAATCAATATTCTTTTTATAAGAACGTATTTCCTTTACACCTGTCCTTATTTCCTCTCTATTTGCCAAATCAAAATACACAGGGTAAATATCAACATTATACTCTGATTTGATCTTATTCATTTGACTAACAAACTCAGGTGTCTCTTTTCTCGCATGAGCAAAAATATTTGCACCAAAAGATGCACAGACCTTCATAATTGCCAGTCCTATCCCTCTATTACACCCCGTAATTATTATATTTTTACCTTTTAACATTTTAATCACCCCTTTTAGGAGAATATCGATTGATAACACCAGGAACTATCATCTGGAATTCAGCCCTGCACGATAATAAACACTCATTATCTTTTTTTACATAGGCCTCCCCTGATGCTTTGATTACTCCGCGTTTAAAAGAATCAATTTTTACCTCAGTTAAAAGAATTTCACCAGGAAATACAGGTTGTTTCACATCAAAATTTGTACATTTTTGCGCATATACAAAATCAATATCTTTATCATTAATTGTGTAAATACACAAAGCCGCAGTCTGCATTATAGCTTCTAACTGAAAGACGGCAGGAACAAGCGGATTATTTGGGAAGTGGCAAGCAAAAAACCATTCATTAGTTGCAAATAATTTTTTACCCCTTGCACTAACACCTGGTTTAACATCTGCAACATCAACAAAAATATACGGACTTTTATCCTTTAAATATTTTCCTATATTTCCATGGTCAACTTTTATATTATCAAGCATTCTTCTCTCCTATAAATGCTATTATCTACCACTTTCTTGCATTTTTCCATATTCCAGTTCCAATATCTATCTGATAAAATTTATTTTGCCTCACCGTCTTTATAATCAAAAAAACTTCCTCATAACATAATGCTCATCAGTAATAATATTTCCCAAATAAGAGTATAATCTCACTATCGGAAGATTATTACTAGAAATATGCGTTTCAAACTTTTTTCCTCCGCTCTTTCTTACATATTCAAAATGACTACATAAGACAGCCCCTCCAATTCCTACTACTTCATTACTGGGAAATGTACCTCCTAAAATAGCCCTATATAATCCTTGTCTTTTATCGACGTCAAAAATTGCAAAGCCAAGTTTTTGTAAATTTTTCTTTGACAAGAAACATACCATTACAGATGTTTTGCTATTCTTCAAATCTTTTGACCAATTTTTATATCGTAAGGCGGATGTACCTTTAGAAAGAGCATAATCTAAATATATACGATCAGAAGTAAACATCTCATCTGTTAAGTAAGTGTCTATAATATCATCCCAATTCTCATCCTTACTTATTTCTATAAAATCTATAGTATTTAACATACGCCTATAAATAGAAGAAACGGTAAAATCATTTATATCCTTTTCTATCTGGAATGAAACCTCCATAAAACGAAAACCATCATCTTCCAAAGCATGCAAAGCCTCAAGATTTCCTACCGGCATTTTTACCGTAACATAAGCTCCTGAAAAATCTTGTTTCTTTAATTCAGACATTATTGACGAAAAGTTTTTTAAATCTTTCCGCTCAATTTGTATCTCGTACGCATCACATCCCAGATTTCGCTTTTCCCATGTTGCATTTATGATTTTCATCGCAGACCCCGTAAAAATTCACATGCTTTTTCAATAACGTAATCCTGATTACTTTCCTCCAAGCCATAAAACAGCGGTAACCGAACTAATGTATCGGATACAGTATTTGTTACCGACATATCTCCAATAAAACGACCGTATTTCAATCCGGCGGGAGAATTGTGCAGCGGAATATAATGAAACATGCAATGTATCTCGTTCGCTTTCATAAATGTTATAAACTTTGTACGTTCTTCCAAACCGTTAAAACGCAAATAATACATATGCGCATTTTGCCGGCAATGTTGCGGTATGTAAGGACGCCTTATCACACCCTGTTTTTCAAATTCGGCAAAAGCCTCATGATAACGCCCCCACAGCATCAGACGACGTTCATTTATCTTATCCATAACTTTTAATTGAGGGTAAAGATACGCTGCATTCATATCGCTCGGAAGATAAGACGATCCTAATTCAACCCAAGTATATTTATCAACCTGTCCCCGGAAAAACTTGCTGCGGTTAGTGCCTTTTTCCCGAATAATTTCAGCATCTTCCACATAATCATCCCGATTAAGAATAAGGGCTCCGCCTTCTCCGCAAACCACATTCTTCGTTTCGTGAAAACTGTAACATCCCATATCGCCCATACTGCCGCAAGCTTTTCCTTTATAAAAGCTTCCAACTGCCTGTGCCGCATCTTCAACAACGGCCAAACCATAATGTGTCGCAATTTCGTTAATCTTATCCATTTCAGCAGAAACACCGGCATAATGGACAGGAACTATTGCCTTAGTTTTGGAGGTTATGGCTTCTTCAATCTTATTTTCATCAAGGTTAAGCGTGTCGTCTCTGATATCCGCAAATACCAGTTTGGCTCCTCTCAAAGCAAAAGAACTGGCTGTTGTAACAAAGGTGTAAGAAGGACAAATAACCTCATCACCGGGTTGAATACCGAGAAGCATGGCACTCATTTCGAGCGCAGCCGTACAAGAATGAGTCAGCAATGCTTTTCGACATCCGGTACTCTGCTCCAAAACTTCATTACACAGCTTGGTATAATATCCATCACCACTGATATGTTTGCGTTTGATTGCATCACCGATAAAATCAAACTCTTCACCCAAAAAAGTCGCTTCATTAAAGCTTATCATCTGATATCACTGCTTTCATAAAAGAAATACTGTCAGAAACGCAGATTAAACAAAGAAATCCTTTGCTCACGCATCATGACAGACATAAACTTTCCATGTCTGACTATTAACTTACCAATAAAATTTTATAAGTAAAGCACAAAGTATTATATGTGTATTAGTGGTAGTAATATTAATTTTCGTCCAGTATTGATTTCCATTTCCGGGCGACAGCCTCAGGATTAAACAAATTGAAAACAATATCTCTGTTTCTTTCAAAAACGCTGTTTTCATAAAATGTCAAATCACCAAAACTCAAATTTCCGATACAATCCGCATCGTAAACCGTAATTCCGTTTGCAGCAAAATCTTGCCAATAAACCAAACTTTTTCTGACAAACACTTTGGCTCCTAAAAATAAAGCGCAACAAATATTCCCAAATCCAGACTGACGATCATCCCAATGCACAAAAACATCAATATCAGATAAATGCTGAGCATAGCTTTCTTTTGACATATATTCCGTAACCGGAACAAACTTATCTCCAAAAATATCGCGGCCGACGTTAATTATGTCTTCCTTGTATTTCATGTCACCATAAGATAAAATTGTGTATATACGAACATTCTTTGAAGCAAATTTTCCTAATTGCTCCAAAGCATCAATTGTCATCTTGTTTGCGGATTGGTTAATTTGTATTGCGACATAATCCTTCTGACTTTTACCAATCTCCGCCATAAAATTAACATCTGCTGCCGGAGATGGAACAATTGAGTGATAAACTGGTTTCTCCACGCCGTAAACCTGCTTATAAAGCTCATAATCATTCCCGGTAATTAAAGCCTTAAAACCCTTTCGCACATAATCATTCATCTTATTTCGCGCAGCCCGGTATAAATCGGCACCAAAAATATTCCAATACGATTTGCTCAAAAGCTTTTTATGTTTATATAAATACTTTACGGCATCCTTGGACAAACCATACCAAATTACTTTCTTGACATCATCAGGAATAACAATATCGTCTAATTTCTTATAATAAACGTTCCCATACTTGGGGATAGGAAACTCGGAAACATCCTTCCCCGGTGTTATAATCACTGCTGTTTTGTCACGTTCCTCCGGCATATAATCATTAATCAGCCGACACAGTGGTTCTGCAAATTTATCATTAGCCGTCACAAAGATATTTTCATATTTCCTGAAGATATCCCTGTCCTTCATTTTTAGCTTAATTTTAATTCCAAATAAATTTATCACCTTATGACGACAAGAAGTGTCTCCAGAATGATTGACAAAATCAAAATTTTTTTTATCAATACGAGCATTAGGAATACTGACGGCTTTAACCGAAAAACCATTTTTCCATAAAACATAAGAAAACGACAACTGATCTCGTTTCGAATACTTTTCTATACAATTCCACCAGTCTTCCATTAACTTTCTTATCTTGGCATCATGATGTTGTCGATAAATAATATTCGTTTCATGCAACCCATAATGATATGGCATTTTTTCTCGAAGCAAAAGTTGTTTTACATTGTCGCAGCATTCCGCCGTTTCTTTACTTCCCCTAACTTCGTCACACTCATCATATATGCAATCTCTGCTGAAATGGAGCGGCACCAACAGTTTTTCATGAGATTTTTCAATCATTGTAAAAATACGACGGGTCAAAAAATTACCATTTCCGTCAACCCAAATACTTTTTTCATAATCGGGAAACAAAACGTGAGGATGCGTCTTATGCCAACGTGCATTTTTTATATTGTCAAGCAAACTATAGGCCAGTGGTTTAATTTGCCAAGGTCCCCGTTTCCGTTCAGACAACAGTTTCTCATTATCCGTAAAACAGACATAATCATATGCCGGATTAACAAATTTATGTACGATTAAACCATCATACGCTCCGGTAATACACGTATAGACGACCCCTGATTTCATCATTATCACCTTTTTATTTGAAATTTCGCCTTAAAAAATTGTTTTAATTTTTTCCGCCAGGGAATAAAAGAAGCGGCAATTTTTAATAGTCTTTCTGCCGTCAACGGTGCCGTTTTCGCCAATCTTCTGTTATAGCTCTCCTGCGTATAAAGCTTCAAATATTCTTTAATAAACGTCTTGCCGTCAGATTTTCTCACATACCCGATTTTGCCTTCGTCAACCTGCAAACCATGCGCACGGCCAAATTGCGCAAGATTATCCGTAACCCCCAGCAACGCTGGACCCGCAGAATGCTCTATCGGAAACGGATTCATATTCGTTCCGATACAGTACCAATCTGCTTCTATCGCCTGATGTATCAATGCCTGTTCCTCTATCGGCGTGTCGCTTCGCTCCAAAATAATCGACTTGACACCTTGCCGCGCAAAAACCTCCATATGCGTCGCCGTGCCGATAACCCCGGCAACCGTTTTCGCCCCCTTCAGATAAGCTATCTGCTCCCTCAAACTCATACTTTCAGGATGCAAAATCTTAAAGCCGTTCTTACGAAACACATCTTCTACATAGGCCTCTCCCAAACAAAGCGTCCCTCCACGAAACTTTGTGCGCGAAAGATATATCTTTTCTGATGGCTGCGCCGTTACCTGATCCGCCGCATACCGAAAAGGATGCAAAAACTTTTTGTTAAACGAATGATTGATTATATGACTTTCACCGGGAACATAAACTTTGCTAAACCTTGTCGGTTGGCTGATAAAATGAACCTTTTCCCTGGAAATCCCCAACAAATCCATAAATTCCCAAAACTGGGGAATAACCTTCTGCCTCTTGGCGTTCAAAAAGACAATGTCCAGATTTTTTTCTTTATTTTCAATCAAATACCAGAGCCTATTCGTACTTTCCATCAAAAAATGACCAAAATGGTTGACGAATACCCCGCCGTACAATACTTCCTTAGGAACAATCTCTGCATCTTTTAGGGAAAAGTCATACCCCTCTGTTAATGAACCGCCTTTGCTTCCGCGCCAATGCCTCGACATTTCGACAAAAACACCGCGGCTGTCCGTTACCCCGCCTCTGAAATAGGATGTCCCGGAATCGTCAATACTCTTCTTCAGCGGTAATACAAAACCCTCCTCCACTTCTTCGCACTCTACAGAACAAACATCATAGTAATTCCGGCTCGTCACTCCTTCATAAACCGACTTTACCTCTTCTGCAATATATAAACGCTTACTGTATTCCTGACTTTGAATAGACACCAGCCCGACACCTTTACTAATAAAACTTTATGGAAATAAAGCTATCACAGCGCAAAGATATGAGTCAAACTATTTTTGGTTTTTAATAACGGATAAATAAAACCAACTATTCACGATACAGACTTAAATTTATTTAACTGACTTTGTCATGGGATACGCTTCCGGACGCTTAGCTTCACCCAAAAATTCCAAATAACAATTTGGCTGAAAAAATGAAATTAAAAATGCAAATACAAAAAAAACCACCTAATTAAGGTGGTTTCAAATTGGTGGGCGCTGAGAGGTTCGAACTCCCGACCCTCTCGGTGTAAACGAGATGCTCTTCCAGCTGAGCTAAGCGCCCATCTTGTTTACGAAAGAGTTTATACACTTATAAAAATAATTAATCAAGCAAAAAAATAAAAAAATTTGATATTTTTTTAGAAAATGCCTTTTATCAAAAGGCTAGACAATTTCTTTTGCAAACAGAGCCGCGGACTTTGCCAATGCGCCAATAAAAACGGGCTTCCGCAATGAGAAACCCGTTTTAAAATGCTCTATAAACTTAAGGACTGGCGCAGCCAGTCCTTGCTTATATTAGTTTACAGAATCTTGCAAAGCTTTACCGGCTTTGAATTTAGCCTGTTTGCGAGCCGGGATTTTGATAGCTGCGCCGGTACGCGGATTGCGGCCGGTAGTAGCTGCACGTTTAGAAACGGCAAAAGTACCAAAACCAACCAAACGAACTTCATCACCTTTCTTCAAAGCGTTGGTGATGGAAGCAACAAATGCATCAAGAGCCTTAGCCGAATCAGTTTTGGTAAGGCCTGTTTCGCTAGCGATGCTAGCAATCAATTCGTTTTTATTCACGGTGAGGACTCCCTCTAATATAAGTTATAAACCAATTGTGGAGAATAAATCTCTAACCACAAGAAAATTTAACCGCCAAAAAAATGATTAGTCAAACAAAATCAACGCTTGCAAACAAAAAAAGTGCATTTTCTGTTAGCAAAAAGCCTTTTTTCCCAGTTATTCACAGCTATGGTTAGAAAATTCCCGCTTTTAGAAGATTCGAAAACCGAATTTTAACGTCCGTTTGCGATTCTTGTTGTATTTAATAGACACCCCAGTCAAATGATGCTATACTTTTATTTACATAAGGTTTGGGAGAATAAAATGGATGTGCAAAGCAAACTGCAAAAATTGAAAAAGAGGCTGGGACTGACTGCCGCACTGTCTATTGCCGCCATAAGCGCTTCCTCCGCAGAACAGCAGGATTCCATAAAAAACACTGCTTTCCCCGCAGCCAAAGAAACAAAAGTCAATACCTTTACCGAAAAAGACTCATCCCGACAAAATCAGGTAAAACAATATTGCAACTTTATAGAAATAGGGTCTTTGGAGGAACTGAACAGCCTTAACCGGCAAGCCGCCTGCTACAACCAGTACGCCGACGCCATCATCTACACCCAATATAAAATGTCTGACGCAGACAAATCCGAACGCAGTCTGATTGACGCTGTCAACAACCAGAATTACTCAGTCAACACTGAAGCTCACGAAAAGCTGCATCGCCTTTTGTCACCCATCAGTCAAAAGCTCCACGACGGTTCCTGCATATTAAAAGTATCAGATCGTATCCGTGTTAAGATTATGGAAGAAATCTGCTGCCTTAAATCAGAAAAAAGACTTACTTCCATTACGGATGCCATTCAAAAATTTAAGGACCTCGACAGAATCACCTATTATTCCAACCATTACGGAGAAATCGCCGGAGAGCGCATCGGCTCTGTTCTGATTGCCAAAACAGCGGAAGAAAAAACGCCGGAAAAAATCGACCTGGGATTTGAACGCTCTTCTCATTACAAACCGTTGCAAATCAACGGGCAGGAATATATCGGAAGCCTTTATGTTTCCCGCGATAAGAAATATAAAACCTGGGCTCTGCATGACCTAAACGACCAAGTTGTTACATCAGCGGAGATTCTCTCCCAAAGTCCACTCGCCATCGGCGTTATGACCACGGCTGAGGGCAAGGATGTCAAAATGCCGGATGGAAAAACAGTTCGTGCGGACTATCGGTGTGAAGCAAAAAACAACCATGGAGGCTGGGCCGGATATGCTGTTTTCAAAGTTGACAATTTCGAAAACCGTAAACAAGGATACGATTTTCACACGCCACAACAGAATTTTGACAACATCTGCGGAGAATATGCTAACGCAACCGGCTTAACGGCACTTGAAGCCCAAACGCTCAAAGAATACGTTTTCTCAATGGACTGGCTTAACGCCTATGATTTGCAAGACAGCGAAATAAGAGACATTCGCGACAATTACAAAGACGTGCCTCTGCAAACGCTCGTAAATAAGCAGAAAAGCAATTATGAACAGCTGGCCGACGCTGCCCGGACGCGGTTTGAAAAAGAAACGCTGCCCCATCTGGTCGAAGTCCAGTCGCCATCGTCCCTCATCTCCGGTGCTGAGAAAAGCATAAAAACTGACGCTTTTAAAATCAAAGCAAACGGCAAAGAAAAAGGCTGCCGATAACAGCCTGTGCATCCTTTGCCGACACAAAAAAATACCGCCGACCAAATGTCGACGGCATTTTTTTATCAGTTGACCGAAGCCTGCTCCGCTTTAAGCGGCTCGCAACGGCACAATTGTGTCAGCGGCTTCACTTCTCCGTTAAGCGCTATCTTCAAAACCTCTCCGACCTCTGAAACCGGAATGATTTTCAGGCCTTTTCTCACATTTTCCGGAATTTCCTTCAAATCCTTTTCATTATCTTTAGGGATAATAACGGTTTTAATTCCGCCGCGCAAAGCCGAAAGCAGTTTTTCTTTCAGTCCGCCGATGGGCAGCACCCTGCCCTGCAACGTGATCTCCCCTGTCATCGCAACATCTTTGCGAACCGGAATCTTCGTCAGCACCGAAACGAGAGTCGTATACATCGCTATGCCGGCGGAAGGTCCGTCTTTGGGCGTAGCCCCCTCCGGAACATGAACGTGAATGTCCGTTTTACCGAAAACATCAGAATCAATCCCCAATTCCATAGAATGGGAACGAACCACGGAATACGCCGTCTCAATGGATTCTTTCATAACATCTCCCAGCTTTCCCGTTTGTTTGATGTTTCCCTTGCCCGGCATATCAACGGCTTCGATAAACAAAATGTCTCCGCCGACTTCCGTCCACGCCAGTCCGGTAGTAACGCCGACATGGTCTTCTTCTTCGGCTTCGCCATAACGGAATTTCTTAACTCCCAGATATTTGTCAAGATTAGCCGCTGCGACCGTAACCTTCTTTTCTTTGGAAAGCAGAATCTCCTTAACCGCCTTGCGGGCTATTTTTGCCAATTCGCGTTCCAAGTTACGAACTCCGGCCTCACGGGTATAATAACGGATGATGTCTCTGATAGCGTCTTCTTCTATCTTAAGCTCGTTTTCCTTGATGGCCATTTCCTTAAAGGTTTTGGGAATCAGATGACGTTCGGCAATCTGTATTTTTTCATCTTCGGTATAGCCTGACAATCGTATAATTTCCATACGGTCAAGCAGTGGACGCGGCATATCGAGAGAGTTGGCCGTCGTCACAAACATAACGTCAGACAAATCATAATCAACTTCCAGATAGTGGTCGTTAAAGCTTGAATTCTGCTCCGGATCCAAAACTTCCAACAGCGCCGAACTCGGATCGCCGCGGTAATCGTTGCCGAGTTTGTCTATTTCATCGAGCAGAAACAACGGATTAGACGTTGCTGCTTTTTTCATTCCTTTAATTATTTTGCCCGGCATAGAACCAATATAAGTCCGACGATGGCCGCGAATTTCCGCTTCATCGCGCATACCGCCGAGAGAAGCGCGTACAAAACTGCGCCCGGTAGCTCTGGCTATCGACTTTCCTAAAGAAGTCTTACCGACGCCCGGAGGGCCGACCAGACACAAAATCGGACCTTTGACTTTGTCGGCCCGGGATTGCACGGCCAAATATTCGACAATGCGTTCCTTAACCTCTTCCAGTCCGTAATGGTCTTCTTCCAGAATTTCCATAGCCTTGCTCAAGTCTTTATTTACTTTGGAGCGTTTTTTCCAGGGAATGTCCAGCATCCAGTCCAGATAATTGCGGACAACCGTTGCCTCTGCCGACATTGAGCTCATAGATTTGAGCTTTTTAACTTCAGCCAGGGCTTTTTCCTTTGCTTCCTTGGACAGCTTGGTGTTCTCAATCTTTTTCATATATTCGGCGATTTCGGCATCGTCGTCTCCGTCGCCGAGCTCTTTCTGAATAGCCTTCATCTGCTCGTTCAGATAATATTCTTTTTGGCTTTTCTCCATCTGCTTTTTAACGCGATTCTTGATTCTGTTTTCCACCTCAAGCATCGTGATTTCCGCATCCATAAAGCCCAAAATCTGTTCAAAACGTTCGCTTAAGGTTGTCCCTTCAAGCAAAGCCTGCTTTTCCGGAATCTTTAATGCCAGATGAGAAGCGATGGTATCCGCCAGTTTGCTGTAATCTTCTATTTGGTTGACCGCCACCAAAACCTCGGGAGGAGTCTTTTTGGAAAGTTTGACATATTCCTCAAACTGCGACAAAACGGCGCGAACCAAAGCTTCCAGCTCCTGATTGTTGTTTTCTATCTCCGGCAGAATGGTTACGTTTGCTTCCATAAAGGATTTGGTGTTGTAAAACTTGTCGATTTTAACCCGCTCCAACCCCTCAATCAGAACCTTTACCGTACCGTCAGGCAGCCGCAACAGCTGTAAAACCGTGCCGATGGTTCCGACATGATAAACGTCATCGCTGGTCGGATCTTCAATTGCGGCATCTTTTTGGGTGGTAAGGATAATGTTCTGATCCTTATCGACAACTTCCTGCAAGGCGTTGATCGACTTCTCCCGTCCCACAAACAACGGAACAATCATCTTCGGATATACCACAATATCGCGCAACGGAAGTACAGGATATTTCTCTTTCTTAGCAACCATATTTTACCACCTTAAAAATTAACATCATTGTGTATTCTTATATAAGAAAACTTTCCGGCTTATGCAATGCGGAACAGTAACTTTTTTGCCACAAACGCACTTTTTGGGCAATGCTTAAGTTTTTAATCCACAGCCCCGGCCGCGAAATCCAACTTTAACATGAATAAGTATTAATAAAGAATTTGCAGATTTAAAATAATAATATATGATGCAATAAAAAAACAAACACCAGAAAACCCCATGGAGAAATTTGATGGCCGCCGCAAAGAAAAGCGCACTTTCCAATGATGATATTATGGTTGAAATTTCCGTCACGCTGGGAACCGCGGACCTCCGGGTCAACCAGCTGCTGAAGTTGGGACGCGGAGCCGTTGTCGAGTTGGACCGGGATATCAACGACAACGTAGATATTTACGCCAATGACGTTCTTATCGGTCATGGCGAAGTCGTCATCACCGAAAACGAAACTATCGGCATCAGCGTAACCGACACAAATTCCAAATAAGCAACCGTAACAATGAACTTTAATCTGAAAAAAACACTGAAAAAATCCCTGCGCCGGATTACCAAGTCAGATTTTGTCATAAACCTGATTTCGTCAGCTATATATTGGTATGCCCGTCTCGTCGGCAAAACCACAAGCTGGGAGGTTCGCGGCATAGACAACTTCTATCGCGAATGGGATGACAATCGCGGCATCATTCTGGTTGCCTGGCACGGACGAGCCCTTATGCTGCCTTATTTCTGGAACCGCAAAAAACCGCTTAATGCCCTGGTTTCATTACACCGGGACGGCAGAATGATAGCCGGCCTGCTTGAAAAATTCGGTCTTGGCACCATCGGCGGTTCCAGCAACGAAAACGCCAGCGGCGCCGCGGTAAAACTGATGCACTCGCTCAAAGACGATACTGCCATCTGCATTATTCCCGACGGTCCCCGGGGACCCCGGATGCATATGGGACGCTCTCCTCTTTATTATGCGCAAAAAACCGGAAAACCTATCGCCTGTATTTCGTACAGCATCGCCAACTCTTTCCGCATAACAAAATCCTGGGACCACATGATGATCCCCCTCCCGTTTTCCCGCGGCATTTGCACCGTGAGCGAAGCGATATCCGTTCCCGCCGACGCAGACAACAACGAATTGGAAACCTACCGCCTCCGTCTGGAAGAGCAGCTTAACCGAATAAGCCGGGAATGCGATATCAAAATGGGACTGATTCCTGACGAACCCGGCGTCTGCAAAAACCAAACCGAAGAAAATGGACAACCCCGATGATGTTTATGAAAATTTACAACGCCTTGATTACCGTTTTATATCCTCTGGTTATCAAACGCTATATTAATAAGCGCAAAGAAAACGGCAAGGAAGATGTCAAAAGATTCAACGAGCGTATCGGGCGTCCCGCTCTCAAACGTCCCGAAGGAAAATTGATCTGGCTTCACGGTGCCTCTGTAGGCGAGTCCGTTTCCATGCTGCCTCTGATTCAAAAAATTTTGGACACTTACCCTCAGGCGCACGTTATGGTCACCACAGGAACCGTCACTTCCGCCGACGTAATGAGCAAACGGCTTCCCGAGCGCGCCTTTCACCAGTTTATACCCATTGACAACCCCACTTTCACCACCCGGTTTGTCAAATACTGGCATCCCGACGTCGCCCTCTGGTTTGAATCGGAATTCTGGCCGGCGATGCTGTCATCAATCAAACGTAAAAATATTCCGCTGATTTTAATCAACGGCCGAATTTCCAACAAAACCTTCAAACGCTGGCAGCAATTTGACTTTATCAGCAAAGAGCTGCTCTCCTGCTTCACCCTTTGCCTCGGACAATCGGAAGAAGACGCCTACCGCCTCGGCGTTTTGGGCGCGGCCAACTCCGTCTGTCTCGGCAATCTGAAATACGCCGGCCTGCCGCTGCCTATCGACCTGGAAAAGAAACAGGAACTGTTGCAACAAATCGGAACCCGCACTCTATGGCTGGCAAGTTCAACCCACGATGACGAAGAACGCCGCATTGCCAAGATACACAAACGGCTCAAGAAAAAATTTCCTGACATTCTGACGATTATCGCCCCCAGACATCCCCAGCGCGGCCCCGAAATACAAAAAGAGATTCGGGAATTGGAGTTGCAAACGGCTTTACGATCGGCAGGAGAAGAAATAACCGGACAAACTGACATCTACATTGCAGACACTATTGGAGAAATGGGCTTATGGTATGACGTTGCCAAAGTTGTGTTTATCGGCGGCTCCCTGATTCCGCACGGCGGACAAAACTTTATCGAACCCTCGCGGATGCGCGATGCGGTCATCGTCGGCCCCCATATGCATAACTTCACCGATGCGGTCAACCGTGCAAAAAAAGCAGATGCGCTGATACAGGTGACCGATACACAGGAACTGGAAGAAACAATTGCCCATCTGCTCAGCAACAAAGATTTTTGCAATGCCAAATGCAGCCTCGCCTATAATTGGGCCGCCAGTGAAAATAAAGTGCTTGAAAACATTATGGATAAAGTTAAAGGTTTTATTTAAGATGCGAACCCCAACATATTGGAAAAACAAAAATATTATATCTTCGTTGCTTTTGCCGTTGGGATGGTTGTACGGTCTGGCGACCGCTTTGCGTCTTGCCCTGACCAAACCGCAAAAAGTCAAGGCCAAAGTTATCTGCATTGGCAATATTACCGCCGGAGGCACCGGCAAAACGCCGGTATCCGTCGCCATAGCTGCCCTTCTGAAACAAAACGGCCTTAATCCCTGGTTCGTCACCAGAGGATATGGCGGAACTCGGCAGGATATTATTGTCAACCCGACCGAACACGCAGCAGCCGAAGTCGGAGACGAACCGCTGTTGTTGGCCCGGGAAGCCTCCGTCGTCGTCAACAAACAGCGTTGGCTGGGAGCGCAAAAGGCCATCGCAAACGGTGCCGACTGTATCATTATGGATGACGGCTTTCAAAATCCCGCACTTCATAAGGATTTGTCGTTTATCGTCATTGACGGGGCCGTCGGTTTCGGTAATCGGCGCTGCATTCCTTCCGGTCCGTTGCGGGAATTTCTTTCTGCCGGCCTGAAACGGGCCGATGCTGCCATTATTATAGGGCAAGACAAAACCAATCTGAGCGGATTGTTAAAAGACCTTCCCGTTTTTCACGGCAGCATAACGCCGGTTGAACCGTTGCGGGACAACCTCAACGTTATCGCCTTTGCCGGCATCGGACGACCGCAGAAATTTTACCGCTCATTACAGGAACTCGGCTTTAACCTTATAAAGACCGTAGACTTTCCCGACCATCACTTTTATACGGAAGGCGAATTGAAACAACTGATTTCCGAAGCAGAGGAAAAACAGGCCGTCTTATATACCACCGCCAAAGATTACGTAAAAATTCCGGCTGCGCTGCGCAACCGTTTCCGTGTTTTGGAAATAACGATTACTTGGCGCGAACCGGAACTTTTAACCCAATTTCTGCTTAACGCTTAATTGGCTTCATCCCACAAATTGGCATAACTTCCATTGGCAAAGGCGTCTCCGCTGATAAAACGATAATTTTTATCCAGCGTCGCAATTTTAGCCATATCTGCCTCATCCAGCTCAATAGCGAGAGAAGCATAGTTTTCCCGCAAATGAGCCTCATGAACCGACTTTGGAATAACGGCTACGCCGCGCTGCATCTGCCATGCCAGCACGACCTGAGCCGGCGTTGCCTTAATACGTTCCGCAATTTCCTGAATGACCGGATTTTCCAATACCGATTCCTGCCCTTCGTGAGGTTGTGACCCCAATGGTGAATAGGCCGTAACTTCAATATTGTTCTTATGGCAAAAATCTATCAAATCGTTCTGCTGCAGCAAGGGATGATTCTCAATTTGGTTGACCGCAGGAACAATCTCGGCTTTTTCAATCAAATCGCCCAATTTCTTGGCCGTAAAATTAGAAACGCCGATACTTTCGACGGAGCCTTCCCCCTGAAGTTTCTCCATTGCGGCCCATGTAACCTCCAAGGGCAAATCGCTCAGCGGGATCAAGTCTTCCGCACGCTGGGGAATACCGATGCCTTTTTTCTGCGCTACCGGCCAGTGCATCAGAAACAAATCCAGATAATCCAGCTGCAAATCTTTTAACGTCTGCTCCAACGCCGGTTTTACATCTTCCGGTGCATGCGCGTCGTTCCATAGTTTAGAGGTGACAAACAGTTCTTTGCGCTTAATGTCCCCTTCTCTGATTGCATCGTTTATCGCCTGCCCGATTTCACCCTGATTGCCGTAAATCGGAGCACAGTCAATATGCTTATATCCCAGTTTTATAGCCCAGCGTACCGCCTGATAAGTCTCTCCCGGCTTAGACTGCCAGGTACCCATACCGATAATCGGCATTTCACTGTCGTTATTCAGCTTAACATACTTCATGACAAACCACTCCTCCAACGAAAAAAATATTAAAATCAACCCTAATATAATCGTAAGAATTTCCACTTAAAGGAGCCGTACGCGAAAAAAAGATTGCCATAAAACAAAAACGCAGCCCCCACACCTGACTGCGTTTTTAAACAACTTGCAAAAAATGAGTTATTTCACTTCCCAACTGCGGGAAAATTCTTCGTCCTTGAACAATGCGGCCAATCCGGTAACTTGTTTCATTCTGAGCAACTCGTCGGCCGACATACCGATATTCTTACAAATCCAGCTGTCGCTCTTGCCCATTTCAACTAACTCGGCAACAATATTACTCATCAAATCGACATTATGGCTGCCGCGAGCCCGGTTATGGCGAATAGTCGACGCCATCCGCTCTCCCAGCTCCTTATTGATTACCACGACGGGAATTTTACCGTGTTCACGGGCATAAATGCGATCGCTGGTCTTCATAATCGTATAACGGTGGAAACCGTCGACAACGATATATTTGTCAACCTCTTTGTCATAATAACATACAATCGGCTGAGTAAACCCATCTTCCCAGATGGAAAGTTCCAGCAGTTTCATTTCCGGAGGTGCAACTCGGTTGGGGTTATAATCATTGGCCTGCACCTTCTCAACGGGTACGCCGATGACATTATAAACCGGACTAACAAACTCTTTCATATTTAACCTCATAGTTTTTTATATTTTTCAAGTAACTCTTTTTCTCTTTGAGTCTGCTTTTTAGTCTGTGCAAATCCCATATACTTGCATAAATGGTCGTTTTTCAGAATACAGATGGCCATTCTTTTCCATGAAGGAATGTCAATGGTCGACTTAATGTCATCAGTGTCATCGGGTGTTCCCAAAAACTGAATCCGGTCTTTGTCTTTACTGTATCCGCTTTTGCCGTTATGCCGTATTCTGTAGTTACAGGCTTCAAGCTCTTTCAAAGCGTCATCACACACCACACCACCTTTCTTCCACCAAAAACGGATAGAAGTTTTAAATTTGGCAACATAATTTTCGCGGATTGAATCCGGAAGCGTCGCCAACAAAAATTTAACATACGAACGCCAGGTATGCCCTTTCGGCAAAGTAATCTTGCCGGCGCCCATCAATTTTGAATTGCCGTACATCGCGGCAAAATTAGCCCCGTTTACGCGGGAAACCACTCTGGCCCATGTTCCCGGTTCCAAGACGCGATAAAGGTTGAGGCTCTCTTTTGCATTTTCATGATAAGGGCTGGAAACCCGCATCTGATTGATAGACAGCCCGGCGCGGTAATAAAGGTCATAAATCTTGTTATACTCATAACCTTCTTTGCCGTTTGCAATCCATACGTCTTTAGTAGACCAGTCATACAACGGATAGGCGTTATAGAAATTCTTGCCCATTTTGGTTGTCCACTGCGAATTTTTCATCAACGTCTTGCGCGTATTGGCATAAGCCCGGTAACGGTTGATAGACTCATCGGCCCTGATGCCAACCATACACAATGTGGTGCCCTCATGATGTCTGGCATACCAATGCCCAAACTCGGCATACAAATCCTCCTGAGCCATTTTATACTTATAAGTTTCAATCGGATTGTTCTTCAAGTTAATAATATAGGGCATCGAGGGCATCGGACGCACCCACAGTTCTTCCTTTTCGTCATCCCAGGGGTACCAATACATTTGATAATTGCTGACGGCGCAGCGCGATCCCATCGGCAAACATACCCAATAAGGCTCAATATCGTCTATGTTGTCTTCAAACATCTTGGTAACATAGTCTGTCGTCAGCTGATACTGCGCCTCAAAATCCTGATGGAAAACACCGATTTTTTTCTGAATGTTATGTTTGCGTTTATAGTCAAGAACCATATTCAGCAGCAAACCGCTGTCTTTTCCGCCGGAGAAAGACACATAAATATTGTCAAAATTTTCAAACGCAAACTTAATTCTTTCCATCGTTGCGTCAAAAACATTCATGTCCTTATAAATCTTCATAGTTTCAAAGCCTCATCTCTTGACATAATATTACAAACGTTGCTCAATACGTTTTCCTTGCGGTTAAGATTATCCTTTATCAGACTTTCAAGCCTGGTTCCTACCCAAAAATTGTAGATATTCAAATTTATAACATCTTTATTATAAAAGCTAGTTAATGTTTGAATTTTATCCTTATAATCAAAAGTCTGTGTAAAATAAATAATATTATTGCACCCTTTAAGGTTCAAACGCGGACTTTCGACCTTATACGTACAAATCATAATATCCACATTTTTCTCGAACCGGTTAAGAGCCTTTAGCTTGTTCGAATTTCCGGACATCACCACAAACTTTTTATCTCCGAAGCCTCCTGCTTCTTTGAAAAAACGCACCTCGCTTAAAAACTTGGTGTAAATAATAACCTTCTCCTTGCGTTCCAAAATCTCGCTGACCAATTTAAACAATGCATCAACCTTATGCTTGCATATGGTATAAAGATACTGAAAACGCTGCACTACCTGCAAAAACGCCACTTGTTCCTTATCTTTCAGGAAATCTTCTTTTTCCAGTTGATAAACGGCGGCTTCCTGAGGCGTAAGCTCAAAATCGCTATCATAATAGGTTATCTTAAGATTATCCTCAAAATCACAAGCAAGTAAATAGGGTTTTATCATTTTCACCAGCTTTGCTTCATTTTTTGGCGTCGACCACCTCTTCCACACCTCAAAATCATCCATATAAAACGGCAAAAAGCTGTGCATAAACTGCGTCTCCGTCATATTGAGGATTGCCGAGTCCATAAATTGCGTTTGAGAATACAGGTCAATCAGCCCCTGAGTTAACGGCGTTCCCGACAAAATCAGACGATATTTGAACTTATGCTTCATGGATAAAAGCCGTCTGGTTCTTCCCGCCTCCGTGTTTTTAATCGTAATGCTCTCGTCCACTACGCAAAAAATACGATATTTGTCAGCCAGATTATAAAGTTTCAAATACTGCCCGTCGTTCAGAGAAATGTTTTCAATCGAAAAAAAACATATCCGGTTAGAAATTTCCCGGGCCACCGCCTTGATGTCATTGACATAGTCATCCGTGGCCAGATAGTTTGACGGCGCAATCCATACGATAAAATCGATATTTTTGCGAAAATGCCGGATAAGCCTGAACACTATTCGGATTTTTTCCATGCCGCGCTTCATAAACAGCGCACCCGAACTTAGCCCGGCAAACCGTTCGCAGATTTTTTTGTGGTCGAACTTTGCTCTCATGATACAAAACCCATTTTGATGACTAATTTTCAGATATCTAATATATGTAATCGTTCATCTGTCGTTTCAAAGGAATTGTCGTCAAATATACCGGAAGCCCCATCACCAAAGAAGCCGCTATGCCTCAAAATATAATCCGGCCGCAGCCAAATGCTCCAAAAGTACTAACCAACAACCACATATACTAAAGTATATATACTTTTTATCTAAGGGCAAAAGAAATTCAGGATAATTAACATAAAAAAATGCTTTCCGACCCGCAAAAACAACCGCAGATACAAGGCAATAGAACGATACTCGGAAAAAGCTGCACGCCAAAATAACAAATTTCGCCTTTACAACATCTGCATCAGTTCCGGACTATCAAAAAAGCCCGGAAAATTCCGGGCTTTTTAGTGGCGGAGAGTACAGGACTCGAACCTGTGCATCGTTATTCACGATGACGGATTAGCAATCCGCTGCATTACCACTCTGCCAACTCTCCATTTGTGGTACGGCATTATATGTATATTATCTTTTGGTTCAGGTCAACATCTTTTTATTAAATTTACAAATTTATTTAACAGATATTTTGCCTGCCGGCACCTCTCCGCAAAAAATAAAACAAATGCAAAAAAAGCACCGTTTTTTCTTGGAAAAAACAGTGCTTCCGCAATTCAGACGCTAAAAGTTAGGCCATGTGTCATTCACATATCCGTCGTAGTCGCCGTTTTTGCTGCCGTCATGAGTGCCGAAAGTTTCGCCCACCCAATTCCAAAAAGCATCCCACATACCGAATGTTTTTTTAGTTATACAATCAAGTTAGCTCACTCTGCAAATAATTATCCGGATTACTCACATCGGTTAAAATGTACAATAAAACCAGAATAATTATTTGTCTTATTTTTATTTAATCCCAAAAACAGACGTTGTCAATTATTACTCAAGCGTCTCTATAAACTTGGAATACCGAATTTTGCAGTCTTCACACTGTTTCAGGGCTACATCCCGCATAATTTTATTTTCATACAAGCCGATAAAATAATCACCTGCCGAAACCGTCAATATTGAATCCGTCTCGTCATAACTCAGAGACAGACCGATTAGCGGCGCCTGATATTCGCTGCCGGACAACTGCTCGTAATACTCCTTGGCGATTTTAAATTTAACCGCAACCGGAACATCTTTATTTCCTGCTTCCCGGTTGGCAATACATTTTGCCGCCGTTTCAAACCGAATATAGTTTCCTATTAAAATCGGTGAAAATATATCATAAACCGGCCATGGCTCGCTCATACTCTCCTCCTCTTCAGTCTAAGACAATACTGATATAAGTCATCGCGATAAAGCCGACAAAAACCGCGGCCGCCGACCGGTTGGTTTCCTTTTGGCCATAGGTTTCCGGCAAAATTTCATTAATCACCACAAACAGCAGCGTACCGCCGGCCAATGCCATGCCGTACGGCACAATGTTGAAACTGATGTCCATCAGCAGCAAACCGACAATCGCGCCCAACGGCTGAACCAGTCCGATAGCCAACGCAGTCAACGCCGCCCGCAGACGGGAGTTTCCTGCCGCTACCAAAGAAATCGCTATTGTCAGCCCTTCGGGAATATTATGCGCGGCAATCCCCACCACCAGAGACAACGGACTGATAATATCCTCCGCACCGTAAGCAACGCCGACGGCCAAGCCTTCCGGCAATTTGTGCAGCGTAATGGCAATAATAAACAGCCAGGCCTTTTTCAAATCAAAATGCGGGCCGTGATGCCCCATTGAGTTATGCTCATGCGGAATCAGCAAATTAAGTATCCAAACCAGCAAAACGCCTGCAAAAACTGTCAATACATACCCCAGCGCTCCGCTGTAAATATTGCGCGAATCACGCACAATTTCATGCATCGACGGTACCAACAGCGAAAAAAACGATGCCGCCAGCATCACCCCCGCCGCCAAATTCAGAAGCTGGTTAATTTCGGTTTTCAAATACCTTCTTTTCAAAAATATCATAAAACCGCCAATTCCGGTTACCAGTCCGGCCGCCAAAGCTGCCAATAATCCCTGCATAAAAACCTGATTCACCATTTTGCATTCCTAATCTTTTTCATAATCCGATTGTAATACGGCAATACTCCGTCATCAGCACAATAATCTTTAACTTCGTCAAAACTGATCCAAAATACGCCGGAATTTTCATCTTAAGCCTTTTTATCTGTCAAACAGCTTGGCAATATCCTTAATCTTCAGTTCCACATACGTCGGACGGCCGTGATTACATTGTCCGGAATGCGGCGTCTTCTCCATATCCCGCAACAGACGGTTCATTTCGTCAACATTAAGCCTGCGCCCTGCCCGCACCGAACCGTGGCATGCAATAGTGGCACACACCAAATGAAGCTTTTCGGTCAGTTCAAAACCGGTACCCCATTCTGCCATTTGCTCTGCCACGTCGCGAATAAGAGCTTTAACGTCACAATCCCCTAGCAGTGCAGGCGTTTCGCGGACGAGCACTGCGGTGGAACCAAATTCTTCCACAACCAACCCCAGCTTGGCCAGTTCGGGAGCTGCCGACAGAATGCGCCCTTTCTCTGCCATATCTAAATCCACGATTTCGGGAATCAACAGCATCTGTGACGCAACACCGCCTTTTAACAACCCGTCTTTTAACTTTTCCATCACTATTCGTTCATGAGCCGCATGCTGGTCCACAATAACGATGCTGTCTTCGTTTTGCGAAATAATGTAAGTGTCGTGAAACTGCGCCTTGGCCAGTCCGAGCGGACCGATATCGCTGCGCTCGACAATGTCTTCAACATTTTCAACCCTCACCGAAAATTTGCGTTCCAATTCCGGCAATTCCGCTTGCCGGCGGCCGGCAGTGTTCATCGACTGGTAAAGCCTGTTAATCTGCGGTGTCGGCTGATAACTGTGTTCTCTCAGCCCTATAAAGGTTTCCTCTTCTCTGAGCGTTGACGGCTTGACGTTGTCAAAGTCGGGAATGCTGTCATGCACCAGTTCCTCCAGACTGACAGTCTGCGAACTGCGATTGGCATGCATATTCAGACCGTTGCGAATGGCACTGACCAGCAGCCCCCGAACCAAAGCCCCGTCATAAAAACGAACTTCGGCTTTGGCCGGATGCACATTGACGTCCACATACCGCGGATCTATGTCAAAAAACAACGCGCACAAAGGATAACGCCCTGAGGCCAGCACATCCTGATAAGCGCCCCGGATAGCTCCCAAAAGCAATTTGTCGCGAACCGGACGATTGTTGACAAACAAAAACTGCGATAAGGAATTGGCCTTATTTAAAGTCGGCAGCGAGACATAACCGCTGATGCGCACGCTTTCTCGCTCGGCATCGATTAAAATGGAATTTTCGCCAAACTCTTTTCCCATAACGGCCGACAACCGTTCAAGGCGGGCATCAAACAAATCCCCGTTGCAGGCCGGCAGTGCAATTTTTTTCTTTTCGCCGTCGTACAGATAAAAGGCTACCCCCGGGTTAGCCAACGCAATGCGATGCAAAATGTCCACACATTGCGTCGTTTCGGCACTTCCCGTTTTCAAAAACTTTAAGCGCGCCGGCGCGGCATAAAACAAGTCTCGAACCTCGATTCTTGTACCTTGCGGATGCGCCGCCGGAACCGGTTGGCTTTTCTCGCCGCCGTTCACCTCTATTTTCCAGGCGCTGTCGCTGTCCTTTGCCCGGCTGGTAATGCTCAGACGCGCAACCGACGCGATGGAGGGCAAGGCTTCTCCGCGAAACCCCAGAAAATTTATATTAAACAAATTGTCGTCCGGCAGTTTTGAAGTTGCATGGCGTTCCACCGCCAGCTCCAACTCTTTTTCCGACATCCCTTTGCCGTTGTCTGTAATCGTAATCAGACTTTTACCGCCGTCGACCAAACGAACCTCGACCGAAGTGGCTCCGGCGTCAATAGCATTTTCAACCAATTCCTTAACCACCGATGCCGGCCGCTCGACAACTTCGCCGGCCGCGATTTGGTTAACCAGATTAGAGGGTAAAATTCTGATGGGCATTAGGCTTAAAGTCCTTATTTTCTGAGACGTTTGATGATATCAATCAAATGCGTCGTCGAACTGTCGTGACGGATGCCCGAAGCATTGCTTTGTAATTCCGGCAAAATGCTTAATGCCATTTGCTTGCCCAACTCAACGCCCATTTGATCAAAAGAGTCTATATTCCAAATAATGCCCTCAACAAAAACTTTGTGTTCGTACATCGCTATCAACATACCCAGAGCATAAGGGTCTATTTTCTTAAACACGAAAGTGTTGGAAGGACGATTTCCCGGAAAACTCTTAAACTTTTTCAAAAATTCAGTTTCTTCCTTGCTCTTTCCCGCTTTTCTGAGTTCCTCGGCAGCCTCTTTTACGGTTTTTCCGCGCATTAGCGCTTCACCTTGAGCCAATACATTAGCCACCAGGATTTCATGATGGTCACCCACTTCATTATGCGAAATGGCAGGAATAATAAAGTCGCACGGCACAATGGACGTTCCTTGATGCATCAACTGGAAAAAGGAATGCTGAACATCGGTACCCGGTCCGCCAAACAAAACCGGAGCCGTACAATATTTGATATATTCATTATTGTTGGAAACAAACTTGCCGTTGCTTTCCATGGATAACTGTTGCAAATAAGCCGGAACATACTGCAAATATTGGTCATAAGGAATAACGGCAACGCTTTTCATTCCGAAAAAGTTATTGTACCAAATTTCCAATAAGGCCAAAATGACCGGAATATTTTGAGAGAACTCGGTATTTTTGAAATGCATATCCATCTCATGCGCACCGTCAAGCATCCGTTCAAAATTGTCCATACCGATAACAATCGCTATTGAAAGGCCGATTGCGGACCACATCGAATAGCGGCCGCCGACAAAATCCCAGAATTCAAACATATTTTCAGGATTAATGCCGAATTTTTCAACTTCTTTGACATTGGTTGAAACCGCAACGAAGTGTTTGGCAACCGCATGTTCGCCCAAAGCGTCGATCAGCCATTTGCGGCAGGTTTTGGCATTGGTCAGCGTCTCAATCGTTGTAAAGGTCTTTGACGAAACGATAAACAGGGTTGTTTCCGGATCGACTTTGTTCAAAACTTCGCAACAGGCAGTTCCGTCAATGTTGGAAATGAAATAACAGTTAAAGTCTTTTCCCCAATATTTGCGCAATGCTTCGGTTGCCATTTTCGGCCCCAAATCAGATCCTCCGATGCCGATGTTTACGATATTCGTCAGCTTCTTACCGGTCTGCCCCGTAAACTCTCCCAACCGCACGGCTTCCGAAAACTTGCGCATTTTAGCCAATACCGCATTGATTTCCGGCATCACGTCCTTGCCGTCGACATAAATCGGTGTATTGCTGCGGTTACGCAACGCAACGTGCAGAACCGGGCGATGTTCGGTAATGTTAATTCGTTCGCCGCGAAACATCTCTTCGATTTTCTCATCAAGTTTGCGCTCTTTGGCCAAAGCCAGCAAATATTTCATGGTACGGTCATTGATACGGTTTTTGGAGTAATCCAGCATTAATCCTTCCAGATTTATGCTGTACCTCTCTGCACGCTGCGGATCCTTGCGAAACATATCGCGCATTTCCACTTTACGCATGCTTTTGTAATGATGCTCCAATCGTTTCCAGGCCCTTGACTTGTTAATTTCTTTTTTTCCGAACATTTCCATGTTTCTCCTTAGTCTCTTCCCTTAAAACTGCCAATGCTCACACTGACCAGCTTATCCTTATTAAAATACTTACGGGCAGCGTTGTTAACTTGTTCCTGCGTTACCTGCTGCACATAATCGTTTCTTTTTTGCAAAAAATCCAGTCCTAAATTATATTTTTGCATGGCGGTTAAAATGTCCGCAATGCTCGCAATCGAAGCAAAACGCAAATTATACGAAGCCACCAGATAATCCTTGGCCTGGGCAAGCTCTTCCGCAGAAACGCCGTTTTTGCCGAAATTCTGCCACTGTTCCGCAAACAGCTCTTCTGCGCGAGCATATTTGTCGGCTGTTGATGAAAAGCTGGCCATAATCACCGGAGCTTTGTCATCCAAAACCAGATAGGAATAAACCCCGTAAGTCAGCCCTTCCTTTTCCCTGATGGCTTGAGACAACCGCGAACTCAGTCCGGAACCGCCCAGAATATGGTTGGCCACAAACAACGGATAAAAATCCTCATGGTTGCGTCCGACGCCCGCAGCCGCCTTCATCACAATATTCTGTCCCGCCGGCATCTCGATTGTTCTGCTTCTTCCGTTAAAGTCAAGCTCCGCCTCACGTACAAAATTCACGCGACCGCTCTCTGCCAAAACGCCGAACACGCTGTCCAGCATCTGCTCGGCCTCAAACGGGGTAATGTCGCCGGCTATTCCGACCAAGAGGTTTTGCCGGCTGAAATAATCCGCCATAAAAACCTGCAGTTTTCCCTTGTCGACTTTGAGGATGTTTTCCGCAACGCCAATGGGGTTGCGTGCATAAGGATGCTTTCCGTACAATTCTTTGGAAAATTCCAGTCCCAGAATGCTGCCCGGATGCTCTTTCTGCCGTTTCAGACTTTCCAGAAGCTCGGCCTGAACCCGGCGAATGTCATCCGCGTCAAAACGCGGCTCGCTCAAAGCGAGACGCAGCAGCCCATAGGCCTTCTTCTGATTGTCTTTGGTCGTCAGAAGCGCCCCGCTGAAATCGTCTTTGCCCGCAGAAAAGGAAATCCCTATTGCGTTGCTCTCCATTTCTTCCTTAAAGGCCTGGCTGTCCAAATCTCCGGCGCCGTCCGTCAACAACGAAGCCATCATATTCGCAATCCCCTGTTCATTGGGGTTATCGCTTGCATAACCGGCGTTTTTAAATAAAAAGCTCACGCTGATAATCGGATTGCTTTTGTCCTCAAGCAAATAAGCCTGTATCCCGTATTTTGGGGAACGGATTTCCTGAACCGGAATAGAAAAACTGCGATTGTTCAAAACCGAATTTTCAACCAGCTCTTCAGGATGAAAAACCATCTTTTGTTGATAAAAATAGTATAATCCGGCACCGACAAGCAACAATGCCAGCAATACTTTAAAACCGCAGTTCGAAGATTTGCGACTGTACAACGGACGATGTCCCATCACCGGCCTCCTTTCTTTTCCGGACGCAAAATACCGGTAATCTGAGCAGATTCTTCCGTAAGCTTCTGTGCCGCCTTGCGAACGTCAGCCAGCTTTACGGCTCTGATTTTTTCTTCCTGAGCCTCAATTTCCTGCAACGGCATACCGATAACGGCCAAAGAACCCGCAATGTTTGCCGCATCATTAGGATTGTCTTTCAAATAAACCAACCCCGCCAGCATTTTCTGCTTAACTTTTTCCAGCTCGGCATTATCCAGCTGAACCAAAGCTTCTGCCCAGGCTGCGTCAACCGCTTCAAGCAGTTCCTCCGGCGACACCCCTTCTTGCGGAATGGCAGAAATCGTGAAAGTTCCGTAACTTCTCGCTGCCGGATCATATGCCGTGCCGACCGTCAGCGCCTTGCGGTCCTCAAGAACCAGCTTTTTATAAAGCTTCGAAGTCTCCCCTTCTCCCATATAAGCTGACAAGACGCTCAAAGCATAAATATATTCTGGTGCCGTATTATATGACGGAGCCGCAAAATTACGGCTGACGCGAACACCTTTAATCTGAGGCCTGGACATCTCAATTCTCGAACGCTGGCTTTCTTCAAGCTTCGGCATTTCCAAACGTTCGGGCGTTTCTCTTCTTTTCAGCTTGCCGTAATATTTTTCCGCCAGAAGTTTTGCCGTTTTAACGTCTATGTCGCCGGATAACACCAAAACGGCATTGTTGGGAGCATAAAATTTGTTATAAAAGGCTTCAACGTCTTCTTTGGTCAACGCTAAAATTTCTTCCGGCATACCGGTTACCGGACGGGCATACGGATGGTCCAGCCACAGGCTGCGGCGCAAAGCCTCGCCGAAATAAGCCGCGGGATTGTTGTCAATCCGCTGTTTGCGCTCCTGAAATACAATATCGCGTTCCAAAGCAAAATCTTTGTCGCTGATTTCCAGATTCTGCATCCGGTCAGCTTCCAAAAACATTGCCAGCTCCAACCGGCTGATGTCCAGCCCCTGATGATAGGCCGTCATGTCCGTACTGGTAAAAGCGTTGCTCTCGGCGCCGTTAGCTTCCATAATTTCATTAAAACGGTTGCCTTTGATTTTTCTGGTGCCGCGAAACATCAAATGCTCAAGCAAATGAGCCTCACCGCCTTTTCCCAACGGTTCGTCAATGCTTCCGGCCTTATACCAAACCATATGCTTAACTATCGGAGCACGGTGATTGGGTATAACAATCACCCTCAAACCGTTGTCCAGATAAAACTCTTCTCCATTAAACAACTTTGCTTGCGCGGAATTTCCAAACGCAAGCATCGTCAACAGGAACAATATGTTAATTAACTTCTTTTGCATGTATGCCTAATTTTTGCTTTCCAGTTGTGAAATCAAACCTTGTTCCGCTTCCGATAACCCGGCGCTGTTGTCTTCCTCGGGCTGAGGATCGACGACCGGTCTCAAGTCATATTCCGGCGGCAGTGACAGCGGAGCCCGCGGTACGACCAAAAATTCGTTCGGAGCCTTCTTCGTCAGCCCAAGCTTTTCTTTGGTAGCGGTAGAACATGCTGCCAAAGCCATACAGGCAGCGCTTAGTCCAAGAATAAACAGTTTATTCATCACTTCACCTCGTTTTTCTTCACTACATTAAATAAACTCTGCATAATCAATATTGTAGCCCCGATGCAGATAAAACTGTCGGCAACATTGAAAGCCGGCCAGTGGCTTTCGCCGATGTGAAAGTCCAAAAAGTCAAAAACCGCCCCCAGACGAATACGGTCGATAACGTTTCCGACGGCGCCGCCGATAATCATTCCCAGAGCAACCTGTGCCAGCTTGTCCTTTTCCTGATACAGCCAATATACCAAAAACACAACTATCACCCCGGCAATAACGGAAAGCAAAATTGCCCCCAAATTGCCGTAATTGTTAAACATTGAAAAACTGACCCCGGTATTCCAGGCGCGAACGACGTTAAAAAACGGCGCATATACAATCACCGCCTGCTCGCCCAGCAAATGGTTCAAAACCCAGAACTTGCTCAACTGATCGGCTGCAATAACGACTGCAGCAATAATTAAACCCGATAACACTTAAATTTTCTCCGTATTTATCCAAATTACCTGCATTATAAACCATAATCGGCAAATAAAAAGCCTAATATCGCAGATATACAGATGTTTTAATCTCTTGCGCCTCAAAACAACAGCAGTTTGGCCAGTCCCAAAAAGACAAAGAAACCGCCGGAGTCTGTAATTGCAATCAGGAAAACCCCCGAAGATATCGCCGGATCGGCCTTCAGCCGGTTAAGCGTCAACGGTACCAAAATTCCGGCCAGACTGGCTATGGTAAGCTCAATAAACATGGCTATGGCAATAATGACGCTGATCATAATATACTGTGGAAACAACAGATGGGTAATAAGTCCGATTAGTCCGGCAAACAACATTCCGTTTGTAAAACCGACTAAAAACTCCTTGACAATCATCCGGATTGTATTGCGGGAAGTCAGCTCCTTGGTTGCCAGTGCACGAACCACCACTGCCAGCGTCTGGTTTCCCGTAGTTCCGCCCATTGAAGCAACAATCGGCATCAACACCGCCAAAACCGAAACCTGGGCTATTACGTCCTGAAAGTTGCGCACCACCGTGGAAGCCACCAGCGTCGCACCCAAATTGGTTATCAGCCAGGCCACCCGGGACTTGAAAATCGAGAAAACCGATTTGTATACGTCGCCTTCCTCGGCACCGGACAAGTGCATAATGTCCTCGGAGGCTTCCTCGTGAATAACATCAACTACGTCGTCAATCAGAATAACGCCGACCAAATGTCCTCTGGCGTCAACCACCATAGCCGACATCCAGCCGTATTCTCTGAACATATGGGCGACTTCCTCCTGATCCGTCATCACGTCAATCGGGACAATTTCACCGTCCATAACGTCAAATAACTTTTGCGACGGTTTGGCCCGCAGCAATTTGTCCAGAGCAATCTGCCCGGTCGGATGAAATTTGTCGTCTGTCAGAAAGATATCGTAAAAATCTTCCGGCAATTCTTCGTTTTTCAACAGATATTCTTTGGCTTCCTTTACCGTCCACCAGTCCGGCATACTCACAAACTCGCGTGACATGATACGGCCAGCGGAATCCTCGGGATATCCCAAAGAAGACTGAACCTGATATTTCAGTTCCGGATCGAGCTGCTTGATGATGCTTTCCTGCTCGGCTTCATCCATATGCTCCAAAATTTCGACGACTTCATCGGAATCCAACTCATTGGCAATTTTAACGATTTGCGGCTCGTTCAAACTTTCAATGACCTGTTCCTGAACCACGTCGTTCAGTTCGGGAAAAACGTCCGGATTGATTTTATCGCCCAGAATTTCAATCAACTGTCTTCGGGAGTTCAGATCCAAAGCCTCAATCAAATCGGCCAGGTCATACTCGGACAACCCTTCGACGATTTTACGAACATGGATGTCATCGCCTTCTTTGAGAGCAATGTTGATGGAATCTATCATTTTCGGTCCCAAACCCAGTTGGTAACCGTCGAGACAAGATAAAGTTTTCTTCTTTTTTTTGAGTTTAGCCTTGGGAAGCAGGTCGCGTTTAAATCTTTTGCTCATAAATCCCCTCCCTTAATTACCGGCTATTGAGAATGGCTATTCAAATGAATAGGAATCAGAATATGATATAGTCTAAAATGCCAAGCATCTCCACATACACAAAAAGCTTTATTCGGGCAATTCAAAAGTGGTGCGGCCAAAAGGACTTGAACCTTCACGGGAGTGCTCCCACAACCACCTCAAGGTTGCGCGTCTACCAATTCCGCCATGGCCGCATATTGCCAATAAAGCTGTGCTTAGATTTATAGCACAATCCAAAAATAATCAAGCATTTTTTTCAGGATTTGTGAAAAAATTTTCCGCTGTCCCGCCGGCTGTCGAAAAAAGGCGCTTTGCAACGCCTTTTTCATCCTGTGGACACTATCTTCTTTTGTTCTTTTTCAGCTGATCCGGTTCAACCAAACCGCCGGATATGACAAACTTGATTCCGTCCTCCACTTTCATATCCAGCTCTATCGTGTCTTCCTTGGGTACAAAAATCAAAAAACCGGAAGTCGGGTTCGGCGTCGTCGGAATAAAAACATTCAGCATCTCACGGTCAAACCTATCCCTTACCTCGCCTCTGAGCTCTGAACTCACAAAGCCTAAAATCCAGATTCCCTTGCGCGGATACTCCAGCATAACAACCTTGCTAAAAGCTTGTGTTTTACTTGAGAAAAATGTTTCAAATATTTGTTTTAGAACGGAATATACGCTTGAAACCAAAGGTACTTTATAAACAATCCATTCTCCCAGACGCAGGAAAAAACTGCCCAAAAACCCAGCCGCAAACATCCCTACCAACGTCAGAGCCACGATTAAAATAACCAAACCCAGCCCCGGAATTGTAAACGGCAGATAATTGTCCAGCTGATATTGCGGCGGAATAAGCTGATTGACAAAACGATCAACCCACAGAATAAACTTATATGCCATATAAAAAGTAATCGCGACCGGCGCCGTGACCAAAATACCGGTAAACAGATAAGCGCGAAGCTTTCCGCCCAGTTTCATAAAAACGGCCTTCTCTCGTTCCAAACGAATTCTTTTAATGTTCAGTGCCCGCTTTTTTACTTCTTCATCAGCCATATTTTTTCCCTTTTGTCCCGTTTATAACCCCACATAAACCGCTTTATCCTGCCATTATGCGCATTTTCTGACGTCGTCGATAATAAACTGTACCGAATTTCGCCCGCCCCAGGTATCTTTGCGCAAAACGCCCACAACGTCAAAGGCTTCGCCTCTCGACTTCAGCAGCGCCTGGCCGATTTCGTTATCTGCGGAGCGAAACGCCATCGCTTTCAGATTTCCGCCGTTGTCTGACGTCAATACGCAACGGACATGTCCGACCCCTACCAACCCGGGCTTAACCACTTTGACGTTTTTTAACATCAGTTTAGGCTCGCTGTTGCCGGCGCCGAACGGTTCCAGTTTTTCCAGACAATCAGCCAGTTCAATGCTTGCTCCCGCCGCATCCAGGGTCGCATCGATGTCTATCACCGGAGTAATAGCCTCCCCGCCGATTTTATCAACCACATATTTACCGACAAAATCGCGGAATTCCTCAATTTTATCTTCATTCAGCGAAAAACCCGCCGCCATGGTATGACCGCCGCCTTTGGTCAGGATTCCTTTTTCCTTGGCGGCAATAATCAAAGCGCCCAAATCGACTTGAGGAATAGAACGGGCCGAACCTTTGACCTCGTCGCTTTCAATCGACATCACAAAGGACGGAACGTTATAACGCTCTTTAAGCTTGCCCGCCACAATGCCGATAACGCCCTGATGCCAGTCCCTCCCGTATACGAACGCAATTGGATAAGTCTGTGGCGTTCCCTCCAGCGTTTCTATCGCCGAAAGCATAACATAAGCCTCAATATCTTTACGCTGAATGTTAAATTCATTAAGCTTATCGGCCATCAGCTCGGCCTGATAACCGTCTTTGGTACATAACAGTTTATGTCCCATATGCGCTTCGCCCACACGGCCGCAGGCGTTAATACGCGGTCCCAAAACATACCCGAGATGAAAAGCCGACGGTGCGCTGGTAATGCCGGCCTTGTCAATCAAAGCCGTTAAGCCGAGATTATTCCGGTTGCCCATAATTTTGAGCCCCTGCCGGACATAAGCCCGGTTCAAACCCTTAAGCGGCACCACGTCGCACACGGTTCCCAACGCCACCAAATCAAGCCACTGCATCAAATTCGGCTCCTGCCGCTCTGCCGTATAAAACGCCGCGGCACGGAGTTCGCGGTTAATTGCGACGATTGTCATAAAAACAACTCCGACGGCCGCCATGTAACGCAAATAAGGATAAGTGTTGTCTTCATCCAAACGCTTGGGGTTAACCACCGCAAAAATTTTGGGCAGCCGAACTTCCGCTTCGTGATGGTCAATGACAATAACGTCCATTCCCTGCTCTGCGGCATATTCCAAAACATCGAATGCGGTCGTCCCGCAGTCAACCGTAATCAGCAGTTCCGCTCCCTGAGCCTTAAAGTCGTCAACCGCCTGCGTACTGGGCCCGTAGCCTTCATCCCGTTCGGGAATATGAATTTCCGGCATACAGCCGACCGATTCCAAAAACAGCTTCAATACTGACGAAGATGTTGCGCCGTCAACGTCATAATCGCCGATAACTGCGACTTTTTGCTGTTTAACAATCGCTTCGGCAATCCGTTTGGCCGCTTTTTCCATATCCTTCAACACAAACGGATTCGGCATCAGATTTTGAATCTTCGGGTCAATAAAACCGGCCACCTCGTCAACGCTCACGCCGCGCAACGTCAGTATTCGCGCCACAATATACGGCAGATTGTACTTTTGAACAATCAATTCCGCTGCGCGTTCGTCCGCTTCAGCCGTCTTCCACAAATTTCCGCCCAGAGATTTTATATTGTCTGTTTGGTTGTCCATAATTCTCTCTTTTTCTGTTACCTGATATACAAAAAACGCGAAACGTCGAAACCCCGGTATGCCTCAAGGGCACAGTAAGTCTCAAATACCGCCTCGCGTTTCGAATTGCCTCATTCAAACCAGACTCAGCACTTTTGGCTTAGTAGGAGATATAAACCTCAGCTCGTCTGTTCAAACGCTCGCCTTCCGGCATAACTTCCAAATAAGCGGGAGCCGTATCGGAAAGTGCTTCAACCGTAATTCTCGAAGCCGGCAGCCCTGCCCGTCTCAATGCGGCCGCGACGCTCTCGGCCCGAGCCAGCGAAACCCTGAAGTTTGCCATTTTATGGCTGACCACATCAGTGTTGCGGGTTCTGCTCGAAGCATAACCGTACACGGTAACCGTAGCGTTGTTAGCCTTGGCTTCTTTAACGATTTTACGAATATTGCCGTTATACTCGCTGTCCAAAACCGAACTTCCGTCGGCAAAATAAAACGTATCCAAACGATAGCTGACGCTGGGAGCGCTGCTTTCCGTCAGGATGCTCATATCGGAAACGGAAACTTCGGGAGTTTCGGCAGCTTTCGCCGTCTTGCCGCTTTCCTGCTTCGGAGCAGTTTTTTCTTCGCTCAAAACCGGTTTGGTTTCAACGGCGGCAACGCTCTCGTCTTTTTCAATAATCTGCTCTACGCTGTCATTAGCCGGAGTTTCTGACTCTTCTTCGCCTTCGTAAGCCCTGTTCACTTCGTCGGCTTTAAGGCTGTTTCCTTCTTTAGGCAGGGTTCTGACTACACGGCCGCCTTCGCCGACCGTAATTTCCTCTTCGTCCTCAATCTCCGGAAAAACGGCATTTGCACAGGCATTCAGAAGCAGAACCGCACTACAGATTCCGCACAAAACACTTACTTTCTTAAGCAAAAACATCGACTATTCCCTATAAAACTAGTAATTCTTTTGCTTGAAGATATTATATTTATCCCTATAACACAAGAGCAAAAACAGACTTTTAAGCAAATTAATTATGGTTGATTATTTATGAATATTTATTTGTAATTATCCGCACATATATTATAATGCAGATAGTTTTTACAATTTCTGAGGAAAAAGCAATGTCTGTACCCGCAGTAAATTCAGCTCTGGATGTCGCCAATTGGTTTTTCAAACAGGCTGAACGGGAAGAAATTTACCTCGAAAACGAAAAAGTCCAGCACTTGCTGTTTCTGGCACAGGTTCACTACGCTTTGCTCAATAACAAAGACTACCTGAGCCCGAGCCTGTTCATCTGCGACGACAACGGTTTTACCGAGCCCAATCTGGCCAAAACCCTCTCCTTCGGACGGCCGTTGATGAACCGTCCGGATTTTCCGCCCCAGTTAAACAGCTTTTTGACTCTGATTTGGAAAAAATATTCGCCGTTAAGCATCCGGGATCTCTCTTCTTTCATCAAGAACTCCCCGACTTACCTTGACAACTACCGGATGGGGCAAAAAAACATTGTCGACGTGACATCCGATTCCGCCCAGTTCAAAAACCACCTGACCCCGGCCAAATTCAGCCAGGCAGAAGACGGTCCCCTCAAAAAAGTTCTGATTTCACAAAACGGTCCTGTCGTCGTATCCAAATGGCAGCCCCGTAAACTTAACTCCCATAAACCTAAGGAGAATTTTAATGTTTAAATACGCAAAATTATTTTTAGCCGTACTGCTGCTGGTCGGCTGTACCAAAGAACCCGAACCTCGTCCGACAACGCCGCTGATTGTCAAAACCGGCACCGGCGACGTCCGTTTTTCCGTTGAAGTGGCCAAAACCCCCGAAGAACTGAAAACCGGCTTGATGCATCGCTCAACTCTGGCTTTCAACAGCGGTATGATTTTCAATATCTACCCCGTTCGTCCGACCGCCATGTGGATGAAAGACACCAAAATCTCTTTGGATATGCTTTTTGTCGGCCCGGACGGTTCAATCATCAAAATCGTCGAAGCGACAAAACCGATGTCGGAAAACCTGATTATCTCCGAAGAACCGGTACGCGCCGTCATTGAACTCAATGCCGGTCAGGTCAAACGCCACAACATCAAAATCGGCGACAAAGTCAACCATATGCTCATAAATAATCTGCAGGACATCAAAACCCCCGGACCGGAAGCCCAGAACACACCGGCTGCAAATGCAGCGCCGGCAGCGCCCAAAGCAGACATTCCGGTTCCCGAACTGCCGGCAGAACCCAAAGCGGCAGCAGCTGCTGCCCCGGATTTGGACAATTCGGATATCACCGCCAATGAATTGGAAAACCTGATTAACCCTCAGGCCAAAGTTGCCCCGGCAGCACCTAAAGCAGAAGACGGCGCGGCTCCCAAAGCAGCAGAAACACCTGCGGCTCCGGCCCCCAAACTTCCTGTCCCGGCACCGATGTAATCTGTATGTTCAAAATAAAAAGCCCCTCAAACGAGGGGCTTTTTATTTAATTGTCTCAAACTACAGCAAAGCGGAAAAAATTATAAACTAACCCGAAAGGGCGTCAGCTTTTCAACAATCAAATCGCTCAAAGCCTGTTTCAGCCCCTCAGGATCCGACAATTCAGCCTCATAAATCATATATTTTTCACTTGTTCGCCGAAACCTGCCGTACTGTCGGAATAATGCATCAGCCGCCCCCATTACCGTGACCACGTCATAAAGATTGAAGTAACGGATTTTAGGCCAAATTTCTTCAAAACTCTCACGGCCGCTTATAACCCTGCTGGAAATCTTGTAATCCTTTCCCATAAACACCTTGGCAAAACGGCGAATGTCAAAATGCGAATAGTCTCCGCGACGAACCGCATTCCACAGATTCTCCAGGCAAAGCTTATTGGCTGCCGCTATCAGCTTGGCAAGAGGTGAAGACAGCTTTTCAAGACGGTCGTAAAATTCCCGCCCCAGCTGCATCTGATAAATCACGTCTTTAGGTACAAACATCAACCGTACCCCTTTTTCCTGCGCCACTCGATAAAGTTCTTCGGCTCCCTGCATACAAACCGCATTGTTATAAGAACTGCTGTCGGGAACGGCCGGATTTTCATCGTTTTCCCGCGGAGCATACGCCCCCATAACGATAATTCGGGCAAATTTTTTCAGATTTTTAGCGCCGGCTTCCCGCAAATAGGCGGCAACGTCAGACATCTGGGCATTTGCCACAATCGTCAGGCTTTTGTCTTCTGCCGCATTCACACAGGAATGAAACAGTCGCAATACATTGCGCTCCACAACCACACCCTTGCGTTCAACCGCCTCGCTCAAAGGATGGCTGAGATAAAAATTGTCAGCGTCGCCGTTGCGCCTCGGATAGTCAGCCCCGACTGCCACCTTCAAAAACGGATACCCCAGTTCGATAAAACATCCTTTGCTGAACATAGCCCTGCGCAAACGCGTCATCATTTCTCCGCCGGTGGCGACTACCCCGCCGAGTTTAAAATAACCTTTGTCAGCCAGAACTGCGGCCATAACAAAACTGACCAAATCGTCAACATCCGAATTTGGATCGCTGATTAAGATAAGTTCCGGTGTAACGGGAGCTTTTTGTTTCTTTTTGCCCATTTGCTATTTCAAGACTTTCTGCAACTTAATTCTAAAGATGAGCCAATGCCGCGGCTGAAATTCTCTGACGGCAGTAAAAGCTTTTCGGCCAACACTGGCTCCAAAGCTTTTACGCAGCATAAAACAGCCACAAACGCACGCTAGGCGAGTTTTTTCTTCAACAGTTCGTTGACGACGCCCGGATTAGCCTTTCCGCCGGAAGCTTTCATTACCTGTCCGACAAACCACCCCATCAGAGCAACTTTGCCGGCGCGGTAAGCTGCCGTATTGTCAGGATTGGCCGCAATCACACTGTCAATTACAGCTTCAATGGCAGCGGTATCGGTAACCTGCTTCAGCCCCTTTTCCTCAACGATTTTCTCAGGATTTTCCCCGGTTTCCGCCATAATTGCAAAAACGTCTTTTGCCGTTTTGCCGTTAATTACGTTTGAAGTGACCAGTTCTACCAGTTTACCCAGATTTTCGGCGCTGACCGGACTTTCTTCCAACGGAATTTTCTTTTCGTTCAGCATTGCGAAAAAGTCACCCATCATCCAGTTGGCTACTTTCTTGGCATCATGCCCCTTAGCCGCCTTTTCAAAAAATTCGGCAACTTCGCGGTTTTCGCACAAAACGCCGGCATCATAGGCCGTCAGCCCGAGGTCTTTGACAAAGCGTGCTTTTTTGGCATCGGGAAGCTCAACCAAATCCGCCTTTATTTCATCGATAAACGCATCGCTCAACACCAACGGCAATAAATCCGGCTCCGGAAAATAACGGTAATCGTGAGCAAATTCCTTTTTGCGCATAACCTTGCTGGTACCCGTCGAAGGATCGAACTGCCGGGTTTCCTGGGCTATGTCGCCTCCGGCCTCATAAACCTCAACATGGCGTTTCGCCTCGGATTCAATCGCCTGCATCACAAATTTTACCGAATTCACATTTTTCATTTCACAACGGGTACGATACCCCTCTTCACCGGCCCTGCGAACCGAAACGTTAACGTCGCAGCGCATAGAACCCTCATCCATATTTCCGTCACAGGTCCCCAGATAACGAACGATTGAACGCAGCTTGCGCAAAAACGCCCCGGCTTCCTCCGGCGAACGAAAATCCGGTTTGGTGACGATTTCCATCAGCCCCACGCCGGCTCTGTTCAAATCGATAAAACTCTTGTCCGGAGAAATGTCATGAATGGATTTTCCGGCATCCTGTTCAATATGCAGCCGCTCAATCCCGATGTCTTTGGTTGTTCCGTCACTCAAATCGACCGTTACATGTCCTTCTCCCACAATAGGATATTTAAACTGGCTGATTTGATACCCCTGCGGTAAATCGGCGTAAAAGTAGTTTTTGCGCGCAAACTCCGAATATTTGTTGATTTTTGCATTCAAGCCGAAACCGGTCTTAACCGCCTGACGAACGCACATTTCGTTTAAAGTGGGCAGCATACCGGGCATACCGGCATCCACGAAAGACACATTTTCATTAGGATCAGAACCATAGTGTGTCGACGCCCCCGAAAACATTTTGGACTTGGAAATAATCTGGCAATGAATTTCCAAACCGCAGATAACTTCCCATTTGCCGCTTTTGCCTTCAATAATCATCCCCGTCATTATTTCTGTCCTCTCTTAAAATCTGCATCCTTTTCCAGCGCGCTTGCGGTTTTAAATACACTAGCCTCGTCAAAAGCCCGGCCGATAAGCTGCATACCCAGCGGCAGCCCGTCTTTCGACAGCCCGATAGGCAGGCTCATTGCCGGCAGGCCGGCGAGCGATACCGAAACCGTAAAAATATCGTTCAGCCACATTGTAATCGGATTCTCCTGCATTGACTTGTCACCAATCGGAAAAGCCGCCGTCGGCGCCGTCGGCGTCAAAATAACGTCGCATTTTTCAAAAGCCCTGACAAAATCGTCGCGAATTAAGCGGCGGACTTTCTGCGCTTTAAGATAATAAGCGTCGTAATACCCAGCCGAAAGGACATAAGTGCCTATCATAATCCGGCGTTTGACCTCTTTGCCGAAACCTGCCGTACGCGAATTTATGTACATATCGTCCAAATGCTGCCCGTTGACCCGGTTGCCGTAACGCAAACCGTCATAACGCGCCAGGTTGGACGATGCTTCTGCCGGAGCAATGATATAATACGTTGCCAATGCATATTTGGTATGCGGCAAAGAAATATCGACAATCTCCGCCCCCCGGACTTTGAGCATTTCCGCAGCCTTGTTCCAATAGCCGAGGATTTCTTCATTCATCCCCTCAACCCGATACTCCTGCGGAATACCGATTTTCATTCCCTTGATGTCTTGCCCCAAAAACTTTTCAAAATCAGGAACCTCAACCTTGGCGGAAGTTGCATCCTTGGCATCATACCCCGCCATTGTTTTAAGCATAATTGCACAATCACGAACGTCTTTGGCAATTGGTCCGGCCTGGTCCAATGACGATGCAAATGCAATAATCCCGTAACGGGAGCAGCGGCCATACGTCGGCTTTATGCCCGTCACACCGCAAAAAGCAGACGGTTGACGAATAGACCCACCGGTATCGGTACCGGTTGCCGCGGCGCACATTTCGGCTGAAACAGCGGCTGCCGAACCTCCGGAAGAACCGCCGGCAACCAGGGGCATATTCGCACTCCACGGATTGACGACCGGGCCGAAAGCTGACGTTTCATTACTGCCGCCCATTGCAAATTCGTCCAAGTTCAGCTTGCCCAAAAAAACGGAGCCGGCATTCAGCAGTTTTGCCGTCACGGTAGATTCATAAGGCGGAACAAAACCTTTTAAAATGTTGGAACAAGCGGTTGTCGGTATGCCTTTGGTACAAAACAAGTCTTTAATTCCGAGCGGAATTCCCTCTAATTCTCCCGCTGTGCCATTGTCATATTTCATCTGACTGGCTTTGGCCTGCTCCAAAGCTTTTTCCGGTTCTTCACAAACATAAGCGTTATAATTGCGGCCGGCATCCATCTTTTTAATATAAGCCGCCGTCAGTTCCGGCGCCGTAAATTCTTTCTTGCGCAATCCCTCGCGCGCTTCCGCTATGGTTAATTTAGTTAAATCTGTCATTTTTTTCTCTCTCTTTTTTTAAACTTCTCAGGCTCACCCCAATAACTCGGATGCTGTGCGGATAATAAGAAGTAACAAAACGTACAAAGAAATACGTAAGGACGCTTTCCTCCCGCAATTTCCGTATCAGGCACCAACCAAAAGGGTTATTCAACAACTTTAGGCACTGCAAAATACCCGTATTCTTTCATCGGCGCATTGGCCAGCACGGCGTCGGCCTGATTGCCTTCGGTAACTTCGTCGGCACGCAGGGTCAAATTGTTTTCATTGACGGATATCAGCGGTTCAACCTCATCGGTATTCACCTCTTTGAGCTGTTCAACCCATTGCAAAATTTTGTTAAATTCTTTTTCCGTCGCTTCTATTTTGTCGTCATCCACGCGCAACCGGGACAAAAATGCTATCCTTCTTACGGTTTCCTTATCAATCGCCATTGTCTTTTTCCTTTAGTATTTCATTACAAACGGCAGTAACACTGCATCATATTGCATTCTTTTTAGCACAGTTAAACTTTCAATATCAAGCCCTAAATCGGCCTTAACCTTTTTAGCGGCTGCCATTGGCGCCGTACCGAGGACTTCGCTGATTTTTTCCTGCAAAGTCTTCTGTTTCGGATAATACGCAATGGTAAATTTGTCTTCCGGTTTGATACCCGCCAGTTCTTTGGCTATACCCAAAGCCTTGTTAAAGCCGCCGATGTCGTCAATCAAACCGTTTTTCAATGCCCCCGAGCCGGCCCAAATTCGCCCTCTTGCCAGTTCGTCCATTTTTGCCGCATCAATTTTCCGGGCTTGCGAAACTTTTAAAGTAAAATCTTCATACACGTTATCTAATGATTTGTTAAATATGTCTTTTTCGCTTTCGGAAAAACCCGTATTCATACTCAATATTCCGGCGTTGCTGCCAAAACGCAAAGCCTCCCAATTGATGTCAAGCTTTTGCCACAAACCGTTCAAAACCATTTTTCCGCCCAACACGCCTATTGATCCCGTAATCGTAGAAGGTTCGGCAATGATTTTATCTCCCGGCAGTGCAATAAAATATCCTCCTGATGCAGCATAATTGCCCATCGAAACAACAACCGGCATTTGGCGTTCTTTCTTCAATTTGTTTAAGGCATACCAGATTTCGTTAGAGGCGGCATAACTTCCGCCCGGAGAATTTACCCGCAGCAGCAAAGCTTTGACGTTTTTATCCCGCGCAATCTCGTTTAACTGCTCCGTTACCGTCGCAGCGCCCACGGTAGCCTCGCCCTGCAAAGGATTGTCAATGCTTTTTCCTTCATTGATAACGCCGTCTGCAACCAAAACGGCAACTTTCGGAAGCCCTTTGCGGCCGTCACGAATAACCGAAGCATAGTCGCTTATCTCCACAACCTCTCCCGAAACAGTCTTTTGAATTTCGTCAAACAGCTCCGGCTCATATCCTATCCGGTCAATCAATTTGGCCTCCAAAGCCTCGGCCGCAAACAACGGTGCCCGGTTTATCAGCCGGTTGACGTCTTCCTCGCTTAAACCGCGGGCCGCACTGATGTCGCTGACCGTTTGAACCAAAATCGTTCCGCCCAAACGAAGCATCTCCTGTCGAAACGGCTCAGACATCCGCTCGTCCAAAACGGAAGCCATTGCGTTCTTATATTCATGTCGGGCGTAAAATTCCGGCTTAATTCCGACTTTATCCAGCAACTTCCGGAAAAAAGGAACCTCCATGGCAATTCCGGTCAATCCAAGATCCGTGTTGGGCTGCATCCAGATTTCGTCAAAGGCTGAAGCCAGATAATACTCGGAAGTACCGCCGCCGAAACTGCCAAATCCGGCGGAAAAGATATAGGCTTTTTTGCCTTTGGAACGAAAAGTCGCCACCGCCTGCCGCAATTCCTGAATTTGAGCCAACCCAAGCGGAGAATTGCCCACTCTGCCGACCAAAACCTTAACCCGGTCGTCAATTGCCGCTAAATTGATGGCCTTGACCAAATCGTAAAACGACAACGGAGACACCTCGCTGATTTCCGTCAGCAGATTATCGCTGCGCACCTCCCGGTAAGCCTCGTCAAAATTGATTTTAAGCACTGTTTGCCGGGGAATTGTCGTCGCCCGTCCCGGCTCCTGCCGCAACAGTCCCAAAATAACCAGCAACAGCAAAATAAACAGTATGCCGAAAATTGCGAATGCATAAACCAGTGATTTGATTAAAATTCTCACGGCCAGCTTTTTCTTTCTTTTTGCAGTATCCTTAGGAAAAGGCGTAAGCTTCTCAGACATGTTTCACCCGGTAAAAAAATAAAGACCATTAAACAATGGTCTTTATTCTAAACTTTTTCAGTTTTTTAACAACTTTTAATTCGGTTTTTCACCAAATTTCTGTTGATTTTACTCACTCAGCATTGCTGCTGTTTCGGCAGCGTTATCCAAGCACAACATACCCTGAATATGATAGCCGCAGTCCACGTGGATAACTTCTCCGGTAATGCCGGTGCCGCAGGGAGACAACAAAGCCATCGTGGTCATACCGACTTCCTCTTGGGTAACATTGCGGTGCAGCGGACAGTTTAATTCGTTCCAGTGCAAGATTTTGCGGAAATCGCCGATGCCAGAAGCCGCAAGCGTCTTAATCGGACCGGCGGAAATAGCGTTAACCCGAACGCCCTGCTTGCCCATATCCATGGCGGCATAACGAACCGAAGCTTCCAAGGCGGCCTTGGCAACACCCATAATGTTGTAGTTTGGCAAAACCCGTTCGCTGCCCATATAGGTCAGAGTAACGATGGAACCGCCTTCGTTCATAATCGGAGAAGCATATTTGCAGGCTTCGATAAAAGAAAAGCAGGAAATTTCCATGGTCATTTTGAAATTGTCGCGGGTCGTGTCGATTGTACGGCCTTTGAGCTGATTTTTGTCAGAAAAACCGATAGCGTGAACCAAAAAGTCGATTTTGCCCCACTTTTCGCCGAGTTCTTTGAAACAAGCTTCAACACTGGCAGAGTCCGAAACGTCGCACTTAATCAGCAGCGGCTCTTTGTCCAGTTGGGCGGCCAGAGGCTGAACCCTTTTTTCCAGAGCCTCGTTCTGATAAGAAATCGCAATCTGAGCACCCTGAGCATTCAAAGCCTGAGCTATGCCCCAAGCGATTGATTTGTCATTTGCAAGGCCCATAATCAGACCTTTTTTTCCAGCCATCAAAGCTGCAGTTCCAGTCATAACGTCTTCCTTTACTTCTTTATCTTTACTCTTTGGTAAGATTAACAGTTTATTTAATTAACTTGAAATCTATGGTAGATTTCTATAAAATTAAACCGAATTTGTAAACAATTTTTTTCATAGGTGCAGAATGTATCTGAATAAGTATCTCCGTTCCGGAATCTCCCGCCTGCGGCAAACAGCTTCCGGCGCAGGGAATTTCATCGTTTTCCTTATGCGCAGAGCCCAAAGCGACACTATATTCCGGGTTGCGGCTTCCTTAAGCTATACGTCTCTGATTGCCATTGTTCCCCTGCTTGCCATCGGATTGGCCATTTTCTCGGCTTTTCCCGTCTTTCAGGGGGCCAAAGAACAACTGCAGGAGATTATCCTGCAAAACTTTGTTCCCAACATCGAACAGGAAATCAGCCAATATTTCGCCGATTTTATTAATGCAACGGCTCAATTGACCGCCATCGGTGTCATCGGCATCGCCGTCACCGCCATTTTGATGCTCTCCACCATTGAAAACAGCCTCAATTTCATATTTAAGGTATATAAACCCCGCAACATCAAAACTAAAATCACCCTCTACTGGACCGTAATCACCCTTGGACCTCTGCTGCTCGGTACCGCGCTCTCTCTGCGCGGATACGTCTATACGCTGCAAAAATTTATGCCGGAAGACATCATCAGCTCCCAGTTTTACCTCAGCACGCTGATTCCCAGCCTGTTCACCACCTTGGCGCTGGTTCTGCTCTATGTTTTGGTACCCAACAAAAAAGTACGCCTCTCCAATGCGGTTATCGGCGCTGTGGTTGCCATGATGATGTTTTTCCTGCTCCGCAAGTTCTTCGGTTTGGCCATCTCGGCCAGCGCCACCTACAAGACCCTTTACGGGGCCATGGCGACGCTTCCTATCCTGCTCATTTGGATTTATTGCTCCTGGGCGGTGGTCATCTTCGGTGCCGTTGTCACCGCCGCAATCGGAGAATATCGCGAACGCGAGGCTTTCTCTTCCGAAGAAAATGCCGAGGATTCCTATGTTTCCCGCCGTAGTCGCAGAAAAAAACGCTATTACGCAAAAAAGTTCTTGCCAAAAGAACAAAAATAGAACATATTACTTTCATAGGGATAACTGAGAGTCGGAAATTGTATTTTTCTGCTGTCGGTTTATAACAAAACCATTACTAACATCTAACTTACAAGGTAACTGTCAAATGGATAAAGATAAAGCGCTTGATGCGGCACTAAGCCAAATTGAAAAAGCCTTCGGAAAAGGCTCCATTATGAGACTCGGACAAGATAACGCCCATGCTGACATTGAAGCCATCTCCACCGGCTCCCTCGGTTTGGACTTGGCCCTCGGTATCGGTGGTATGCCCCGCGGCCGTATTGTCGAAATCTACGGTCCGGAAAGCTCCGGTAAAACAACTTTGGCTTTGAGCGTCATCGCTCAGGCTCAGAAAAAAGGCGGTACCTGCGCATTCATCGATGCCGAACACGCTTTGGACCCTTCTTATGCAAAGAAAATCGGCGTGGATATTGAGAACTTGCTGATTTCTCAGCCGGATGCCGGAGAACAGGCTCTGGAAATCACCGACACTCTGGTCCGTTCCGGCGCTGTCGACGTTTTAGTCGTTGACTCCGTTGCCGCTTTGGTTCCCAAGGCCGAACTTGAGGGCGAAATGGGCGATTCCCACATGGGGCTTCAGGCTCGTTTGATGAGTCAGGCTTTGCGTAAACTGACCTCAACGGTTTCCCGTTCCAATACCCTCATCATCTTTATCAACCAAATCCGTATGAAAATCGGCGTAATGTTCGGCAACCCCGAAACAACCACCGGCGGTAACGCATTAAAGTTTTATGCCTCGGTTCGTATTGATATCCGCAGCATCGGAAAAATTAAAGATAAGGAAGATATCATCGGCAGCCAGACCAGAGTCAAAATCGTCAAAAACAAAGTGGCTCCTCCGTTCAAAATCATCGACTTTGACATTATGTACGGCGAAGGTATCTCCAAAACCGGAGAATTGCTGGATCTCGGAATTAAAGCAAACGTTGTCGAAAAATCCGGCTCTTGGTTCGCCTATAACGGAGAAAAACTCGGCCAAGGCCGCGAAAACGCCAAGATTTTCCTGAGAGACCACCCTGATGTCGCTCTTGAAATCGAAAACAAAATCAAGGCTGACGCCGGACATTTGACCTCCGAACTCATTGGGGACGACAATATCGTCTCTGACGAAGAGTAAACACCAGCGTTTTTTATCTGCCCTCCCCGGTTCTGAACAATCAGACCGGGGATTTCTTTTTGCAGAATTTAGTCCACCTGCTATAACAGAGCATTGACATTTTACTGATGATAAACTAAAATTTTTTGGGTTTCGGGTTCAAAAATTTTGAGCGGCATAACGTCTGTCTCAGTCAAATTTACACATCACACCAACTTTTTGAACCCGTCTCGCCCAAATTAGATTTTCAACGTCGCATCCCTGATGCACTCTATCAAAACTTTAACTTCCGGACGCTGAACATAATCTTTGCGCGTAGCAATCCAAAAGTCATGTTCCTCTTCATATCCCAGTTCAGAAAGGAATACCAAATCTTTTTCCCTGCTGGCAGAACCGATTGGATGCAAGCTGACTCCGTTGCCGTCACGGATTAAACTAAGCAAAACAGCCGTAGCGTTCGTTGAGGCCACCACATTTTGTGCTCCGTCCAGAATCTCTTTCCACCTCGGCCAAACCGACGCAAAATTATCTCTGGTGCAAATTTTATGATTCTTTTGCAAATCTTCAATGCTTTTGGGGCGTCCAAACACCGACAAATAATCCAGAGAAGCAAATAACCCGAATTTCAGCCGTCCTTTAAAAACAGTTGTCATATCCGCTCCCGGCTCCTCATAAATGATGCAAATATCCATTTTATCAAGATTTTTTGGCCGTTCCAAACTGCAAACCATATCTACGCTTATTTGTGGATATTGCAAATAAAAGTCTGACAAACAAACGGACACATAGCCGGCACCCAATCCGTCGCTTGTCCAAAGTCTCACGGTTCCTTGCAAGGTGTTGTTCTGTCGTTTGTAGTTTTTCACGTCATACATAATACGGTCAAATCCCATTATGTAATTGAGAATGTCCTTGCCTGCCGCAGTTAACACCATCTTGTTTTTAATCCGGTTAAACAACTGCAAACCCAGATTCGCTTCCAAGTCTGCAATACTGGCTGACACATTTGACTGTTTCATACCGTTATCGTCCCCGGCTCTGCTGACGGTTCCCTTTGCACAGACTTCCCGGAAAACCCTCAACTGTCTATATGTAATAGCATCATCTTTTATACCCATTTTATATACCTCCTATATGAAATCAGATAGTTATTTATAATCATTTTATGAAATACAATGACATACGTAAAATAAAATTACCACCTTAAAATTCTACTTATCAAGAGGGACTATCGATATGAAGAAGAAAAACAATACTTTGACGGGCTTCGTTGCAGATGACAACGCTCGTGAAATTAGCCGCATCCATTATCAATTTGAAGATTTAAGACACAATATGCTGCACCGGGGTCTTAACGACGCCGAATTCTATATTAGCGTTGCATATCTTCTTTTTACGAGAGACGTGGATAAAAAATTAAAACAGTCGAACCGCTGATTTATTTAAAATATGAACGAAACAAAGGAATAATATCTAACAGAAAATCAAGAGTTTTGCTGTTTAGCGCCTTTATCTCCTCATAAAGTTTAAGCTCCTTGGCTATTCTTGCCGGAGACTTGTTTGAAATACTCTTAAGTTCCAGCATATCGTCAACACTGGCGTTAAACTTTTGTGCAATACTCCGAAGCATTGTCAAATCGGGAACCACCAGGCCGCGTTCCAAATTGGAAATGGTACGCCAGCTAACGCCGCACTCTTCAGCCAGCTGCTCCTGAGTCAGCTTGGCTCGCTCGCGCATAATTTTGACCTTAAGTCCCATATGTTTTTTCACTGCTTCTTCCATATCGTTTTTATACCCGCAATGCAAACAATTCGCCACGAAACTCTTTACATAATAAAACGGTTAAATGAATTACATTTCATAACCTTATTATAAGTTGAGGTAATACACGTTTAACAAATTTCAAGTGCAAAAACTAAAGTGAACTTTATTTCAGATTTATTTATTGAATATACAATGAGTTGGATAATGCCCAAAAAAGAGCTCCCAAATTAAGCAGCCTCAACAGCACATAACATATTATATAAAGCCCAGATTATAAAACAATGATATACTTCTTATAACCCAAAGTTATAAGAAGTATGAACCCCATCATCTCCAGAGAAATTACCCTCTCAATCAAGCCTCAATAACCAGGCTTGCCATAAAGGCCAAAAAGATGAAGAGCATCAGGCCGATACCGATAACAATCATTGTCGGTGAAGATTTGGTTTCTCGGCGCAAAATCCAGTTTGCCGAAAAAACGGCAAGATAACTGATAAGATAAGCGGCACTGGACAGATTGACGATCTGATTAAAATCAAACCACAGCGTTGCCGCCAGCATCAGCAACACAGTGAGCAGATTTCCCCAAGTTCCCCGTTGCCAAAACCGACGGTGATAAAATTCCGGAAGAATATGTTGCTGGGATAAGGCATATGAGATTCGAAAAATGCTGAAATAAGTTGCCCCGATTCCGGAAATAAAAGCAATAACCGCCGTTATATACATCAAAGCATACCCCCAGTCTCCCATCAGACGATTCGCCGCCACCGCAACCGCAATATCCGCGTTCGCCATAAGTTCCTTGGCCGGAATAAAGTGCAAAGCGACAAAAGCCAGAGCAAGATACAAGCCAATAACGATAAGAATAGTCAAAAAAATACCCCAGGTGATAGTCCGCTGCGGATTTTTTACGTCTCCGGCAGCATTGGTAATAACACCGTAACCGGCAAAGGCAAAAAACGTCACGCCGATGCTTCCCATAAACTTGACTTCGTTAAACGGAATGGTTTGCATTTTCTCGGCAATGTCATAATGAATTAAAGCGGCAATAATCAAACTCAACAAAATTCCCATCTTGATGGAGACCATCACAATCTCGGTGTTGCCGACGTCTTTGGAACGCTGCATATTTAAGGCCGCCAGCCCCACAATCAAAAAGCATGCTGCAGCGTTAATAAAAAAATTTGTATCTTGCACATGAGGAAAAAGTTTTACGGCATAAATGCCAAACGATTTTGCCATCATACAAATGGAAACGGCTGACGTCATCATATAAATAAGAGAAAACGTCCCCACGACCCAGCGTTTTTTGAATGCAATATGAAAATAATCGGTCAGTCCTCCGGAATCTGGATATGCGGCGGCCAGCCGGGAATAAGAATATCCCGAAAACAAAGCGGCAACCCCGGCGATGATAAAAGCGTAATAAGTCTGGTCTCCGGCCATCATGATGACCTGTCCCAAAAGTGCAAAAATACCGGCACCGACGACGGAACCGATACCCAATGCCGTAACGCTGATAAGATTTAAACCATATTTTTTCAATTGCATCTCACCCTCACCTTCCTCGATACATTTAATTAATGCTCACCAGGACATTTTCAAGCGAGATTCACTCTCAAATCAGACCACAAAGACAGTTTTTTAACGTTTTCCCCACTGTCTCAATCTCTTCCGCCACTTTTTCATTGCAATTTTCAAGAACTACGAGATACCAACAAATCTTTTTAAATAACTGCGAGTATCTTTTCTCCATTTTTTAACCGGAATAAAGACAACCAACATTCTTATAGTATATTTCAACACAAAGAATTTAATTTTTTGCCACATAACTCCTTTCTTCTTAATCATATTAAAAACAGGCAATGAAACTCTCTCATTTCCCATTGTCGTCGATATCCCTCCAACTAAATCAGCTTGGCAAACAACAACAAACTCAGACAAATAAGATAATTCAGGCTCCCCAATCTGTTTGCTATTTTCAAAAACGAGAAGATAAATTGGCTTATGAAAAGAATCAGACAATATTTTCTGCGATTCAAGAATGGTATCTACATCAACCCTTTTATCCCTGCTCCACCAAACAAATAAAACCTTTTTACATTTTTCGATATTTTTATATAAACGCTCAATACGCCTCTCATATTTATTTTTAACTCCAGAAAAGACTATGTCAAAAGGAACATTTTCCTTAAAATCATGATAAAAATAAAAACCGGTATTAACGTCTTCATAACTGTCATTCTCTAAATCTCTCAATCCAGTCGTCGGCTTGTCCAAGCGCCTCATATTCTCTTTTTCCAAGAAACCGTCAAAATGATTTTTTAGACATTCTATTCTTCTTTCAAACGTAGCATGACACAACCAATCAAAAGGATAAGATGCATCTCTAAGAGAAGATTTGCGCAAATACATTGCACAAGCACAATCCTCCCCCATACTAACAACCAAATCAAATTTGTTAGTAAACATTATATAATCCCTTTATACCTCAAAAAATTTTTAACAGAAGGATCATTAGAAACAACACCATGTTTTTGCAAGTACTCACGCATTTGAGAGCCATATTTCTGTTCAAATTCATCTTTTAGCTTTCCGGCTTGATATAATCTGACCATATGTTTCATATGCTCACCTTGTCCATCAGGTAACAAAAAAATACTATCAGCCCACCGAGCTACTTTTTGTTCCCACCCCAAATAGCTACGAATATGGTAATGATAAAGACGAATATCCGCAGAATGAATTTTTTTCCGAAACCTCATCTTGGCATCATGATTTCCATCAGAAATTCGAACAAAACCGTGTGTTTTATGTATAACTTTTGTACATCCTTGGGAGCCAATAAACTCTTCATACAATGAATTACCTGTTATTCCTAATGCATCTGCTTCAAATTTTTGAAAAGGTCTTGTTACAAAATAAGAAGAATTTAACCAGTCTTTTCGATCTTCAGGAAAAATGAAAATAGAATCAACCCATAAAACATTCCCTCCCTCACTTTGCAAAATACTTTTTTTCAAATCCAAACAACTAGAATAATAAAATTCATCCGCATCTGCATTAATAACCCAGTCTGCATGATATTTATTCTTGGCAAGGTGAATCATTTCAGCAACCCACACACTATGTTGATGATTCTGTGAGGTTCTTTTTATAATTTCCAACACCAAGCCTTCTCTCTTTAGTTTTTCCAATATTTCATCTGTCCTATCAGTACTGTTATGAGAAGACACAATAAATCCGTCACACCCCATTGCACAGTGAAAACGTATATTCTGCTCAACAATATCTTCTTCGTTTCTTACCACTAATGTCATAATCAGCTTAAAATTAAGATGACGTTTTTCTCTATACTTTTTCCTTACTTTCTTAGAGAAAGGCCATTTTAAAATATCCATATCCATTTTATTTTCCTTTACTCTTGAGAATCAACTTATTTTGTTTGTAATATATTCTCCATTCTTTTCTTTTTTGCTTATATTTGTTACGTTTTTTTCCAAACGGAAACCTAGAAAGAAGTTTATATTTCAAATACCTAAAGTAAATTTTGTTTTTATTCTTAAGTGCATTTTGATAAACATATTCATTATAGCGCTTTTTAATCGCTTTTTTCTCTTCAATATTATCTATGGGACTTTCAATTGCAGCAATCAAAAATTCTTCAGACTTTTTACGCATTTCTTCAAGAAATTTATTAACTTTTTGATAGTCTGTTTCCTTAGCTAAAAGATTATGCATATTAACATCATCAAATGCAGAAAAATACCTCCCTTTAATTCCTAACATATCAAATAAAGAGAGCATCCTGGTTGAGGTTCTGGTATTGGTGTTAACACACACAAATGGTTTATTGAAAATAATGGCAAAACACGAACCATGAAAAGAATCTGTTACAAAAAATTTACAATTTTTAACTCTAAACAACCACTCTTCTACTGAAGTTTTCCAAGTAATATTCTTTACAGATTTATACTTCAAAACATCTTTGTTACCGTTTATAAATTTTAAAATATCTTCTTCTAACTCTTCATTGATAGTATAAAAAACAACATCATCTTCACATCCCTCAACTTTTCCTTCTTCGGCTAAATCACACCACTTTTGCTGTGACAACAGGAAAACCGGATCACACATTTTGGTTGCTCTAACTCCCATCTCCTCACAGATTTTAATGCCACTATCTTCACGTACGCTAATGGCATCAAACAAAGACATCAACATTTTATACTCATCAATCTCCGTTTTTGCTGCGTTTATGGTATCAATACCAAAACTTGCCGCATACGAAATCAATTTTTTTTCACAATTTGCAAATGATAAAAAATAAGCTTCTTTTTCATTTTTGATAAATTCGTGTCTCCACACCTGATCTGAACCGACAATAAACGTAGAAAACTCATCATTCAACATACTCAACGACTGCCCTGCGTTAAAACGTCTAGTCACCGGAAGATGCTTTTTTCTAAAATTATCAAACAAAGGATTAGCTTCTTCCTTATCAATCCAGGGAAACGAAGGAATGTAATCAATATTACGAGCGTAATAACCACTGTCATTCAAATATCGGTTTAGAGCATAAGAAGTAATAAGCGCTCCAAAATTAACATTTTCCCAATGGAAATTCATTAAACCAATATTCTTTTTACTGCCAACCGTTTGACTGATTGTTTCATTTAACGAATGATTTTTCAACAAATAAAAAAAATCTTTCCTTGCAGGATGCAACTGAACACTTTCTTTTAATGCTGGTTGAATATTAACAGCCAAAGAAGCTGGATATTCTTTTATTTTAATAAAATTATTTTTAATTTTTTGAAAAATATTATCAGCTTTCGGCGTATTTAAAAATATCAATGAAGTTCCCTTATGATCATCCATTTCTTTTGGAACACCCCAAAAATCCCCCATGGTAAAATCACCGCATCGCGGCATTTTTGCATATTGACAATCATAACAGCAAAGACGCAACGATATATTTGCAAAAAATGCCTGCAAATAAGAATCTTCGTCATCGCGCAAACTCCTAGTAGTAGTAGTAGTAGTAGTAGTAGTGATATAACCACACCCCCAATCATCCTTATTGTCTCTGAAATTCGTATAAATAACTTTTTGGTCGGGAAATTCTGTCCGCAAATAATTATCAAATACTTTTTGAGAAGGAACACCATGACAAATTAAATCAACCGTAAGTAACTTATCATACTCCCTGCCTAAAAAGTTTTTTAAACCAGCAACCTGGCAGGGAGTGCCAGAAAATAAAACAACCATATTTTGGAGCAGAGCTACTTTTATTTTCGTATATACATCCAGCATCTGGCTTTGCAAATATTTAGAACCTTTTAGTTTATCAAGTTCCTCTTTTTTTGAAATAACAATATGTGTTAAAATCATATTTTCGTCAAAAGCAGCTCCCGCTACCAAACCACCTTGCGCTAACACATATTGAGCTAAAACAGGAAAAAAAGCCCCCGATGAACTATTTCGTCTTAATTGATCCGAAGCCATAACCGCATAACATTTTGGATTTGTATCGTAAACAAATTCAAAATGATTCGCAGGACAAACATTTTGACACTTTTTACAATCAACACAGAGATTAGTGTCAATTACAGGATAAAAGAAACCTTCTTCATTTTGCCCCATTGAAATTGCATTGACGGGACAAATATTTTTACATGCGGTACATCCCGTACATTTTTCTTTTTCACAAATTTGTGTTGTCACAACCCAATCTCCCATGTCTGATAAGCAACCGTTCTGCCGCCAAAGCCCTCTTTTTGGGCAATTAATCCTTGATTTAAAAAACGCCCCATATTCTCTGTCGAAATCCCAAAATCAAAATATTTTTTATCTTTGAATAGATCTATTAACTCTGAAATTACTAAGTCCAAACCACCATTTTCTCTGGCATACTCATTAGCCGCCAAATATTGAGTGTGGATAGCATGCTCATACACAAAAACTACCCCCCCCCCCAACCATTGTGCCAACAGCATCATAGGCGCCAAAACACCGTATATTAGAAGGGAATTTATTGTGCAAATAAGACAGTTCTTGCCCCGTATGCACAGCAACTGCATTATGATACTTTTTTAGAACTTGATTTTCTATTTCAATAAACGTTTCAAAATCCTCAGTTTCCCTAACACAAATTCCCTCTCGTCTAGCCCGTGAAATTTGTGCCTTGCGCCCTTTAGGCATTTTATAAGGATGTGCCAACTCAATAACACAAGCCGGCTCAATTTTTTGAATATTGGCATTATGAATAAATAACGCATACAAGTCTTCTTGAGCTGAATAATTATGATAGATATAAGGAATAGATTTATAAATAATTTTCCGAGCACCAATACTTATAAAAAAATCTTTCATTGCTTGAAAACAATCCAACATAATATGCTGCTTCATTTTTTCAGCACAAATAATACCACCATATGTCAGGCCGCCATGCGAACGAATTTCTGTATCATGTCTAGAAGCAGGCATTACAGCTATCAAATCATCAAAATCATTATAAAACATAATGGATGCATCTTGAAAACGATCTCGATGATATTCCATAAAATCCCTGTTAAACATAAACATCGGCATTTTTGAATGATTCACGAAATCATCCCAAATCTGTTTTTTTTCAGGTGTGTAATGCAAAACCTTCATAATTTCAACTCCATATACATCAACCTGCCAGAATTTATATCTTCTTTTATACCTTCTTTTTCTTCAAATCCCAAAGAACGATACAAATCAATAGCCCACAAATTATTTTTCCGCACATATAAGCAAAGCCGACTTAATTTTTTATCTTTGGCCTGCGTTATTGCTGCTTGCAACATATATCGCCCAATACCTTTTCCCCAATAATTAACCTCACCTATAAATCCAAAATATTCGGCTGAATTTGCAGTGATATTTTTTAATCCCCACACACCGACAGGAACATCACAATATTTTACTCCCTTAACAAAATAATTTGTCTTCTGAGGCAAATTCAAAAACCAGTTCAATTGTTCCTCTTTAGTAAAATCCGGAGTATTTGTTAAATCTTTTAACTCCCGGTCATTTAACCACTCCCACGATTTTTCTAAAAAAACTTCATCATAGCTAACAAATTTTGTTTGAATCGTTACAAACTCTTTATAATCACGCACATAATCGCTCTCATCATAATAATCGTCAGCCAAAACTAACAAAACAGCGCCCTTAGAAAAATTGAGCATTTCATGCCAAACTAACCCATCAAGTAACAATCCTTTATTTGGGGAATCTAATTTAAAAGTTTCTTTTGAATTAGCATATTCGCAATAAATATCTACACTTCCGGACACGCAAACCAACAATTGTTTTAGTTTGCGATGCGCATGATGTCCGCGCACAACCCCTTCCTTTGTTCCGTAAATGAAATAACATCTCTTTGTCTCAAAAGGAACCGCTTGGTTGTTTTCCAAAACGACAAGCCAGCCCTGCTCATCTCCCTTGGGATTAAATAACAATATCTCAGGTTTTGTCGTCATATATTTTACCTTTTGTTTAACAAGCTAAAACCAAAAATACGAATAATCTTTTCATGTTTTTTTAAACGGATCTGAATAATGCTTTTTCGTATTTTTTTGATAAAAGATTTTAAATTAAAATTAGAATCAATAGGTTCTGTCCACCGACACGTTTCCAAAGAAAACGGCGTTATATCATAATCAGGATCAGGCCTCTTAAATGAATAAACGTTATGACTTTGAGGCAACTGCGACAAAATGTACTTGCATTTGTTACGCCAAACAGATGGATTTGTTTCTAATTCAAACTTTTCATATACATTTTGATAAATTTTTTCTGCATAAGTCTTATCTGTCAAAATCCGATGTGCTTTTTCCAAAAATTCATCATACGAACGACAACAAGCCTCACTGTTCAACAAATAATCTGCCTGTAGATTTACATTTAATGTCAATACAGGTTTTTGAGCCTTTACGGCATCAATCATTGATGTCTCCCCGCCAACAGGATGGCTGTCTAAAACCAAATCCGCAGCAGATAAATATAGCGGATAATCTGTAGCATAATCTAAAGTTCCGGTAAGATATAAATTTTCAGGAAACTTCTTTTTTAACTCTGGCCAAAATATTTGGGTTGGTTTTGCTCCGGCAATGTAAAAAATAATTTTTGGATCTTTAAGCACCATATCTTCAACAATGTTATAAAAGCTTGGTTCTCCGATGGGATCATATTTTGTCGCTTGCCCTGAAGAAAAAACTATTTTCTTTCCTTCGGAAATTCCTAATCTTCGTCTGGCTTCTTTCTTATCTAAAGTTAATAAGCGTGTATTATCCAAAGGAACACCAAGAACAGATGCCCGCAGCACACCTCTCTTTTCAAAAGACAACACATTCCGATTAGTGTTTAAATCGGCAACATAGTCAGAAATAGAAACTCCCAGCCAAAAAGCATGATCTGCATGATTAAAAAACACAACGGGCCGTTTAAATTCTTGTGTTCCAAAAGCAATAAGACTAATAGGATCATCCATATGAATATGTAAAATTACATATTCAAATAAAGATGCATACTTTCGTAAATCCAAAGCTCGTTTAATTTCTGATTTTCCAATATCATAAAGGTTAAATTGTCCCCCGCTATTTTCAATAATTCTTTTCAACTGTGCCGGCAAAACAGCTTTTTGATTTAAAATAACACATGAATGCTTTTGTTCGGGAAACAAATTTACCCAACGTTCCACACATCGTGTATGACCGCCGGAAATGTAAGCTTCCGTCATTACATGCAAAACAGTGTTTGGATTATAACTTTGCGGCAACGCAATTGAATGGCTTTGTGCTATGCGCAAGAACACGTCTTCTATAATTTTGGAAGAGAAGATATCTGTAGTATGCTTCGTAGCAAATGTCGCTGCATCACATGCCATATTATATTGTTTGTTTAAATCCTTTTCTCTTTCAATGGCCTTTTCCATATTCAGAAATTTTTTTTGATTTTTTATTATTCTATTTTTCAAAAAATCAATATTAATGGTATGCATTAACAGTCTCCACAATTTGTTGTACTTCTTCATCCGTCATCACAGGAGAAATTGGCAAAGAAATAATAGTTTTATGAATTTCTTCAGAAATCGGATAGTGTTTACTGTTCCATTCCTGATAAGCCGGCTGTTGATGCGGCGGCGTGGGATAATGTATAAGCGTTTGAATACCATTATCTGTCAAATATTGTTGAAATCTATCTCTTTCAGGCGTTCTCACGGCAAACACATGCCAAACCGTTGCTTCATTATTCTTGATTTGCGGCAAAATAATCTGCGGATTTTTAATATTTGAAAGATAATAATCTGCAATTTCGCGCCTTCTCTTATTATCATTATCCAAATACTTTAACTTAACATCCAAAACAGCAGCTTGTAGCTCATCCATTCTGGAATTTACGCCTTTATATAAATTGTGATATTTTTTATCAGACCCATAATTTGCCAATGCCTTAATTTTAGTATAAATAAGCTCCTCATTCGTTACGACAGCACCTGCATCACCTAACGCTCCCAAATTTTTTCCGGGATAAAATGAAAAAGCTGCAGCATCTGATAAATTGCCAACACGTTTGCCCTGATAAAAAGCTCCGTGTGCTTGCGCACAATCCTCAAACACTTTCAAATTATACTTTTTAGCTAATGCCCAAACTTTTTCCATATCAACTGCTAACCCATAAAGATGAACCACCATGATAGCTTTCGTCTTAGGTGTAATTGCAGCTTCAATCTTATCAGGATCAATATTATAAGTAAAAATGTTCGGTTCTACTAACACGGGGACACAACCGTTAGCTGAAACCGATAAAATTGTGGCAATATAGGTGTTAGAGGGTACAATAATTTCATCACCAGAACCAAACCCATATGCTTTGATTATTAATGTCAATGCATCCAAACCATTAGCTACGCCGACACAATATTCTGTGCCGCAATAATTCGCAAAATTTTTACAAAATTTCTCATTTTCTGAACCTTGTAGATACCATCCCCGGTCTAAGATCGAACTGATTCTTCTGTCAATTTCTGACCGAAAACGATTATTTATTTTTTCTAAATCTAAAAACTTTATCATTATCTCTCCTTCGGGGTTCCCTCAATTGACAACAACTTAATTGATATCGGAATCTTAAAAAATTTTAGCTGAAGCTTTCCTGACTTGGTTAGCTTTTTCTGAAAAATGAACCTGCATATCTTATTAAAAATCACATACGGAAACAAAAAACGATGTTTCTTATAAACATAGCGTTTCAATTTTTTATTTTGTTGTTTATTTATTTGCCTGGATCTTGAAAAAGAGGAAATCCGATAACTCATTAATGTTTCGCAGATACAATAAAAAAACTTTTTATCTTCAATAAAGTTCAGCCAAAATTCCCAGTCCTCCAGACCATTCTTCATATTTTCATCATATCCGCCATACTTTTCCCAATCGCTTTTTCTATAAAGAGCTGAAACCACAATCTGATTTCCTACACTCATATTCCACACATTCGGTTCTTTCTTAAGAAAAAGCCCATTTTTCAAACCGAAATATTCAACATCAGAATAAATTACATCACCTTTGTTCTCTTCCATAGCGGCACAAAGCTTCTCTAAACAAGACGGACTAATAACATCATCCGCATCTAAAGGATAAATATATGTCCCCTGTGCTTGCTTTATCGCATTATTACGAGCGACAACAACACCCTGATTTGCTTGCCGTATCAACCTTATATTTTTATTATGTTTTACATATTCATTTACAATTTCAGCAGAATCATCCGTTGAACCATCATCGATTACGATAACTTCATAATCTTTAAATGTTTGGGAAACCAAGGAATCAAGACATTCTTTAATGTATTTTTCCTGATTATAACAAGGAACAATAACGCTTATTTTACAAACCATACTGGTCTCCTTTTTCTTTCATTCCCAATAACGGAATTTTACCAAACAAATAAACTGAATATTTGTTGTTTTTTAATGTAACAGTCAAAAAAGGAACCAGCTTAAATAGCCTAATACACCATACCCTCTTTCTCGTATTCGTATAATAAGCAAAAAACGCAGGATATTTATTTCGCATAATTGCGTGAATTTCTTCCGTGACTTCTCTCATTGTCTTTTTTTGTAAAACAGAAGTCCTGTGATCATGTGAACGATATCTAAACAAAACTTCAGAAATGTTATAAAACCGAGTAAATTCCATTAAGGAACACCACAATTTATAATCCTCAGCCGGAGAATATTCTTTTTCGTACCTGATTTTATTTTCAATTAAAACAGATTTTCGAAGCATTGATGAAGGGTGAACCACTGCACATATATTCATCATTAAAGACTTGATTTTAAAGTCATCTGAAGGAAAATATAACCCTTTATTATCAGGAAAAACATCTGTCCAACACCCAACAACGCCAACATCAGGATGAGCATCTAAATAATTCACCTGTTTTTCCAATCGCTCCGGCAAAGAAACATCATCATGATCCATTACTGCCAAGTATTCTCCCCTCGCCATATCAACTAATTTGTTGCGAGATTCTGAAATTCCCATATTCGTTTCATTTCTCAAATATTTAATACGACGGTCTTTATATGATTTAACAATAAGTTCTCTATCGTCTTCTGGACAATCATCCAAAATCAAAAACTCAAAATCACTATATGTTTGCGCTAAAATACTTGAAATTGCCTCTCTCAAATACTCTTCGTTCGTCCGATATACCGGCATTAATACAGAAACCCTAACCACAAGCAGCTCCCTGTTTCATTACAATTTAAGCTTGGCTGAAACCTTGGAATAAGTTTCGGCTATTGGTAAAAAACCAAACAAATAATACTTTGTCGTTGCTCGGAAGCGTTTGATTTTCAAAACCGGTATGCCAAATATTTTAACTTTGATAAAACGTGGATACTTGGACTGAACCTTATCCCACAATGCCCGATGCTCTGACTGTAGGTACCCAAATACCCTCTCCTCTATTGACCTGATTTGACGAGTTTCCTTTTTCGTTGTATTACTCTCGTGTTTCCTGTACAAAAACAACACCTCCGGCAAACAACCAAAACGCGTCTTGCCAAGCAGATGTAAATACAGATTATAATCTTCCGTCGGAAAATATTCCTTGTCATACCGCAAACCGCTTTTCTCCAAAACCGACTTGCGCATCATAGTCGTCGGATGAAGCAAGGCGCATCCGAGCATCATCGCCTCTTCTATTCCCTCGTTGTCCTCCGGCGGAATAACCAGCTTATTCTTGGGTATTTCCCTATGTGCCGTACCCAATACGCCAACATCAGGATGTGCATCAAGATAAGCCGCCTGCATCTTAAAACGATCCGTAAGTGAAATGTCGTCATGATCCATTATTGCCAGATATTCGCCTCGAGCCAAATCCATCAGTTTATTCCGCGTTTCCGAAATTCCCTGATTATGATCGTTTTTGTAATATCTGATACGCGCATCGTCATAACTTTTAATAACCTTTTCCACTCGCTCATCAGTAGAGGCGTCATTGATTATTATCAGCTCAAAATCGCCATAACTTTGCCGCAAAATACTTTCTATACATGCACGAAGATAAGCTTCCTTTGTATTATATACCGGTAAAAGAACAGAAATTTTCGGCATTTTTTTATTTCCAGTCACCATGCGTCCAAACACCCTCAATACTTTCCCATCTCCGTCTGAGAGATAAGTTTGACCTGTTCGTAAAGGAACTTTAGTTTTTCCGGACTGTACTGATTAATGGAAGCCAGAATAAAATCAACCATGTCATTACGCACACGGTCTTTTGAATAGGCCTTCTTTTCAACCCTGTCCCTGAAAAATTCTTCATTGTCCGCAAACAAATCCAAGTAAGAAACGCCGAGAACCTCTGCTATCGACAGCAACACCGACAAGTCGGGATTATACAACGCCCGCTCCAGATTCGAAATCGTTGCTATCCCCACATGGCTCTCTTCCGCCAGCTCCTTTTGTCCCATATGACGTGCCTGTCTCAGGCGTTTGATATTCGCCGCTACCAATCCCCGGTAATATAGTGTCTTATCCTTTTCCGTCACATCAAAACCTTTGTCGTTCTTATCTTTATTTATGTTTTGTAATCTAGCATAATAAATTATTATTCGTCAAATAATATTTACAGCGGGAGGACAAAATCCATTTTCCAGATTTTGCTCGGCCAATCAAACAATACCCATACATTCGCAAACGCCGCTTATGTGTCAGAAATTTAATAAAAAAAAAAGAGATTGGCCTTTTTGAAAAAGGGCAATCTCTTTAAATAAATGATACTTACTAATTTAAAGCATCATACGGAGCGGAACACTAAACATGGCCATTTGCCTAAAAGACTGAGTCCTTAAGCTGCAAATACAACCACGCCGTTAACGATGATTAAAATTGTTGTTAACATACTACAGCAAATTTTAATGGTTAATAACTGTGTTAATACTCTCTATGTTAGTCGATAAACGAATAACCATAAAAAAAACATCTGATAGACATAATACTCTAATTTCGGAAATAACCTATAGACACCTTTAGCCTAAGAGTCAAGCATAATATTTCATACTTAAACATTCCGCGTCGACAGAAACAACGAACAGACAGTTTGCAAACTAAAAGAAAGCTTTAACAACAGCTTACCATATCAATTTAAATTTTCGAATGAAAAAAAACACTCCCGGACATCACCGGCTGCCGTCAACTTTACGATTGGACACATAATGTAATCCCCGCAAATTTTCTTTTGATATCGACCGAGGTTTGTAAGGCACCTTTGCAGACACAGAAATTCCTCTCAGCTCGTAAACGGCCGAAGATGTTTTTTCCTCCAGTCTGATTTTAATATCGGCAATTTTCTCCGAAACTTTTTGAGAGTGATGCTTTCTGAGCAACTGTTTTAATCTCTTATCGCTGTTCAAATAACTGCCGATGTCTCTAAACCCTCCCTGCTCCATACAAAGCTTCACAATTTCATTTTTTTCCAAGACTTCCGGCGAAAGACTTTTCTGAGACAGAAGTTTAGAAAAAGCATCCAACTGTTTTTGCGAAAACTCGGTATCTGCAGTTAAGCGACAAGTCAAATCCAATAATCCGGCATCATCCGCCGGGATTTTCTCGGGGCTCAGCGCATATGCTCTGAGCTTTTTATAAGTGTTAGGCATTAGATAAGTCATCGCCCCGCCTTTAACGGCTCTTTGATACTGAAACGATCCGATATCTTTTCCCGCCAGACATTCAACGGTATAACCCATCTTTGAACGTTGATGGTTATAAATGTCAAAAATCGCCTTAGCGGATTTGGGATACTCTCTCATAATCTTCAACAAAGCAAAAGCGTCACATTTTCTTTCGTCGGTTGTTCCCATCGCAACGTGAATTCCCTCATGATACAAACCGCGTTTATATAATATTTCGGTTCGTTCCTCCGGAGCTACGGCTAAAAAATTATTTATAACGTCTTGAGGCGCCCCGTCCAAATTACGAGGCAAATCATCCGCTGTCTTAGGCTCAATACACATTAACTGCATATCGCCGATATGCCTGTCAAAGAAATTGGTATTTGTCAAAGCATTTTTATAAATACTGTTTGCATAAAACTGCTCCCGGGTAACATCGGTTGAATCTTCAGGATTTTTAAAAAGAAAATCATCTTTATTTTTATCATACGTCAAAGAAGAACCATGCTTCTGCAAAAAATCAAAAACAACCCTGGACTTAGCCTCAATATCCAACATTTGAGAATTTTGCCGCTGATAACTCTCATAAGCGGATTTGAACTCATAAGCATTGATTACAACAATATTTTGCGATAAGCTGATGTCCTCGTCCTTTTGCATTGTTCCAAGATTGTAGGTTGCTGTTTCTGCCGTTTTGACAAAATCGTCTTTTTGCCGAGCAATCAGCTCTGCCAATTTTTTAGGATAATCAGAATATTTCTCCATAAAATTATTATATAAAAGTTCTGTATCCATCCATAAGAGTTCCCTTTAATTAACATATTGATAACACTATACCATAATTTGTCAAAAAAATACATCAATTTGTTTGCAATGCGTTACCGGGACTCACGCCGAAAGATTGGAGAAATCTCTTTAAAAATCACAAAAAAATTCCCTTCCGCATGGGAGGAGGATTTTATGGTGGGCCCAGATGGACTACTCTGCGCTCCGCTTGAGTTGCACGGGCGCTCGTTCGCTTCGCTTACCGGCGTTCTTCCGCCCGCCTCTCGCTTGTAGTCGAACCAACCCCTCGTTGGTTCGAGTTACCATAACATACCATAATAAAAACCTCCCACAAGGGGAGGTTTTTATTATGGTGGGCCCAGATGGACTCGAACCAACGACCAGACCGTTATGAGCGGCCTGCTCTAACCAACTGAGCTATGGGCCCTGACGCACTCAAGAAAATATGCTAAAACCAATCCTTAGTCAAGATAATTTTTTTAATAAAAAAACAGTATCTTTTCACAGATACTGTTTTTCACAAATCAGGTAACGCTATTATACTTTGATAATCACACCGTCTTTATAGACATAGCGTTCATCTTCATAACGTCCTTTTTCATCATGCATCGAAAAATCATCCCCGTTTTCAATTTCTATAAAATCAAAATTCGGTTCATTTTCAATGAGGTGCATCCTTGTAAGCAGCGAATTTTTAGTACCGAAGGCCTTAACGTATACGATACCGTGAAGATAACTGACCGGTCCCATTCCCTTGAAATCACAAACAAAACAAGGACAACCGACCAAATCTTCGCCTTCAATGTCACGGGAAAACTTGCCAAACTTAATATAATACTCCGGGTTTTCCGAGTTTGGGTCATCAACCTCAAGCTCATTATCCAACATGTTTGCCGCCAACATGGCTTTCATCAGTTCCAATGCTTTCTGAGCAGAGGGAACACTAAGTATTCTTTCCATAGTCTTAAAAAATTTATAATATTAAAACTTTATCAGACTACCTCCAAAAAAAATTTTGTCAACCTTAATCTCAGCACAAATTTTCCACCGTCTTATGTCCGGTTGCAAAATCCTTTACCAAAAACGTCGTCACCTCGACATTGGAATACTTTTGAAACAACAAACCATGCCCCAAACACAAACCGACATTTATATTAAAATCCGTATTACGGTCGTTAAGGTATCTGGCCTGAAAAACCGGATCACAACACGGCCCCGCCATTTCCGTGCAAATTTCGCAGCCGTCGAAACCGCTTTCTTTACAGTTCACGCTGATAACCTCAAACCCCTGCTCCGTCAGAATGGCTTTAAGCTTGTCGGCATACTCCTGCACGCCCTTGCAATTTGCAATCCCCAGCCTGTGATAACCGGCAGACTTGGCAAAATCAATAAGTTCCTGAAGGCGGGATTTGTTTTTTGCCTGCGCAGCCAGTTTCATCAGCTTTTTATCGTCGTCGTTATAAATACAGTCCATTTTTATCTCCGTTATTGTCTCTAAAACGTTATAACCAAAAAAAGAAAAACACTCAAGCATAAAGCAAGAGTGTTTTTCTCATCCGGTCACGAAATAATCTCGTTCCAGTCAGAAACCAGATATTCGTTCTTTCCGGCCTCTGCGGCAAAAATGCCAAAACAACGTTTCTCCTCATCCGTAAATCCCGTTGCTTTTCTGAAACGAATATACTGGTTAATCTCCATCTCAAAGTCGAAAAACAATTCCTGATAATGATCATAAAAATCCATCAGTTGCATGTATTTCATCTTGGCATCAAACAGTTCTTCCGGCGAACCGTCTTCTTTTTCTTTTTTTTCCTTATAGAAATCGCGCCATTGGCACAATATCTCAAAACTCTCCAGCATTTCGCCGATTTTCGCCCGGCGATTACCGGTTACAATTTGACGGGCCAATGACAATGCCGTAAAAACGTCTGTCCTGGCTTTTGATAATAATTTTCTCATAGAAGCACTTTTTATTCAAATAAGTTCGAACTTTCCCTTCCATAACTCAAGATATTCATCTATCGCCTTCCTTAGGGCCATAAAACTTTTTCCTTCAACACTGTCACTCTCTTTAAACCAAAGCAAAAGCTCTTTTACTACAACAAGTTCCGAACAAAAACGATTTTGTTCCTTTAACATTGTTTCCGCATAAAGAAAAATCGCACTAATATCAGCTTCGCTCATCTGTTCTCTCAGCAGCGTCATAAAATCATACTCCATAAAATTATAATTTATGGCTGTATTTTGTTTATAAACCAGTTCCTCCTGAGAACGGGAGGTTATTCCCTTTTGATAGTTGTAAGCCCGGCACAATGCCGATGCTCTCCAACGCCAAATTTCAAATATCCTCAGCCGGTCAACAATTTGGAGCGGTGTCGTCAATTGTTTCAGGTCGTCAAAAAACTTTCTTGAAACCGCGTAATCCAAACTCAAAATCAGCTTAGTAAAAATGTCTTCCTTTTTCATCTCCTTAATAATTAAAATTGATAATACAAATAAATGAACTTTAACATACGTTCAGCCAAAAGGCTTGTCAATGTTAAAACACCCCTGCACATAAAAAAAAGAGAGACAAACAGGATTTGTCTCTCTCGTAAAAAAACGATCTGCTTACATACACCGGACCGTCTTCTGACAATACGTTCGGGCAAAAGCCTTAATCTCGCTATGCAGTTGTTCAAATTCCGGTTGTCCGACACCCTCGGTTAACGCCAAAAATTCTGAAAAATCAAACAAATCCCGCAACCTTTGCGGAAACAGAAATGCATTGCCCATTAAGCGGCGGCCCAATGCACAAATCATTGCCACATCATGCTCGTCCATCACTTCTTTCATCTGTTTTATAAAATCGCTTTTCAGAGCCAATCCCTCCGAGGTCTCCATCAGCTGTGCCTCAGGAAAATCCTGCAACAAACGGGAGGACTGGCTCAGCTGAATCCGCCATTGTTTCCAATCCCTGAAAATCATCAGCCAATCCTCAGCCGTCATCTTGGCCTGTATGGCTTCCAGATTCTCTTTAAAGTCCTCAGAGGTCAAAAAAGACGAATGCAAACTGATTTTACTCAAAAACAAATTCTTAAAAAAGACAACATATTTGTCCCAGACATAAACACCGTCCGTGACCGGCGCCATCAGCGCGGCAAACAACGCCACTTTTCGTTTAATCGGCCAGCTGGCGCTTTGATGATAGTTGAACTGCCACAAAAATTCCAAACGGTAGAAATAAACCTCCGGAGCATCATTGACTATTTTTAACAGCCTTTCATGCGCCTCGTCAAGCAAGGCGGAATTATTGTCAGGACCGACTGAATTTTCATCAAGACAAAGCTTATGCTGATATTTTTTCCAGCGAACCAGCAAAGCGCCGAGTTCTATAATATCATCAAACTCGAAACTGTGTTTTCCGTCACAAATCTCTTGAAGCAAACGTGACAAACATTCCGGTTGCTTCCTGTTTTCAAAATTTGCCTGACAAACGCAAATCAATTCCTTTACAGTTTTCATGGTTCTAAAAATTAAATTAAAAATAAGGTTAATAATCACGATAAGTGCTAACCTTATAGCCAAAAACACTTTTGTTGTCAATCCGACGTTCCCGCAAAAAAATAAAGCCTCCCTTTACAGGAAGGCTTTATTTAAGCTGTTTCAACTAATTATCGAGAAAACTTCTCAACTTACGTGAACGGCTCGGATGTTTGAGTTTGCGCAGGGCTTTCGCTTCAATCTGGCGAATACGCTCACGGGTAACGTTAAACTGCTGACCGACTTCCTCCAGAGTATGGTCGGTATTCATACCGATGCCGAAACGCATACGCAAAACGCGTTCTTCTCTCGGCGTCAACGAAGCCAGAATTCGGGTACAGGTTTCCTTCAGATTGGAATGAATGGCTGAATCCAACGGCTGCAAAGCGCTGTCATCCGCAATAAAATCACCCAGTGAAGAATCTTCTTCGTCACCGACCGGCGCCTCGAGAGATACCGGCTCTTTGGCAATCTTCATAACCTTGCGCACTTTTTCCAGCGGCATTGACAAACGTTGCGCCAATTCTTCCGGAACCGGCTCACGCCCCATTTCCGCCAGCATCTGACGAGAAGTGCGCACCAATTTGTTTATCGTTTCAATCATATGTACCGGAATGCGAATGGTGCGAGCCTGGTCTGCAATCGAACGGGTAATCGCCTGTCTGATCCACCAGGTGGCATAAGTCGAAAACTTATACCCCCGGCGATATTCAAATTTATCAACGGCTTTCATCAAACCGATGTTGCCTTCCTGAATCAAATCCAAAAACTGCAAACCGCGGTTGGTATATTTTTTTGCAATCGAAATAACCAGGCGCAGATTGGCCTCAATCATTTCTTTCTTCGCGCGTTCGGCTTCTCTTTCACCCTTTTTGATAGTATCGACCATACGGCGGTATTCGGTAATCGGCAGACCGCATTCTTGCGCCATTTGTGCCACTGAATCGCGAAGTTCGGTAATCTCCAATCCGTATTTTTCAACAAATGCCTGCCAATGCTTGTCTTTTTTATGAGAAACTTCTTCCAGCCAGTTCGGATCCAGCTCAGATTTCTGATACGCATCCAAAAAGTCTTCCCGTTTGATTTTGCAGTACAAAGCATATCTCAACAGCTTGCCCTCCAGCCCCATTAAACGTTTGTTCAGACTGTTCAGCTGTTCGACCAGTTGCTCGACGCGGGTAGCGTTCAGATGAATGGAACTCATCAACTCAACCAGTTCTTTTTTAACCTGCAAATATTTTTTCTCTACGGCCGGCGTAACAGATTTGCCTGCAATAATCGCGGCCACCCGCTGGTTTTGGATTTTTTTCAAATCGTCATAATAGCTCGAAATCTTATTTAAAATGTCCAAAACAGGTTCTTTAAGGGCTTCTTCCATTGCGGCGACAGAGGCTGCGGCACGGTTTCCGTTGCCGTCCAAATCATCGTCTTCGCCATGAGCGGAATCACCGTCGTCATCGCTTCCGGCCAAATCATCCGCGGCTTCGTCCTCGTCTTCATCCGGCTCGTCGTCAACCGCGCTGTCCAACTCGATGTCATCGTCCAAATCATCGTCAATGTCGTCAAGATTTTCTTTTTTAGCCAGTTCTTCTGCAACTTTGTCAAAATCATCAACGTTGGCGGCCGCGTCGTCTTCTTCAAAAGCCAAATCGTCGACATCATCACCGTACATCATCTCCAAATCGACAATATCTCGCAGCTGCATTGTGCCGTCCAACAGTTCGTCGCGCCAGCCGGCAATGGCCTTAATGGTCATCGGACTTTCGCACAAACCGTCAATCATCACCGTTTTGCCGGCTTCAATACGTTTGGCAATGGCTATTTCGCCCTCGCGGGAAAGCAGTTCAACCGTTCCCATCTCTTTAAGATACATTCTGACCGGGTCGTCGTTGCGTCCCAATTCTTTCTCGTCGAAATTTCCGGCTTCGTCTTCCTCATCAATTTCAACATCGTCGTCTTCAACCATATCAGGTTCAAAACTGTCCACGTCGGCTTCGGCGATAATACTGATGCCCATGTCGGAAATGCCGGCCATAATGTCTTCAATATGTTCGGAAGATTCTCTCTCCGGCGGCAAAGCTTTATTCAGTTCTTCTACGGTAATATATCCGCGCAGTTTTCCTTTATCAATCAAACGTTTAACTGCGCTTCCTAAAGAGTCGATTAAGGGGGCGTCTGCTGACACACCATCATACAGATCGGGATTTTCTATATCTGACATTTACGTTCCTTAACAAAACCGGTTTTTATATGTATAAATTTCGAGCTAGTGAACTTGTAGTGATTTTTAATTGAAATGTCAACCCTTGGGGGTAATTTTTTAGCTAAAAAAACGACTAAATTTCAAAATTTTCACATTTTTGCGATTTTGCAACCGCAAATCAGTCGGAATCCTGAGCCGCTAAAATGGCTTCACGTTCCTTTTTCAACGATTGGTAGCGACCGAAGACGTCCTCGGGAAACGACTCGCAGCTTTCAATCTGTCTCAGACATTCCTTTATCTCCAAATCCAGCTGACACAGCTGTTCCTCGACGATTCTGGCATCCAAATGCGCCCGCATTTTGATAACGTCCGGATTCTGCCGCCGCATCATTTTACACTCCAGCAGCTCTTTGACATCTTTGCCCATCCCTTTTTCTTCCAGATAGGCGGCCATTTTTTCGGCGTCGGCCAAACTCTCGTCTTCGCGCACGGCTTCCAGCATCATATCAAGAATTGCACGCAGCCTGGCGTTTTTGAACTCAAAGTTATACAGCCGTTCTTCATATTCTTCCAACAATTCTGGATAACAGTAAAGCGCAGAAACCACATATTGCGCCATCAAGTCATCCAGATTGGTCTTTATCGTTCCAACCAGCGAAACCGTCGGCGCTGCCGAGCGATAATCGCTGCGGCGGTACCCGGAATTATGGCTGCTTCGCCGCTCCTCATAGCCCGCATCGGCGCGTTTCCGCCAAGATCCCTTTCCCAGCTCGTAATAAATCTTGTTTTGCATGTCCTGGGCATAATAATTGCGAACCGTCTCGTCGGCTATCTTGGCAACTTCTTCCTTGATGTTCTTTTCCACCAGCGCTTTCTGCTCCGGTGTAGACACCGGCTTGTCTTCGGTATTTTTCTGCCACAACAAGTCCTTAAGAGGAACCGTGTTAGAAATCACTTTAAGAAATTCATCTCGTCCGAAAGCTTTTAAAAATTCGTCGGGATCTTTGGCACCGGTCAAAAAAACATATTTCAGCGAATTGCCGGCTTTTAATATCGGCAAAACCCTGTCAACCGAACGGATTGCGGCTCTTTTTCCGGCCATGTCGCCGTCAAAACAGCAAGTCGGTTCGTCTACCACTTTCCAGGCTTCTTGTATCTGATCTTCGGTCAAAGCCGTTCCCAGCGGCGCCACGGCATAATGAATACCGTAATTGTCCATTCCGATAACATCCATATACCCTTCGCAGATGATCAGCCTTTTTTCCTGAAAGGCGGCATCGCGCGCATGGTTCAGATTATAAAGGACGCGACGTTTGTTAAACACCGGTGTTTCCGGAGAATTCAAATATTTCGGCTGGCCGTCTCCCATAATACGCCCGCCGAAAGCGATAACCTTGCCCCGCTTGTCCATAATCGGAATCATCACCCGGTCGCGAAAAAAATCATGAGAACGCCGGTTTTTGTCTTCCGGAATTGCAATCAACCCCAGCTCGTGCATTTCCTGCTCGGTAACCCCTTTGGAGGCAAGCTGTGCTTTCAGCCCGTTGTTGCTGGGCGCATAGCCGAGGCGGAACTTGGCGATAATTTCATCCCCAAACCCGCGTCTGGCCAAATACTCCCTCGCCCGCTGACCGCCTACCAGTTTGAGCTGCTTTTCAAAAAATTTGGCAGCCATTTCCATAATGTCGTAAGCGGTGTTTCTTTTTTCCGTCTGTTCCGGACTCTCACGGTTCATCCGCGGCACTTCCAAGCCTATTTTATGGGCTAGCTTTTCCACTGATTCCATAAAAGTCAGACCGTTGGCATCCATCTCGAACTTTATAATGTCTCCGTGGGCCCCGCAGCCGAAACAATGATAAAAGCCTTTGGCTTCGTTTACCGTAAAAGACGGCGTTTTTTCATTGTGAAACGGACACAAACCGGTATACTCACGCCCTTTCCGGGTAAGTTTAACCTTAGCTCCCACTACGTCTGCAATCGAGATTTTCGCCCGCAGCTCGTCCAGAAATTTTTGTAAATCCGTTCCCGCCATTTGAAACCCGTTCGTTTACAACTGCAATCCTGTATGCCCGACAGTCAAGCGACCGCCTCTGGCTGCAGAAAACTATGCCAGCAACGACTTAATGATACCGTTGGCTTTTCCCATGTCCAGCTGTCCGGCATATTGGCTTTTAAGAGCTCCCATGATTTTACCCATGTCTTTCATGGAAGAAGCGCCCGTTTCGCTGATAAGAGCCCTGACAGCGGCTTCAATCTCGGCATCGCTCATCTGCTTGGGCAGAAAACGCTCGATAATCTCGATTTCCTTGCGTTCTTTGGCAGCCAGCTCCGGACGGTTTCCGTCCATATACATTTTTATGGAATCATTGCGCTGCTTAATCATTGTCTGCATCATGGACAGCAGCTCGGCCTCGGTTGCTTCTTTGGCGCCTTTGCCGCGGGCATCGACGTCTTTTTCCTTCATGCCGGCGATAATTAAACGAACGGCGCCGGTCGTTTCTGCATCATGAGCCAGCATAGATTCCTTCAGCGCTTTCTGCAAATCTTCTCTTAACATCTGTTTTCTCCTTTGTTAAAAACGTATTACAAGCACAATACAGTCATTACATAAAAAAATCAACGGCTAAAAATTGGCATTGTCATCCGCCATAAACTGCACTATTTTATAAATACTGCAACCAATGCCGAAAGGAACCTTCATGCATAAATACTTTATACTTCTGCTCTTCAGCCTTTTATCCGCATTTCCGACCGCCGCTGCCGACGACGTTATCAACCGTGATATGCAGCAGGCTCTCGAACAAACGAACCGGGCCGTTGCGGATTCCGTTATGCAAATGGATGAAACCATGAAAAAATTGATGCCGGAAGTAACCGCTGGTATGACACAAATGATGATCGACATTTTCAACGCATTTCCGCCTCTGATGACAGCGATTGAACGTAATCAGGTCTTAAGCAAAGCTTCCAAACAGCTCACGCAGGAAGTTCAAAAGTCGGCGGAAGAATTGAACGCTGCCGCTCAGGAACAGGCAGATTCCGCAGCTTTTCCGGCATCACCGCAAATAACCGATGAATTTTCAATATCCGGAACCAAAGACGAAAACGGCAGACGTCTGATTTTCAATTTTAATCAAAACCCAGAATTAACCCGGAAGACGCAACAAGCCGCTGATTGGATTTCATCCCCCGGTTCCGAGAAAAAAGCGATGCAGCTCACCACCTTAAGCGGCCAAACCTACCCGTTGACGGATTTTAAACGGGAACGAATCAACAATGCCTATTTTCTGATCCGCTCGCCGCAGAACGACACCGCTTATGCAACCGGCAACGTTAACGATAAAATCAACCTCAGAGTGGAAACCTCGGGCCCCGACGCCCTGCCCCGCCTTCGTACCTTTATCCAAGAATTCAGAGGTAAGTTCGTCAATTAAGAAAAAGCCCGGAAAACACCGGGCTTTTTCTTAAAAATAAGTGCGCCACGACAGCATTGTCTCATCGACGTCATGACCGTAATTTTGTTCTTTTTTATAATTAAGCGCTGCCGCATTATTGGTCGTCAGGGTCCAAACGGCTTCGGCCTTATAAACCGTTTTGCTTCCGATTTTAGAGGTAGCATATATTTTCTCGGCTTCCGCCAACAGGCGCAGCCGGCCGAAATCGGCAAATACTCCGCCGGCAAAACCAACTCCGGCATATTGGTTGCGGGGCAAAAAGCCGCCGTAGGCTCCGCGTAAATTGCTCATACCGTAAACCCAGACTTCATCGCTCAAAGACAGGGTTCCGCCGCCGCCCACCGTTAAGTTCGAAGTATACCCCTCTTTTTCCGTCTCCGGGGTCATCTCGCGACGAACGTCAGCCAAAATCTGATAAGACAACGGCGTAAACATTCTCGACATCGGCGATAACGAGCGGATGCCTACCAAATCAAACTGCTGTAGGACATATTTGTCGCGATCGTCATAATGACGCAGGGTGGTATTAAGAAAATTTATTTCCGCCCCCCGCAAAAAGCCGTAATTGTTATCCGTCAAGGAATGATAGGCCGGACGATAGGAAATCTCCTCAAAAAACTCGCCGTTGCGCACACCGGCTCCCGCCGTCGCCCGCATTGCCTCATGAGTCTCCAACGGAGAGCGGCCTTCTTTGAGTTCGGGAATTTTCCCCTTTGCACCAAGTCCGCTGCGCATTTTTAAAATGTTAAAACTGCTTTTGCGGTAATCTTCCAAACCAATTTTTTCCGCCACATACTGATACTGAACAAATTGATAAGCAGTTTCCAAAACATCGGCTTTTTCCTCGTCGTTCAAACCGGCCATTTCAAAATTTTCATCATTGAGAATTTCAAAATAAGCCTCGCGTTCACGACGGCTCATCTGCGCATAGCGATAATTGATTTTAGCCTGCCGCGACGGACGGTAGTTAAAGCCCTTTACCAATCCCGGCGCCCGGTTGGCCGCCTTTATCGTATCCAGCGGAATGGTCTGCACCGGAAACTTTTTTGCCAGTCCAAGCGAAGGCCGCACTGCATCTAAAGTCTCCATCAGCATATAAGAGCAGTTACGGGTAAAAAAGTAATATTTTGACTGCGCATGCCCGACTTCCCACAAATGCGCCACAAAAAAATCCAGCTCTTCCGGCGTAAAATCAAGATTATATTCCCAAATGTCGCGATTTTCGATGTTATTATAGGTGTTGATAACGTCATAATAAGGCTTTACCGTAAAACCGCCGTAATAACCGCCGGTCAGTCCCCACACCGCAAACAATACGCTGTTTTCCCGTCCTTCGGTAAAAGCGCCGTAATTCGCCCCGTGCGCCAAAAGCTGCGTCCCCTTGCGCGCCGTATCAATACGCAGCAGCGTATGGCCGAACAACGACGACGGATTGCTCATATAAGCGTCAGTAAACAACAGCGTCACCCCCGAAGGCCGCAGGTCGTCATAAAATTTTTCAAGTTCCGCACATTTGGGAAAGGGCTGATTCGTTATTCCTGCTTTTTTCAAAAGTTTATAGCGTGACGGGAACAAACACTTGGTTTTGTCGTCATTTGACTGAAACAGCGCAATCGTCGCTTCAAGCTCGGCACCGGGGTTGTTTTTCCCTTGCGCCGACAAAAAGAAATTTGTCGAATCTATCGTACTTTCATAACCGCCGCCTTTGGGCTGATAATGCCCCACGGCAAGCCATTCCGGAGAAAAAGCGAACGAAGCCTGAGCCTCCGAAACCGTTAAACAGCACCATAACCAAAAAAGAATTTTGCGCATCGTTAGAATCTGTAAAAAAATAAGAGCGAACGGCTCCGGAGAGTCTTCCGCTCTTAAACCGCCGGCTCCGATTAAGCTTCGGCGTTGGCAACGTCTAAGAATGTCAGCGTCAGCTGCAAAGCGTCGACATTCTGGTTCGGAAATAATACGGCAAAGTTTTCTTTAGTCAGCTCGCCCAGCTTTTCGCTGTCCATATTAACGATTCCGGCCAAAGTCTCAATGGTCTCGCCTCTGCCGGCGGCGGCATCCATGGCAAACTGTTCCATATTGTTTTCCATAAAGGCCAAAACCATTTTTCCGGTGCCGCCGGTTACGCGGCCGTCAGGATCGCAGCCGGACGTACCGAAAGTAATACCGAAAGTCTGTGTACCGAAAGAACCGTTGGTCGTCGCCGCCAAAACTTGCGGACCGATACCGCGCTGACCGCGCCAGGCCATGGAACCGAGACCGCAACCGGTACTGTCGACAGCCTGAGCCGGAGCAGCCAGAATCATTGCGGCACCCATCATTGCTGATGCTAAATAAACTTTTTTCATATTAAGTCTCCAAATAAAAATTGTACAAAAAAGACCTTACCACAAATTAAACTATTGTATAGAAAAGATTTGCCCTTTTTCACATCTTTCCTCAGCGCCGAGAAAAAAGCTTGATTTATTTGCAGACTGTGTTATATTCCCCTATCAGATGCATACCTATACGGGCTGTAACGGGTTTTCCCGCGCAGTCGTTTTTTTTTAACAGAAATTTATTAAGGTGATTGAAATGGAAAAGTTCCCTTTAACCAAACAAGGGTTCCTTGCACTTGAGGAAGAATTAAAAAATTTAAAAGGTGTTGAAAGACCCAACATTATTGCTGCCATTGCCGAAGCTCGTTCTCACGGCGACCTTTCCGAAAATGCCGAATATTCTGCTGCAAAAGAAAAACAAAGCTTTATCGAAGGCCGCATTCAGGATTTGGAAGCTGTTTTGAGCCGTGCTCAGGTGATTGACGTCTCCGGCACCAAATCTGACGTCATCCGTTTCGGCGCCACCGTTTTAGTCGCCGACGAAGATACCGATGACGAAAAAAGATATCAGATTGTCGGCGATTACGAAGCTGACATTGAGAAAAACAAAATTTCGTTGTCCTCGCCTCTGGCCAAGGCCCTCATCGGCAAAGAAGTCGGCGACACCGCCGAATATGTGGCCCCGGGAGGCAAAAAATCCTTTGAAATTCTGGAGATTAAATATATTTAAATCTCTCGTTTCATAATTATATTTAAAGCCGTCTGACCAACAGACGGCTTTATTTTTTTAACCAGGCAAGGAGAACACCATGGACACCAGAAATTACGATGAACCGTACAACTGCGGGTTGGAAGAATGCGATTGCAGCGAAGTGGACAAATGCGGCTGTACTTTTCCCAACAACATCAGCAACTACGGTTGTGATTGCACTCAAAACCCTCAATGCGACAAATTCAACGAAGAAAAAAGCTTTGATCAGGCTCAAAATCCCGACTACAAAAAAAGCCGCCGGGTAAAAGAAGACACCGTTTGCGTCTGCAACAAAGACGAATGTGATTGCGACACCGAGATAACCAACCTTACCCGTCATTGAAAAAATCCCCCTTTTCAGGGGGAATTCTATTTCCCGCTTGCAAATCTTCTTTCCAATGTATAATTTATAACTAAATTTACGAAAAGGAGAACGCATTATGGCTGAATACAAAACGCCGGTGCTCATTATCGGCTCCGGCCCGGCCGGATATACCGCAGGCATTTACGCCGCCCGTGCCGGTCTGAAGCCCATCATTGTTTCCGGCGAACAAATCGGCGGACAACTGACAATAACCACCGATGTTGAGAACTATCCCGGTTTTCCCTCCCCCATTGCGGGTACCGAACTGATGCACAATATGCGCGTGCAGGCCCACAATGTCGGCGTTCAGATTGTTGACGACAAAATTATCGAGGTCGACTTCAACCATCAGCCGTTTGAATGCAATTCCGAAAATCACAACCTTTTTTGCGGAGATTCCGTCATAGTCGCCACCGGTGCTTCGGCCCGCTGGCTGGGACTGCCCAGCGAAGAAAAATTCCGCGGATTTGGCGTATCCGGTTGTGCTACATGTGACGGCTTTTTCTACCGCAATCGCGACGTAGCTGTAGTCGGCGGCGGCAATACCGCGGTAGATGAGGCTATCTATCTGACTAATTTTGCAAAATCAGTCACCCTCATTCACCGCCGGGACAGCCTCCGCGCAGACAAAACGTTACAGGAACGCCTGTTTGAAAACCCCAAAATCAATGTAGAGTGGGACAGTGTCGTCGAAGAAGTCGTCGGTACCGAAAACCCGCTGAGCGTCACCGGTCTCAAAATCAAAAACGTTAAAACCGACCAGAGCAAACTGCTTAAGGTCGACGGCGTGTTTATAGCCATCGGACACCATCCCAACACCGAACTTTTTAGAGACAGCCTCAAACTGGACAAGGACGGTTACATTATAACCGAACCCAACAGCGGCAAAACCAACATCGAAGGCGTCTTTGCTGCCGGAGACGTCAAGGATCCTTATTACCGACAGGCCGTTATCGCCGCAGCTTCCGGGTGCATTGCCGCGCTCGAAGCGGAAAAATACCTCGTCAGCAAAAAATAAATATTGCTTTTTTAGACAAGCCTCACTAATATGGCGACCATTCACAAAATCTTATTATGGTCGCCTTTTATTAGTATGGACAATCCATATCTTTCGATTGAATTTACATCTTTGTAATATAAACCCAATTAAATTTTTAGATTATGGAACAAAATTATTCTTACGAAGAGTTATTGGCTAAACTCGAACTGACAATTGACAATGTTGAAAATCAAAAAGCTTGGACACAAGTTATCGACAATCAGATGACAGCGATGTTTCCTTCGCCTTCTGTTGCAGAAATCCGCAACATCTGCCGCAAAGTAAATATTCGCGGGCTCTACAAAGAGTTTCAAAAACGCTGCAAAGACCTAAAACCCGAAAGTTATCTTAAGCTTTTCGGAGTGATAGACAAACTGCTGCCGGAATATAAAAATCACCTGATTGTTTTGAGTTTCAGATATGCGCAGGATAGCGAAATCGTCGATTTCCTTTACAACAAAATACGTTGTTTGCGCACGTCTGACAAATTCCTGATTGAACAAATACCAATTCTGTTGTTGTCTCGCTGCGACGAAAATGAAAAATACGTAATCACGGCTTGCCGGCGTATCAAATATTTTGCCGAACGTACGACCGTCTTTGAAAAAGTATTCGAATATCTGGAAGATTTTTCCGTTAGCAACACACCCGCGGCCCTCAAAGTCGTCACCGCGATTACAGTTAACGCAAACAACAAAGATAACTTCAAGCTGGCGATGCGGCTGCTGCGCGATTTTTACATCGATTACCCGTCGCACATCGCCGCAATTCGCGAAATGCTGCTGACAATCAGCATCAACTTCGACAAACAACATCATTGGCGCCTGTCCGAAATTAAAGAGTTGGCCGTTACTCTCAACCTGGCTTGGGAAGAAAATGATTTCGGCTTGGCCAAAGCAATGACCGATATGCTGTTCAAAGCCTTTCAAGACATTTGCTATCAGCCGTTTGCGCCGATATCTTCCGTCGCTTTGAAATGCATGGAAATCATCCGCAGTCACACCGAGCTTTACCAAACCGCCTTAAAAAGCATCAACCGCCATGTAGACAAAGATTCCCCGCTCTACCGCGAGCTGAATCTGCTGCTGATGCCTGCTTAAATTGCAACTTATACCCCCTGAAGCACACAAGCTTCACGGGGTATATTTTTATTCATAGCGCAAGGCGTTAATCGGGTTTAGCAAAGAAGCCTTGTATGCCGGATAAAACCCGAAAAACAATCCGACAAACCCGGCAAAAGAAAACGGCAGCAAGATATACAGCAAAGACACTTTGGCCGACAGCGACGTAAATGCCGAAACTATTTGTGCCCCGATTAAGCCGATAATGACGCCAACCAGTCCGCCGATTAACGAAAGAACCAGAGCCTCCGTCAAAAACTGCCAACGGATATCCCACGATTTGGCGCCGATTGCCATACGGATTCCTATTTCACGCGTCCTTTCGGTAACCGACACCAGCATAATGTTCATAATACCGATACCGCCGACCAAAAGAGAAATCGAAGCTATCGACCCCAGCAATATAGTCATAATTTTAGTTGAATTTTCCATCATCTCCATCATCTGGGTCAAATTGCGGATAATAAAGTCGTTTTCCTTATTGGCACCGAGATTATGCCTTTGCCGCAAAAGCCGGGTTATCTCCTCTTCCGCCGTATAGGTGCTTTCCGCGTCAACCGCCTGTAGCATGATAAACTTTACCTGGTCAGGAAACTTAATGCCCATAACTTTTTTCTGAGCCGTCGTAATCGGAATATATACCACGTCATCCTGATCCATTCCCATACCGGTCTGTCCCCTCGCCTGCAAAATCCCGATAACCTGAAACGGCATCCCTTTGACTCGTATTATCTTTCCAATAGGGTCTACGTCGCCAAACAGCTCATTCACCACCGTCTGTCCTAAAATGGCAACCTTCGTGGCATTTTTTACGTCCGTCGAACTAAAGTTCCTGCCGGACTCCAGCTCCCATTCCTTAATCTCAAAATACCGGTTGTCGGTTCCCGTAACCCCGGTTGACCAGTTGGCATTGCCATATACCAATTGGGCAGTTTCTTCCAGTATCGGAGCCGCCAGTCGAATTTTCGAAATTTTTTCCTGAATGGCGTCGCCGTCGCTTTTCCTCATACTCGGACGTGAGCCGTGCCCACTGCGGGCGCCGCTGGAGGTTGCCACGCCCGAACGTACGATAATCAGGTTAGCCCCCATTGTTTTCATCTCGTTTTGAATCGATATCTGAGCCCCGTTGCCAATCGCCAGCATAACAATCACCGCGGCCACGCCGATAATAATGCCCAAACTGGTCAGAATTGAACGCATTTTGTTCGCTTTAATCGCGCGAAAGGCAATGCTTGAAATGGTAGCGACGTCAATCATAACTCCAACTCCAGATTTTCGGCTTTGACAATCCTGGCCGTTTTTTTCTTTACAGCCTGGTCAACGCTGATTTCGCCGTCGACGATTTTGATAATCCGGTCGGCATAAAGGGCAATGTCTTCTTCGTGGGTTACCAAAATGATGGTCCGTTTCAGTTCCCTGTTCAAACGCGTAAACAAATCCATAATTTCGACGCTCATTTTGGTATCAAGGTTTCCCGTCGGCTCATCAGCAAAAATAATCGGTGCCTCGTTAACGACGGCGCGCGCAATTGCAACCCGTTGCTGCTGCCCGCCGGAAAGCTGGCTCGGCTGATGATACATCCTGCGCTCCAGCCCCACTTTTTTCAAAGCTTCTTTCGCCCGCCGTTCCCTTTCTTCCGCCGGCACGTTGGAATAAACCATCGGCAGCTCCACATTTTCCAAAGCCGAGGTGCGCGACAGCAGGTTAAATCCCTGAAAAACGAAACCGATTTTCTGATTGCGGATTGCGGCCAGTTCGTCGGCAGAAAGTTTTTCGACATTCCTGCCGTCAAGAATATATTGTCCCGAACTCGGCTTGTCCAAACAACCGAGGATATTCATCAATGTCGATTTTCCCGAACCGGAAGGCCCCATAATCGCAACAAATTCCCCCTGCTCTATCGACAACGAGATTTTCTTGAGGATATTGAGCGTAAATCCGTCCAGAGGATAACTTTTACAAATGTTTTTTAATTCAATCAAAGCCATTAACGCGGCATCCTCATTCTCATTTTGCGGGCTTCGGCAGCGGCATTGTTTTTGTCTTCGACAATCAGCACCATCTTATCATTCAGTTCGTTTGACATAATTTCGGTTTTGTCGTCATCTGCAACTCCCGTCGCTATTTTTATGCGCTTGGGCTTACCGTTGTCCAAAATCCAGACGCCTTTGTCCTTATACCTTTTGGTAATGCCGTTTTCATCCGTAACATAAAAACGCAATGCCTGATTGGGTGCCAGCCAAACGTCTTGTTTCTGAGCGGTGACGATGTCAACGTTTGCGGTCATTCCCGGCTTTAACTTCAAATTTTTATTGTCGATTTCGATTATCACTTCATAAGTAACCACGTTAGACGTCGTCACCGGATTGTTGCGCACCTGAGTGACAATGCCGTAAAAAGTCTCGTCGGGAAAACTGTCGACGCTGAATTCCGCCGTCTGCCCCTCTTCTACCTTGGCAATGTCCGCTTCCACAACCGACGCCTCAATTTGCATTTTGGTCAAATCCTCCGCTACGTTAAACAATGTCGGAGTCTGAAAGCTGGCGGCCACCGTCTGGCCGACTTCAACTTCCTTGGAAACCACAATGCCGTCAACCGGAGAAATAATCTTGGTATAACGCAGTTCCGTCTCAGCCGAGTTTAACGCCGCCTGAGCCTGGCTGACCTGAGCTTCTTTCAGCCCCAGTTGCACAATGGCGTTGTTATAATCGCGTTGTGCGGACTCCAGTTCTTTGTCGGCGGAATATTGAGATGAATTCAGTTTTTTAATACGATTCAAATGCTTTTTATAATAAACGATGTCGTTTTTAACCACTTCAACTTCTGCTTTCGCAATGTTAAGCGCAGCCGCACGCTGGGCAACCGTAGCTTCAAACAAAGCCGGGTCAATCTGTGCCAACAGCTGGTCTTTCGCCACCTTTGAGTTGTAATCAACGAAAATTTCAGCAATCGTTCCCGATACCTGAGTTCCGATGTTCACGGTAGAAATTGGATTAATGATGCCGGATGCGGTCACCTTTTCGGTAATATCGCCTTTTTGAAGTTTCTGCGTTACATATTCCTGCTTAACGCCGTCATCCCGCCAATAATAGCCGGCAACTCCTGTCAACAGCAATACAGGCAACACAATTTTTACGATTTTTTTCATATCAATCCAACCTAAGACGTTAAAAAATTACACGATTTTGTTTTATGTTATCCGCCAAAGTTTAAAAAAAGATAAAACCGGGGCAATTTATTGTTGAAAAAACTTATTTTTTTGTCTATGATAGTACTTGCATAAAAATTTTTAAGAAATAATGTTAAACCCGTTTTGAAAACATTATCCATGCAATAAACGTTTTCAAAACACAAACCCAATTAATTATGGCTAACAAAGAAGAAAAAGCCGCTCGCCACGAAAAGGTCGAAAGTTTTAAGAAAGAGTTGCGCACTGCCGCCGGTATTAACATGAAGCTCGCTGAAATCACCGAAAAGGTAAAAGCCAGCGATTGGTCGGTTGACTACAAGGTTGTAGAGCTGCTCTCCCGCAAAACTTACGTTTGCGATGAAACCAGAGCTTGTTATCAGGTCTTCATCGACACCATTAAGATTTACGGTGGCCCGACGCTTCAGAAAAAAGCCAAAGAATTTGCTGCCAAAAACAGCTTTAGATTCTAAAATCAGCAGCGGAGTTCTCCTCTGAACCTCCGTCGCCAGTAATTAATCTGTTAAAATTATTAAAAATTATGGAACATCAAATGAACGAATTGACACCGGAGATGGCGGCAATTCTTGAAAGCAAGAACACTGTTGAAAGACAGGAAATTATTGAGAAGTGGCTGGGAGACGGCCTGATAACTTTTGAATTGGCTCAAAAATTGTGGGAAAACCAAACCAACCTTTCTGTTGACGAAGTGATCACAATGATAGCCAAGATGTTTAAGGTCCAACCTCGGGAATTTCTCAAAGCGGAAAAATTGCAACTGGTATATGCCCTCATTAACAGCACTCACGGACATTTCAACGACCAGTTCATCCCGCCGATTATGACACTGCTGACTGTCAACGACTACGAAGAATATCATACGCATTACTGCATGATAATCTCCGCCGCCTGGAGACAGCGTCAGGTCAAGATAAAAGACCAGATGTTCGACTTCCTTGATTCCCTGCTCAATGCCGGCAAAACAGGAAGACGGGTTTTGATAAGTATGTTGGAAGGAGAATACATCTCCAACAAAACGTTCAAAATTCTAAATAACGACCACCATGCCCAATATTACATTGACCATGGATTTGGCGAAATGATTATTCCGGCTCTTCAGCGCCTGGTAAAAGAGGGAACCACCTTCTGCACCTGGACGCACGAAGGCTTGCCGGTAAATGAGGTTAAGATGAAAAAAATTGAGGCGCTTCTTGAAAAATACCAGAAACTTCAGGATGCAGCTCAAAAATAATCTTTGACATCCTCCACAAAATCCCTTGTTGTCGAAAAGACAATAAGGGATTTTTTTTATATTCCGATAATTTATTGTTGCCACAAAAGCTTTTTTTGTCTATAATCAATACTTGAGAAAACAAATTAGTATATCATAACAATTAAAAAAATAATTATCATGGCAACAAAACAAAAAATTTCCCCGGAAGACGCAACTATTTTGAAAACCTACGGAACTTCCCCCGCAACCAAACGGTTTGCCCGCGATTTGATGCTTGAAGGCAAAACTCTGGAAGAGGTTATTAAAACCTGCCAGAACATCGCCAAAAAAGAACAAGAAATCAAAAACACCTGGTACCGTGCAATGCTGCGGGAAATGAGCGACCAGCGTTTCGACGGTACGACATACGAACTTCAAAAACTGCTTGAAGACAAAGCTGTCGTCACCGAAAAGATTCTCAGTCGTGCCAACCGGCACCTCAAAGAACTTACGGCTTTGGGAAAACCCAAAAGCAGAGAGCTTCAGGTTTTCATTAAGATTCTGGAACGTTACCTCAAAAAAATCAGCGACTTCAACCACTATGCCTACAAATTGATGAAAGACGGCAAATCGTTGAAAGAAATTGCTGCCGTTGCTGCCGAACGCGACCGCACCGAGCAGATTGAAAATGAGGAAAGACTGTGGCGTATCCAATGCGTTCACCATTGTCAGAAGCTCTTTGACTACGGTGGACAAGTTGCTCCTCTCCTACTGGAACAAGCGCTTGACCGCAAGGGCATCAAAGACGGCAAAACCAGAGAACTTCAGGTTCAGCTGGTTTTTCAAAGCTTTTCCAAAAAAGGGGAGAATTATTCCGTTTTGAAGAACATTGATTACGCTTATTGCCGTGACTATGTTCTGACAATGAAATCAATTCATCCTCTGTTGGTTAACTTTTTGGTCGCCGACGAATGGGTCAGCCCCGAAACGGCAGAATTCTTTTTGGATAAAGAAATCAGCCGCTTTATCATTGAAGCAGGCCAAGCGTCTCTGGTTTATATGCCGTTCCACCGAATGGCTGAAGAAATCAGAAAAAAAGAAAAAATTACGGTCATCGACCGCAATGTCCTGACCATCGAGGGCTTTTACGACAATGCTATAAAAAAATATCAAGCCTGAACATAAAAAAAACACCCCGACAAGATTCTAATCTTTCGGGGTGTTTTTTTAGCCAACCGTCTCTCCGCCGACAAACTCAAAACCGCGCAGCAGTTCTTCCGTCGGCATCGCCTTTTTTCCCTGCCGCTGAATTTCTGTCACCAACAACAATCCCGGATTGCATTGCAGCAATAGCCCGGTGTCATTGGGCACAATCGTTCCCGGCGCCATATTGGCATCTGCGTCAAGAGCTTCTGCAGCCAAAACCTTAAACCGTTCGCCTTTATACTCGAAATAAACGGCCGGATAAGGATTAAACGCACGGATTTTCCGCTCCAAAATTTCCGCCGGTTGATTAAAATCAAGCTTGCTCTCCGCCTTATCTATCTTGGCCGCATAACAAGTTAGCGCCTCATCCTGTTTCAGAGGTTTAACATTATCCCAATCATCCAGCGTTTTCAGCAAAAGTTCCGCCCCGATTCTGCTCAAAGCGTCATGCAACCGGCCGCCGGTCGTCTCCGGCGTAATTTCCACTTCGCCCTTAAGCAGCATGTCACCGGTATCAAGCCCCTCTTCCATTTGCATGATGGTTACCCCGCTTTTTGCATCTCCGGCCTCAACCGCCCGCTGTATCGGAGCCGCTCCCCGCCACCTCGGCAGCAATGAAGCGTGAACGTTTATGCACCCTTTGGGAAAAGCCTCCAAAACCGGTTTAGGCAAAATAAGCCCGTATGCCGCCACAACCGCAATGTCGGCGTTAAGAGCCTTAAACTTTGCCTGTTCTTCATCGGTACGCAAGGTTTTCGGCGTCCGCACCTCAATTCCCCGGCTCTCTGCCAGCAAATGAACCGGCGTTTTGGTTTCCTTTTTACCGCGGCCGGCCTCTTTGGGTGCCCGCGTATAAACGCAAACCACATCATGTTTGGCCGTCAAGGCCTCCAAAACCGGCACCGAGAAATCCGGCGTTCCCATAAAAACGACTCTCATCTTTGTTTAATACTCCTACCCTGCTCCGGCTGTGCAAACCGCTCTGCCAGACGCTTATTTACCCTGAAAAAATATGTCAGATACCGACTAGGCGTTTTTTTCCGCCAAATGAGCCTTGCGATTCTTTTCCAGCTTCTTTAACAACATTTGCCTTTTCAGACGGCTGATGCGGTCAATATAGAGAATGCCGTCAAGATGATCAAGCTCGTGCTGAACCACAACGGCCAAAAAGTCTTCCGCCCAAAGTTCGCATTCTTTGCCGTGATAATCCAGATATTGAACCTTCACGCTCGCCGGACGCTCGACTTCCGCCCGCATTTCCGGAACCGAAAGGCAGCCTTCCTCGCAAATTTCCTTTTCTTCCGAACGCCAGACAATCTCCGGATTGATAAAATACATCGGTGCCGGCTCTTCATCTTCGCGAGCGGCATCAATCACCACAATCCGTTTGGACACGCCGACCTGAGGCGCCGCCAGTCCTACGCCGACGGACTCATACATGGTCTCCAGCATATCGTCCAGAAATTTCCGCAGTTCGTCATCGACCTTTTCGACCTTTTCGGCCTTCTTTTTCAAAATCGGATGCGGGTATTCATATACTTTTAATTTTGCCATTTTTACCTCTTTGCCAAAGCGGCGGAAAATCAACGTACGGCCTGTGCAATCTGATCCAAAAGCGCATTGACCATTTTAGGTTCGTTTTTGGTGAAAAATGCATAAGCCAAATCGACATATTCCTGAATAATCACCTTTGCATCAACATCAGTGGTGTTAATCAGCTCATAAGTCGCACACAACAGCAACGCACGCAACGTGCCGTCAAAACGCTCAAAAGACCAGCCTTCTTTCAAATAATGTGCCAAAGACTTCTCAATCGCTTCCTTGCGCTCGTGAACGCCGCGTGTCAACGTGGCGAAATAATTGGTATCCATTTCGGTCACTTCAACCAGTTCTTCGCGGTCATCCCCTTCGTCCTCAATCACATAGCGGCCGACTTCGCCGTTAATAAAGTCCTTGATAACCTCGTCAACCGGCAGCTGACCGTATTCAATCATATAAGTAGCCTGAACTGCTGCCAGTCTTGCGCCTGATTTCATTTTAATTTTTTCCGAAATAAATTTTGCCATTTAATTTTCTCCCTGTGGCTTGGCCAGCTTATCAATTGTATCAACAAAATCCTCAAAATCTTTAACTTCTCGAAAATCACGGTAAACCGATGCAAAACGAATATATGCAATATGGTCGAGCGTAGACAGCGCTTCCATCACGTATTCGCCGATTGTCCGGGACTGAATTTCAGGCTCTCCCGAACTTTCCAAGCGGCGCTGAATGGAATTGACTATCTTTTCAACCCGCTCTTCGCTCACCGGGCGCTTTCTCACCGCAATGGCAATGGATCTTGCCAGCTTGTCACGGTCAAACATGGTTTTCTCACCGTTTTTCTTCACCACGACAAGTTCCCGCAGCTGTACCCGTTCAAACGTGGTAAAACGCGAACCGCACTCGCTGCATTCGCGACGGCGCCGAATGGCGGTATTGTCATCAGCATCCCGGGAATCTTTAACCTGCGTGTCATCGCAGCCGCAAAAAGGACATTTCATTTTTTTACGCTCCTTTTTTAATCAAGCTTTCCGCTACCTGATAAAGTTTTGAAGAATATCTGGCTCCCTTTATAAGGACAATATCATTATTTTGCAATAGCTTATTTATCAAAAATTCATCCAAACCCTCTTTATTTTCAAAATAATGCCGTTCCTTGTCAGCCGGCAGCTGTGCCAACATATCTTTCATCTCCGGACAAACGCCTACCACAATGTCTATCGAACTGTCGGCAAGCTGCCGGCCTATCTCAATATGCCGGGCCTGAGAAGTCTCCCCCAGCTCGGCCATTTTTCCCAAAACAACGACTTTGCGCCCGGAACAAGGCATTTTATCCAACGTCCCGATTGCCAGCTTCATCGCCTCAGGCTGCCCCGAATAACTGTCGTCAATCAAAGTATACAGCCCTCCCGGCAGCTTGAGCTTATGTTGTTTGCCGCGCCCGTCCAAAGCGCCAAAATCTTTCAGACAGCCGGCTGCTTTAACCGCATCCAGCCCGAGAGCCTCCGCAACGGTCAATACGCACCAGGCATTATACAGATAATGTTCGCCTTCGTTCGCCAGCTCAAACTTCACCCGAGGATGATGTTTTTTGCCGAAGGTTACAACCCGGGCGCCGTTTTCCTCAGCTCTGCGCGCCAGTAAGTCTGCAAAATTCGTATCTTCATTGATAATTGCCAAACCGCCTTTTTTTAGCGATTTGAAAATCTCTGCCTTGGCCTCTGCAATTCCCTCAAAATCGGAAAAAAATTCAATATGCATAGGATAAACGTTGGTAATCACGGCCACATCAGGTTTTACGAAAGAAACCAGTTCTTCAATCTCGCCCTTGGCACTCATTCCCATCTCAATCACGGCATAATCCGCGCTCAGGTCCATTTCGCACAGCGTAATCGGCACACCTACCTGATTATTGTGGTTGCCGCCGGTGGCAAAAACCCGGCCGAATTGCGACAACATAAACTTGAGCTCTTCTTTTGTCGTCGTTTTACCCGCGCTCCCTGTCAATCCGATAACTACCCCCTTGAAACGCGAACGGTTATGGGCTCCGATTAACCCAAAGGCATGCAGACAGTCCTTAACCACCAACTGCCGTCCCGCCGGCACCCCGTCTGTCTCGTGCTCCACCATAACCAGGGCGGCTCCGGCTTTGATGACTTCAGGCACAAAATCGTGAGCGTCAAATTTCTCACCCTTCAGAGCTATGAACAAATCGCCCGGCTGCACCTTGCGGCTGTCGGTAACGATATTTTCAATTTCACAATCAACCACCTTCGATACCGAACCGACGATTTCGGCCAGTTTACGAGAATTAATCTTTTCCATATGCGTCTCTTTACAAAAACAGTTTTCGATTCTTGTTATTTTAGCCCGGAACCTTTAAAATTTTATTTAAAATGCCCTTTTTATGAAATTTTGTCTATTGATTTTAATATCACATATGATATAGTCGTCCGTACAAAACAAATTACTATAGACTTATTAAGAAAAACAACGCTTTTTCATTGCTATGGGAAATGTTTTGAAATTAACTCTTTATGTTTCATCAAAAAAAATTAAAGCCTTATGAAAAAGTATGTAAAATGTGCCATCCTTATGGCATGCGCAGCTTTGTTTGCTGCTTGTGGTTATGAATCCGTGATAACACCGATTCAGGGAACCGATTTGTCAACCTACACCGCTAAGACTGAAGACGGCAAGATTGTCCTCGGCGTCCAGAACAAACAGAACATCGCCATTATTCCGGCGGCTTATGACAAGATTACCCTCTCTAACGGTGTATTGATTGCCGATTACACCTCCGTTAAGGGTAAACAATTGTATAATTTATACAAATTAAACGGAACAAAAGCAATCAATGCCGAACTGGAAACCTGCGAATGGAAAGGAAACCACTTCCGCACAACCTGTCACCTGGGAGAATTTTTGTATTATCCTGAGATTGGCACAACCTTTGGCCCTTATCAAAGTTCCATCGTCTGGCAAGACATCATTTTTTACAATGAACTCAAAAACAATGTGTCAAAAAGTGGCTTTATCAGGGGAAACGGCACCGCAATGCAAACAAATGAACCGATTTTTGTTATTAAGGACAAAAAAAGCGGCAATTTGTTCTTTGCAATTCAGCAAGGGAAAAAAGCCGTACTTTATGACTACGACCTAAATCCCAAGACTGACAAAACACTGTCTGCGTGGAGCTGGTCTCAATTAAAAAAACAACTCACTGACAAACAACAGCTCAGTGACAAAATCACGCTGGGAAGCGTTGCCAACATCAAGGCTTTTTAGCCTTCTGAATTATTTAATGTTTGTAAAAAAAACCTCCGCGCCCTAAAAGCCCGGAGGTTTTCCGTTTTTTTGTTTCATCAATACTGGGCAGGTTATCCGCAATTTCTGTATTATGACACGCCATTTTATGTTTTAGAGAGGCTGATAAAATTGTTTTCAGATGCCCTGTAAAACAGAAAATTTAGTAAATCGGAAACTGTGCACACAATGCCACCACTTTCTCCCTGGTTTCGGCGATAACCTTATCTGCATTGCCGGCAGCCAGGGCGTCTATCACATCGCCAATCCAGTTACCGATAAGTTCAAACTCCCTCTCTTTGAAACCGCGCGTTGTGCCCGCCGGCGTTCCGACGCGAATGCCCGAGGTTACCTTTGGCGGCATCGGGTCAAACGGAATGGCATTCTTGTTACAAGTCATATGTGCCGCTTCCAAAGCCTTTTCCGTTACGTCGCCGGTCAAACCTTTCGGCCGCAAGTCAACCAACAGCAAATGCGTATCGGTTCCGCCGGAAACTAAATCCAAACCGCGTTTTTTCAGCGTTTCGCCCAAAACTTCGGCATTTTTAACCACTTGAGCCGCATAAGCCTTAAACTCCGGTGTCAAATCTTCTTTAAAACAAACTGCCTTGCCGGCAATCACATGCTCCAGAGGACCGCCCTGAGAACCCGGGAAAATAGCGGAATTAACCTTTTTGGCGATTTCTTCATTATTCGTTAAAATCATACCGCCGCGGGGACCGCGCAGCGTTTTGTGGGTCGTCGTCGTAACCACATCGGCCCATTCCAACGGATTCGGATGAACGCCGCCGGCAACCAGCCCTGCAAAATGAGCCATATCCACCATCAGATAAGCCCCGACCTTGTCGGCAATTTTGCGAAAACGGGCAAAGTCAATCTGCCGCGGATAAGCGGAACCGCCGGCAATAATCAGTCGGGGCTTGTTTTCTTCCGCCAGACGTTCAACTTCGTCAAAATCAATCAAGCCGTCCTCTTTGCGCACGCCGTATTGAACCGAAGTCAGCCATTTTCCCGAAATCGAAACTTTGGAACCATGCGTCAAATGCCCTCCGGCATCAAGAGACATCCCCAAAATAACGTCATACGGTTTAAGCAAAGCCAGATAAACCGCCGTATTTGCCTGAGAACCGGAATGCGGCTGAACATTAACATATTCGCAGTTGAACAGCTTTTTGGCTCGTTCTATGGCCAGAGCCTCAACCTCGTCAATAAACTCACAACCGCCGTAATAACGCTTGCCGCAATAGCCTTCGGCATATTTATTGGTCAATATGGAACCCTGAGCTTCTAAAACCGCCCTGGACACAATGTTTTCAGAAGCAATCAGCTCAATTTGATTCTGCTGGCGGTGCAGTTCCCGCTCGATTGCATCAAAAATTTCCTTGTCTTCACTCTTCAAATCCTGTTCAAAATCCATTAGCGGCATCCTCCTTGTTCAATCTTCTCCAAACGCCGGTCATGGCGTCCGCCTTCATACTTGGCATTCATAAATATGTCAAATCGCCGGATACAGTCTTCGACGGCCATGGTCCTGCCGCCAAACACGACAACATTGGCATTGTTGTGTTCATGCGCCAGACGGGCTACGTCATCGTCATATAAAACGGCGGCTCGAATTCCGTGATAGCGATTGGCGGCAATAGATATCCCGATTCCGGTTCCGCAAATCAAAATGCCGACCTCGGCTTTTCCCGAAAGAACCGCGTCAGCCATTTTTGCGGCATAATCGGGATAATCGACCGAAGCCTCCGATGCGGTGCCGAGATCAATAAAGTCCACACCCTGCCCCGCATAATGCTTTTTCAGAACCTCTTTCAGTTCATACCCGCCGTGATCGGCCGCAATCGCAATCTTTTTCATTCTTATCTCCTTTAGAAAACCATTATCGCCATAATAATTAAATGCCGGTAATTTTCAAGCGATGTTTGCCGTTATCATCCACAATTTTGTTATAAACCGAAAGCCCTTGCCAAAACAGATTCCTCATCAAAACAAGTTTCCGGCATCTCTTTTAATTTTAATAAAAACACACCAAACAAATTTCAGATAAAATGTTAACATTTATAAAATATTGAATTTTAACCAGATTTCAAAAAAATACAAAATATGTATAAAAAATAAAAAAAAGTTATTGACGATAACAAAAATTATTGTATATATAGAGGCACCGATTGAGAGAACGGTAACCAGTTGGCCGGTTGGCAGAGTGGCTCATGCAGAGGACTGCAAATCCTTGTACATCGGTTCAATTCCGGTACCGGCCTCCAAATCATTTTTTACCGTATTCCGGCTTAGCTCAGCGGTAGAGCAATCGGCTGTTAACCGATTGGTCGCCTGTTCGAATCAGGCAGCCGGAGCCAATAAAAAAACACCCGCCATCTGGTGGGTGTTTTTTTATTGATTTCTGCCGTTTTGCTGAGAACGGCGACTGCCTGTTCGTATCAGGCTTGAGGATAAAAACAACCCCTGCTCTGGTTGTTTTTACCGCAAAAGGCGTAGCTTTGTCGGTTTGTGAGCCAGCCTGTGCGACGCGAAACAAACCTTACAAAGCAAGTGACCGACGCGCGGTTTGTGAGTGCATTGCACGAACCTACCAAGCTAGAGCCGGAGCCAATAAAAAAACACCCGCCGTCTGGTGGGTGTTTTTTTATTGATTTCTGCTGTTTTGCTGAGAACAGCGACTGCCTGTTCGTATCAGGCTTGAGGATAAAAACAACCCCTGCTCTGGTTGTTTTTACCGCAAAAGGCGTAGCTTTTTTTATTTGTTTATTTCTCTGAAAACAACCCCGTCGTTATTGCGGAGTTTAACATAATCCCGCACCTGAGCAATAATGTTCTTCGGCAGATTGTCAGGAGCAAACCATTGCAAACCGCCGCAGCTTTCCGGTTCCTGGTTTTTAATTTCGCCCTGCCACTTACGGCAGCGAAAAACAAAATCGACATAAGGCAAATCAATACGATTATGTACCACCGCTACCATTTCCATATCCTCCGGCGCCACCACAGCTCCCGTCTCTTCCAAAGCCTCACGCAGAGCAGCATCTTTTATGCCTTCGCCGGATTCAACATGCCCCTGCACCCAGCCGCACATACCATCTTTATAACCAGTGTTTTTTCTCAGCGAAAGCAACACTTTGCCGTCTTTTTCAAAAATAACATAAACGGCAATTCTGATACTATAGCGCTCCGTCATCAGCCGAAAGTCCTTCCGCCCAGCGCCACATCCGCTGCCTTCATATCGACAAACTGAATGTTAACAAAACTGCGCTCAACGTCGGTTACATCCGTCACATATTTGGTCAGCGCTTCCGCCAACGCGTTTTTGTCGCCGAAGCCGATTGACTTCATCTCCAACAAAGCGCCGCGATTTGCCGTCTCTCCGCCGAAAGCCATCGCTTGGCTGACCTGCAGGTTGACCACCACGTACGAAACCGGCTTATGCAGCTCTCCCGCTACCAAATCGGAAATCTCCTCAACAAAATTTTTCTGATTAATTTTGGTTGCATTGGTATAAACAGTCAAAAAAGGCATTTTCTCCTCCCTGAAAAAAATTAAATCGGCTTCATCTTAACCGAGTTTGCCCATAACCGCAACAAAAAAGGCGGCAGTCATACGACCGTCGCCCTTTTTTAAAATAGCTGTTTCATTTTCCCAGCTTGTAAACAAATTCATACTTATTGGCCTCAACCGTATTGTTCCCGATATGAATCTTGGCCTGCCCCGAGCTAATCGGCGTCATCGTGGCGTTAAAGTCATAAATGTTCCAGCTGATAAAATCCTGCTTAAGAACATCAAAAAAGAAATACTCCCGGCTTGCGCGCTTTCTTTTCCGGCCGATAAGCCACACAATGTGCCGCTCCGCCGCATTGCAGAGGAAACGCCCGCGAATGTTGTAGTCTTCCAAACTTCCGCCAAGCTTTTTAACCGCAAAAGCCAATACATCCGATTTCTTCAGAGACCAAGGACGAATCAAATACTGCATTCCGTCGTTCACATCAATGAACAACTGATAACGAACAAGCTCATAATCGCTTTGAATCGTGATAAACGGCGTTTTCTCCACCGAATTTCCTGCATACTGAAACACCTCTTTCGGCACCATATAAAAAGTCTTTACGGGACCCTTTATCGCATCTGCATCCAAAATTCTGGGCATCGCCGTAAACCAGCAAGTCACGCCCAGCAGCTTGTCATTATACTCGGCAATCCACAGTTTGTATTCCTGCCCTTTGCGGTAGATTTCACCATTGTTCTCGTCACAAAAAGATTTTGTACAGCGTACCGTCTTAAAAATCAGACGTTTTACCCCTTGGCCGAGATGATTGTCCGATCCGGCATTTTCCAGAATTTCTTTTTCCGAAAAATTGATAAACTCAGCATTAAACAACAAATCCATACTAATAATTTTTTTAATTAAACTTTATTTTATCTGTCACAATTTATATCTGAATAATCATTTGCTGAAATCTGTTGTAGCATCTTTGTCCAAATTTGCAACAAAAAAAACCGGCCGTTTTCACAAACAACCGGTTTACATACCCATATTTTATAAAAAAAGAAATTGAAGCCTGCCCTCGCTGAAACAGACTTTTGCCTCGGCAATTTGCGCGGTTACATGAGAAAACGGTACAAATGCCAAAACATCATATTCAAAATCGGCAGGATAATCCCTGAACCCGACCTGAAAACAAAAATATCCCAACACTTTCAGTTGCCGCATGCAGCTTCGGCAACGCCAGACGACAGCAACTCTTCCGTCATAAACCAGACCCGGATCACAAATAACAACTTCTCCGTAATGTTCAGACGCAAACTTTTCCATCGCAGACTTTTGCAGCTGCCATTGAGGAACCATTATAACATCCCCCAATACATTGGTAATTTTAGCTCTCTCCATAATATATAAAATTTAGATAATACGCAAAATAAAGAGCACCGAAAATCCTTTCCTGTCAGAAATTTCCGATACTCTTTCAAAACTGTCTTCAGTAAATGCATTCCGGAGAAAAAGAACGTGTTAAACTCTGTTGCTAAATAAAAATTTCCGTAATGCACGACAACTTCACTCTCGCTGCCGCCGAATTCAATTTTAAACCGGACGGTTCTTTTTACGACTTATTCCGACTTTCGTTTACATCGACCCCGCAAGCCCGCATGTCTCATCTCTTGTCTTCGCCGCAACTTAACCCAACCGGTAAATATTTCAAAGAACGCAATATGCGTTAAGCATATCCATATGTAAGTAATTTTTTTGTATGGACTCTTTTAGCACAAATTTGACAAATTGCAACAAAAAAGTTCCCCCGCCTCTCGACAGGGGAACTTTCCAAAGCAACAGCCGGCTGGCTATTCCTCTTCAGATTCGACATCCGGTTCGCTGACATCAGGTTCGGTATTGCCGAATTCTTCCATATCGGCAACACTCTCGCCCAGAACCTCGCTTCCGGTCTCTTCTTCGAGTTCGTCATCGTCACCATCATCGGCATCCAGCCAGGTAACCGAAACGACTTTTTCATCGTCTGCGGTACGGAACAGGATAACGCCCTGCGTCTTGCGTCCGGCAATACGAATGTCTGCCACCGGCATACGGATAAGCTTTCCGGCATCGGTTACCATCATAATCTGATTGTTGTCCTCAATCGGGAACGAGCTGACAATCTCCTTGTTGCGGGCAGACATCTCCATATTGGCAATACCCTGACCGCCGCGGCCGGTAACCCTGTATTCATAAGACGAAGAACGCTTGCCGTATCCGGTTGACGTAACCGAAAGAATAAACTGCTCTTTCTCGCGCATTTCCAGATACTTTTCAGGCGTCAAGACATTCATCTCAATACCCGTTTCCTCGGCCGGAACCAGACAATCGCCGCCGCGTTCAACCTGAATGCGCTTAGCTGCGGAAGAAATTTTCTGATATTCGTCACGTTCTTCCGAAGTCGCGTCACTGTGATTCAGAATAGACATTGAAACGACCTCGTCGCCCTCTGCCAGCTTAATGCCGCGAACACCGGTAGAGTTGCGTCCGACAAACACGCGGACCTCGGTGACCGGAAAACGGATACATTTGCCGCTGCGCGCCGCCAGCATAACGTCATTGTCTTCATGACAGATACGAACATTAATCAAACGGTCGCCGTCATCAAGCTTCATGGCAATCTTACCGTTGGATTGAACATTGACAAAATCCATCAGCGAGTTGCGGCGGACGTTGCCCTGGCTGGTAGCAAACATAATGGACAGGTTTTGGCATTCCGCCTCATTTTCCGGCAGCTTCATAATCGTCGTGATAGTCTCGCCGGCATCCAGCGGCAGCAAATTAATGAAAGGTTTGCCCTTAGACGTGGGAGAACCCAGCGGCAGCTTATAAACCTTCATCTTATAAACCAAACCCTTGGACGAGAAGAACAGAACCGGCGTGTGGGTGGAAGCCACAAACAAACGGGTAACAAAATCTTCGTCTTTGGTTGCCATGGCCGACTTTCCTTTGCCGCCGCGCTTTTGCGCCTTATAAGCGTTAAGCGGAACACGCTTGATATAACCGGCTTCGGTAACCGTAACCACCATATCCTCACGCTGAATCAGAGATTCAATGTCGGTGTCGTATTCAATGTCTTCAATCTTTGAGCGACGCGGCGTTGCATATTCGTCTTTAATCGCAACCAGTTCGTCGCGCATAATGCCGTAAAGCTTTTCGCGAGAAGCCAAAATAGACAGACATTCCTTAATCTCATCACCCAAAGAAACCAGTTCTTCGTGAATCTTATCGCGTTCCAAACCGGTCAGTCGCTGCAGTTTCAAGTCAAGAATGGCCTTGGCCTGAGTTTCAGACAAATGATACGTTCCGTTTTCAACCTTACGGTCCGGCTCGTCAATCAATTTGACCAGCGTCTCCACCTCGCCTGCGGGCCAGGCTTTGGAAAGCAAAGCGTCTTTGGCTTCTTGCGGGGTCGGCGACGTGCGGATTAATTCAATAACCGGATCAATATTTTCAACCGCAATTGCCAGACCGACCAACACATGTGCGCGGTCGCGGGCTTTGTTCAGTTCAAAGATTGTCCGGCGGCGGATAACTTCCTCGCGAAATTCGATAAAGGCCTGAATAATCTCTTTCAGGTTCATCATCATCGGACGGCCGTTGTTAATCGCCAGCATATTCATGCCAAAACTGGTCTGCAACGGCGTATACTTGTACAACTGGTTCAAAACCACGTCGGCCTGAAAATCGCGTTTGACCTCAATCACCACGCGCACACCCTGACGGTCGGATTCATCGCGGATTTCCGAAATGCCGTCGATTTTCTTTTCCTTAATCAATTCGGCAATACGGGTAATCATCGCCGCTTTGTTGACCTGATAGGGAATCTCGTGGACAATGATGGCCTCTTTGTCCTTGTGCAGTTCTTCAATGGTGCATTTTGCACGCATCACGACCGAACCGCGGCCGGTCAGATAAGCAGACTTTGCACCGGCATAGCCCAAAATCAAGCCTCCGGTCGGAAAATCCGGTCCGGGAACAATGTTAATCAGGTCTTCGACCGACACAAACGGATTATCGATATAAGCGCAGCAGGCGTCAATCACTTCGCCCAGATTATGCGGCGGAATATTGGTAGCCATACCGACGGCAATACCGTTTGCGCCGTTAACCAAAAGGTTCGGATAACTGGCCGGCAAAACAGTCGGTTCCTGCAAGCTTTCGTCATAGTTGGGCATAAAGTCAACGGTGTCTTTGTCGATGTCGTCAATCAGAGAGTGGGCAACTTTTGCCAGACGGGCTTCGGTATAACGCATGGCAGCGGCGCTATCGCCGTCCATTGAACCGAAGTTGCCCTGACCGTCAACCAGCGGCACGCGCATCGAAAACGGCTGAGCCATACGAACCATTGCTTCATAAACCGAGCTGTCGCCGTGCGGGTGATATTTACCCAAAACGTCACCGACGATACGGGCTGACTTACGGAACGGCCGGTTGTAATCATATCCGTTTTCAAACATCGAATAGATAATGCGGCGGTGAACCGGCTTCAAACCGTCTCGAACATCGGGCAGCGCACGTGAAACGATAACGCTCATTGCGTAATCGAGATAAGAACGGCGCATTTCTTCCGAAATTTCTACCGGTGAAATATCTTTATTAGGATTTTCAACCACTTGATTAATTTCTTCAGTCACTTTATTTACCTTTACTTGATTATAAACTGAGCCGAATATAGCAAAAAATGCCTTTTGCCGCCAGCGAATAACACAAGTTATGCCCAGTTAAAAATACGAAATTCCTCTCTACGGCCAAAAAAACGGCCTTATTTTCGATTTTCACTCCGACAAAGTTTCCAAAAGTTAACGTCCGCCCCTCTCCAAACCCCAAAAAACGCTTTTTTTGGAGCCAAACGTCTCCCGTATGCCGTCCCCCGCCCGCTCTGCGGCAAAACCTGCAAACCGTATGGTTTTTCTGATTGCAATTATCCTAAATTATAGTAAACTCAATTTCGCAGCTCAGAGGTGAGCTGTGGTGTCTACAAACATCTTCGAGATAATCCACCCTGTGGTGGAGTGCACGGAATAAGCTACTTTTGTAGTCGAAGAAGTGCGGCTGTTCTCGACAGTTTGTAGCTCCACCGCCTTTTCTTTTTAAGAAACGGCGGTTTTTGTTTTTAATCAACAAAAGGAGCTAAAAAAATGATAATCGATAACATTGACCCCAAAACCGTCCGCGGCAGCGTCGGCCTGATGCTGCGGGAAGAGCGCTTAGCGCGTCGCTTGAGCTTTGAACAGGCCGCCGACAGCGCCAGAGTGTCTCACCGTTATATGCGCAGGCTGGAAGACGGCAGAGGATACTATTTTGTATTCTTCAGGCGACTGCTTGAACTCTACGGCAAACAGGTCAACATCGAGCTGGTTGACCGCAAATAACAAAAAAGCCCTGTTTGAACGGAGGGCTTTCTTTATGCCGCTTTCTGCGGCCCAATGTCATCAAAATGCCCTGTGCCCCAACCGCCTGATTGGTTATCATTGCCGCCGGACGATTGAAAAAGTTGAAATAAAAAAAACTTGGAAAACGGTCTAACCACAGCAAAAATAAGAAGAGAGAAAATTTTAGTGTACAAAAACGTACCTGAATTTTCTCTCTTTCGCAATTTTTGCCCTCAAAGAGGCATCATACAAGTTTTGTTTAGAAAGGAATATCGTCATCCAAATCGGCTGCCGGAGCTGCTGACGGAGCAGAATCCCAACCGTTGCCGCCTGCCGGCGTAAAGACGTCGTTACCGCCGGCGGGAACACCGTCGCCGCGGCCGTCTAACAGAACCAGATTGCCGCTGAAGTTCTGCAGCACAACTTCGGTCGTATATCTTTCCTGTCCGCCGTTGTCTTCCCATTTGCGGGTTTGCAACTGCCCTTCCAGATAAACCTTGGAACCTTTGCGCAAATATCTCTCGGCAATATCCGCCAGCTGAGGATTAAAAATAACCACGCGGTGCCACTCGGTGCGGTCTTTGCGCTCGCCGGTCGCCTTGTCTTTCCATGTATCGGAAGTCGCAATGTTCAGATTGACGATTTTAGAACCGCTGGTGGTGTTGCTGACTTTGGGGTCGGCACCCAGATTGCCGACTAAAATAACTTTATTAATGCTGCCTGCCATTTTATCTTTACCTTATACTAGTTTTATTAAAATCTTTTTTGAATATACATTGATAAATTCGATAAGGGAACAAAAATCAATAAACCTGTGTATATTCCCCGCCTTCAAGCTTATAAATTCCGTAATTGATTGATTTGTCGGGATTTCCGTTGACAAACGTCCTTTCGCCCCAGACGGTTTCGACTTTGTCTTTGCCCAAAGCCTTGGCCAAATCGCCGTATTTGAAAGAATCTGCCTTGTCTACCAGCTCCTGCCACAGTTTCACCGCCGAATAGCTGTAAACCCCCAGCCCTTCCGGCTCCGCCCCCTGCAAACGCAGCCGCACCAGCGTTTCCGTAAAGCTGGGTTTGTCTTTTAGCGACGGCAGCGCTACAAAATAAGAACCTTCCGCCAAATCGCCCAGCAGTTCCTCATAATTGCCGTTTGCCTGATAACGGTTGGTAAAAATAACGACGTCTTTCTTTTCGTCCTTAAGGTTGCGGGAAAGCTCGGCAATATTTTCAGACTTGCCCAAAATATAAACCACATCGTTGCCCTGCACCGTAATGTCCTGCGCCATTGCGGCCAAATCCCTGCGATAAACCGCAAAATCATAAACCCTTAGCTTGAGGGCTTCGTTGTTTCTGCGAAATTCATTCTGGACCGATGCCGCGATTTCCACCACGTTGCGCACGCTTGAATCATAAATCAGCGCAACGTTCTGCCCGTTAAAGCTGGCTTTGTAATAATTATAGAAGTCAGCGCCCTGGCTGTCGGTTGAACCGACCATTTTAACCAGTCCCTGATGGCTGTGCTGTGCCTCGCTTTTACTGATTGTCGTCGGAATAATCTGAAAAATGTTTGCTTTCGCGTAAATGTCGGAAACCTTTTCAAACGCATTGGGGCAATATGGTCCCACGACCAGGTTCATCCTGTCTTCTTTAGAGGAATTAACGGCCATCATCTGTGCTGTTGAGACGGCAAAAGTATCGTCGCACTGGTCGTCGACCACCACGAGATTTACGCGCTCTCCTTTAACCCCGCCTTGAGAATTGATGTCGTCGACGGCAATTCTCACCCCGTTAATCAGCTCGTCGCCAAAGTGCTTGAATTCCCCCACCTGGGGAGCGATAACGGCTACATTGATTGCGGCATTGGCATTCCCTGCCCAGAACAAAGCGCACCAGGGAATTATTTTTAGTACATTTTTTAACATAAATTCAATAAATTAGATTTCAGCACAGTTTGTGATAATAACATTATTTCACCGCAATGCAAGGATTTTTATCATTTTTCCCGTTTTCCGCGGCGGCAAGCGCCTGTTTTCCCCTCCTCCAAAGGTTATACCCTTTCGGATGGCTTCACCTAACCGAATTATCCTCACGTTTTTTTTATTGCTTTAAATAAAATAAATGACTATATTAACACAGAACAAAACAGAAACATCGAGCTAGGAAATATGACCAACGAATTTATCGAAATCAAAGGCGCCCGCGAACACAACCTTAAAGACGTCGACATCAGCATCCCCAAAAACAAACTGACCGTCATCACCGGCCTTTCCGGCTCCGGAAAGTCGTCCCTCGCGTTTGACACCGTCTATGCCGAAGGGCAGCGCCGTTATGTCGAAAGCCTTTCTTCTTATGCGCGCCAGTTTCTGGATTTGATGAAAAAACCCGAAATTGATTCGATTGAAGGTTTGTCGCCGGCAATTTCGATTGAGCAAAAAACCACGTCGCACAACCCTCGTTCGACCGTCGGCACCGTTACCGAAATTTACGATTATATGCGTCTTCTCTGGGCCCGTGCCGGCACGCCCTATTCTCCTGCGACCGGACTGCCCATTGAATCCCAAACCGTCTCTCAGATGGTGGACAAAATCCTCGCCATGCCGGAAGGAACCAAACTCCTGCTGCTCGCACCCATTGCCCGCGGCAAAAAAGGCGAATACAAAAAAGAAATCGAAAGCCTGCAAAAACAGGGGTATCAGCGCCTGAAAATCGACGGCGAAATTTATGACATCGAAGAAGTCCCTTCTCTCAATAAAAACCAAAAACACGACATAGAAGTCGTGGTTGACCGTCTTGTCGTTAAACCGGAAATCGGCGAACGGCTGGCCCAGTCTCTGGAGACCGCGCTCAAACTCAGTGACGGCCTTGTCTTTGCCGAAGACAACACCACGCATGAGCGGACGACTTTTTCCTCCAAATTTGCCTGTCCTGTCTCCGGTTTCACCATTGAAGAAATCGAACCGCGCCTGTTTTCGTTCAACAACCCTTACGGCGCCTGCCCCCATTGCGACGGCCTCGGTGCCAAACTCTATATGGACCCCGATTTGGTAGTGCCCAATCCTAACCTTTCCATCTCCCAGGGCGCTGTGGCGCCGTGGTACAACCGCAAACACGGTTTTTATACCGATACGTTGGACTCCCTTTGCCGTTATTTGAAAATTTCCGACAAAACACCGTGGAAAGACCTTCCTGAGAAAGCCCGCAATGTCATCCTTTACGGTTCCGGAGACAATCCGGTGGCAATGTACTATTCGCATTTTGTCACCAATAAACCCTTTGAAGGCGTCATCAACAACCTCGAAAGACGCTTTTTGGAAACAGACTCCCCGGCCATGCGAGACGAATTTGCCCAATATCAGTCGGCGGCGCCGTGCGAATTTTGCCGCGGCAAACGCCTGAAACCGGAAGCTCTGGCCGTCAAAATCGGCGGATTAGACATCATGGACGCCTCTGAAATGTCCATAAAAAAAGCTCTCACCTGGTTCCGCGGAATTGGCCCTACCCTGTCTCCCAAAAAACAGGAAATTGCCGCCAAAATTCTGAAAGAAATCACCGAACGTCTGAGCTTTTTAAACAACGTCGGACTGGATTATCTCACGCTTTCCCGTCAATCGGGCAGCCTTTCCGGCGGCGAAGCCCAGCGTATTCGCCTCGCCAGCCAGATTGGTTCGGGATTGACCGGCGTTCTCTATGTTTTGGACGAACCGTCAATCGGCCTTCACCAACGCGATAACGACCGTCTGCTCGAAACCCTCACTCGTCTGCGCGACATCGGCAACACCGTTATCGTCGTTGAACACGACGAAGATGCCATCCGCGCCGCCGACTACCTGGTGGATATGGGACCGGGAGCCGGTTCTCTGGGCGGAGAAGTCGTAGCCAGCGGCTCTGTCAAAGACGTGCTCAAAAACCGCCGCAGTCTGACGGCTCAATACCTTAACGGCGAAAAATGCATTCCCGTTCCGCCCAAACGCCGCAAAGGCAGCGGCAAATTCATCGGTCTGAAAGGCGCCCGCACCAACAATCTCAAAAACGTAGACCTGAAAATCCCTCTGGGAACGCTTACCTGCGTCACCGGCGTTTCCGGCGGCGGCAAATCTTCTTTGATTCTGGAAACCCTGTGCAAGGCACTCAACAAGGAAATAAACGGCACCCGCGGCTCTGCCGGCATATATGACAAACTTATCGGCGCCGAAAACATCGATAAAATCATCAACATCGACCAATCCCCGATCGGCCGGACCCCGCGCTCCAACCCGGCGACTTATACCGGCCTGTTCACTTACATCCGCGACTGGTTTGCCGCCTTGCCGGAATCCAAGGCCCGCGGCTACACTGCCGGACGTTTCTCGTTCAATGTCGCCGGCGGACGCTGCGAAGCCTGTAAAGGCGATGGCGTCACCAAAATCGAAATGCACTTTCTGCCGGACGTATACGTCGCCTGCGACGTTTGCAAAGGAAAACGCTTCAACCGCGAAACGCTGGAAGTCAAATATCGTGACAAATCAATAGCCGACGTGCTGGATATGACCGTAGACGAGGCTTATGTCTTCTTCGACGCCATTCCTTCCATCAAAAACCGGTTGGAACTTCTGCGCAAGGTAGGCCTCGGATACATTCACCTCGGTCAACCCGCCACCACGCTTTCCGGCGGCGAAGCCCAGCGTATCAAACTGTCTAAAGAACTGTCCAAAAGAGCCACCGGCAAAACGCTGTACATTCTGGACGAACCCACGACCGGACTGCATTTTGAAGACATCAACAAACTGCTCAAAGTTCTCCATACCCTGGTCGAACAAGGAAACTCCATGATTGTTATCGAACATAACCTCGACGTTATCAAAACCGCAGACTATATTGTCGACATCGGCCCCGAAGGCGGTGACGGCGGCGGCAAAATCATTGCTCAGGGCACGCCCGAACAAGTTGCCAAATGCGAGGCCAGCTACACTGCCAAATATCTTAAAGATAAAATCTAAGCAAACGCAGTTTTGACAGCCGAGCATTTGTGTCTTCATCGGCAAACGCCGCAACACCAGTAAAAAAACTCCCAAACGACTCATTTGGGAGTTTTCTTCGATTAATGCAAATATTTTGAATTGTCTTTGTTCATCAGTGCCGGAGGATAAATGTATTTCAGGCCGCTTTCCTTAGCATTGCGCAATACCTTAAAAAAGAAACCGCATTTCAGACAGCGTTTGTTCATCATCAGGTTGATGTCACGAAAACGATCCTGATCCCGTTCTTTGTATTCGCTCAAAACTTCATTTTGAATCAAAGTTCCGTCAGCAGGCTCTTTTCCCTCCGCCGAAATGCGGCTGTAACGGCGGGAGATTTCCTGTTTAAGCTTGTCTTTCTCCGTTTTATAAAGATTATCAGGCTTTTCGCGGCCGATATCAAAGTCTTCAATAAACTTACGATACAGCATATTCACGTAAACCCGTCTGCGTGCCGCCTGCTCCAGAGGTTTTTGTTTGCGTTCGCGATCATACCAGGCGTTTAACTCGCGAACTTCCTTTTCTTGTTTAAAATCATACACGTCAACGAGTTTATTCGACAAATCGTTTAAATTTTCCTCCACCGAACGGGAAACCCATCGCTGATTTTTTATTTCCTTGGCCAGTTGTTTAACCTCCTCCCGACTGAAAGAATTTTTACTGACCACGGCAACCATCATATTTTTAAATTTTTGGAGATAATGCGGACTGACATTCTCAACTTCGCGAGCTTCCACAAGCTGCCGGGCATAAATCAGAGCCGTAAGCCTGACCAGGTTTTTATCAATCATTTCCTTCTGCCGCAAATCTTCGTCAAACAGGTTAATCTGAACCGTAGAACCATGAGCCTGGGTTCTGCGCTGCATCATTGTGTACAAAGCGCTGAAATGAACCTGTTTGCTGTCAGTGTCCCGATCGGCAAGCAGATTCAGAAACTCTGTGGTATTATTCATAAACGTCTGCAAATTAAAGTCTTCAGATTTCCGATAATACTCTTTAATCTCGCGCAGCCGCATATGTGTCGACTGCAAATAGGCCTCATTCGGATTGTACGTCTGCAAAAAGTTACGCAGCCTGTCGGAAAGAAAGATATTATGCTTTACAATATAGGCCAGCGCCGTTTGCTTGTTTTTGTTGTCTACTTCCATCTGCGGAATAAACTCGTTAAGCAGCATCACCATCCGGTCGCGTCGGTCATATCGCAACCCGGTTTCCGCCTTCTTTACCGAATTTATCAAACGCCACATAATCCTACCGCAAACACGGTGAAAATCCTTATGCCCGCGAAACCGGCAAATTTCCTTAAAATCCCGGCGCAAACGTTCCGGAGCCGCTTCCATCATATCGGCTTCCAACGCAACTAGCTTGTGCTTTAACATTATTGAAGGAATAGTCATAACGGACTCCATGTTTGTGTCTATTTTGTCATTATAGCGGATTTTATAAAAATAACAACAAAAAAATCCGGCAGTATCATTCTGCCGGATTTTTTCTTTAAGTCAGACTAAAACTTGTAGTTCATCGACAAGCCGAACAGCTTGACCGAATTGCTGTAACGTGCAGAAAAATCTCTTGATGAACCCGTATTTTCCGTCAGTCTGGTATTAACAGTGGCTTTTTTGGCCTTAATGTAAGTATAAGCCAAATCAAACGACAGCTTGTCGCTGTACTCATAGTTCAAACCGCCGGAAAACCAAACGCGGTCGGAATCCGGAATACGCGGCGTCCTGTCGCTGATTGTAACAGCCGCCTGATCAAACGCCACACCGAAACGAGCCTTCCATTGGTGGTCTAGCTGATAGCTGGCGCCGAGAGCGTAAAAATTGGTATCGCGCCAATTTTCCTTGGTAGAACTGATAAGCCCGGTATTGTCACCAACAATATCCAGAGATTTAAATGAACTCCAGAACACTCTCTGATATTCGGCCATAACCGCCCATTTTTCATTCAACTGATAAAAACCGCCCACAGAAAACATTGCCGGCGTATCCAGTTTGGCGCTGATGTCTTGGTTTAGCAATACTCCGGGAATAATCCCTCCAATATCGGCCGCGTCCTGGGATTTTATGTCGCCCTTGAGTTTATGGTTGATTTCACTGCGGTATCCTACGCCGATGCGCGCATTTTCATTAAACTCATACATGGCGCCTAATTGATAACCGACGTCAACCGTATCACCCTTCAAATGAACGTCATCAGCCGACACTAAAGAAGCACTGTTGCTTAACTTGGCTTTAACATACTGGATGGGAAGTCCGGCACCGACAGACAACTTGTCATTAACCTTATATGCTGCCATCGGCGTTGTGGTAACCGTAACGACTTTAGAGAGGTTGCCGTGATCAGAACCGACCCAGCGCCCGTCATATTTGGTAATCATACCAAACGGTACGTTGAGGGAAAGCCCCACCGTCCATTTGTCGTCCAGCTGATGAGAAATCGTACCGTTGGGAGCCCATGCCGCATGCACGATATTGTCGATATCGAGCTGATCTTTGCCGGTACCGTCTTTCACATCGGAAGCCTCCGCGCGCGGCGCAATATAGGTTACCCCGGCATTACCTTGCGTCCCTTTGTGACGGGTCAGCCCCGCAACGTTGAAATAAGCATAGGAATTGTTTTCGGCTCCGGCCGTAGCGCCGGCAAATGCATTACCTTGAGCAGCGGCAGATTGTTCTCTCAGATGAAAACCTGCGGCCATCGCATCGGCAGCCATAAGTATGGTCCCCAACGCGGTTAAAGTAAGAAGTTTCTTCATATAAGTCCACTTTTATAGTTGATACAAAAAGCACCATATCATCACCAACCACGGTCTGTTCGGCCGCCCAACAATATACTGCCATAATTCTGGTCTAGTAAAAATATGACGCAAAATCAACAAATTATTTATCCACCTTGGGAAAACGGTTTCATTATTTCACAATATCAACCACTTAGAGACAAAGTTGCAGCGGCTTCCCCGGCCTATACCTTTTTACGCTTTACAATATGGTTAATAATGGGTTAAAAATATTATTATTTGAACTACTCGGAGAACTATCTTGAGAGACTTTGTCAGATTCTGCCTCAGAAGCATATTTACTTGCCTGAAGGTCAGATGCAATATCGCTTTCGACGAGAACAAGCTTCCCACTAAAGCGGTTTATGTTTCCAACCACGTTTCCTATCTTGACCCGATAATACTGTTTGCCTTTCTGCCCGGAAATCCGGTATTTGCCCTCAACGGTCATCTCTACCGCAACAAATGGATACGCTTTTTGATGCGTACGGCCGACATTATGCCGTTTAACCCGATTGAACCCGGCGACATCAAAGAACTCATTGCCAAAGTAGACAGCGGACGCCGCTGCGTCATATTCGCCGAAGGAAGAATCACCGAAAACGGCGGCTTAATGAAAATTTACGAAGCTCCCGGACTGGTTGCCGATAAATCCCAGGCGCCGATTGTCCCGATATGGATAAACGGTCCCCAATACGGTTATTTTTCCAAAACCAAAGGCAAACTGCCGCACCGGCCGCTGCCCAAAATCAGCATCACCGTAAAAAAACCGGTAAAATTCAAGTTAAAAGACACTTTGCGCCGCCAACGGGACCACATCAGCAATGAAGTCTATATGATTATGCGCGAAATGAGTTTCGAGGCTTCCTACAACGATAATATCTCCCTGTTTGCTCAATTGATGAAAACCGCCAAGGTCCATTCTAAAAAAGGCTTGCTGCGCCGTCCCCGCTTCGTGGAGGACATTAACCGCACCCCGATGTCTTACAAAGACATCATCATCCGCTCTTTTGTCCTCGGCAAATATTTTAAGCGCAGGAGCAGACCCGGCGAACACGTTGCCCTGCTGTTGCCAAACTCCATAGCGGCTTTGTGTACTTTTTTCGGCCTCTCTGCCTATGAACGCATCCCCGTAATGCTGAATTTTTCGGTCGGCGCCAAAAATATGGTATCAATGTGTAAGACCGCCGTTGTCAAAAAAGTCATTACCTCCCGCCTGTTTATCCGAAACGCCAAAATGGAAAACGTTGTCGAAGAGCTGAAAGACAGCGGTTTCCAGGTTGTTTATCTGGAAGACCTCCGCAACAAAATCAGTCTGTGGGAAAAAATAAACGCCTACCTGCGTTACAAAATCAAACGTGTGCCGCACCAAGCCGGCGGTAATAAAAAGGCAGTCATCTTGTTCACTTCCGGCTCGGAAGGTGCACCTAAGGCCGTTGTTTTGAGTCATGCCAACATCATCTCAAACATCAAGCAGATGGCTTCCATCGAAACCATAAACGTCACCGACACCATATTCAATGCACTGCCGATGTTCCATAGTTTCGGTCTCACCGTCGGAACGCTGTTCCCTCTGCTTGAAGGGGCCAAACTCTTTTTATACCCTTCCCCGCTCCACTATCGCGTCATCTCCGAAATTGTGTATGAAATAGGAGCCAGCGTTATGTTTGGAACCGACACTTTCTTCCGCGGTTACGCCAAAATCGCCCATCCGATAGACTTTCACAACATCCGCTTTATGTTTGGCGGTGCCGAAGCCATCAAGCCGGACACCCGCAACATGTGGGTAGAACGTTTCGGAATTCGCGTTATGGAAGCTTACGGCTCAACCGAATGCTCACCGGTCGTAACCGCTAACAATCGTATTTTCAACCGTTTCGGTTCCATTGGCAAACTCCTGCCAAAAATCCAGCATAAAATTATCCCCGTTGACGGAATTGAAAACGGCGGCGAGCTTGTTGTAAAAGGTCCCAATATCATGATGGGATACATTATGCCGGATAATCCGGGTGTTTTAGTCCCGCTGGAAGGCGGTTGGTATCACACCGGCGACGTCGTAGACATTGACGAAATCGGCTTTGTTTTCATCAAAGACCGCATCAAGCGTTTTGCCAAAATCGGCGGCGAAATGGTTTCGCTTAATGCCGTTGATGAAATGGTACGCAATGCCTATGCCCGCTCGGGAGCCGAATATTCATACGGAGTGGTTTCCGTTCCGCACGAAAGCAAAGGCGAACAAATCGTTCTGGTCACCAACAACAAAGACGTCACTCAGGACGGCTTGCACAGCTTTATCCGCAGCAACGGAATGTCTGAGCTCTATCTGCCCAGAATAATCCTCTATCACGATTCCCTGCCTGTTTTCGCAACCGGCAAAGCCGATAACGTTACGCTCAAAAAACAGGTTTTGGAAGAGCTGGGGCTCAATATGTCCCAGGCAGCCTGACAATAATGCGTTTTCCCTGCCCCGTTTTTGATAACCGGGGCTTTTTTTATAAATTTTTAGTCCACACCGCGTAATTTGATATTGATTTTACTCAAATATTTTGTTAAAATAACAGCTGAAACTTCGGGTTTCGGTCACAATTATTTTAACCGAGAGGTGTGCCATGAAACATATCAAAATTGTATTATTTTCCCTTGCCATGATGATTTTGTTCTGTGCCAAGGGGCATGCTACAACATATTTTCTGAAAACGCCTTTCGGTTGGAACCCACAACAAATCACACCTTTGTCATTGCTGCCGAAACCCGCCTCCAATCCTGCTGAAGAAATCAAGACGGCGGCAATTTACTGGTTGCCCGATTATATGAAGGGAAACGTCAGCCGCGGCAACACTGACCCCGTCAAAGACCCTTTTAAGGAAAACTGTGAAGACAACTATGATCTTAACACCATTTGCCCTACACCCAAAATTTCTACCGGTATTCTGCACATTACCAACGAACTGGACTGTCAGGATGCCTGCATTTGTCCGAGCAACTACAAATATCACTCCGAAAACTGCAACGGCAATTATGTGCTCGCCGGCTCTTCCTGTAATGACGACGACCGCAAAAAAGGCGACGGAAAAATAAAATACACATTGTGCCGATGCAGCAGCTCATATCCTTACAGCACCTCAAACTGTAACGGCGAATACGAAGTCGGAGGTTCCTCCTGCAACGATGACCGCGGAACCTTTTACAGCAGTTGTAATCCGCGACCATGTTCCGACGGCGGATATTATGACTCCTCCAGCCAGACCAATATGAAATGTTCCGGCGTCACTTATGGCGGCAGAACCTGTTATTCTTGTTATCAGCCCTCATGCTCGGAAGGCGGATACAATTCGTCTGACGACAGTTCGATGGTATGTTCTTCAACCTCTTATTACGGACAAACCTGTTACAATTGCCGCAGCAAAACCTGTTCGGACGGCGGATACTCGTCATCGTCCATCAGCGGACAAACCTGCTCCGGCGTCACATATGAGGGAATGACCTGTTATTCCTGCACGGCAGACCCCTGTGCCGGTTTAACCGACAAACAATGTGACAGCGGCTGTGCTTCCTATTACAGCCAATGCCCGTCCAAATGCCAAAGCTGCAAAACCTGCTCACCGTACTCAAACGAAACCGGCTGTACGAATGGAGATTACGATTGTTCCGACGGCTGCGGCGGAACCCGGAAATGCTGCAAAGTCTGTGACCCCGAAGACCGTACCTGTTCTTGTCCCGGCAAAGTCTACTGCGACCCGGAAACTAAGGTAGGCAGCGGTGCCACCTGTACCGCCGGCGGAAAAACCTTTTATGAAACCTGCCTGGTCAAAGAAACCTGCAACAACGATTATATCAAAAACGACAAAGGTACCTGCTATACCAATACCGGCAGCATCGGAACCGGATGGTATCAAACCGGAACAAAATGTACCAAACAGGACGGTTCGAAAATCTACACCCATTTCAACTGTTCTTATTCCTGGACTGACTGTTACGGCAATCTTCCGCCCTGCGCCGGCAAAAAAGAATGCCCCGGAGACAAGGGAACCGGAGAATGCTCCTGCGGCGGCAAAAAATATTTTGAAACCTGCGCCGACACCTGTGACGACTCTTCATTGAGCGAAAACGGCGGCTATTGCCTGGCAGATACCACAACCTCTTGCTTCGGCCAGGAAACCTGCGGTTACTACGTGGTTAAGTCAAAATGTACAACTTCCACCGGAAAATCATACGTATATATTTACGACTGCAACGGCACCAGCAAAGACTGCAACGGAAACACCCCGCGCTGCGCCGGATATCAGGAATGCGAAAACGGCAGTATCGGCAGCGGCGGCAGCTGCACCTGCGGCGGTAAAACCTACTACAAAACCTGTAGCAGCTGTGATACTTCCGGAGGATATATCAACTCTGAATATTACACGGCAACCGACGATCCGAGCCGTTTGTCCACCGGTTGGACTACCGTCCAGCAAAAATGTACTCTCCCCAGCGGAACGCCTGTATACTATTATACGGAATGCAATGCTGATAAAAGCCTGGCCCCCTGCCGGGGAAAAATCACCAAATCCAAATGCAGTTCCGGACAAACGCTGGGTGGCTCTATTTGCAGCTGCGGCGGTACCCAGTTCGGAGACTACTGTATTCAGGAATGCCCATACGAGGACACCGCCGAAACCTGTGCTGCACAAGGCAAGGAATTCGAGTCCAAATGCCATGGTGACGGTGCCAACGAAAGCGAATGGATATGGTACGGTATCTGTAAATAACCGCCGCTTCTAAAGAAAAGCCCGTTTTTACGGGCTTTTCTACTACTTTATATTAATGATGGAGGCAAAAATTTAGTCAACACCGCATAATAATATATTGACTTATTTGGAGGATATATTCTATAATGTAATCATACTTTTGGGGAAACCTATTCATCTAAGAATTAAGCCCTTAAATGATGTTCTGGCAGATTAGCTTCTCATTCTCTGTTGCTGGAAGCGAAATAAAAACAATCATTTCAGGATTTAATCGCCTATAAACCAGTACCTCTTGAATACGGTCTCCCCGCCTTCCCCTTAAAACCAAACCCGCCCTTAAGGCGGGTTTACTATTAAAATTTCGTCCACCCCGTTCAAATATTTGTTTACTTTGTTTAAAGTTTTTGATAAGATAAAAATAGGAACGGCAGATTCCGGTATTTTAATCATCAAGGACGACTGACATGAAACATTTTAGGTTCTTAATATTCTCATCGTTGTTAATGCTTCTGCTAAACGGCGGCAGTACAAGGGCTCAAAATACGGTGTCGCTCACCCCTGATATAATTACACACATCACACTTCTACCGGAATCTGCTTCCGCCGAAGGAATTAAAATTGCCGCAACCTGGTGGCTCCCCGACTGGCAAAACGCCATGTCGCAACGCCTCTCAGACAATTCCCAACCGGATTCCGGATCCGACCAAAATTGTGCACGTTACGGCTATATCCAAGAATGCGAAACGCCCAAAGTCGGCTCCGGAATCGTTCGCCCGCTTGAAGGCCTCACCTGTTATCGCAGTTGTACCTGCCCCGCATCATACCAATACGACGACTCAAACTGTTCGGGAATGAAACAACCGGCAGGAGACTCCTGCGACGGGCAATATCTGGAATGCCGCTGCCCGGAAACGTTTATCTATAATCAAACCAACTGTAAAGACGAGTATAAACTCGCCGGAGATACCTGTGACGGGCTCTACGACCAATGCATTCCGCGCCCGTGCAGCGACGGAGGCTATCTGGAGGCGGAAGCCCAAGACAAAACCTGCAACAAGGTAACCTACGGAGGCAGAACCTGCTACGCCTGCCGCGAAAAAAATTGTGAAGAAAAATGCTCTGCACAAGGATTTATGCTCAATCAGGAATGCAGCAAAGGCCAAACCAAAGAAAGCTGCTCCTCAACCTGCGGCAGTTACATTAAATGCATCGGAGAAGCCTGCCCGTCCGGCATCGGCGGAAGCTGCGAATACGGCTGCAGCAAATACAGTACCCAAAACGGATGCGAAGACGTGTGCCTGGAATGCAGCCTCAAACCCAAAGGCTGCGAGAACGGCACCATCGAAAGCGACAGCGTTTGGTGTTCTGCCTCAGCCATAACCGACTGCGCGGCTCTGGGCTACACGGATGCTTCATGTTCCGGACACAAAATCCGCTGTCCTTTTGACACTAACCAATTCAGTTGTTTTGCTAACTAAAGGAGAAATACTATGTCCGTTCAATCACGTCTTATCAGTTTCACCGCTTTGGAGTTGGTATTCTCCGCCGGATTTTTATCCGCAAACGCCATGTCGTCCTGCATAACAAACGACTGTGCCGCTTTGGGATATACCATAACCGATACCTCCAAATGCACCGGCAACATCATCCGCTGCCCTTATGACAAAAGCAAAGCATACTGTGTGAGCGACACCTGCGGAGATAAATTTTACGGTATCACCCAATGTCCGGCAAACGCCACTTGCAAAAACTGCGAAATCGGCGGAATCACATACCAAAAAACAATTACCTGCAACGAGAATTATGTCTTTGACGTTAACGAATGGAGCTGCAAGTCTGACCTTTGTCCCGAGGGATATGCCCGAACCGCAGCTGACTGCGGCTCTTCCGGCGCCCAGGGATGGGAACTCAGCAGCTACAGTTCGCAAACAACCCCTGCCGGAAACAAATGCTATCAATGTAAGCAGAAATATTGTGACACTCGTACATATAACCTTAGCACATGTTTAAGCGGATGCAATGTCTGTTACAGCGGAGATACGCCATCTTATGCCTGCGGCAGTACTTACAGTTCCAAAGAAATGTATCAAAACAAATGTTTGTACATCCTCATCAAGGACAATATCTGGCAAGGCAGCTTCCCCTCCGCCTGCTGCTTTTACAAAGTCAACGGCAGTTCACAAATCTGCACTTCTCTTTCGGGAAAATCGGCGTATCAATATCCGATCAGCAATGCCGAAATCAGCTGCGGCAAAGTATATCAGTCCGGCTATACCTATTATTACGAATATTAGCAGCTTTCCGCAGCAAAAAACCCCGGATTTTCATCCGGGGTTTTTCATAACTTGTAAGATTCGACTAGAATCCTTCAGTATCTAAGCGTTTGCGAAGTTGCTTACGGGCACGTCTGACAGCTTCTGCCTGACGGCGGGCTTTCTTCTCAGAGTTTTTCTCATGACAACGACGAAGCTTCATCTCGCGAAAGACGCCTTCACGCTGCATCTTCTTTTTCAAAACCTTCAAAGACTGACCAACATCATTACCGATAACAGTAACTTGAACCACTTAAATCACCTCATTTCAACATATAAAAAAGGGTTAATCCATCAAATCTGTCCTTGCTTTTAACATCATAAAGAATAAATTGCAACAAATATTTACAATATTTTTACTTACAATGCTTATATAAAAGCGGTAACAGGTAATAAAAACGGTTACGCGATAATATTCGGAGTAACCTTGCCTTCAATAGTTTTAATTCTTGATTTAATATTAGTATTCAGTGAATGCAGCTGTTTGGCCTTGAAAAAATCGATTGTCTGATTGGCAACTAAATGCTTGATGTCTGAACGAACTCGGCGCTCCTCAAGTTTCAATTCGCACAATTGGTGCTGAAGTTTGCTCATTTGGTTCTTATCAAACATAAATTATCGTCCTTTCATAAAAAAATTTTATAAAATGCATTTTTTACTGGAAACTATGTGAATTAATTTGTATTAGATTATACAACAAAATAAATAAAATTGCAACTCAATAAAGGAGTATTTTAATGAATACCAAAAAAAGAATAGGTATTTTAACCAGCGGCGGCGACTGCGCCGGCCTTAATGCCGTTATCAGCTCTGTTGTCGAAGCTGCAACCCAAAAAGGCTGGGAAGTTTACGGTATCCATAACGGAACCGACGGCATTACCGAAAAACCGCACAGCTACGAAGTCCTGACCGTGCATAACTTTTCGGACTCTCCCTGGCCCCGTCTCAGCGGTTCTTACCTTGGTTCTTTAAACAAAGGCGTCAAAATGGAATCTCTGGAAGAGATGTCCAAACGATTCGCTCAGGGCGTAAAAGAACTCGGTCTTGATGCCATCGTTGTTGTCGGCGGCGACGGCAGTATGAACATTGTTTCCAACTATTGCAAAGGCAGCACCGTTCAGGTTGTTGGTATTCCCAAAACCATTGACAACGATACTCCGATTACCGAATTTTCCGTCGGTTTTGAAACGGCTGTTCAGCAATGCACCACGGCGATTGACAGTCTGGAATGGACTGCCCGCTCTCACAACCGCGCTTTGATTATGGAAGTTATGGGCCGCGATGCCGGACACCTGGCTATGCACTCCGCTCTCGCCGGCGCTGCCGACGTTTGCCTGGTTCCGGAAATCCCTTATACGATTGACGGCGTCATCAACCGCCTTAAAGAAATCAAGGCCAGCGGCCGCAACCACGCCGTTATCGTTGTTTCCGAAGGTATTAAGACCGAAGACGGTTCTCACCTGTCAAACAAAAAGAACCTTGTCGGCGAAGCCGTCTACGGCGGCATCGGCCAATATCTTTGTGCCGAAATCAGCAACCGTTACAAAGAGTTCCAAGTTCGCGTAACCACGCTTGGCCATGTTCAGCGTTCCGGTACTCCGGTTGCTTTTGACCGTATGCTGGCTGCCGTTTTTGGTGCCAAAGCCGTCGAATTGCTGGCAAACGGCGAAGACAACAAAATGGTCATCTGGAAAAACGGCCACGTAGACTATGTTGACCTTTCAGAAGTTGTTAAGGCGGGAACAACCCTGCTCAACACCGAAAGCGACTATGTAAAGGCCGCTCGCGCATTGGGTATGTACATCGGCGAATGCGACAAATAGCCCTTTCTAAAAAAGCCAAAGGCTGGATTAAAAATAATCCAGCCTTTTCTTATATTCACTCCAAAACAACATCCCGATAAGGATTCCGACACCCCAGGGAATTATTCCGAAAAACAATGTCCATCCAACGTCTTCGCCCAAAGCTCGCCACTGTTGATATATTCCCCACACCAGAAAAACCAAGAATATAAACATCAGCAAAAGCAATACAGCCCCGCTTAATAAACTGACTTTTCTTTTTTTATCCAGAAGCATCATTAACAGACGAACCAAACAAAATACGCCGGCAATTTCCACCAGAGAAAAAAATGTTGCATACGCAAACATAATTGGAGCAATTTCAATTTCCATAATTATTTGTTTTTTAATTAATATCGAATTGTAAATTTACATCATTTTTGTTTAACATGCAAATAAATTTTGCCCTCCCGATTCAATCGATTATTTAACCACTTCATAAATTTGTTATTATAAAAACAGAACTTTCAGCCCAAATTTACTGGTCGTCCTCACATTCCAAACCAAGTCCCAACCATATATATTCAGGCAAACCAAACTGCGGCAAAATAATATTCACATCCTGTTTATCAAAGTACAAAACGGTATGCTGTCTCTTGACTTGCTAAGAAAAACCCCGGATAGTTCTCCGGGGCTTTTCTCGCAGATGCGAAACCTTTACCGCATTTTCATATTCTTCAGTCCCGGCCGCCCGGTCTTGCGGGCCCGTTTCTGAATCTTACGCTTCATAATATTTTCTTCGTCAAAGGTTTCTCCAATAACCGCAAACATCATCGGCACAAACAACGTTGCCACGAAAGTCGACAGTATCATACCGCCAATCATTCCGGTACCGATGGCATGGCGGCTTCCCGCACCTGCACCAGTTGAAATCGCCAAAGGCAAAACACCGAAGGTAAAGGCCAGCGAAGTCATTACAATCGGGCGAAAACGAAGCTTGGCTGCTTCGATTGCTGCCTCGGCATACGTCAATCCTTCCTGAACTTTCATTACTGCAAACTCTACAATCAAAATTGCATTTTTTGCAGCCAGACCGATTAAGGTAACCAAACCGACCTGAAAATACAGGTCATTTTGAATACCGCGCATCCAGGTTGCCATCAGGGCGCCCAATACGGCAAAAGGAACCGAAAGAATAACCACAAACGGCAACGACCATTTTTCATATTGAGCCGATAAAATCAGGAAAATCATAATCAAGCCGAATATAAAGGCTTGGGTCGAAGCGCCGCCGGTCAGCTTCTCCTGATAAGCGGAACCAATCCACGACAAAGAATAATCGGCACCCAACACCTCCTGAGCCACTTCCTCCATTGCCGCAATGGCCTGACCGGAAGAATATCCCGGCGCCGGATCACCCAATACCTTGGCCGCAGGAAAGATGTTGAAACGGTTGACAAGCTCCGGTCCGGTAACCCGTTCGACATTCAAAAGCGTCGCCAAAGGCACCAGTTGACCGTTGTTTGACTTGACATAAACATAACGCAAATCATCGGGAGTCCGACGGAATTTCGATTCCGACTGCAGAGTAACCCTGAAGTTACGTCCCATATAGGTAAAGTCATTAACGTACAAACTGCCGAAAGTCGACTGCATTACCGCATAAATGGAATTAATCGGCACGTCAAGAATACGGGCTTTTTCACGGTCCAAGTCAATCCGATATTGCGGCGTACTGACCGAAAAAGTGGTTTTGACGTTGGTAAGTTCCGGCCGCTTGTTGGCTGCATCAATAAACTCCTGCGTCTTGGCCATCAGTTCCTGAGAAGTCGCGCCGGCACGGTTTTGGATATACCCCTCAAAACCTCCGGACATACTCATACCCATAATCGGAGGCATACTGAAAGCATAGCCTATACCTTCGGGCTGGCTCATCCCTATGCCGGTAAATGTCTTGGCCAAAGCTTCCGCCGTCTGGTCAGCCTTATTGCGCTCATCCCAATTTTTCAAAATGATAAAGCTGATGCCAGAATAGGTATTCTGACTCGAAGACAGCATATTATAGCCGTTAATCGTCAAAACGTCAGCAACATTGGGATTATCACGAACCATTGCGGAAACCTTGTCGGTAAACTTGGCCGTCCGCGGCAGCGACGACGCTTCCGGCATACTGTAAGCCATCAAAAGGTTACCCTGATCTTCGTTGGGAACCAAACCGCTCGGAACAATCCTGAACAACAAAATAATGAAGGCAATAACGCCGAGAAAACCGCCAACTGCCGTTTTACGATGTTCCAAAAAGAACTTGACCCCGGCCAGATACCAGTCGGTCACCTTCTGAAAACCGTCGTTAAACCACTTGAATATGCCCTTAGGCTCCTTATGCTCCCGGTTGGGCTTGATAATCAGAGCGCAAAGAGCCGGTGTAAGCGTCAACGCAACCAATGCGGAAATTAACACGGACACGGCAATGGTCACCGAAAACTGTTTATACATAACACCGGTCATCCCGCCCAAAAATGCAATCGGCAGGAAAACCGAAGACAGCACCAGCGCCACCGCGACAACAGGTCCTGAAACCTCTTTCATAGCCTTGATTGCCGCTTCTTTGGGAGAGAGTTTTTCCTCCGACATCAAACGTTCGACGTTTTCCAGCACGATAATCGCATCGTCAACCACGATACCGATTGCCAAAATCAATCCGAACAACGTCAGCAGGTTAATTGAGAAACCCAGAACATACATGCCGGCAAAAGCGCCGATAATCGACACCGGAACCGCCAAAATAGGAATCAACGTTGCCCGCATATTCTGTAAAAACAGATAAACAACGACAATAACCAGCAAAACCGCTTCGAAGAAAGTATGAATAACCTCATTAATCGACACGTTTACAAACAAGGTCGTATCATAAGGAATCTCATACGTGATTCCTTCCGGAAAATTCTTTGACAGCTCAGCCATTTTGGCCTTAACCAGATTGGCCGTCTCCAAAGCATTCGCTCCCGGCTGCAGATAAACTGCAAAAGCAACTGAAGGCTCTCCGTTGAATGTTGAGCTGACACTGTAATCCTGAGCACCGAGTTCAATCCGCGCCACATCTTTCAAGCGCAGCATTCCTCCTTGGGCGTCAGAAGTGAGAATAATGTTTCCGAACTCTTTTTCATCAACCAGACGGCCTTTGGTGTTAACCGAATACGTAAACGGAACCGCCTCGTCCATTGGTTCTTGTCCGAACTGTCCGGCGGCAAATTGCGAGTTTTGTTCCTGAATCGCCGAAATCACATCCTGCGGCGTCAGATTATAATCTGCCAATTTATCCGGACTCAGCCAGATACGCATTGAATAATCCTGGCTCGCAAACAGCGACGCACTGCCTACGCCCTTAATGCGCTTAATCTCATCAATAACATTCAACAAAGCATAGTTTGACACATAAACCGTGTCATAGCGCGATGATGTGGAGCGCATGGTGACAACCTGCAAAATTGAATTAGATTTTTGCTCCACCGTCACACCCTGCTTGGTCACTTCCGAAGGCAGCTTTGAAGTTGCGGCCTGAACCTTGTTGTTTACGTCAATCGTCGCCTGATCGGGGTCGGTACCGATGTCAAAAACCACGCCGATTGTCAGATAACCGCTTGATGTGGCGTTGGAATACATGTAAATCATATCCTTCACGCCGTTCAGCTCCTGCTCAATCGGCGCCGCCACCGTATCGGCCAGCACTTCTGCCGTTGCTCCCGGATATACGGCGGAAATCTGAATCTCCGTAGGTACGATATTCGGATATTGTTCAATCGGCAGCACCTTCATTGATACCAAACCGGCCAAAACGATAATCAAAGAGATAACCGTTGCAAAAATCGGCCTCTCAATAAAAAACTTTGAAAACATTTCTTTTATCCTGTAATGGTTAAGCGGCTTCGTCGGCAATCAACTGCGGTTTTACCGTCATTCCCGGGCGGATTTTCATAACCCCGCTGACAATGACCACATCACCCGGTTTCAAACCGCTGTCGATAATCCAGCCTCCGTCTTTGGTCGTCAGACCGGTCTGAACGCTGACAGATTCTACAACGCCCTTTTCGTTGACGCGATATACGAATGCGCCGTCGGATGCTTGCATAACGGCCTCCTGCGGAACGACCAACGCATCAATTCTGGTCAGCCCTTCCATAATCAGACGCAAAAACTGTCCCGGACGCAAACGAGCTTCCGGATTAGGGAAGACCGCTCTCAATTTAATCGTTCCCGTCTTCTGGTCAACATTGGGGTTCATAAAATTGATTTCGCCCTCAAGCGGATACATAACGTCATTGCCGAACCGGACTTTGGCTTTGATTTCGTTTTTGTTTTCCGGATTTCTGATTAAACCGCGGTCAACCATATTGGTCAAAGAGAGCATTTCGTTCTCCGATGCCGAAAAAATCACATAAATCGGATCCAGCTGGGTAATATGCGTCAACAAGCTTGAATCGCCGGTTGCCGAAATCAGGCTTCCTTCGGATTGAACCTCCATGCTGGTAATGCCGCTGATTGGAGCTTTGACCGTCGTATAATCCAAATTCAGCTGTGCGGCGTCGACTTCAGCCTGTGCCAGTTGTGCAGAAGCCGCAAGTGAATCCAAATTGGCTCTGGCATCGTCACGGGCTTTTTCACTGGCATATTTTTCTTTATACAGCTTTTCCGTACGCTGCCATTGGGTTTCGGCATTTTTCAGTTCAGCATTGACTTGGGCAAGTTTGGCCTTGGCCTGGTTTAAGGTTACCTTAAAGGGTTCCGGATCAATCTGGAACAAAACGCTGCCTTCTTCAACTTGCGAACCTTCAACATAATTCCGCTTCAAAAGAATGCCGCCGACCCGGGCGCGAACCTCGGTTTCTTTAGAACCTTGTGCTCTGGCTGCAAATTCAAAACTCAGCGGAATGTTCTGAGGCTCAACTTTTACGGCCGCTACGGTAGGAACCTGCGCCGCATCTCCCGCGCCGCTTTCTTTCTTACAACCGCCGAGAGCCAAAACGGCTGCCAGCATCACAAATGCTTTACTCTTAAAAAACATGTCAATATCCTCTGCTTAAACTAATCCTGACATATAAGTTACAACAAATATAGCAAATTTCCATACAAATATGCATAAATATAAAATTGGGGATATTTCGGAACTTATATTGCACAAATGCGTTGAAAAACGGCTCTCCGGGATTAGGTATAAGGACAGCTGATGAAAATGAGCAGACTATTCATATTGTTTTAACAAGCATTTAAGGAGAATTAAAATGACTGAAGGCGTTCGTTTTCCAACTTTTGCATTCATTACCGGCGGTGCCGGACAGGCTGACGACGGTATTCCTCCCCAACCGTTTGAAACCTTCTGCTATGACTCTGCCCTGATGCAGGCCAAAATCGAAAACTTTAACGTTGTTCCCTACACTTCCGTTCTGCCTAAGGAACTGTTTGGCAAAATCGTTCCCCTGAACGATAAAATCGTCAGCCAGTTCAAACACGGTGCCGTTCTGGAAGTTATTATGGCCGGCCACGGTGCCAGCCGCGACCAGCACAAAGCCATCGCAACCGGTTTGGGCGTCTGCTGGGGAAAAGACAAAAACGGCGAACTCATCGGCGGCTGGGCAGCTGAATACGTTGAATTTTTCGATACGCAAATTGACGATGACATCGCCAAAGGACATGCCGAAATGTGGTTGAACAAATCCTTGAATCACGAATTGTCAATCCGCGGCGTTGAAAAGCACTCTGAATTCCAGATGTGGCATAACTATGTCAACATCACGCAGCAGTTCGGTTACAGTCTGACCGCCATGGGCTTCTTAAACTTCGAACACGCCAACCCGGCTCAGGCTTAATTGCCGCCCGTCTCGGTGCACAGCCTGACCGCTGTGCCCGGGTCTGCGGGTTTTAAAAGTAAATTTAATCAAAAAATTTCAAGGATTTAAACAATGGCAGATAATCAAGTTTCTCAAACTTCTTCCGCCGACACGCCTGCCTCCGCTGCCGGCAGCTACAACAAAAACGGCCTCGGCGTTTTAGCCCTCGCCGCCATTGTCGTCAGCTCTATGCTCGGCGGAGGAATTTACAGCCTGCCCCAAAATATGGCCGCCGGAGCCTCTGCCGGAGCCGTTTTGCTGGCATGGCTGATTACCGGTTTCGGTATTTATTTCATCGCCCGTACGTTCAGTATTTTATCCATGGCCAAACCGGATTTGAAAACCGGTATTTACTCTTACAGCCGCGCCGGTTTCGGCCCTTACGTCGGCTTCACCATCGGTTGGTCGTACTGGCTTTGTCAGGTTTGTGGTAATGTCGGTTATGCCGTTATCACCATGGATGCCCTCAATTATTTCTTCCCGCCCTATTTTGCCGGCGGCAACAACCTCGCTTCCATCATCGGAGGATCGCTCATTATCTGGGGCTTCAATTATCTGGTTTTGCGCGGCGTACGACAAGCCAGTTATATCAACACCATCGGCACCATAGTCAAAATCGTACCGCTAGTTTTGTTCATCCTGATTTTGCTCTTCGTTTTCAAATTCTCCCGTTTTGATTTCGATTTTTGGGGTGAAGCCGTTTCAGCCAAAGTACGTCTCGGAGGCCTCAGCACACAGATTAAGAGCACCATGCTGGTAACCTTATGGGCCTTTATCGGCATTGAAGGCGCCGTCGTAATGTCCAACCGCGCACGCACGCCGGGTGACGTCGGCAAAGCGACCATTCTCGGCTTTATCAGCTGTCTGGCGATTTACGTCCTGCTGTCGCTGCTGCCTTTCGGCTATATGTCTCAGGCTCAGCTGGCCGCCGTTCCCAACCCGTCAACCGCCGGCGTTCTGGAACATATCGTCGGTCCCTGGGGCGCTTGGCTGATGAACATCGGGCTGTTGGTTTCGGTTCTCACCAGCTGGCTGGCCTGGACTATGGTAACCGCTGAAATTCCCCAGGCCGCGGCACAAAACGGAACCTTCCCCAAAGCGTTTACAACCGAAAACGCAAACGGTTCTCCCTCGGTATCCCTGTGGGTCACCAGCAGTGCCATGCAGCTGTTCCTTTTGTTGGTATATTTCTCTAACAACGCCTGGAACACCATGCTCAGCATCACCAGCGTTATGGTACTCCCGGCTTACTTCGCGTCCTGCGCTTATCTCTGGAAAATCTGCGAAGACGGAGAATACCCCGACACAATGCTGACCAAACGTTCTACCGCACTGATAACATCCGTCATCGGCTCTATTTACGCCTTGTGGCTGATTTACGCCGCCGGTTTGAAATATCTGATGTTGGCTGTTGTAATCATTGCACTTGGCATCCCCGTATATATGTGGGCCAGAAAGGAAAACAATCCTCAGGGAAAGGCCTTCACCCGCGGCGAATGCATTTTAGCCTCAGCCTTGGTTATCATCGCGATTGCGGCCATCTACGGCTTCAGCCGCGGTCTGATAAGCCTGAACTAAATTATTTTAAGCACAAAAAAACGGGGGTTGCCTAATACAACCTCCGTTTCTTTTATCGGTTCAAACCTAATAGTCTTACTCGGCAACATATGTTCGGTATTTTTCACGAATAAAACTCTGACAGTCTTTAACCGCCTGAGCATAATCGCTTCGTACATCCTGCCTGTGGCGCAACAAATCTGCCAAGATGGGAATATACTGCATAATCGTGCGCAGCATATGTCCCGGCTGTTTGATTAAATACTTCTTTTGCAGCTGCTCTCCGGAAATTCTCGCCTGCGCGTCAATTCCTTCCAGCTTAATCATAAACTTGCCTTCATAAGCGTCACACCTTCTGATAACATGCGCCCAAAAATGCAAAGCCGGTTCGCCGGAGCGAAGTTTCATACCGTTGAGCCATTTGAGCGTCTCGTCCACTTTTTCATAAATGGTCAAACGCAACAGTTTCATATTCGGAAACTGAAATTCCTGAGATGCGTATAAAATTGCGGAAAGACGCTGCGTTACCGCAACTATGGCCACGTCACTCCCAATCTTATGATTGAGCGCTTTCAGATTGTCGCCGGTATTGTTTCCGCCGTCGAGAACAATAATGTCTCCTTCTTCGACATACAGATTTTTTACCGTTGCTTTCAGCATCTGCCCTTCAGTCTGACTATACAGAAAGGTCGACAGTTTCCCCTTTCCGCCCAAACAAATCAACTTGCGCTTTTTGCCGGACGGCCCGTTGTCGTCGTACAAACGCTTCAACTCCCACCAGAGCTTGGCTCCTTCAAAAGCGGAAGTCATATCATCGTCATAAACAACGACATAATCACAGTTTTTGAGTCGTTTGCCGCCAAAATACTTCGGCATACTCTCCGCTTTGGTCAAAAACGGCTTATACGCAAAGTTCCTATCGCTCATAAAGTAATCACGAATACAAAACAAAACGTTGTTCAGCCGTGCATTACCGCGCAGCGTCAAAAACATATCCATCCTGGCCACAATAAGCGTTTCCTCCAGGTTAAAACCTCCCTTGCACAAAAGGGAAACAAAGTTTTCAGCCTGATTGTCCACGTCTTTTGCCATATCCAGAAGAGCAAACTCCGGCCCCGAATAAATGACCGGATACACAAACGTCTGTTTACGAATAACCTCGGCCAGCTGTCGGGCAATCATTCTCGACGGCAAATCGTTACCGCAGATAATCTGACTGACTGACGGAACGTCGATTAAATCAAAACAGTTTGACGGCGCCATAATATGCGCATTCAGATAGCGTGCCGCTATCAAATCCTTTTCTTTTTTCATGATGATTTATTTAATGTTAAAAAAAATAATTTTCCAGCCATCATACGAATATTAAGAAAGCGGATTGAACCTTTATCAATAATATTCCCACACAATAACTTTTTTTAAGATGGTCTTACTATACGCTCATTTTAGACAAAAATCAATCTTTATTTCGCTTTTGCGAAACAAGCAAAAAGGCTCTGTAAAAACAGAGCCTTTCAATAACAACGACAAATCGGGCTAGGCTACTTTTTTCGTCAAATCATAACCACAGGCAAGGTCATACATCTCACTCACCGTACCTCCAGCCTCTGACATATCCGTCCTCGAACCGCTGTCTGCCCCGAATGTACTCAGCGCCTGCGTCAACAAATCCGATGCATTCTGAGATGACAAAGAGGATGAACTGTTTGAAGATGTCCCGTATGCTGTACCTTTCCGGCCACTATCCCGATAGCCTTTTTCTCCCCACTCCCAAATAGTACCATCCGGCTGAACCAAATCAGGCATATTATAATTTACATCCCAACCGGTTCCCGGTGTACCGACATTTTCAAAAATAATCTTATTTTTATAGTTTCCATATATAATTATATCATTCGGAGACATAACTATCGACCCCAAATCAAAACCGCCATAACACCATACCTCATCGTGGGAATCAATGTTTCTCAAAGTATCAATACCTGCCTCGTCAGTATTAATGCGAACAACATCTTTAACGTTATCTTCTCCACAATCAACATCATTAACCCCCGTTCCCGGATCAATGATATCATAGCCGGTACCGGCAAGAATATTATCATTCCCGGTTCCTCCCTCTATGTAGTCATTCCCGGCACCGCCATCTATATTATCATAACCGTCACCACCATAAAGAAAGTCATTACCGTCTTCTCCGTAAAGAAAATCATGCCCGCCATTGCCATAAAGCGTATCATCGTCGTTTCCGCCCCAAACTTTGTCAGCACCCATTCCTCCCTGATAAGAGTCGGTGCCGCCACCCAAATGAATGACGTTTATATCTCCTGCATCATCATGACTGTAATCAGAATCAAGAGAGCCTCCATCAACAATATCCGTTCCGTCTCCACCGGTATATTCATCTGACCCTGCCCCCAGATAAACGGTATTAAAACCGGAGCCTGTTACAAAGTCCCGTCCGACAGTTCCATAATACTTATTATTTCCGCCGCCTAAATCAATTTCATTTATATCTTCAACCGTATCGGTTACCCCCAAATTACCGTTGCCGTTATCATGACTGCCATTGCCGTTGCCTCCGTCTACGGTATCATTGCCGTCACCACCAAAAAACTTATCGCTTCCGGCTCCCAAATAAACTTCATTGTAATCACTCGCCATCCCGTCATTGGTATAAACCACGTCATCACCGCCGTAAGTATAGATATTGTTAAAACCGCTGCCGGAATAAACCGTATCAACAAACTGGCCGCCCTCAACAAAATCATTTCCGTCTCCGGCATATATGGTATGGCTGCCGGTATCGGCATAAATAACGCTGTCCCCGGCGGTATCTACAATATACGCACTTCCCGCTCCGGCAAAGACATACTTGTATTCATCTGAGGAAAATCTCACATACCAACCGTCTGACTGTTTGACCACCCCATATTTAATATTGTCCAAATCGATATTTCCGCTCACTAACGTATTATACTTGTCCAATATATTCCTAACCGTCTTTATGGTAACATCCGTCGTATCCGTAGAATCCGGATCATAGAACGGATATTCAGCTCCGGCATAACTCCCTGTTAAAAACATTGAACAGACATTATTTATTCCTAAATACTTTTGCCCAAAATAGTTCGTACAAGTATTACAATTTCGGAATAGGAGATTATAATCAAGGTTAGTTGATAAGTCACTTAACAAAGTTGCTTCTAATTTAATTTTATTGAAAATATTTACAGCTATTTGATCTGTTGCTAATACATTGGTTGTTTGGTATTCAATTTTTCCTAAAAAATAGCTTGATGCTAATTGTTCTTCATTATTGTACCAAATATATGTGCCGACGACTTCTCCTGTAGCCTCATATAGTTCTCTATTTACTAGCTGATTGCGAATATCAAAGTTTATATTTCCATTATCTCTATATAAATCAACACTTTCAATCTTTGTTGGAACTCCATTTACATAAGTTATTAAATCATATCCGGTATGCTTTCCTACAGGAGTTTCTCCTGGTTCTTCAGGATTTAAGTCTACATTGACATTTCTTGAGTGAGCTCTTAATTCGTAAGTGACAGTCATAAAAGTATCTCCTTAATTAAAAGTGAAAAGAAAAGAAAAGAAATTAAAATAAAATAAACAATTAAAGCCATAAAATTTTTATGACTGTATTTAAAATATCTAAAACAATATTGGGGAATTAATAATGCGAATAAATTAAATAAATTAACAAGTATTAAAGAAAAAAAAGTATATAAAGGAACATGATTCATTCCATTTTCTACAATAAAATATGAAATAAAATATATAATATTAAATGATTGTAATATTATACCTGCTAAAATAGATGCTCCAATTGTCAAAATTAAAACAATTGTAAATGTATATATTGCGTTAAACTTAATAAATTTTTCTTTCGTTAAGATACTTGCCGCCATTAATTCACCAATTCCAAATATCAACGAAACAAAGAAAAAGATTCTTATAATTTTATCTGTTGTTAATATTTCAGCTAACTTGCTTTGGTAGTAATCGTAAAAATAGAATTGCAAACTCATTAGCACTACACTCCACAATACGGCAATAAGTAAAGCTATTTTTCTATTTATCTCTTTATTCATAAAGCTAGTCTCCTCATACCTAAAAACAAAAAAACTTCCTCAAGCGGCATACCCATGCGGCTTCGGACCCCTTTCGCCCCAACACCAGATGCCAAGATACCCTCGCCCCAGAAATTTTTCCAAAGCTTCAAAGCTTGGCGTTGCTTTTGCCACTGCGGAAACAGCATATACACTACAACAAAAAACAATAACAAACTCAAACACCGGCTAATCACTTTTTACTCCTGAACAAACATAAAAATTTACTTATATATGACATTAAAACTAAAGGTTTAATATACAATTAAACATCAACTTTATTACAAGGGACCTTCTTTAAAAAAAACAAGCAAAAAGGCTCTGTAAAAACAGAGCCTTTTAATAACAACGACAAATCGGGCTACGCTGCTTTTTTCGTCAAATCATAACCACAGGCAAGGTCATACATCTCACTCACCGTACCTCCGACCTCTGATATATTCGTCCTAGAACCGCTGTCTGCCCCGAATGTACTCAGCGCTTGCGTCAACTGCATCGCAGCTTCTGTACCAATAACAGTACCATCAGAAAACTCCAGATTATCAACCTTGTGTGTACCGAGATAATAATAAAAATCTTTCAGAAGAACCCCTTGATTTTCGTCTCCATTAATTGTTATACGAACATTATTGTCTTCACGAGTAAAAGACAAATCATTCAAAGTTATTCCATCTCCAAATTTAAGAACATCATTGTTTCCCTGATTATCATAAATAGTATCAAATCCGTCACCAAGATTATATATAAATATGTCATTCCCCGAATAGCCGCCTTCAATATAATCATCTCCGGTACCGCCACAAAGAATATCATCGCCGTCACCGCCTTTCAACGTATCATTTCCGGCTCCGCCATACAATATGTCATTCCCTAAATCACCATCTATATAATCATTTCCGTCTCCACCGTAAACAACATCGTTGCCACCCTGAGTACGTATGGAATTATCTTCATTATTCAGATATACCGTATCATTGGTACCAAACATCAGTAAACCGTTTGTTTTACTGAGTTGGTGCAATGTTAAATCATGTTGATCAAAACGAACTGTCGAACCATCGGCAAACTGAAAATACTCGATTTTATTATTTGAATAATAAAAGAAATTCTTAAAGATTATTCCTTGAGTCTCATCCCCGTTAATTATCATATACAAATCATTCCCTTCCGCCCGGAAACTAAAATCATCCATAGAGATTCCCTCTCCAAAAACCAAAGTATCGCCCGTTCCTGTTCCGTCAATAATTGTATCCAAACCATCACCGCGATTATAAATATAGATATCGTCACCGGAACTGCCCTGCAACGTATCATTGCCAAGCCCCCCGATAAGTGTATCACTATCATTTCCGCCAACCAATGTATCATCACCGGCTCCGCCGTCCATATAGTCCTCGCCGCCAACTCCATTTATGTGATCATTACCCTCACCACCATAAATAATGTCGTTTCCTTCGTCCGCATAGATATAATCATCCCCGCCGTTCAAATAAACGACATCATCATACTTCGTTCCTTTTATATCGTCTTTTGCATCTGTTTGAATCAAAGTTAATCCTATTTCATCTAAACGAACATCACTTCCGTCAGCAAACTTCAAATACTCAATATGATTGGAGGAACTGTAAAAAAAGTTACCAATAGACATTCCCTGAGTCTCATCACCTTTAACAAAAATCAAAAGATTATTGCCCTCACCTCGAAAACTCAAATCATCAAAAGTCACCCCGGCTCCAAATTGAATTACGTCTGTTCCGCTGCTGTCGCCAATGGAGTCAAAGCCGTCTCCTAAATTCCAAACATACGTATCGTCTCCGGAGGTTCCATACAAGGAATCATCTCCTTTTCCGCCAATAATATAATCATCTCCGCCACTTCCGGAAACGCTGTCATTACCATCGCCGCAGTCAACATAATTGTTGCCGGCAACGCATTGAATATAATCATTGCCGTCACCGGCATAAATAACATCGTTACCCTTATCCGCATAAATGCTGTCATTACCGCCTTTTGCATAAATAATATCGTCATAAATGGTACCGTTGATAATTTCTTTTTCATCCGTTTGAGTTAAGGTCAGTCCGATTTCTGACAAATGTACAACCGTCCCGTCATAAAAATGCAAATCCTCTATGACATTATTGGCACTCTGAAAACAGTCTTTAATTCTCATTCCTTGAGTTTCGTCGCCATTAACATAAATGTTCAGACCAAAATACTCATAACGGAAAGTCAAATCCTCAAACTTAATTCCCTTGCCAAATATAATTTTATCAAAATTGCCTCCGTCAATAATAGTGTCAAATCCATCACCCAAATTCCAAACGTAAGCATCATCACCTTGACCGCCATTAAGAATATCATCCCCTTTTCCGCCTGCGAGAACATCGCTTCCTCCCTTAGCGTCAAGAGTATCGTTTCCGCCGTTACCTACCAGAATATCATTCATCGTCGTACCAGTAAGATTATTTTTACTGTCATTACCTTCCATGGTAACGCCGCCGTCTATTCCGGGAATACTGTTCCAATGGGTTATTGCATATTCATAATCCCAACTGGTTCCGTCGGAAAATTTAATTGCGGCAAGCGTAGCCGAGCTTGTTCCTTGTTCTTGAAAATAACTGTGAACGCGAATACTGTCTGCCAACGTTCCGTCATCATAAGTAATTGTCAGAATCAGGTCAAAGTCCTGTCTGCCGATAGAAACATTAGACGGCATAATTGTTTCATCAAATTCAATAACGTCTTTTTTGCCGTCCGCTGCCAGAGCATTAATCTCATCATTACCGAAGCCCTTGGAGAACAAATACACATCTTCACCGTCACCACCGGCCATATAATCGTTGCCGGCACCACCGATAATGGTATCATCACCGCCGTTGCCGTAAAGCTTGTCATTACCGCCTAATCCGGTAATAATACTTCCAAAATCATCATCTTTAATAATATCATTTCCATCCGTACCTATTGATTTGCCGAACTTAAACAATTCTTTCTCAAAAACATCGCCGTTCTCGTCACCAAGCAAATTGAATGCAGCAATAATCTCAACGCCGAGGTCTGTATAGGTACGAATTATCTCAGAAAACTCACGCATCATCAGCGTTGTATTTAAGACGTCTGCGGCAAACATCTCTTCAAATACGGCAACTGCCTGACTGACATCAATATCCCAACTTTCGGTCGCAGCATCATAAGTCAGTGTCACTTTCTCCAGCAGAGTTTTATAATGCGTCTGGCTCAACAACTCATTCTTCACATATTCTTTCAGCTCATCAAAAGCGTCATGAATAAACAAGACGGCATGACGATTCGGATTCGGATCCCTTTCGCCCCAACACCAGGTGCCAAGATACCCTCGCCCCATAAATTCTTCCAAAGCCTCAAGCTTACGGGCATCGTCCAAATAATGTGTTCCGTTATAACGAGACGGCGTGCGGCCGAAAGGATCCATATCTTCCACGCCGGCCCAATGATATATAATATCGTTGAGCAACGCGTTTCGGGCAGAAACATTTGTCTCACTCATAAACTGCTCTACTAATGCTTTCAGCTCCCCGCTCTCATCAAGAGCCATAGCCGTGTGCAAATTATGAACATTACCAAAACCTATTAAATCAGGAAGTTTCTTAACATTGTCAGAAATAACGACATCGGTTCTATCTGCAGTATTCGAAGTATCTGTAACAAACCAAATATCACTTATATTTCCAGCACTATTATCGTTTTTTATAAAACTTCCTGTTTGACCTATTATATTTTCATTAATATCTTTTATATTCTCATTTTGATAACTAAGATTAATTTCTTTAATATTTACTTCTTCCATAGAAAGAAGTTCTCCATTTTCGACAAATCCGTTCTGGTTCATATCCTTCCAAACTTTAATTTCATTCCAAACCTCGTCAGAACTGTTAAATACGCCATCTTTGTTACTGTCTAATTCTTTTAAGGCCTCAAAGCCATTTGCTGCTTTTGCCCCGGACGAAAGAACGGAGTTGTTTCCAAACAACTCCGTTCCGTTATCGATAGTGCCGTTATTATTGATGTCTCTCACCAGTATTCCGTCATCTTTACCGACCCAACCGCTTTTCTCTGCAAAACCATTGCCGTCATGATCAAAATAAACACCCTCTGAAACACCTACTGTCTCAATTCCATCTCCATCTAAATCTACAATTAATGGAGACTTAGTCTTTTCCGCAGTATCCATTAATTCATCAATTTTATCCATTTTGTTCTGAGGAAGAGGACACTGATTTAATCCTAAATTATTTGCAGCTTTATTTAATTCATCTGAATAATTATTTTGTAACACTGTCTGAAGAGCATTCAAACTTGTTGGACAAACCTGTAGCCCTTCGAAAACGGGATTTGCACATTGATCAAATACTGTTTGTAATTCTGGTGACAAAGTATTTCTGAAATCATTAAGTCGTGTTTCAAGTTGAGACCATAAATCTTTTAAATAATCCTTTCCCGCTTCCCATGATTCATCTATGATGTTTCCTGCTAAAGCAGACAAATAACCTACCATGGCAGAGCCAACAGCAGCCACACCCACAGTTGCTGCTCCGGCAGCATAGGGAAGTAAAATCGCTCCAATTCCAATTCCCACAACTACCTTTAAGCCAACACGTGCAGTATCATCAATACGACTGTTTTTTATATCTGATGTCAGCGCGTCGTTGAATTCTATTGTCGAGGGGAACATCCCCAATACACTACCCAAAATTGAACTCGAACACATGATATTTTTAAAATTTCCTGCTTTCCTTAAATCATGTAGGGATATTGGTGTATTTCCATATCTTTTAGATAATTCATTATTTAGTTCTATTGCACTTCCTACATTTTCAGAAATGGTCGCTACATAAGAAGGTAATCCGCCAGAAGTATTCTTTGTTTCTTCTTCTAATTTATTTATTAAAGATTGTTCATTTTTAGTTAATTCTGTAGCTTCAGACATGTTTGTCTCCTTTCATAATTTTAGGGATAGATAATTCTTTGATATAAAAACCTACAAAACGAAATGTTATTTGAGAAACAAATATAAGTAATATCATTAGTAAAGGATAGGTTTTTATATTTGATATTGATTTATTCTGTATTTCGTAAAATAAAGCATATATTGCTATCGCAATGAAAACAACTAACGATATTGCCATATGTAGAGGAGAATACTTTAGGTTAAAGATGCGAATATAGAAATTGGCAGAGTTGGTTATATTATTTAAACTTAGCAACATTCCGGTAGTAATGAAAAGCAAAACATTTAAGGAGATAGAAAAGTCATTATTATATGTTTTCCATAATATTATATTTTGCATAAACGAATTGACATTGTACGAAAATGTATTATTCCGGCTATAAAAATATATTCCTAAGGTTGAGAGAAATAATAACCCACCCAAAAGATACAAATCAGTATTACTAATGCTGACAGTGTGTTTATAATTATATTTCTGTAAACTTAATTTATAGAATAAAAATAAAGTAAAACATACCGCAGGTATATTCCATAAAATTTGATTTCCAAGTTGAGAATATCCGTTAAATACTAAAATGACAATATAAGCCCCACAAAAAGCTACTAATATTTTATATATTTTATTTTGTTCTGTTTTATCATCTAAAATTTCAGGTAATTGTGATGAAAAGCTAATCTGGGTTTTATTATAGCTGAGAAACATACAAAAAATACTAGCTAAGCTTGCAAAAAACAATATTCCACCTTGCAAACAAAGTAAAACGACACCCAATTGAAGAACAGTTTTAAATGAGTTATTAAAATTCATTCCCACTTTTTCTTTACTATACATTACGGCTGCAGAAAAAACACCTATTGCTAATAGAGAAATTCCTGCAACAAAATAATAAAGAATTGAGCCAATAATATTGTTTTTTCCAAATCGATTTTGCAAAATCTCCAAATTGAGATACGGTTTGTTTAGGGCCCAAACTGCTCCAAAAAGGAAGACATAGAAACTATTAACAATGAATAAATACCCATTATCAATATTGATCATATCATTTAGTACAACAGCAAAGGAAAGTATAAATAAAAAAAATAATGAAAAATTTGAAAAAAAGATCATATCATTAAAATTCAGCTGTTTAAAAAACAGAATTGCAGAATAAACTATTAAACATAAAACTATTGGATTAAATAAAATACCTTCATTGAAAAGACATAAATGTGTAAATAAAATCAATGCTAAAACTAAAAAAGTTATTATACGAAAAAATATTTTCATAAATGTAATCCCCTGCGAATCTCAGAACTATGAAAAGTGTAACTTAAAAACAGGTAACAAACTGTGAACATTGCCAAAACCGGACACATCCGGCAAAGACTTAATATCATCGGGAATAATAACCTCCGCCTGATCAATTGTGTCCGCCGTATCTGCATCAAACCACACATCTGTAATGGTGCCGCTGCTGCCGTCTGTCTTGATAATCGTCCCTGTTTGAGCATGCGTATTGCCGTTGCCGTCAACAAGCTCTTGCTCATTGTAATTAAGATTTATTCCGGCAATGTTCGCCTGCTCCAAAGATAGTAGTTCACTATTGTCAACTATACCGTTTTGGTTGCTGTCTTTCCATACCTTAACCGTATTCCAAGCCTCGTCAGAACTGTTAAATACGCCATCTTTGTTACTGTCTAACTCTTTTAAGGCCTCAAAACCATTAAGTGCATTTTCCCCGGACGAAAGAACGGAGTTGTTTCCAAACAACTCCGTTCCGTTATCGATAGTGCCGTTATTATTGATGTCTCTCACCAGTATTCCGTCATCTTTACCGACCCAACCGCTTTTCTCTGCAAAACCATTGCCATCATGATCAAAATAAACACCCTCTGAAACCCCGACCGTCTCAACACCGTCTCCATCCAAATCTACAACCAACGGAGAACGGGTGACTTCTGCTGTGGTAAATAAATCTTTTATATCTTTTATTACTTCGGCATTCTCTGTTTGGATATACATCTCATTTAAATTTATTAAAGGTAATGCTGTGCCGCTTGGTGACATTATTTCTTCATCATTGGGCGTTACGGGACCTACTGTAAGAGGGAGATCATATATAACCTCAATATCTACTGCTGTTAAGGAATCTGCATCTAAATACATGATAAAAGGAGGAAGAGATGTTGGTGTATTTATTGTAAAATTTATAGGCGTAGCTGCAGTACCTGCCAAGAAATCTTTTACTATTTTCTTTTGACCATCTTCCCAATAGACTATTGTAATATTTACATTGCCCACATATTCACTAATTGCTTGAACAGATAAGGAAACATTCATTGAAGATGATGATTGTGAAAAAATTGGAGCATAAAATTTCTGTTTATCGCCAACACCATGTACTAGTTTTGCTTGCGTTATTGCCATGTCTTTCTCCATTATTTGTTAGAAATAAAAAAAATTGTTGGTTATTACATAGGTTATCGCATTATATAAAGGATCATTAATTTGAGGGAACATAAACAAATTTTCATATCGCTCAGTGATATAAGAAATTAATGTGTAAGGAGTATTATTATAAAAAGCGGTAAGAAATATACTAGTTACTGTATACAAATATAATATCCATTTACATATCCGAAAACACATACCACCGATTTCCATTGCATCCCTAAAGATAATTAGATAGCTATATATATAAATACTAATGATAAATATATTTCTGAAAAAAAGGTACAACTTAAAAGATATTTGGGACTGAAAAGTAAATGAAAAAAAGTGAAAAAATATTCCCATAAAAATTTGAGGCAAAATAAAAATAAAAATAACATCTAAAAACAATTTGCTTTTTTTCTTGTTTTTACCAAACATATTATAAATCCCTTTTTAGATAATATTGTTGGAAAATATTTTTGAATAAATCGCATTACTCAAGAAACCAAATGGTGAAGTATAATTTTTCCAAGATATGGTAAAAATACATAATATATAATAACATATTAAAAATATTTTTAACCAACGAGGGTTGCGAACTATAATTATATCTCTATGTAAAACTATAAATGAAATAATGGTATAAACTATACCAATAAAAGATATGATACTTGGTCCTAAAACAAGAATAATTCTATCTTTGACATCCAATCCTCTTTTGCTCCCTTCAATAACATAGTCCATATATATTTTATCTCTTATAAATAGAGCAAAAAATCCAATTATAATATTTCCTAATAAAAATATTATAAAAAAATCAAACCAAAATTTATTATCTTGCTTAAATTTATCCATATTCAGCCCCAAACAATAAAAATATTACATTTACTAAAATTAGAATTTAAATAGATTTTATACTTTTATTATGTGCTGGTCAGCTTTAACTGTATTTTATGCACAAAATTCCTATGCAGCTTGTTCTATAGTCAACAGTTCGCCCTCATTGACAATACCGTCTTTGTTACTGTCTAATTCTTTTAAGGCCTCAAAGCCATTTGCTGCTTTTGCCCCGGACGAAAGAACGGAGTTGTTTCCAAACAACTCCGTTCCGTTATCGATAGTGCCGTTATTATTGATGTCTCTCACCAGTATTCCGTCATCTTTACCGACCCAACCGCTTTTCTCTGCAAAACCATTGCCGTCATGATCAAAATAAACACCCTCTGAAACCCCGACCGTCTCAATCCCGTCTCCATCCAAATCTACAACCAACGGTGATTTCGTTACCTCCGCTGTCTCAAAATTATTACCTACACCATAGAAAGGAGGCTCGGCTTTTATTCTGGTTGATATCTTACAAATATTACCTTCAGCATCCCTCACGTTACATACTATTTCTGTTGGAGTTTGAAATGCATCAACAAAAAGCTTTTCACCAGAAATTACAGTTTCCATATACTCTTGAGTTTTCTCTATATTCTCTAATAAAGCCTGATTTCTCATAAAATCCAGTAAAGCAATCATAGAAACAGGATTTCCTACATATCCGGAAAAATGTGGAAAACTTTTATTACTACCAATATATGCATTTGCCCCATTAATCGAATTTAATTCATTAAAAATATCTATCTCAGAAAAATATTTATCATTTATATAATTACACCAACTATTACAATTTTGATTTAATGCGTCATAAGAAAAACCTATACCCTCATCGGCAAGTTTATTAAATAAGTCTGCATTTTGTGAAATTTTATTAAAAATATCCGAGGCATCCCCCTCAATTGGTAAAACAGCTGATTTATATCCCCTATCATCAACCCAATTTCTATCAGGCGTAAACCAACTTCCACTCTCATAAACTTGCGTTGGCACAATTCGATCATGATTACTCAAATCCTCATCAACGGCAACCCAATCATTCGTTTGTGAAAAACGCATTTCATCTATTACGCTATCTGCGGTAACTTCGACAGTCTTCATTCTTATCGGTTGACCATCAACATATTCAACCAATGCATAGCCTGTATGCTTCCCTGTATCTGTACCTAGAATCACAACGTCTCTAGAATAAGCAATTAATTTATATTCTGTAGCAGACATATTACACCTCCTCAAATAAGTAGTTAATAATCCAAATGAATGGCTTGCGTCAAAAACTGAAAAGAAACCGAAATTATAAACAGTAAATTAAACCAGAACAGAACTCTAAAATATTTTTTTTGATTAAAATATTTTTCAGGAAGAACAAAAAGGACTAAACTTCCAAAGATACATCCAATTGTTGGAAGAAATAAACATTCATAAACGTTATAATGAGAGTTATTCCAATAAATAACTGATTGAAAAAAAGAAATAAACAATATAAATCCAAATATTGCCAAATTAAAATAGATTGCATTTTGTTTCGAAAACCCTGCCGTAACAATAAACAAATAAATAAAAATATATACCAATGTTCCCCATATAAATAAAATGTTTTTAAAAAAGAAAATATATTCCGTTTTCAATATAAAAAACCACCCCAATGAAACTAAACAAACCAAACAAATTAAAAAATTATTATTTTGTTTTTCCAGCTTTAATGATGTATTTAGCGGAATAAAATAAAATGCAGCAATTAAATAAAAAATTAAATTTACTTCAAGGATGATTAGAATGTTTATAAGAGAAACATACACACCAAATTTTGATATATCTACAAACGTAATATCCAAGCTATAAATAATAAAATCCATAAATAGTGCAATAGAAAATGCGGATAAAGAATAATCTACCCCACTATCTAAACCTTGCTTTACTTTTTTTAACCAAACAAACGCTGGCATTAAAAAAAACAATAAATACAAAGCAATATTAAACTGAAAAGCGACAATACACGCTACAGTAAAAATCCCAAGTAAAAATATATTTCTGACATAGATTTGCTTAACGAACATATACTTCTCCAACAACGTTGAAAACTAATCAGTAGTAATATTTTCCGACAGACCCTAAATCGCGCTGTTCTATTGATTGCTGAATTGCTAAAAATGCCCCATAATAACCATATTTTTTTACTAAACCACCTAAAGGGCGTAAATCATCTAGCCTATAAGCAATTAATTTATATTCATTATTTGACATATCACGACCTCCTAAATTTAAAGAATAATAAATTGTAAATACTTATCAGAATCTGCTAACCACAAATAAATAGCCGCCCAAAAAATATTCAGCAAAAAAATTCCAAGTAATGCTTTGACAATATCTAATGAAAATTTTCTCTCTTTATAACGAAGAGAAAATACTACAAAAATACCAATCACAATAAACAATTTCTCATAGCTATATGCATTTTCATTATAAAGACGACTAATTAACGTAAACCCCAAAACACCATAGATAATCAATATCTTATAAAAGTTTCTCCATAAACAAGCTTTTCCAAAATATTTAGAACTCAAACATGAAGCTAGTAACGATAACACCAACAGCCAAAAACAAAAAAACAATACATTCTTCGTTACTAACGCAACCAAAATTTGTAAAGGAACAAAAAAAATAGCATTATTAAAAATACTAGCATTCCCCCATCGACTATAACCCAGAACTAAAAAGAAAAGAAATGCAAAGAAAATAAAACCCATCATCATTAAGAAAGACACAATGACAATACGAAAATAATTTTTTTTAGAAAAAAACAATAACAACCCTGAAAAGAAGAATAACGACACAAAAAAATTTACAGCACATAATCCATAATAACGATAAAACGACGTCGTGAACATTAATGGCAAACACATAAGTATACCCAAAAAAATCATAGGTGTTTCAAAATGCCCTTTTGTCTCCACATCCCACGGACCATTAGATTTACCAATCACGTTATCCTCCCTAAATATTAAAACTATAAGTTCCAAAAATTAAAACATGAAACATTTCACACAAAGAATCACATACAAAAGCTTCAGACATATAAGAAAACAAAGCAAATCCCATATATGAAAATACTGTAAAAGGCATACATTCAAACACACAAGTTATGAAAAAACTACATCCACCATATATAACCAAAAATAACTTTACTTTCTTCTGAAAAAAAACACCAACCATTCCCGCATCAAAATAAATTAAAGCAAAAGAAAAAATAAAAAAAATCCACAAAAACAAACGGCGAAGAAAAAAACTCAATTGTCTATAATCTTCCGAGACAAAACTTATTGATTGTGTTAACAATCCTCCTAAAAGAAAAGATAAACAAAAAAATACAACTATAAAATCAGTATAAAATTTTATTTTGTAATTATTTCTATAAATTTCTATTAAATTTACCATTAAACACTCCTCTCTGTCCCTACTCTCCTCAAGAGAGTAGAAATAATATCTTCATTCCAAATACCATTTGAAAATCCATTATATAAATGCCCTGCGAAATACGAAATTGGAGAATAATAATGAAAAAATGAAAAAACATATATAGCTAAAATAAAATACACAAACACAAAAAAATAAACCGCAGCCCCATATGTAACAAAGCGACTATCCCGCAACAAAAGAATACAACTAAATAAAAAGAACCCAAAAAATATCATACATTTAAAAAGCTGAAAAAGCATACGAATACGAACATCATGTAAGTCACCTAAATAAGTAAATTCGTAGTCATATAGGAAAGCTTCTAGAAAGCCTAAAATTCCTCCACCAAGAATAAACACTAACCAAAAATCTTTCCAAAAAATCATATTTTTTTTTATAATATTGTTCATTGAAAATACGTCTCCATTAAAACGTTCAAAAATCAATTACTTTGCCAACATAAAACTCATATTCCATAATCTATTGATCTGCCCAAACCAATACCTTGATTAATAAACTGGCTGGAAACATTTATTTTATCATCACGCATTGTAATAATTCCCCCCGTTGAATACCAAGAACTCCAACCTGAAATAGGAGCAACAATATCAATGCCTTTCATGTCATATCTCCTTATAAAATATTAAAAATATATCTACCTAATTTATATCCCACCCATTGAAATAGAGATAAATTACCCGTATTTGTGATAAAATAAATAGAAATCAAAAAATACACTAATAAAAATACATTAAGATATTTATTTTTATAGGAAACTAATGTCATATACATAAAGATGTAATATGTTATTGATAAGGATAACCTCAAAAATCTTAACAACAAATGTCCCAGGAAGGGGTTAAACATCATAGGCAAAGCAACCCCCACTATTATTTCACCAAACAGAAAAAGTATAATTTTTTTATACATCCTCATATCCTTACCTTACTTGCATTTCTGCCAATTTTATGCCAATTAAAAAAAATGGAGAATAACTACCACTTACAAACGTATACGAAATCAAAGACGCTATATAAAATAAAACAAGCCCTGTTTTAATAAATTTAAGAAAATGAGGAAATTCCTTCTTTAACAAATTATATAGAGCATAATAACAATACACTGTATAAACTATGGCGACTAACGTAAACAGATAGGAAACCAAACTAAAAATATTTACATTATTTTTTACCGTAAAATAAGCTACTATAATAATAAAATAACCTAAAATTACTTGCAAAAACAACAACAATACAATTTTAAAAATATAACTAAATTTCCACAAATTATAAGATTTTAATAGCAAATTGTTTTTCATAAAACTCTCCCATACATTCTTTCATAATATTTTTAATTTATAGCTCAAAAAAGGCCTGTTTTTCATTGCTCTTCGCAGCAACAACATCAGGCCTCCCCAACAAAATAAAAACAAATATAAAAGCTATTGATTTAATGGCTCTCTTTGCCGATTCGTTCATAGCCCGTCCCCCCCGTCCTCATTTACAGATATCCTCTGGTTGAGATAAAATCTAAAGTTTATAAAACAAGGATATTTCAACTGTCAAAATTAAATCAATAGTTTAAAAATATTATCAACAACAATTTCTAATATACGTATTAATTTCATATGCGAGTCTCTTATATGCAATTGATTGCATATATTTTGAGGCAGGCCGCGGGCTTTATACATATAAGCCTTAAAAAAATGGATAAATATCAAACAGTAATCTGGTCATTTAAACGCCAACAAACATCTCCGCGCCAACCGGTGCGAAAATTCTCTGCAACCTACATTTAATTTTATTTAAATACAAAAAAAACAGGCGAAAAAACCTGTTACATCCTCAACGTCAATTGAGAAACTTATCTTGTTTTTAATTGTCTGACTAAAAATTTTGTATCTTTATATCAAAGACTTACCGCATTAATGACTTTTGCTTTTTAATTCGTGTGTCGGAACACCCAAATAAATGTCATCCATCTTGTCTACTGGCGGATTACTCAAAATTCTTAACGTCAAACCACTTTTTATAGGATTGAAACTCATTATTTTCCTCTTGTAATAGTAGTTACCTGTATTTTCCAAAAATTTTACAAAATAGCAAGTAAAAAATCGCTCTTGTCAAAAATATTGTGCAAAAACAATAATATTTTGAAATCCTTTTCGCCTTTTAAAATAATTCACTAAAGTTTACTATTTTATTAAAACTCATAAATTATTTTGCAAAATCAACACATAAGCTTCATCAAAAAAAAGATTTCACATTCAAAACAAAGGCCAAGCCTCAAAACACCCCGAACTCAACGCTCATCCATCAGATTTCATACACAACTCAATTTTATCCAATTGGTTTCATATATAAAAAAATGATGAAACTGCTTTTGCCCGCTTTGTCCGGAAAGTTCTTGGCCGGTCCTTATATATTAATTATTACGGTTACGCACAATATCAACATTTGGCGAGAGCAAAAAAGCCAAAAAATCTCATTCTTACAATATTAGTTGCATAACCGGAAAATTTCTCTTTATTTTTAGCTTAAATAAACCTACGCTAAATTTATTAAAAACTTCAACTAATGATTGGTGACGAGATGAACGCAGAGAGCTCAGCAAAGATTGACACCGGCCTGGCCTGTTTTGCCATAATGGCAAACTACTTTGAAAAACCGCTTTCCTTAGAACAGGTCAAACACAAATACGATCGCCAAAACTCTGATTTTGAAGAATATGAACTGCTGCAACTGGCCAAAGAATTTTCATTTAAGGCAAAATTTGTTAAAACCGCTCCGGACCGTCTGGAAAAGACAAACCTGCCGGCAATCGCCCAAGACAAAGACAATCGGTATTTTATCATTGGCAAAATTGCCGACGGCAAAGTCCTGGTCCAAGATCCCGCCGCCGGAAGTCATCCGCAGGTATGGTCAGAAGAACAGCTTTTGCAAAGATGGAACGGCAGGCTCTTGATGATGACCTGCCGTGAATTTATCAACGGAAAAAACCGTAAATTCGACATATCATGGTTTATTCCCGCAATAGTCAAATACCGCCGTTTGTTTGGCGAAGTTATTTTGGCCTCGTTTTTTTTACAGCTGTTTGCCCTTGTTTCTCCGTTGCTTTTTCAGGTCGTCATCGACAAGGTTTTGGTAAACCGCGGCCTCTCCAGCCTCGACGTCCTTATGGTGGCGTTAATTTGCATCGGCGTTTTTGAAACGCTGCTCGGCGGCCTGAGAACCTACACGTTTTCGCACACGACCACTCGTGTGGACGTCGAACTCGGCGCCAGTCTCTTTCGTCATCTCATCCGGCTGCCTTTGTCATATTTCGGCGTCCGCCGCGTCGGAGACACCGTTGCCCGCGTCCACGAGCTTGAAAACATCCGCAATTTTCTAACCGGCTCAACCCTTACCCTGATTATTGACTTCTTCTTCACCATCGTCTTTTTTACGGTTATGTTTTTCTATTCCTCAACCCTGACCTTGCTGGTGCTGCTGTCAATTCCGTTTTATGTTATATTATCGCTCTTTTTCACGCCGATTTTACGTGCACGGATAGATGAACGGTTCCGTCGCGGAGCAGAAAACCAATGCTTTCTGGTCGAGGCCGTCTCCGGGGTCGAAACCGTCAAATCCCTTGCCGTAGAACCGCAAATGCAGCGCCGGTGGGAACAACAGCTCGCCGCTTACGTCAGCTCCGGTTTTCGGGCTTCGCACATTAACAACATTGCCGGACAGCTGGTTCAGTTGGTGCAAAAAACCACTCTCGCTCTCACCCTGTGGATTGGAGCCTCTTTGGTTATGAAAGGCGAACTCTCGGTCGGACAGCTGATTGCTTTCAATATGCTTTCCGGACGCGTAACCCTGCCGATACTGCGGCTGTCACAGTTATGGCAAAACTTCCAGCAGGCCAAAATATCTATGGACAAGCTCTCCGATATCTTGAACAATCCCGCCGAAAATCCCGCCAACCTTTCCAAAGGTTCCATGCCGGCCATCAACGGTGACGTCGAGTTCAAAGACATCACTTTCCGTTATCTGCCCAACGGTCCCGAAATCCTGAAAAAAATGAGTTTCAAAGTTGCCGCCGGACAAAAAATCGGGCTTGTCGGCCCCAGCGGCTCGGGCAAGTCTACCGTAACCAAACTGATTCAGCGCCTTTACATTCCCGAAAGCGGAAAAGTTTTGATTGACGGTATTGACATCGCCTCGGTAGATACCGCCTGGCTGCGCCGCCAAATCGGTGTTGTTCTGCAAGAAAACTATCTGTTCAACAAAACCGTACGCGAAAACATCGCTCTCACCAATCCTGCCGCCTCTATGGATAAAATCATTACTGCCGCCAAACTGGCCGGAGCACACGAGTTTATTACCGAACTGCCTGACGGATACGATACCGTTATTGAAGAACGGGGAGCTTCCCTCTCCGGAGGGCAGCGCCAGCGGATTGCCATTGCCAGAGCCTTGGTTAACAACCCGCGTATTCTGATTTTTGACGAGGCGACCTCCGCCCTTGATTATGAATCCGAACGCGTAATTCAAAAAAATATGGCCTCCATCTGCAAAGGCCGCACCGTATTCATAATCGCGCACCGGCTTTCCACCGTTCGCGAGTGCGACTGCATCATTACCGTCGAAAAAGGCGAAATCACCGAAACCGGAACCCATCGGGAACTGCTGGAACGCGGCGGTCGTTATGCCTATTTATGGAACAGCCAGACCGCTCCCGTAACCCCCGACCAAATTGCCGCGGAGTAACGCCATGTGGGAACAGCTAAAAAAATACCGTGAAATCGCCCGTTTGGCCTTGTTACAGGAAAAAGCCTCAAAAAACAGCAAAATCAAAGGAATGAACGAGCACGAAAAAGAATTTCTGCCTGCCGTGCTGGAAGTGACCGAAATGCCGCCCTCTCACGCGGCAAGACTGTTAACTTACGTTATCGTCGCAATGTTTACGGTGCTGATTTTATGGTCCGTAATCGGTAAAATCGACATCATTGCAACAGCCGCCGGAAAACTTATGCCGGCCTCCAACATCAAGACCATTCAAACCCTCACCGACAGCGAAATAGAAGAAATATACGTACAGGAGGGAGAATATGTCAAAGCCGGACAGGATTTGATAAAATTCAACCAAACGGAAGTCATTGCCAACATCAGCCGCATCGAAAACGAAATCGAGGCCCTTAAGATTGCAATTGCCCGCCTCCAGGCTTTGCTGACCGAAAATCCGCAGGAAAATTTCAACTACGACCGCGATATCGACGCTTACCTTATAAAAATGCACGCCGATTTGCTCAAAAGCCAGATAATCGAAAAATCGGCGCGGATTGAAGTCCTTAAAGGCCAGATTGCCAAAGCCGAAAAAGAAAAAGACACCATCAGCGCAGACCTCGGCCGAATTGAAAAACTGCTGCCCAGCGTAACCGAGCGAATTGAAAAAAAGAAAATTCTCGTCGATAAAAAACTCCTTGCCCGGCTGACCTTTCTGGAGCAGCAGGAAGAGCTTACCAACCTGCAGGAACAACGTAACGTTCAGGCAAAAAAAATGGCGGAAACCGAAGAAAACATCGAATACCTCAAAAAAGAACTCCGCCAATATCTGGCCGAGTTTGACAAGAACCTTATGCAGGAACTTACCGAAAACCGAGAAAAACTTGCCTCCTATCAACAGGAACTCGTTAAATACCGCGAAGCCCTCAAAAGAACGGTGGTTAAAGCCCCTCTTTCCGGCTATGTCCAGCAGCTGGTTTATCATACTAAAGGAGGCGTTGTCGAAACTGCCAAACCGATTATGAATATTGTTCCCGAAAATTACAAACTCGAAGCTCAGGTTATGATTCTAAACAAAGACATCGGTTTCGTCCGCCCGGAACAGGACGTCGAAATCAAAATCGACAGCTTTCCTTTCACCAAATACGGAACGCTCAAGGGAAAAGTGCGCAACATCTCGGGAGACGCTGTCCAAGACGAAAAACTCGGTTTGGTGTTTAATGCCCGCTTAACGCTCTCTGACAACAAAATCAAAGCTGACGGGCAAATCATCCGCCTCAAGCCTGGAATGAGCGTTACCGCCGAAATAAAAACAGGTAAACGCCGCGTCATCGAATACCTGCTCTCCCCGGTTATGAAATATCTTAACGAAAGTATGCGGGAAAGATAAACGCTTCCCAATCAATGCGGCCGCAGCGGCACTCCGTCCCGCGGCAAACCAACCTTTTTAAAGAGGGAAAAACACCCTTTCCTTGCTTATAAAAGCAAGGATGTTTCAGAGAAAAAAACTTACGCAATCCGTTTTGTCACACAGATTGTTTGCTTTTTTTATTTAAAAAAAAATGATTAGAAAATCAATTTCATAATCACCTGCTCCTTTTACCTACCGTCTGCGGACAAATCCCCTGTCCTGTTGTCTCTCCGCCATTGCGAAACACGAAAACGTCGTCAAATGTTCGGAAGTCTTCGTCTTGTAACAAAAAATGGGATGAAAACATTGAGAGGAAGACCAATAAGATGACGCCTGCATGGTCTCCGCTGTGCTTGACAGGATAATAAATTTTCTTATCGTCACCTGCCATTGAAACAATTTCAGAACTACCTGGTATAATAGGAAGAAACTCCTTTTCCTTTTTACATCTATGATGGTTCATACCTCTTTATCTCCTTTATAATTTTTATGAGGTTAGAAATCACATCATTGAATTTAAAGGAAAATTTATATAACTACAACCTAAAAACACAGTGTTGTTAATAATGACAATTAAAAATTCTAATAGCGGCGAAACATCGGGTTGATAATCTTATTTTTCGAGGGACGGTTCCGGGTATATACAAAAAATTCATTACTGTTCATCTTGCGCAAATCTTGAAACAGTCCCTCATTGTCGGGAGCGCGTCCCGTTTTTCTGATAACGTCCAAATCCCGCACATAATCGTCATATGCAGTCTGAAACTTGGGCTTCTCCAAAAAAACAAAAGCCTCCTCCACCGTTTTGGCATCCTTAATTCCGGCCATCCGGTATTTCAAAATAATGTCTTCCTCGCTTTCTTCCGCGGCCGCAGACGAACCCCAGCCCATCAGGCAAAAGACGGTCAATAGCATCAAAAACTGTTTCATACCCGCATCCTTTCGCCTGTGATGATAGTAAATGTTTTTTAACAAATTAATAATAGATTATAATAAAATCAATTAATTGGAAAGTGTAATGAAACGTTTTCTTCCGGTTTTTTTCTTCGTCTTTGCAACAATCGGACAAACCGAGGCCGCCTGGGATGCCGGAAGCTTTTTTTCTTGCAATGCCATCAACCCCAAACCGGAAGTGATTATCAAAAGCTCTTACGGCCGGCTGGTGCACGATCTTTCCAAATCCAAGGCGGAAATAAACGCAATACACAACAAGAACCCGCACGTTAAGGAACCCCGCAACACCGTCGTCGGCTTGGCGTCTTTTCGAATGCCCACCCGAATAAAAGTATCGGGACAAAGAAGAAAAATCAACGAAACTTACAGCTGTATTCTGCCGACCAAAGTCGAAATTGAAATCGGACTGAACGATCCCGTCATCTATGTGGCCAAAGAATACCCCAGGCAAAGCTGCGGTTTCTCTCAGGTCATCAGACACGAGCAAACGCATCAGCGGATAAATCTGCTTACTCTGGAATATTTTATGCCTATCTTCGACAAAGCCCTTCGCAAAGCGATTTATGACGTCCGCGCCGTCAAAGTTTACACCAAGGACAACAATAACTTTAAAAAAGGTCTGTCCAAGCTGAATGAATATTACTATGCGCGCCTGACCCCGATTTTAGAAGAGTTTGAAAAAGCCCGGGCCAAAGAGCAGCAGAAACTGGACAACATAACCAGCTACCGCAGGGACTGGGAAATCTGCAACGAATTTGAAAAAGAACATCCCGAAAAGAAAATACCTTATAAAATTTAAAATAAGCCACCGTTTTCTCATAAGGCGTCAATAAAAACGGCAGCTTGGGCTGCCGTTTAAATTACCATTGGTCATAATGGATTTTCTCCGGTTTAAAGCGGTCTTTCGGCTGCGGCGGAATCTTTGCCGGATAACCGACAACCACCAAAGCATTGGGTTTGATATTGTCAGGAAGCTTTAAAAGCTCATTCAAGTCACTCATTCGTTCCTCACTCGGATAAACGCCGCACCAACAAGCCCCCAACCCGCGGCCGTGGCATGCCAGCAGCAAATTTTCCGTAGCGATTGAGGTATCGACAACCCAATATCCGGGTGCCGTTTCCTGATTTGTATCCCCGCAGACGACAATCGCCAGGGAAGCGTCTTTCAAAAACTTCGCATAAGGATGCACCTCTGCGATTTTATCTCTCATTTTTTTGTCCTTGACCACCACAAACTCCCACGGCTGTGTATTGCGGGCTGACGGCGCATACATGGCAATTTTCAGAATATCGTCAATGTCAGACTGCGGTATTTCACGGTCTTTCTCAAATTGGCGCACCGAGCGGCGCGTTAATAATCCTGCTTCCAGAAACATAAATTTTCCTCCATTGTTGTTCCCTTATAAGGTAGGTATTTTTTATCCCGATTACAAGCTGATTTTTAAATATAAAAAAGCCCCGCAAAGGGGCTGTAAATTATTTTTTCTTCAAAGAACGCTGCTTTAGCTTTTCCAGTTCTTCCCGAATGTCCTGCACGACTTCTTCATGCGTTTTCTCTTGCCCCGACTTGTCGGCAAACACATTCAGCGTCCGCAGATAACGACGGCGAACACCGCGCTGATAATCCAGTATCATCTGATAAAACAACCGGTCGTCCTCATTATCCGCAACCTCGACCTGTTTTTTGGCGTCATACGGCGTAATGCTGTCGTACGGTATGATATGAGAAGTCAAAACCATACATTTGTTGTCTGCAATGCTGGCCGAACCGGACTTGATAAAATAACGCTCTTTGGGATTGCCGTCGCGTCCGAGAATCTGAAGCACGCCGTAATCCAAAGTAAACACGCTCGGTGCACGTTCCGGCAGAATATTAACGTCGGCGCGCACCGCCGGCAGCAGTACGCTCGCAACCTCCGTCTCCAGAAAAACCTGCGACGGCAATGCAATAGTTAAATGAACTTCGTTAGCCATAGTTTTTACCTTTTATATTTTCATCTTCAAAAAAGATGAAGAACACGGAGAGTGACAACTGTCAGAAAAGCGGCGCGGAAAACACAGCCCAACGGCACATTACCTGCCGCTTATCCGCAAAATCCGCGTCAGCTTCCCCGCCAAACATCTTTTCTAGGCGGCTTTATTCTTCATCGCCTCGGCTTTTGCCAACACATCCTCAATCGTACCGACCATATAAAACGCCTGCTCGGGAATATCGTCATATTTACCTTCCAAAATTCCCTTAAAGCCTTTGATGGTGTCTTCCAGCTTGACGAACACGCCCGGCGTACCGGTAAAGACTTCGGCAACGTGGAACGGTTGCGACAGAAAACGTTGAATCTTACGGGCACGGGCAACCGTCAGCTTGTCTTCCTCGGAAAGCTCGTCCATACCCAAAATGGCAATAATATCCTGCAAAGATTTATACTTTTGCAAAATTTCCTGAACCTGACGGGCAACCGAATAATGCTCTTCTCCCAAAATTTGCGGATCCAAAATACGGGATGTTGAATCCAACGGATCAACCGCAGGGAAAATGCCAAGCTCGGCAATGGAACGAGACAACACCGTCGTTGCATCCAAGTGGGCAAACGTCGTTGCCGGAGCCGGATCGGTCAAGTCGTCCGCAGGCACATAAACGGCCTGAACGGAAGTAATTGAACCGTTTTTGGTTGAGGTAATTCGCTCCTGCATTGCACCCATGTCGGTGCCCAGCGTAGGCTGATAACCCACTGCGGAAGGAATGCGTCCCAAAAGGGCAGAAACTTCAGAACCGGCTTGCGTAAAACGGAAAATGTTATCAACAAAGAACAACACGTCCTGATGGGCTTCGTCGCGGAAATATTCTGCCTGCGTCAAACCTGTCAGCGCCACGCGGGCACGGGCTCCGGGAGGTTCGTTCATCTGACCGTAAACCAACACGGTCTTGGACTTGTCGCCTTTAAGGTCAATAACGCCTGATTCAATCATTTCATGATACAGGTCGTTGCCTTCGCGGGTACGTTCGCCCACACCGGCAAATACGGAATAACCGCCGTGCCCTTTTGCGATATTGTTAATCAATTCCATAATCAAAACCGTCTTGCCGACGCCGGCACCGCCGAACAAACCGATTTTGCCGCCTTTTGCATAAGGTTCCAGCAAATCGATAACCTTAATGCCGGTGGTCAAAACCTCAGTATCGGTAGACTGGTCCACAAATGCGGGAGCCGGACGGTGAATAGGATAGTGAAAATCGGATTTAATGTTGCCGCGACCGTCAACCGGTTCGCCGATAACGTTCACAATGCGACCCAGCAGCGCAGGTCCGACCGGAACCTCAATCGGCGCATTGGTATTAACGACTTCCAGACCGCGAACCAAACCTTCGGTCTCATCCATGGCAATCGTACGAACAACGTTTTCGCCCAAGTGCTGAGCCACTTCCAAAACCAGCTTGCGGCCGTGATTGTCACACTCAAGCGCAGTCAAAATCGGGGGCAAATCATCAGTATTCTCAAACTTAACGTCGACAACCGCGCCCATAATCTGCGAAATATGTCCCAGCTTGCCGCTGTTTTTCTCTTTTTTCTCGAGTTTTCTGACTTCTTTCGCACCTTTGCGTTCATCGCTTTTAATTTGCTTAATGGCCTTTTTCTCCTGAGCAACGTCGGCTGATGCATAAGCCTTTTCTTCAGCGGCAATTGCTTTAGCGACTGTCTTCTTCGCAGCCGTTGGCTTGGCAGTTTTAGATGCCGTCTTTTTTACTGATTTCTCTTTTACGCTCGCCATAAAATCTCTCCTGTTTAAAAACTAAAATCACAATAATTTTAAAGTGCTTCGGCACCGGATATAATTTCCGTAAGCTCTGTCGTAATCGCGGTTTGGCGGATACGGTTGTACTTCAGCGTCAGTTTGGAAATCATATCCTTGGCATTGCGGGTAGCGTTGTCCATTGACGTCATCCGCGCACCGTGCTCGGCCGCCTGTGAATTTATTAATACCTGAAAAGCCTCCGAAACCGCCAGCATCGGCATCAAATCAGCCAAAACTTTTTGCTTCGGGGCATCATATTCATAATAGGCGTTGCCCGCTTTGTCGCTGTACCTCTCGGGATTTTCCTCAACGTCAATGCTGTAAGGCAGAAATTGCTGCGTTACCACTTCCCGGTTAATCGCCGAATGGAAACGGGTATAAATAAACTCGCAAACGTCATATTCGCCGATGTAATACAGCCCCAGCACCGGCTCAATGATATGTTCGATTTCTTCGTAATTCGCCCCTTTGGCCGCCACGCCGGCAAACGTATCGGTTATGATGTCGGCATAATGATGCTTCAAGGCATCGGAAACCTTTTTGCCGACGCACATCAGCTTGACATCTTTCCCTTCGCGTTTCAGTTCCTCAATCCGGCGAACCGTCTCTTTAACCACAAAAGCGTTATAACTGCCGCACAACCCGCGGTCAGAAGTAAACGCAATCAACAGATAAGAGCTGTTCCGGGCGTGGGGCGTCATCATTTGCGGCATGATATGCTTAACGCCCAGACGCTCTTCCTCATCTTTAAAGTCTTTAATAATACGGCCGGCAGTCGTCAGCAGACCTTCATGATACGGCAGAGACTTAACAAGCATATCCTGGGCGCGACGCAGACGAGCCGCGGCAACCATCTTCATTGCCGAAGTGATTTTCTGTGTCGACTTGATACTTTCAATACGAGTTCTTAACTCTTTTAAGCCTGCCATAACTTAAATCCTACGCTGCCTTTTCAATCTCTTCATTGTACCGCTGCAGGAAGTTCTGATAAAACTCCAGCAACTTTGCCTCCAATTCTTCGGAAATAACCTTTTTCTCGTTAATTTCATCCAGGTATTCCGGATGATTGGCCCGAATACTATTCAAAGCCTTTTCCTCAAAATCATGAACGCAGTTCAACGGCAGTCCGTCCAGAAAACCTCGTACGCCGGCAAAGATGGCCACAACTTCCTCTGCCACCGGCATCGGATGATATTGCGGCTGCTTCAGCATTTCGGTCAAACGGGCACCGCGAGCCAAAAGGTTCTTGGTCGCCTGATCCAAATCAGAAGCAAACTGAGCAAAAGAAGCCATTTCGCGATATTGTGCCAAATCAAGCTTCATTGTTCCGGCCACCTGTTTCATCGCCTTAACTTGTGCGGCAGAACCCACGCGGCTGACCGAAATACCCACGTTCACCGCAGGACGTATGCCCTGATAAAACAAACTGGTTTCCAGGAATATCTGACCGTCGGTAATAGAAATAACATTGGTCGGAATATACGCGGACACGTCGCCGGCCTGAGTTTCAATCACCGGCAAAGCAGTCAGCGACCCGCCGCCTTCGGCATCGTTCATCTTGGCTGCGCGTTCCAACAAGCGGGAGTGCAGATAGAACACGTCACCCGGATAAGCTTCACGCCCTGGCGGTCTGCGAAGAAGCAGCGACATCTGGCGGTAAGCCGTAGCTTGCTTGGACAAGTCGTCATAGAAGATAACCGCATGCATACCGTTATCGCGGAAATATTCACCCATTGCACAGCCGGAATAAGGCGCGATATACTGCATCGGAGCCGGGTCGGAAGCCGTTGCCGCAACTACGATGGTGTAATCCATTGCACCGTAGTCTTTGAGGGTTTTGACCACCTGAGCCACGGTCGAACGTTTTTGTCCGACGGCAACATATATGCAGTAAAGTTTATCCTTTTCAGACTTCGCCTGTTCGTTAATTTTTTTCTGATTAATAATGGTATCAAGAATGATTGCGGTCTTTCCGGTCTGGCGGTCTCCGATAATCAGTTCGCGCTGCCCGCGGCCGATAGGAATAAGAGAGTCCACGATTTTCAATCCGGTCTGCATCGGTTCATGCACCGAGCGCCGAGGAATAATGCCGGGAGCTTTCACTTCCGAGCGGCTGAACTCTTTGGCCTTCACCGGTCCCAAGCCGTCAATCGGCTCGCCCAACGCGTCAACAACGCGTCCGAGAAGTTCTTTGCCGACCGGCACGCTCACAATCTGGTCGGTACGTTTTACCATATCGCCTTCTTTGATTTGTTGGTCAGAACCAAAGATAACCACGCCGACATTGTCTTCTTCAAGGTTAAGGGCCATTCCCTTGACCCCGCTTTCAAACTCGACCAGCTCACCGGACTGAACCTTGTCCAGACCGTAAATGCGGGCGATACCGTCACCGACGGAGAGCACCTGCCCTACCTCGGCAACATCCGCCGTGACATCGGAGTTAGCTATTTTATCTTTGATAATGGAAGATATTTCACTGGCTGATACCGACATTATTGTACACCTTTCATTACATTTTCCAAACGGTTCAGTTTGCTGATGACGGAATTGTCAATCATTTCCGAACCGAACTTGATTCTTAACCCGCCGATAAGCTCGGGACGGATTTTATAAGAAACGACAACTTTTTTACCCAAAACTTTTTCTAAATTGGCCTGCAGTTTTTTATCCTGAGCGGCAGAAAGCTCTTTAACGCTTTCAACCTCAACTTCCTGCATATTGTTCCGCTGGTAATAAATATGAACAAACTCCTGCAAAATCAGCAGAAGTTCCCCAAAACGATGATTATCGGCCACAATGTCCAGACAGCGTAAAGTTTCCTTGCTTAATTTCAGCTTTTCGGCAACTTGTCGCAAGGCTTCTTTTTTATCGGCATCATCCCAAATCGGATTCGCCAAATATTTCACCAAATCGGATTCCTGCCGGGCAATGCTGCCAAGAACTTTCACATCGGCAAAAACCTTATCGACAGCCTTTTTCTCAGCGGCTGCCTCATATAAGGCAATAGCATACGTAACGGCGATTTTGGTCTTTGAAACTTTTTTCACTACTCTGAACCTATTAAATTTCTAAGCTGCGATTATCTTAATCATCAATTAGTTTCTAATTTATTAATACCAACCCGATTTTACAACAAAATAAAACTTTTATCCTCCTTAATCGCAAAGCCATAAAAAAAATTCCTGCTCGGCAACCGAGCAGGAATATTAAATAGGTAAAGTGTTAAAAAGCGAGGACACAACGAACTGGTTTACTGTTACCCTTATCGCCGCTGTCCATGCCGCCGTCGGACGGCCTGACGACCCACGCGGTGCCGCCGCCGTAGCTGTAGTTCTCGGACGAAGACCAATAAAAAACATCTTCCTGCAAACAATTTCCGGACAAACCTCCGGAATTAAGCAATGCAAATGATTCGCGCAACTTTTTCAGATTACCGAAAATACGCTTAAGCTCTTCCTTGCTCGGCATAAAACCCGTGCCGGCTTTAATGCCGTCAAAAGCGTATTTCGCACACCATTCGGCTGCTTCTGCATTTTCATGTTTTTCTTTGGCTGTTTTCAGTATCAGAGACGTTGCTTCTTTGCCGCTAACTCCCAATGACATATCGACATAAAGCCAGTCGCTTGACCACGGAAGTTCCGTTTCTTGCAGTCCTATTGCCAGCCCGTGGTTCCTGTCTACGCAGCCGACAATTGCCGAAACCTGATTGTCTTCTATCAGTTCCGGAAATATTAAGCCGTCTGCGTAATAAAACATCCCCGGCTCAACCTTCTTCGGCGTTACAAACTTCTTGGACGGGATAAAATTCATATCCTGAAAAGTTGTTTTTCCGCCAACAGGACACAACTGTTGCAAAAACTCTGCACTGATTTGATTGTTCTCATACCAGCTTTTCACTACTGCTTCTTCTGTTAAGCCAAATTCTTTTACAACACCATTTAAAATTTCTAACTTTTTCATAATTGTATATATTAAAATTAATAATCGACATCATATCATTTGGTAACTACATACTAGCATACCTTTAATTGTAAGTCAATGACGTATTCGACAAAATTTTCGTAACACAAACAGCAACAGTTGAAAAATCTTTCTGATATTAATTTTTAAGAACAAAAAAACAGCCTTAACAAGCCAAATACGGACAAGCCCAAAATCTCGCTCCGATACCCCGGAATAAAACAAAACGATGCCGATTATCAATAAAAAGAATAAGGGTCTATATCAACTTCAACCCTGACCCGGCCGGGAATTTTAATTCTCTTCAGCCAATCGCGCAAGACATCCTGAATGCGTATATTTTTTGCCGTTTTCAGCAATAAGCGATACCGAAACTTGTTCCGCAGCATAAAAATCGGTGCCGGTGCCGGCCCGAGAGTCGAAACAAACTCATTATTGGGAGCAGTTTGCCCCAGCCAGAGAGCCGTTTTTTCCGTTTCTTCCTGATTCGGCCCCGAAACAATCACCGCTGCCAGTTTGCCAAACGGGGGCATTTTCAAAAGACGCCGCGTTTTCTTTTCCAGAGCCAAAAACTTCTCCCGATTATTTTCAACCAGAGCCTGCAATACTGCATTTTCCGGATACAGCGTTTGCAAATAAACGATCCCTTTTTTCTCGCCGCGGCCGGCTCGCCCCGCCACCTGAGACAGCAACTGAAAGGTTCTTTCGCTGGCCCGAAGGTCACTCCCCATCAGCCCCAAATCGGCATCAACAATTCCAACCAGGGTCAGGCTGGGAAAATGGTGTCCTTTCGCCAAAATCTGCGTCCCGATAAGAATATCGACGTTTCCCTCTTCCATTTCATGAATCACCTGTGACACTTCCGCAAAGTTCGTCGTAATGTCGCTCGAAAGAATTTTCACACGCGCTGTCGGAAAACGAAACTTAACCTCTTCCGCCACCCGTTCCACTCCCGGACCGCAGGCCGTCAATCCGGTTTCCGAATGACATTCCGGACACTCCTTGGGAATGGGCGTGACATAGCCGCAATGATGGCAGACCAGATTACCGACGCGGCGATGTTCGGTCAGCCACGCCGTACAGTTCGGACATTGTATCCGATGTCCGCAATCGCGGCAAATCACCAGCGGCGCATAGCCCCGGCGATTCAAAAACAGCATTGACTGCTCCTGCCTTTCCAAATTCTCCTTCAAGGCATTCGCCAGCGTTGGCGCCAGCCAGGAAACTCCCCAAGAACCGCGCACCGGCTTGTCCTGCTTAAGGTCGATAATCTTTATCTCCGGCAAAACCGCCGCCGCAAAACGGCTTTTTAACTCCACAATGTCATACTTGCCTTCTTCAACATTGACAACCGTCTCCAAATCCGGCGTCGCGGTAGAAAGAATAATGGGGATTTGCTCATACTTTGCACGGACAATCGCCATGTCACGCCCCTGATAATTGACCGCATCCTCCTGCTTAAATGATTGGTCATGGCTTTCATCCACCACAATTAAACCCAAGTTCTGATAAGGCAGAAACAATGCAGAACGCGCACCGACCAAAACCTTCGCCCGCCCCTCAATCACCGCTTTCCAAGTGTCAATTCGCTCCCGGTTGCCCAAAGCGGAATGCCATTTGGCGGGTTTAACGCCGAAACGACGCTCAAAACGCCCCAGCCATTGACTGGTCAATCCGATTTCCGGCACCAGAATGAGCACCTGCTGCCCCAGCTCCAAGGCCCGGGCGACCGCTTCAAAATACACCTCCGTTTTGCCCGAACCGGTTACCCCGTCCAGCAGCGTAACGTTGAACCCGTTGCCGATTTCGCCGACAAGCTGCACCGCTGCCTCTTTTTGTTCATCTGTCAGATTAACTTTTTTATAGGCGGCATTCGGTTTTTCAAATTCCTTTTTATCTTCGATTAATACCGGACGCAACACTCCCGCATCAATCATCGCTTTTATCACCGACTGCCCAACCCCGGCGCCGGCGGCAATATCTTGGCGGTTAAACGGTGCAAATTTCAAAAAGTCCATTACCCGCCAGCGCGCATCGGAGTTTTTCAACTTGGCCTCAGCCAAAGTTTTTCCCGACAACTCGTATAAAACCGTCATTTTCGGATCGTCAAAAACCTGACGTACGCTCAAAACCATCTTCAAAACCTGTCCGGCAAACGCCATGTTATAACCGGACACAAACTCAATAAACTTCCTTAATTCAGCGCTTAAAGGGGGAAAGTTGATTCTTTCCATTATCGGTTTGATTTTACTCTCGTCCAAATTAGACGACTTGCCCTTTTTCCATACGACGCCGACATGGACCTCCCGGCCGAACGGCACCCGGACCAATTCACCCAATACGGCTTCCCCCTCGATTTTATAATCGAAAGGTTCATTAAAAGGCAGCGGAAGCAAAACGCCGATAATCAAAGTTCAATCTCCAATATAACCAATTTGGTTCATCATAAACCACCGTCGGAAAATTAAAACCCTTCAGCGTCAACAATCCCCAGCATTAAATTTTGTACACAACCCTTAATGAATTATTTAAATATATGGAAAATTATCATAATATGATAAAAAAATTTTTTCATAAAGGAAACATCATGCCCAAAATATCCGTCATCATCCCCGTATACAACGTTGAACAATACCTGCCGCAGTGTCTTGACAGCTTGAGGAAGCAAACCTTAAGCGACTTGGAATTCATCTGCATTAACGACGGCTCTGTTGACGGTTCTCTGGATATCCTTCAGGCATACGCCGCCGAAGACCATCGTTTTGTCATCATTAATCAGAAAAACCGCGGACAAGGGTATGCCCGCAACAAAGGACTGGAAGCCGCATCAGGAGAATACATCGGTTTTGTTGATCCTGATGACTGGGTGGAGCCCGATATGTACGAACAAATGTACAATTTAGCTGAAAAATATAATGCCGACACCGTAGAGTGTAATTATGAACATTATATTGAATCTCCGAAAACGGTAACGACTATGCCGGGCAACATTAAACGCCCGCTTCCCGAAACATCGGACGGCATTCTCAGTTACAACTGGACGCAGCTGCCCGGTCAGCATCTAATCTGGAGCTGCCCGCATGCCGTGTGGAATAAAATTTTCTGCAAAAAAATGATAAATGACGAACATATCCGTTTTACCGAAGGGACGCTCGCCGAAGACGTCTTATTCACCATACACAGCCGTATCTGCAGTTCGCGGACAATCCAATGTCCCAAAATATTCTATCACTATCGTACCAGACAAGATTCTGCCTGCAATAAAATATCCGACAATCGTTTTGACTTTTTTACCGCCGTCAGAGACATCAAACGGATATTGACTCAATACAACATTTACGAACAACAACAAAATTACTTCTACAAATTTTTACTTTACAGCTTTCCTCAATACTACAACAGCACACCTCCGGCCAGACAAAACGAATTCAAACAGATATACTATGAACTGCTGCCGGACACCTGCCGACAGATTTTGGACAATATTCTTTTGTCACAGACACCCTGTACTTGGAAACAAAAAATTTTTTCCGTTCGAAAAACTTACAAACTGACAGACAAATCTACCGAGGAAATATTCACACTCTACCGCATTTTCACAATCTTAGGCATTAAAATAAAAGTCCGAAGCAAGCAAAAAACCTGTTGATGCATTGCATCAACAGGTTCTCCTTAATTTTTTACGCCAGGAAATAAACTGCATGACAGCCAATAGCATTCCGATAATGACTATCGCCTCAATCATTTCCTCCGCAGCATAAATCCATGGCCGCAAATACAGCAACAAACAGATATCTGCCGCCACCCCCAGCATCACAACATACCAATAATCATCCATCCGGTAAGATTTATAGTACATTGCTACTAACAATGCCGGAAACCTAAAGAAAAAATATGCGCTCAATATAATCAACAAAGGCACATACAGACTCATCTCAAAACAGAGCCAATAAAAAAAGCTTCCCATAAAAATAAAAAATTAATTAGACGTTATCAATAAAGCCAATATAACACAATTTTCAATTGTCCGCAACAAACAAAAAAAGTTCGTAAAATATTTTACGAACTTTTTTTAACAAATCAGATTTTGAATTCAATCGCACAACGAACTGGTAGACTGAAAGACTTATTGCGGTAGCCGTTGATCATGTAGCCGTCGGACGGTCTGACGACCCAGGCGAGGTAGATGCCGTAGTTCTCGGACGAACACCAATAAAAAGCATCTTCCTGCAAACAATTTCCGGACAAACCTCCGGAATTAAGCAGCGCAAATGATTCGCGCAACGTTTTCCGATTACCGAAAATATGCTTAAGTTCTTCCTTGCTCGGCATAAAACCCGTACCGGCTTTAATGCCGTCAAACGCATATTCCGCACACCATTCGGCCGCTTCTGCATTTTCCTGTTTTTCTTTGGCTGTCTTCAGTATCAGAGCCATTGCCTCTTTGCCTCTAAGTCCCGATGGCATATCGACATAAAGCCAAGTACTCGACCACGGAAGTTCCGTTTCCCGTAATCCCAAAGCCAACCCGTGGTTCCTGTCTACGCAGCCGACAATCGCCGAAACCTGACTGTCTTTTATCAGTTCCGGGAATATTAAGCCGTCTGCGTAATAAAACATCCCCGGCGCAATCTTCTTCGGTGTCACAAACTTCTTAGACGGAATAAGATTCACATCCTGAAAAGTTGTTTTTTCACCAACAGGACACAATTGTTGCAAAAACTCTGCGCTGATTTGATTGTTCTCATACCAGCTCTTTACTACTGCTTCTGCCGTTAAACCGCTTTCAGCCAATGCAGAATTTAAAATATCAATTTTTTTCATAATATATATGTTTTAATTAATAATAGGCATCATTGTTTTATAAGTTGTTTCAAACCTATAACATTATTCCCACTCTGTCAATGACGGATTAGACAAAAACAAAGAAACTAAAATTTAAACTTTTTTATTTAAATTGAAAATATGAAACAAGAAATCAGATATCAGGCTTCAGCCGAAGTTGTATCCTTTATACACCGGTGGCAAAACTGGCTCAAAGATGAACGGCGTTATTCTTTGCATACGCTGGATGCTTATTCGCGCGATTTATCTGTCTTTTTTGATTTTCTGAAAGATTATCTGAAACGCGCCGCCGAAAGGCAAGACCTTGCCTCCCTTGACGTCCACGGCTTTCGAGCTTTTTTAAGCGCTCGGGCAGCCCGTCATATTGACAAGAACTCTCTTGCTCGTGAAATTTCGACTTTACGAAACTTTTTCAAATGGTTGAACCGTTCAAAAATTTTGAAAAATGAAGATATTTCCGTGATAGTCAATCCGCGCCGGCCAAAAATTCTGCCTAAAGCTCTGGATGTCACACAGACCTTTAACCTTCTGAAAAAATCCGAAAAAAATCAAGATTGGCAAGGGCTTAGAGATACCGCCATTTTTACAATATTATACGGATGCGGTTTGCGGATTTCTGAAGCCCTGGCCCTGAACGTTGGTGACATTACTCATAACGATTTCCTTCGGGTTAAAGGTAAAGGCAACAAAGAACGTATTGTCCCGTTGCTTCCCCTGGTTAAAGAAAACATTTCTGCCTACCTTGCGGCCTGCCCCTACAAACTCACCAACGGAGAACCGTTATTTTTAGGGGCAAGAGGCGATCGCATAAGTCCGCGCATAATTCAACGAAATCTCGAAAAACTGCGCCGGGAACTGGGACTTCCGGATACCGTAACGCCGCATGCGCTGCGTCACTCCTTTGCAACTCACCTTTTGGCTGAGGGAACAGATTTACGCTCCATTCAGGAACTCCTGGGTCATGCCTCCCTCTCCACAACCCAGAGATATACGGACGTCCAAATAGAAACATTGCAAAAAGAATATCTCAAAGCCCATCCCCTCGAACAAAACTGACGGTCACAACCGTAATGTAAGGGTGCTGTCTGACTACTCTTTGCCGTTGCCCGGTACATCCGTAAACTGTACAAAAAAAGAAGATACCTTTGTCGGTACCTTCTTTCTTAACTCTAAAAATCTTTTCAGAAATTACTTCAATTTCTTTTCAACGAACTCTTCATGTTTTTTAGACTTCTTGTCATATTTTTTCAAAGTCAACTTTTCCGGATGAGTTCTCGGATTCTTTTCAGCAAGATAAAATGTACCTGTACCGGCGGTACTTTCCAATTTTACTTTTACTTTTACTGCTTTTGCCATTTTTTTACACTCTTTAACAAATTGTAGATTTAAACATTTAGCGCCACTATACAGTTTTTTTGCACGATGTCAACTAGAATCTCAAAATTTTCTCAATTTCCGTTTTCGATTATCGTCAAACCCCGAGATTTAGCTCTGTCGCCAGCATTTCCCGCGCAGCGTCCAAATCCAGTCCCTCGTCGGCACGGCTCTCTCTCGGGCAAAACTGATTACGCGGCAAAGCCAAAAGATTCTTAATGTTTTTGGCTTCCGGCATCTCAAACGTACAGACATCGGGCAAAACCCCATGTCCGTGCAGCCGCGAACCTGACGGCGTATAGAAATAAGCGCTGGTCAATGCAATCGTTGCACCATCGCTCAAACTGACCAAAGTCTGAATGCTGCCTTTGCCGAGCGAATTGGTGCCGATAACTTTGGCCCGGTCCTGTTCCTGCAGCGCTGCCGCCAGTACCTCCGCCGCCGAAGCCGTGTCGCCGTCAATCAGGACGACAATCGGACGACCGTTCAAGATATCGCCGTCCTCAGCGTTAAAATAAACTTCCTCCGCCTCTTTTCTGCCTTTGGTCGACGCGATGATTGCATCATCCAAAAACAAATCCGCAACTGCCACGCCTTCGCTCAGCATTCCGCCCGGACTCCCGCGCAAATCCAAAATCAGCCCTTTGGCTTCCGGATATTTTTTTACAGCCTCTTCAACGCCGGACTTGGTATAAGCGTTAAATGCCAAAATCTTGATGTATATGTTGTCGTCCACTTTGCGCTCGGCAAAATTTCTCTGATGTTTCAGACGCTTGCCCTGATTGTCTTCAGGATTAAGATAAAATTTCGAATCTTTGTCAAAATGTTTGATTGCTCCCGCCATCAACAAATCCGCCAGCTCAAAATCCTGCTGCGCCGCCGTGGGAGATTTTTTGCTTGCCGTATCCATAATCTCCGCGCTTAACTCGACCCAAGCCTCAATGTCGTTAGCATCCTTGGGTTTGTATAGGCTTTTAACCATCTTGCCGTCATAATAAAGGGTAACTTTGTCATTGTCGTTGCCGACGCGCAGCTTTTTATCAACGTCATTCAGACTCTTCAAGAAATAAACCGCAAGCTTTTCCACCGGTATCTCATAAATGTACTGGACCGGCACTTCCGTATAAATTTCACGAATGACTTTCACGTCCGCCGCCAGAGCAGAACCGCACCATAGCAGCATTGCTGCGGCAATCACATTAATTTTTAGCATTTGTTTTACCCTTTTTCGCTTTGGCACCCTTTTTCTTTTTTGCTTTTGAACCGAGGGTCGAAGCCGATTGCCTTTTCGCGGCAAAATTAAAACTCCTGCGTCCTCCCTTTTCATAATATTGGTCTCCGTCTTCGGGGTCAAGATACTTGAAAATCAATCCTCCGGTTATCGGAGAAGCTTCAACAAGCCGCGCCGTAATCTTTTGTCCCAGTTTAAAAACCAGCCCGCTGTTTTCTGCGGCCAGCTCGATATTGCCGGGAACCAGAGAATAATAGTCGTCCGGCAGCGAAGAAAGCGGAATCAGCCCTTCGGCACCCAGACTTTCAATCCGAACAAACATTCCGGCATTGGTCATCCCGGTTATTTTAACCTCAAAATCCTGTCCGACAGCCGGCTCCAGATAAGCTGAAACAAACCGTGCCGTCAAATCACGTTCGGCATTGACCGCCTTGCGCTCTGTCTCGCAGAGATGTCTGCCGATGTCTTCAAAAGCCGAAACCGTCGCTCCTTCTTCCAGCTCACCGCCGTCAGGCATCTCAAAAGCCCGGACCAATGCCCTGTGAATCAGCAAATCTGCATACCGTCGGATTGGAGACGTAAAATGAACGTAATCCTTCAACGCCAACCCAAAATGCCCGATATTATGAGGCGAATACTGCGCCTGAGCCTGAAGCCGTAAAATCATATCGCTGATACCCTGGGCATAACCGTTTTTGCTGCACAGCTCAATCACCTTGTTAAGATGCCGGGGCTTCAAATTGCCAGCATCAGGGAGCTTCAGCTTAAGATTATGCAGCAGAGGTTTTATATCTTCCAGTTTTTCTTCCGGAGGCAGGTCATGAACGCGATACATCACCGGCAGTCGGCTCTTTTTCAGAGCCAGTGCGGCGGCCACATTGGCCGCAATCATAAACTCCTCCACAATTTTATTGGAAGTATAAGTCTCTTCCCGGGCAATGGACTGAATAACGCCTTTTTTATCAACCTTAATTTTGATTTCCGAACTTTCCAAATCCAGCGCGCCGCGTTTGCGCCTTGCCTTGTCCAAAGCCTGATATGCCTCAAAAAGGGGAAGGACGATACCGTTAAACACCGGTGCAATATTTTCGGACTTTTCCCCGTCCAATGCTTCCTGCACTTCCCGGTAAGTCAGCCTTGCCGCCGAACGGATAACTGCCCGTTTAAACTCATAGCCTTTCAACTGCCCTTCTCGATCAATCTGCATCAGGCAGACAATACTGGCTCTCGGTTGCAAGGGCATCAACGAGCACAAACCGTTGCACAATTGCTCCGGCAGCATCGGAATGACCATATTCGGCAGATAAACGGAGTTTCCCCGCCGGTACGCTTCCCGGTCAAGCTCGCTGCCCGGTCGGACATAAAAGGACACGTCGGCAATCGCGACAATCAGGTTAAAACCGATATCGGTCTTCTCAGCCCACACGGCGTCGTCAAAATCCTTGGCGTCCTCACCGTCAATCGTTACCAGCGGCACATTGGTCATATCCAACCGCCCCTGCCGGTGAAAATGCGGACAACAGGCCAATTCCTTGGCAATTTTTTCATTAAAAACATAGGGGATGTCATACTTGTCCAACACCAGCGAAGCCGTCGCCTTGTTCAAATCGAACTTGCCGAAGTTTTTGACAATGTGCGCCTGCTTGAATCTTTTGTCGCCGCCCAGCGCAATGCTGACAAAGTCGCCTTCCTTGCCGTTGCCTACCGCATCAAGCAGATAATCCCGGCGAATATTTTTTTCTGAAGCTTTCAGATAATATTTGCCGCCTTTTTTCTCTATGATGCCATAGATTTTTTCAGTCGGAACATCCGACATCGACGTCCGTGCCACCGGTTTTACAAAATAGGCTCCCTTGCGCAGGATTAATCGGCCGATAAATTCATCGCCCTCCTGCAAAACCGGTTTAATTCTTCGATTCTCAATTACGAAAATCTTGCTGTATCTGCCTGCGAGTTCCTTGTCGCGCGGCTCGGCAACCAAATCGCCCTGTTTGCCGACGCCTTTGACGACCAAAACACAATGTTCCGGCAGTATACCTGTTTTTTTCTTTTTAGACATTTATCTTAATTTTACTTTCAAAACCGTATGGTCTGACGGTTTAATCCCCATACGCGGCGTCTTGTCCACTTCGCAGGCATCGATACGATCCATTGCGTCCGCAGACAAAAACAAATAATCAATACGCATCCCCAAATCGTTCTGCAAGGCACCGCCGGCATAATCCCAATAGGTATAGCCGTTTTCACGCGGATGCAACGTTCTGAATGCATCATAAAAACCGAGATATTGCAGCGCCGTCAGCCGCTGTTTGACCTCTTCCCTGAATAAAGCGTTCCGACGAAAAGCTTCGGGATCATAGACATCGTCGTCGGTAAGAATGACATTAAAATCGCCGCCTAAAACCACCGGTTTTCTCAAACGCAGCAATTCTTCCGCGTGACGATACAGCGCATCCATCCATTGCAGCTTATAGTCATAACGGGAATCATCATCCGGATTGTTATAAGGAGGATTTCCGTTCGGCAGATAAATTGACGCGGTAATATATTCGACACCGTCAATTGTAACGCTTGTTTCCAGATATCGCGAATTTGTATCCTCAAAACCGGGCAGCCCTTCTTGTCGGACATTCAGCTTATGGCGGCTGACAACCGCAACGCCGTTATAGCTTTTCTGCCCCAAAATCTTGGCGTCATACCCCGCGCTCTGCAGTTCAAAAAAAGGAAAGCCGTTAAACTCGGTCTTAATTTCCTGAAGCAGCAGCACGTCCGGCTGATTTTGCTTCAGCCATTCCAAAAGATTTTCAAGTCGTGCATTAATCGAATTTACGTTATATGTGGCAATTAACATCGTTAACCCTTTATTATCAAACTGTTTATACAATATATTAAAAATATAAGTATTGAAAGCGAAAAAAACATGGAACTAGCAACTTATGCCTCCAAACCGGAACAAAGCCGCGGCCGGCTGTATCCTGATTTTACCAATGTCATCCGCTCGCCTTTCCAGCGCGACCGGGACCGGCTGATTCATTCTTCCGCCTTTCGCAGACTGGACGGCAAAACTCAGGTTTTTGCATATCACGAAGGAAAAAATTATCGAACCCGCCTTACCCACAGCATTGAGGTTGCCCAGATAACGCGCACCATATGCAAATGCCTGAATCTCAACGAAGAGCTTGGTGAAGCCATTGCTTTGGCGCATGACCTCGGCCACCCGCCGTTCGGCCATGCCGGTGAACGCGGCTTAGACAATGCCATGCGCAAATTCGGAGGTTTTGACCACAACGTCAATTCGCTCAAGATTATGACGGAACTCGAAGTACACTATCCTGAGTTTGTGGGACTGAACCTTTCTTGGGAAACCTTGGAAGGAACCGTAAAACACAATGGGCCGATAAAAAAAATAACCAGTAAATATCTCAAAGAATATAACAAAAAATTCGACCTTGACCTGCCGCATTTTTCATCTCTTGAATCGCAGGTTGCATCCTTTGCCGACGACATTGCCTACAACAACCACGACATTGATGACGGATTCCGCGCCGGATTTTTCACAATAGAGCAGCTTTGCGAACTCCCTTTCGTAAACGAGGTCATAAAAGAATTCAACCGCCAAAATCCTCGGGCCGACGACAATCTTCGTATCTATGCCGTCACCCGCAATACCATTGCCAAAATGATTTTTGACATTCTTGAAAACAGCCGCCGCAACCTGGAAAAATACAACATCGAAACGGCCGATGACGTTCGCCGGCAAAAAAACTTTATTATTACCTTTTCTGACGAAATGCATCACCATATCCGGGAACTGCGCGGCTTTTTGAAAAAATACTTTTATACGCATACCAACGTCGCCCGGATGGATATGAAGTCGCAGCGAATTGTGGAAGAACTTTTTGAAGCTTTTATGAACGACAGCAGGCTTCTGCCCATGCCGGTCCGGTCATCGCTTCCGGCTTCTCCCTCGGAAGAACTCTTGGCCGAAACCATATGTACCTACATCGCCAATATGACGGATATGATGGCGATTGAAGAACATCAGAAACTGATGGACGTTCACACCAGATTCTAACATTTTGTTAAGTTATTATAAAACATTTTGAGATAGCATATACTTAATTTTTAGGCATATACGCCGACATCTATAAAGAATTTATCAGCCAGAGAGGAGCCCGCAGATGTTTCCAAACTTTCCAGAAAATAACAAGGATGACGACTTCTTAAATGAATTTCGCCAAAAACTGAATGATCAGTCTATTGCCAATTTTGAAGAAAAGAAAAACGAAATCAACCGCTCCAAAAACGTCTTCATCGGCGCAGTCTCCGGCATCGCCCTGGCTGCCGTCGTCGGATGGTTTGTCCTCTCGCCGCGTTATGCAAATGATCCCAATGTTGAACTACCGGTAATCCGCCGCCCGCAAACGGCGGTCAAAGTTCAGCCGACAGAACCCGGTGGTATGGAAATCCTCAATCAGGATAAATCAGTCTATGACATCATCGAAAAGAAAGACAATAACGCTCCGTTGGTTGAAAATCTGCTTCCTCCTCCCGAAGAGCCTCAGCTCCCGGTTATTGCCGCTCAGCCGCAACCTGCTCCGGCTCCGACACCGGCGCCTGCCGAGCCGGATACCACCTCAGTTGTTCTAGAAAAGGCTGAAGGAATAATCAAAGTCGCTGAAGCTCCCAAAGCCGTCCCGGCAATTGAACCCAAACCGGAGCCGGAAAACGTTCCTCTCGGACAACTCATGAAGAAAGACCCGCTCCCGGCGCCGCAGCCCGAACCGGTCAAGGAAATAGCTCCCAAACGAGAAGCCGTTAACATCGTTATTCCGGCCAAAGAGGCCGTTAAAGTCGACGTAGACCAAACGCCGTCGACATCAACCGGACCATGGTGCGTCCAATTGATGTCCTCTCCCAACCAAACCGCTGTTAACGGTGCGTGGAAAGGATTGGTGAAAAAATATAATGTTCTCCAAAAACAGCCGCACGAAGTTGAGACTGCTGACCTCGGAAGCAAAGGGACATATTACCGTCTGTATGCCGGTGCTTTTGCAGACCGCAGCGGAGCCGACCGCCTTTGTAACGACATCAAGGCCCTCGGCGGAACCTGTATTGTAAAGAAGAAATAAAATGCTCATCAGTATTCTGGTAAATTTTGTACCGATAATCATAGCAATCGTGCTCCATGAAGTCGCTCATGGTTATGCGGCATATTTGCTGGGAGATGACACCGCCAAAAGATACCGCCGGCTTTCACTGAACCCTGTCCGCCATGTCGACGTATTTGGAACTTTGATATTGCCTACCTTGCTGATACTATCCAAAACCGGACTGGTTTTCGGCTGGGCAAAACCGGTTCCGGTCGACTTTTCCAGACTGCGCAATCCCCGCCGGGACACGTTGATTGTCGCAGCAGCAGGCATCATAACGAATATTTTTCTGGCCGCATTGTCCGCCCTGGCACTTCACTGGGTCGCCGGTCTGGACAACTCCATTGGCAAAAGTATTGCCAGTCTGTTTTTAATCAACATGGTGGCTTTTAACATCGTCTTGGCCGTATTTAATGCCTTGCCGATTCCTCCGTTGGACGGTTCAAAAATTTTGTTGGGCTGGTCTGATAATCCTAAGGTGCAGAAGTTTCTGGATTCATACAAAGAAGGCTCCGTATTTATCATATTTTTCGCTTTCGTACTTCCCGTCATTGCACGTTATCTGGGGTTTGATTTTAACCCCTTCGGCGCCTACCTGATTAAAACCTCCAAGTTTTTCATCTCCCTCCTGCTCTAAAGGATGCCCAAATGTCTAAACCGATTATGGCCGCTATGCTTTCCTGCTCCTCTACCGGTTTGACGGATGATGAAAAACGGCTTTTTGAAAAAGCCAATCCGCTGGGCATAAGCCTTTTCTCCCGTAATATTGCCAACCGGGAGCAAACCCGGGAGTTAATCAGGGAAATCAAAGAAACTATCGGACGAAATGACCTCCTGATTGCCGTTGACCAAGAAGGCGGACGGGTTCGACGCTTGGCCGAACCGGAGTTTCGCAGCTATGCGGCGGCCATCACCCTGGGAAGCCTGGGTGCGTCGGCTTCCAAAGCGGCAGCCCTGCACGCGGCATTAATCAGTGACGACCTCAAAACCCTGGGCATAAATATGAATTATGCCCCTTCGCTGGATATAATATACCCGGAAACAACGCCTGCGTTGAAAAGCCGCTGCTTCAGCTCTAGCAAATTAGTTGTAGCCAACCTTGGCAAAACGATGGTCGATGAGTATATCAAACAAGGAATATGCCCCTGCATCAAACATCTTCCCGGACATGGCAGGGCCGCGGTTGATCCGCATCTCAACTTGCCGCGTCTGGACAACTCGCTCGACGACCTGGCACAAGACTTCTATCCGTTCAGACAGCTTAACGATGCACCGGCGGGAATGACCGCTCATATTATTATCTCAGCCGTCGATGAACGACGGCCGATAACACAAAGCCCTAACGGAATAAAAGAAGTCATCCGCGGCATTATCGGTTTTGAAGGCCTGCTCATTTCCGACGCCATAGATATGCATGCCCTAAAAGGTTCCATAACGGAAAAAACGCTGATGTCTCTGCAGGCCGGATGTGATGCCGTCTGCTATGCATTGGGCGATATTTCCGAATTGAGAGAAATCGCCGCCGTTTGCCCGCCGCTCAGCGAACCTGCGGAAGAAAGGCTGTCGCGCATTGCTCAGCTAACAACCTTGGCGACACCCTCGCAACAAATTTCTTCGCAGGCTGCCGAGTATGCTGAAATTATCGGCACCGTCGAGCCCTATCGTGACGACTATGATGCGACTGAAGTTCTCAATAAATTAATTAATAAAGGAGAAATACAATGTTAACCTGGATTTTGATTGCCGTTATCGTCGCCGCCCTGTTTGGCGTCATTAACTTTGACCACATCCGTGAATGGAGCATTGAGCGAAGCAAAGAGGCATGGCCTTACATCCAAAAGTTTTTCCGCTATCTCGGAGAAAAAATGGAAAGCGCGAAAGCCAAAGTAGAAAACACTCAAAAACGTGTTGATGAAAAACTGGACGATGCCAAAGAAAAAACCGAAGAAATCAAAGACGACATCAAAGAAAACATAAACGACGACTCCCATAATTATTAAATTTGCTCCCCGGAATCTTTTTCCGGGGATTTTTTTACATAAAATCAAATAAATATAGCCTTTTAAATTTTAGTATGCTATACTGGGCTTGTAAGCTTAAGAATAAAGCCTGATTTTTCGTTGGAGAATCCATATGAGTATTGCCCCTGCTAGAAGAGTAAGCACCTCATCCCCGGCCACCAGAGTTGACCGGAATTACTCGCCCGCCAATCGCGATGAGCAATTTGTCGAAGTTATTGATACCAATAATAACGTTTCCGTCCGTGATGATACAAACGCACGCAATTCTGACGGAAAAAACCTTTTTAACAAAAAAGAAGCCAAGGAAAGCAAAGTCGTATCCGCCCCTGCAAATTACGTAAACAATACGATAGAGGCTCTGGCAGCCAGCGGTGTTTACGAAGAAACCGCCGTTTCAGACAATTCGCATAAAGTCGGCGTCTATGACAACAACCAAGCCATTATAAAAGATGAAGAACTCGACCGCACAGGTCATAGCTACCTTAAACATTTCTATGAAAAAAACGAACCTGTCGCCGAAGTTGACGAGTTCATCTGAATTTCCTCAAGCCGCTTAACATAAGCGGCTTTTCTATCCATTGAAAACGACTGGCCTTACAGATAATTTTCAAAGCATAAACACAAAACCCCCGGGACTCAACATCCGGGGGCCTGTATTTATGCTTCAGAAGAGCTTAATCCAAGAAATAATTTCTCAGATATTCTTTCAAATCGGCCGTATTGATACGGTGTTGTTCCATAGTGTCACGGTCGCGGACAGTAACGGATTCCGGCTGGTTTTCAATCGTCTCAAAATCAACCGTAATGCACAAAGGCGTTCCGATTTCATCATGACGACGATACGCCTTGCCGATATTTCCCGTATTTTCCAACGCAACGCGGCCAATGCCCAGTTTCAACAGATTTTGCTTAATCTCGTGGCACTTCGCCATAATCTGCTCATTGTTCTTCTTGAGCGGAATAACCGCAACTTTAATCGGAGCCAGATGCTTTTTGAGCTTCAAAACAACCCTGCTGTTGCCCTCGCCCAAATCCTCTTCCTCATAAGCTTCGGTCATGACCGCCAACACCCCTCTGTCAACGCCCATTGACGGCTCAATGACAAACGGAACCACCCATTTGTTGGATGCATCGTCCATAATGCAAAGCTTCTGGGTTGAATCCGGATTCGGATGACAATGCGAAGTCAGGTTCATTTCCTCCTGCGCCTTGGTATGATTACCCAAATCATAATCCGTCCGGTTGGCAATTCCCTCAAGTTCTTCCATACCGTGCGGAAACTGATATTCAATGTCATAACAAGCTTTGGCATAATGGGCCAGGTCTTCCTTCGGCGTGGTGTAAATATTGATATGCTCGCGTTTCAGTCCTTGGTCTTCCCACCATTTAATGCGGGCTTCTTTCCATTTTTCATGCCACTGCTCATCTTCTCCCGGACGCACAAAATACTCCAGCTCGGCTTGCTCAAACTCGCGAACGCGGAAAATAAAGTTACGCGGCGTAATTTCGTTGCGAAAAGACTTTCCGATTTGGGCAATGCCGAACGGCAGCTTGCGGGAAGTTGAATCAACCACGTTCTTAAACTGCGTGAAAATAGCCTGAGCGGTTTCCGGACGCAGATAACCATAAGAAGAACCGTCGTCAACAGGGCCGATAGAAGTCTTAAACATCAGATTAAACGGTCGCGGATCGGTCAAATCGGTAGACCCGCAGTTGGGACATTTGCCGTCCTTAATATGGTCGGCGCGAAAACGGCCTTTGCACTTGCGGCAGTCTGTCATCGGGTCGGAAAAAGTATCTTCATGTCCGGAATAATGCAACACTTTCTGGTTGGTTAAAATAGCCGCATCAAGCCCCTCGACGTCGTCGCGTTCATAAACCATTGAACGCCACCAGGCGGCTTTCAGGTTATTTTTCAATTCCACCCCCAGCGGACCGTAATCATACACGCCCTGTAAACCGCCATAAATATCCGAATTCTGAAAAATAAAACCGCGACGTTTACATAAGGCGACCAACTGGTCCATAGTTGTTGCTACCATCTCAATATTCCTCTTTAAGTAAAATTTTAACTTATTATTTGTATAATGATTATTCCTAAAAAGCAAGTGGAGATAAAACAAAATGGCAAAAAGACCGACAAAAGTAGCATTAATCTACGACTTTGACGAAACCCTCAGCACCGGTTATATGCAAGATTTCTCACTGATTCCGGCTTTAGGCATGAAACCCGACCGTTTTTGGAAAATGGCCAACCAATGGTCTGCCGACCAGGAAGCCGACCAGGTCACCGGCTCTATGTACTACTTTATGAAAACTGCCAAAGAAAAAAAACTCCGCCTGACCCGACAGTTTCTGAAAAAATGCGGACAAAACATCGAATATTTCCCGGGAGTGCGGGAATGGTTTGAGCGCATTAACGAATACGGCAAAAATCTGGATCTCGACATCGAACATTACCTCATTTCTTCCGGCTATGAGGAAATCCTTGCCGGCGCGGAAATCCGCCATTATTTTAAAGATATGTTTGCCTGCAGCTATGCTTTTGACGAACAGGGCGTTCCCGTTTGGCCTGCCCGCGTCATCAACTACAGCATCAAAGTTCAGTTCCTTTCAAAAATAAACAAAGGCCTTTGCAAAATTGACGATGTTGCCGTTAATGAATTTATGCCGACCGAAGAACGTCCTATTCCCTTTGACCGTATGATATATTTCGGCGACGGTATGACAGACATCCCTTCCATGAAACTGGTTAACGAACGCGGCGGTAACGCCATTGCCGTTTATGCCCCCAAGAAAAGCCATGAACGCAAAAAAGCAATCAAACTTCTCGCCGACAACCGCGTCAACTTTGCCCTGCCCGCCGATTACAGCGAAAACAAAGAGTTAGACAAAGTTATTAAAACCATACTTGATAAGATTGCCACCGAGCGCGATTTGGATGTTTTGAAAAATAAAGAAGAAAAGAAAAAAATGCTACGCCGCACCAAATGCATCTGAAAAGATTATGTACTAAAAAAAGCCTCCGTAACGGAGGCTTTTTTTAGTCATATGGCTTAGAACTTAAATTTCATGTTCACCAGTCCGGAATGATCGGTATAGTCCTTACGGAACTTGCCCTCATAGCTGACGGCCATTTCAAGACGGTTGCCGACGTCAAGCGTCAAACCAGCACCGGCTTCCAAACCGAACTTGTCCAGATTTTCGCCCTCAATCTGATAAACCGAGCCGTTAGGCAAGGAAACCACCGAAACCGCATCATCCTGAACAAAATCATAGGTTGCGGCAACATGAACTTCCGGACGAATGCTGAAACCGCGATTGGGGAAGAAATCCTGTTTAATCCGGATTCCGAAAACACCGGTCAAAACGTCATTGGAAACCGCATCAACTCTTTGTCCGATACTATCCTCATAAGCGTCCTGTTTAACGTTGAGATAACGAACGCCAAGCTCGGGAGTAACGTAACCCATTTTATAACCGGTCATAACCTGAGCGCCAAAAGCATTGACGTCATAATCACCCTTAACCTTAAAGGTGGACACCCTCTTCTCTTCATCATAGCTGGCAAAGCTGTACGAAGCAATCGCGTTCAGGAACCAGCGGTTCGGTTTAAACTCGCCGTAAACAAAACCGGTGTGAGTATCAACGTCGGTATCCCGCAGAAAACCGCTGATGTCACCGTGGGTATAGGCATAACCGATACCGAGTTTCAGACTGTCGGTCACATAATTGTCAAGACCGATGGCACCACCGTAAGAATCAATCTCAAACCCTTTGGCCTCTTTGGTGTCGCTCAACTCGGAGTGATTATACAAACCTTGAACCCAAATCGCGTCTTCGCGGTACATGTCGCCGGAAGCCAGCCCGCGGGCATAACGCCCTGCCCGTCCCGGTTTCATCCTCAGAGAAGAACCACCCTCCAGACGATTCTGCACCGTATTGAAAATCTGATTCGAGTTTTCCGTCGTCAGCGAGCGCACCAGAGGAGCTGCGTCCGGCGCCAATGCCGTCAAAGCGTCAACATATTCGGAACCTTGGCCATACTGAGACAAATAATCCAGTTCGTCATACACTTTGGCCGCTTCGCTGCCATTGGCAAAGTTGTTCCCTTCCAGCCATGCATTCGCCGTATTGGCATTGTTCTCCGTACCGCCGTCCATAATGACGATATCGCCAGCATCCGCTACCTGGGTAACAGCATATTTTCCCTCACCGAGATGGTCAAATTCATATCTGCGGTTAAGGTTAACCCACTTACCATCAACAGTTCCGCTCAAAATCTGAAATTCCTTCGTTTCTCCCTTGCTCACCACATTCTTGTCAATGCTGACATCCAGACCGGCACCCTGTTCAATATTAATTTTTCCGGCATTTAAAATCTGTCCATAATCGCTTTCACTGGCAATACGCAAGGTTAAAGTAGAGTCTCCGGACATTGTCAAATTACCGCCGTTCAAATCAAGCTTTCCGGTGCCAAGGCTCAGATAAGATCCGTTCTTAAATGAATTATCTCTCTTTTCCCCCAAAGTTAGTGTATTACCGTTCAAAATGCTCAAAACTGATTGACTAATATCTATGCTTCCATTAATAGTAACGTCCGATGAACCGCCGCTGGTACTGCCGATGCTGATAGTCGAATACCCCGTAGTTGATTTTGTATTCAAATCTCCATCGATCTCCGCGTTACCTGACATTCCTAAAAAACCGCCATTTTCAAGCGAAACGTCCCCTTCAATGCGTGCATTCTCGCTCATAATCACGCTGGATGCCACGACTTTGACCCCTTCAGAATCAGAAACAGATGCATCTCCGGGCGCCGTAATCTTCGCTGAACCGGTAAGCTCCAAAGAACTGCCGTTACTGACATAGACATGATTTGCCGACATACTGGACTCGCCTGCCATTGTGACATTAGAGTTATTTTCAATCTTAACTTCATTCGAATTTTCAGCTACCTTAATTGAGGCCTTGTCAGAAAGCTGTGCAACAGCGCTGGAAAACACAACATTTCCGCCCTCCGTTGAAACGTTTAATGAAGCTTCATCTTTCATCACAAGCCCCGTACTGTTAACGACAATGTCTCCCCCTGCGCCGGTTCTTTCAATGCTGGATTTTCCGCTCAGGGTTGCATTACCGACATTCGACAACCTAATGCTTCCGGTCAAGCCGCTGTGAGAAATTTTGGATATATCCCCTGTATCTCCAGGAGTTCCAAGATTCAAACTTCCACCGCTGAAGAGCATATCTCCGCTGTTTCCTTTACTCAGCGTACTGGAACCGCTGATATCAACATTAGAATCCGTAAAAGAAAAAGCCCCTGAAATAACCCCCGTATCAACACCAGATGTCATCTCTAATTTACTGCCGTTTTTCAAAGTCAGGTTACCGTTGTCAAAAACAATTGCAGCCCCCGAATTATCATCGCCTTCGGTCTTGGCTGCGGCATTGTTAATAGAAAGCGTACTATTATCAAGCTCGACAGTACCGGAATCCTGTACCGTAAGATTAAACGAGTCACCTTGTAACGAAGAATCCTTAAGAGATAATTTTCCCCCGGCCAAAACATTAACGCCTTTCAAACCATCACCACCATTAATCTTCGTTCCGTCAGCAAGATTAAGAGTTCCCATATCACTGACAAAAATAGATTCTAATTTGTTATTTCCGTTGTTATCTCCATCAACCGTTACACCGGAAAAAGCAAGAACACTGTTATTACCCTGCACATAAAAAGACGGCACACCCGAAACGTTCATTGTACCGCCATTACGATTTCCAAAATACAAATTACCGCCATTTTGGACAAGCACGGCACCACCATTCATGGTAAAGTCAAACTTGCCTGTACTCATATTTATAATACTCACAATACCATTAGACTGACTTTCAATAACTTCGTCAGAACCGACTGTCAATTGCCCGTTCAGAGTATATGAAGAATCATAACTATCAGCAGCCTGCTCGGCAAAAATATTCAAATCACCTTCATCGGATACAGATATATTCCCCTCATGCGTTTTGTTAGAAACATCCGGAGAAACGGTATCATAATATATACCTGAAGTAATATTTTGGTCGCCATCGGGAAGAACCGGCTCATAGGAGGCATCTTGAGCCCTCGCTCCAAAAATACAAAAACATCCTCCAAGCAGCACAAAACCAAACAATTTAAGCATTTTAGACATCAACACCATTGTCAAAACTCCTGATAATTACTTTCTCTAAGAATTACCAAATATCAACTTTTTGTCAAATCAAATACTTCCCCCTCTGCAAAACATTGCATAACTTTTTCAAGTAAACACTCTCGCCGTCTAAAATAAAAAACATACGACAGCCTACCTTTTATCCACGGTTGAACAATTCGGCGAAAAATTACTCATAGACAATAAAAAACTCTTGCCAAAACAAAAAAAGTATCATAAATATACCATTACTGTTTAATTGGGGTGTCGCCAAGTGGTAAGGCAACGGTTTTTGGTATCGTCATTCGTTGGTTCGAATCCAGCCACCCCAGCCACCAAGTGCAAAGGGCTTAAATTTCAGTTTAAGTCCTTGTTTTTTAACAATAAAATCGAGTTCGAATGTTACTTTTCCAACAGAGCCTGTTTTTCAACCTCACCCGAACTAATTCTTTCAAGTTTCATTATTTTTCAATAGTTTAATATGGTTTGAATCCAGCCTCCCCTCTGGGATTATCTTTTATCACCAATGAGATATAAAAAGCCTTGAAAGAAAAGTTATTGACGTTGATGACAAGAATTTTGAGTTAACCTTTGTTTATAAAAAATAGAGGTTACTCATCAACAGACAGCCAGCACCTACCGCCAGCCTGCCTACCAGTATCCCATCACCAATCTCCCAGCCATAACTACCCGCCGGCTAGGCCATCTACCTCCCGCACCTCCTACTGGCTACAAAAAAATGAAGTGACAAAATTTCAACTAGGCCTTTACGCGTGAGGGACACAATACAGACTACTTGCATTCAGTAGATACCATCAATAAAAAAAAGAGAAACCGAAGTCCCTCTTCTATAAAATAACCTCTCGCCCTTAAGGGCAGGAGGTTAAAAATTTGCATTCTGGATGTTGAAATTTATTTTAAGCGATAAGTGCCTTGCTCACCTTCAACCTTTTCAAGCGGATATTTATCACCTGCTGCCATTGCAAACAATTTGTTCATAATTTGAATGTTTGTTTTTACTTTACAGTCACCGTTTTCAACAAAACAGCGATAATAAGCAACAGTCACCTGATTAACATTCAGCTTTTCAATTCCGGCATCTTTAGCCTTTATAAATAATTCTATAAGCTGCTGACCGAAAATGTCTTGCTTACCTTTTCCGATTTTTACTTTGTCTTTTTCTTTTATGTCGGACAAATCTTCTGATTTATCAAACTTAATGAAAGCCGCCTCGCCTGATGAGAAAAATATGCTCCTAAAAAAGCTTCTGACTAATTGTGTTTTAGATGGTGAGGTTTTAAAATACGAGATTAAAGCGCCTTTTGATAAATTACTCTCTTGCTCAAACTACAAGAAATGGAAAGATATTGCTATGGAAAATCTGGAGGAGTTTGAGAAGGTTGGAATATAATAATATCATTATTCTTTACGAAAAATCATTCATGTTTAAGGGTATCTAAAAAATGCATAGCTTCTGGTAATATATCTAAGCTTTTCAAATCATGTATGGGTTTAATTCCCGTAAATAAAATTCTTCCATTTTCCCAGTAGTAAAATTTATCTTTAACTTCTCTTAGATATCGATTCTCAGTTATATTCAATTCTGCATCATGATGATTGCAGCTTCTTTGCAATGCATGAGCAATAAAATCTGCTATTTCTAAAAGAGGTTCTTCTTGTTTCTTTTTAGATATAATAGCATTTTCATCAATATAATTTAATGATTTATTTGCCCACTTTCTAAAAGGATTAATTTTAGTATAATATATTAAATTCTTCATTTTATTATATTCAGCATTTTCTTTATGTTCAAAAATAATAGTATGAGGAATTTTGCACTTAAATTCTCTTTCAATGTATTGACCAATTAATTCTAACAAAAATTGACAATTTTTATTATAATATTTCCAGTGTTCTTTTATGTTATAATCTCCCAAAGAGGATTTATTTGAAATTACACCAAAAGCGACAATAGGCAGCTTTGCTATTTCTTTATAAACATAAACTTTACTGATGTGATTTTTAATGCTTGTTGCATGCAGTTCTTGCTTATTCAATGTTTTTCTTATTTCTGATAAATTTTTTAAAATATTTTCATACTCACTGTTATGTATTATAAAAGCTCCTAAACAAAACATATGAGAAGACCTTCCACTAAGTCCTTCATCTCCGCTTTCATCAATATAAATAGTATATTCATCAACCATTATCTAACTTACCGTTTATATTTTTAATTAACACTCATTTACCAAACTTTTTAAAATTGAAATTAATCTTTGTAACAATATCTTTAAATCTGATTTATAATCCTTACTATCACCTACTCCCCAATTTTGAAAAAGACTAGCAGGATAACTACTATAATTTGAAGACATTATAGAAGGCTGCGGAAATAAACTTGATGATATATCATTATGTCGCATAAATGGATTATATCTATATGGAGATAGAGAATCATAATTATTTGCAAAACTAAATTCATAAGTAGTAGTATATGCAGCATCTACTAATTTAATAGTAGATTGAACATATTTCTCAAAAGCATCATATAATTCCTTATCCAAATTATTGTTTGCTAATAAATCAACTCCCTTGTTCAAAAGTTCTATTAGCTCGAGTAAGGCTTTTTGTTTATTATTACATAAGCTCATAATTATTTGCCCTCCTCTTCAATTTTCTTGGAAATATCTTCTTTTTCACTTAGCTGTCTCTGAGCTAATAACTTATCAAATTCATTTTTATCTTCTTGCTGTCTTTCGATTGTTTCAAGACTTAGTTCTGCACCACCTGGTAATTTCGTAAGCCGAGATAATAATTTTTGTATATCTTCTTTAAAAGTATAAATACAAGTTGCTACCAAAATCGGCCATGCTAAATGTTCAGCCAAACCTATCATAAAATTTTGCCAAGGATACATTTATTCAAATTCTCTTTTCTATTGTTTTCTAATTAACTATTTTCTTGTTATTTAGGGATTTTATTTTGAAGATGCAAGTTTTTGAGGAATAAATTGTAAAAATATACGCAATACACATTATAAATTTAATCTCGAAAACTGCACGTTGTCTCCAGCCATTATTTGTTTAAGTCTTTGATTTTCAAAGATTTTTGTATAAAACACAAGTCAATAAGTTGGCATCTGCTAATGGCAGGTGCTAATTTTTTTTTGCTGATTTAATAAAAAAATGCCCCGCAACTAATAAGTCACGGAGCATTTTATACCGGTTGGCTAATTACTAAAACTTATACCTAGCGTTAATCAAGCCTGTGTGGTCTTGGTAGTCCTCACGGAATTTGCCCTCATAACCGAGTGAGAGTTCGACATTGTCGTTGACTTCCGCGGTTACACCGGCACCAAATTCCATTCCGAAACGGTCAAGCGCCTCACCATTAACCTGGTAAGCCGAACCATTAGCCAAAGTGACGACCGAATTAACATCATCGTTCATCAAGTCATAAGTTGCGGCAATTCTGGCTTCCGGTTTGATACTCATACCGTTAGACAGCTCAAAGTTTTTGCTGACCTTAGCACCGATAACACCGGTCAAGATGTCGCTGTCATTGGCAGAAACACGCTGGTCGGCAGAATCTTTATAAGCGTCTTGTTTGATATGGACATAACGCAAGCCGGCTTCCGGTGTAATGCCTAAACCGTTGACTTGCATATCATAACCGGTCATAGCCTGTAAGCCAAAGGTTTCGACATCGTAGTCAGCTTTAACGCCAACTCCGGCAACACTCTTCTTTTCTTCATAGTCTGACCAGCCATAGGTCGCAATACCATTTACATACCAGTTGGACGGTTTATATTCGCCATATAAGATTGCCGTATGCGTATCAACATCTGTGTCACGCATGAAACCGTCAATATCAGTATTAGTATAAGCATAACCAATACCAACCTTGGTATCATCGGTTACAAACTTTTCGGCACCGAAAGCAATACCGGAACTGTCAGCATCAAAACCTTTGGCTTTGGATGTATCATCCAGCTTGGATTTATTGAACAATCCCTGAACCCACATTGCACCGCGTTTGAAAATACTGTCACCGGAAGCCATGCCTTCGCCACCGGTAGAGATTGAACCACCTGTTAAACGGGTTGATACGGCACCAAAGACCTGATTTGCCGTTTCTGTCTGTGTCTTTTGAACCATCGGTGCAACTTCCGGAGCAACCGCTGTCAAAGCGTCAACATAAGCTTTCTGCTCGGTGGCATTGGTACTGTTGGAAAGTTGAGCCAGTTTTTCTGTAACAGCGGCAGCAACCGGAGAACCGGTTGAAGCACTGACACTGTCCCAAGCCTCGGCTGTTCCGGCATTGTTGGCAGAACCTCCAGCCTCGGCAACGATATCGGAAGCAGATGTACCGTTTGCCGTTACGGTATAAGTTCCGTCGCCATTATCAACAAACTCGTAACGGGAATTTTTGCTTAAATTGGCAAATTTACCCTCGATTTCTACCTTATCAGAATCTTCACTGTTAAACAGCTTTATGGTTAACGGTTCGTCTCCTTCGGCCAAAGCGGCACTGTTTAAGGTCATATTTAAATTGGTACCGTTTTCGCTGATATTAACATAATTGGCATGGATTTTGCCATAAGTATCTTTGTCAGTTACAGTAAAGGCCAAAGTTGAATTGTCCTTGAAATGAACACCTTCACCGTCAATACCTTTTTCACCGCCGGAATGCAACGCATTAGTCCCAATATCAAGCGTTGCGCCTTCTCCTACGACAACACTGGAAGCTCCGCCGTTAATTTCCTTGTCATAAACCATGGTGCCTTTTTTGATTTCAAAAATATCCAGTCCTCCGATAGTACCGGAAACAGCCTGGCTCAAAGTATGGCTGTCTTCAAAAATCAGGCTGACGGCTTCAACGTTACCGTCAATATTGGCACCGGAATTTTGAAAATGAATTTTGCCACGGTCATCGCCATTAATATTGGCAACCAGCTTCCCGCCCAAATTGATTTTGGTATCGTTACCGGAAAGCTTCAAAGTTGAAACTTCTCCCGGATTATCGTTTTCATCCAGGGTTGCGATTGCCTGCAATACTGAACCTTGGGCAATATCAATTGTTCCGCCGCTGACAGAAATATCTCCGCCCTCAATATAATTGCCGGAGCCATTAACGCTTATCTTACTGCCGGTCATTTCAAACTTGCCGGTTGTTACTTCATTGCCGTCGCCGTGATTGGTACCAATGACGCTGTGATTTCCGTTCATCACGATTGTTCCGTCAGTCAACTTGAAACTCTTGGCTGAATCGTCATTAGTAAAGTCCGTTCCGTTCAGGGTAATGTTTCCACCGGAAACTTCAATACCCTTGCCATGGAGTTCACTGTTGACGGCGTTGACTGTTCCGTTTTTGATATTAAGACTTCCCGAACCATTATTGCTGATTTCCGAATTATCGGCAATTATCGTTCCACCAGTAATGTTTATATCGCCGCTTGCTGGTTTGCCATCCTCGCTTTGATAGTCACCGCCTCTGACTATTGACGAATCTTTGAGAGAGATTGTCCCGTCGCTGATATTTATATTGCCAGTTTCGCCGTCATGGAATATTGCGGAACCGTTTTCCAAAGTAAACTCCCCGCCGCTAATGTCCAAATCTCCAGAATTCTCGCGTCCCAATGAACTCTCATTCATCTTAAACGTTCCGCCGGAAACGGTCATGGCTGCACCTTTCTGTGAATTGCCTTCTGCTGATGCAGCCGGATAAGTACTGATATTGGAATTATTCATTTCAAACATTCCACCGGAAATATTAAATTCTTTTCCGGCATCACCGTATATAAAGATTTCTCCCGTATCCAGCTTTATTTTGCCGCCACTAATATTCGCTTCTTTGGCATTCAGCGTTGCTCTCCATTCGGCTTCATTCTCCTGTTTCAGCGTCAGTTCTCCGCCCGTTTGGGTATATTTGCCGTCAACAAACATAAAAGGCTTTTCTGTATCATCCGCAGCATTGGAATTGATGACAGACAAAGAGGCATCATCTGCCAAAGAGACATTTCCACTAACATTCAAAGTATTAAAAGCATTAATATCCTCTTCTACAATAGCCTGAGTTTTTACATCTAATGAGGCCGTTCCGGATAAATTTATGTCTCCCGAGTGTGAAACCTGAGTATCCGAGCGCTCTACAACATAGCTTCCCGATGTTAGATTGGTTGCATCCGTCGGAAGGTTTTCCGCAAAAGCATTATGGCCGCAAGTCAGCGCCACCAATGCCGTTGTCATTAATAAAGTTTTTTTCATACGATTAAACATCCTTTTTCAACTGGTTAAAAGAAAAACCCGCTCTTTAAGAAAAGGCGGGCGGATGTTCGAAAACCGTATAGACTTAAACGGCTCGGCTTATTTGGCTGAGCCTTATTCACCGACATCCGTCCAAGTAGAATCAGAAGTCGGCACAAGTTAAAGTCGTGTGCACACGACTAAGTCTATAAAAGGGTTTTCGACGCCCTAAGCAGTCTCCTGCTCGCCTTTATATTATAAAGCCTGTTAATGACAATCAAGCGAAAACATCAAAAACCCTCTGGTATTTTTATAAATAATCCGGTATAGCCGCTTTATAAACGTGTTGATTTATGATAAAAATGTCTATAATCCGCCAGTTTCAGCCTATTAAGGCAAAAATATAAAAAATAAATAAAGCTTCCCGATATCAAACGCTTTCTGTCATATTTATCGAATACAACAAGCTAACGTTTCCTGCTCTGCAAGAAACGGCGCAAAAAGATTTGTTTAATTCAACACGTTATAAACGCACGATAAAGAAAACCTTTGGAAAAAACCAAGTTATTTCAATTTATTCACCTGTATTTTCATTGATATTTGGTGTTTTTCTCCCGGATTCAGATGAACAAAGGAAGCCCCTTGGTTTGACGGCTCTACGCAAACAAACTTTTTATACTGCCCCTCGCTCATTTCTTTAAGATCCTTAGCCGGATTCCACACAACCGTCGTATTGGAACAGCTCTTTTCCACCGATATCACACGATTAAACACAGGGTCTGCTATCTCTACGCCTCCGGTATGATTCACGAAGGCAGAATCAAATTCGCCTTTTATTTTCAAGTCTCCGGCCAACTTATAAAGTTCTCCGTCAAGCGAATTTTTATAACAATGCCCCGCAAGCCCTTTTATCACAACATTATCAACGGAGCTTACGTTAAAATACGCATGCAAAGCTTCGCTAAAATCAAAAGCCTTGCTGCCGTTGTTTACCGTTTCTAGACGATATTCCAGTTTGTCCGTAACTTTAATAAAAAGAGTGGCAGTCGCCTCGACGCCATATTTTGCATCCGGAAGCAGAGAAAGCACCGCTTCCATCTTTGTTTCATCAACCGCAGCGTTCTTCAAATTCCAATTTGAAAGTCTGGCAAAACCGTGACGGGGAAGATTGCCGTTTAACGTCTCTTCGGCAAACCGCGGCCAACAAACCGGAACACCGCCGCGAATGGCCTGAACATTGTCAAACTTGTTAAGCTCTCCGAGCCAAAAGACGTCATGTTCCTCGCCTTTCGGACGATATGACACCACATTGCCGCCCCAAAGGGCAATTTTACATTCCGCCAGCTTATTGCTTAATCTGATAAATCCGTTGTCGCTAATATCCATTATACACCTCTCGTATTGCGGTTAATTTACAAAAAAATATCACGTCAACCGCAAAACATCAATATTGAAAATGTCGTAATGAAACGCGAAATCCCGGTATTTTAAAGAAGGTCTTTCCATAAAAAATTATGCATATGCCTGGCTCTATACAGCCACAGCCTAAAAACGATACTGGATTCCCAAGTTAACCTCCCAAGGAAGCTTTATTCTGCTGCCCAGTTGGGTAGACGCTTCAAAATACGCCGTTCCGTCATCGCTCCATGACGTGCTCACCCCCGCTCCCAGTTCATACCGAAGCGAAGATAGGTCTTCGTTGAAAGTATAGTCGGCAATCTGAACCTTGCTCTTGCCGTCAATGTCATGAATCAGCGCAAAGCGTCCGTAAGTGTCCCAAAAGTTGTTTTTTCCCCAGTTGAAGCTCTTGCCGACGACCAGATCCGCATGGGCGCTGAAATAACCGCTGTCGGATGCCTCGACCAACGTATTGAAGTTAGTTCTGTAGCGAATTGAGTCAAGATGCATATAGTTGACGCCGACCAACGGCTCGATAAACCATTTTCCTTCAAAATTTATTCTTTTTCCCGCATTGGCCGAAACCTGCCAGCTGTTGGTATGATACTTGCCCGTGACGCCGCTGCCCGAAGGCGTATAGCTTGTCAGCTTCTGCTTATGCCAGAAATAAGTTCCGACCAAATCCAAAAACCAGTTGCTTTCCGTATTAAAAAGGGAATATATGCCGAGAGACTGCGTATCGGCATCCCCGTGCCCGCTGCGATCGAATTTTTGGCGGGAAGACGTATATCCGCCATACACGCCGAAACTTATATAATGTCCGGCGTTTCGCCAAACTTCCCGGTCATACCCGATTTCGGTTCCGTAAATGTCTATTTTGCTGTGCGTACCGTCCTTATATCCGAATTTAAGTTCCTGTCCCAATCCCTTAACCCATAAGCCGTTATCGTGCCCGGAGGCATTTCTGCGGCTGCGGATATGGTTGTAAACGGGCGTCAGGTGCGTATAAAACAAAGAAGCCAAAGACGAATAAGTATTCTTGGCAATGACGGCGCTGTCGCTCACATCCTGTGAACGAACCAGAACCCAGTCGTCGCCTTCCTGCCTGAGCCCATAGCGAAAAGCTCCGACGTCAACCGCATCCCCGACCAGATAAAAACTGTCGGCGGCACCGCTGTCTTCATCAATGATTTTAAACTTTGCGGGAATATTGCCGTCCGGACTGTAATCGTGGATAATCAGGCCAAAATTACCGGTTCCCGAATGAACCAGAATTTTATCCGACAACCCTTCTGACAAACTGCTGTTAATCCCAAACAAACCGTTTCCGTTCAAACTGTCAAACTGCAACGTTGAAAAATCATGGCTGAAAGGAATGTTCACCGCGGCATTCTGAAGCTGCATATCCGAAATGTTATTGCTTCCCACAACCGTAACCACGCCTTCCGTCACTTTAGTCGTCCCTGCCAGCGATCCGCCGGAAAAAAGAAACAGCCACCCGCCTTTGTCTATTGTGGTATTTTCAGCTTTGCCGCCGGAGAAAACGCTTTGCACCCCGCCGCTCCGAACCTGGGAATTCAGCGCGATACCGCCGCTTTCCACCTGCTGAACGCCGCCGCTGATAATGCTGTCCGTATCCGTTCCGAACACGCTCAAAGTGCCTGAACTCATCTGGGTGTTATATGAAAACGCATCGGGATTGACAACCAGTTCTCCGCCGCTGACTGCTGTTTCCCTTACCGAGCCGCCTTCCATAACGTCGACAATCCCGCCTTTTTGAACAGAGGTCTGTTCTGCTGTTCCCCACACCTTTTGCCGGCCTCGTCCGGAAACGACAGCCCCTATGCTTGAACCGCCGGCTTCAACCTGTTGCAAACCGCCGCTGACAGATGCATATTTGGACACCCCGCCGTTCAAAATTTGTTGTAGCCCGCTTTTGACGCTTGCGGCTTCATCTGTTCCCGAAACATTTTCCCGTCCGCCGTTCAAAACCGTTCCTTTAACCTCGGCTCCCGAAGAAACCACGAGCATTCCGCCGTTCACTACGGTGTCCTGCGCATAACCTCCTGCATTGACGTCCACTATCCCCTGGCTCGCCACGGTTGAAGAATAAGCCTCCCCGTTAACGTTTTGAACCGCGTAATATTGCACATTCGTATTATGGGAAACACCGCCTTTTTCAACATTTTGCTGCCCGTAAGGAAAAATATTGCTGTTATATGCCTCTCCACCGGACATCACCTGCTGGTTTCCCGAAACCGTAAAATTTTTCGTCGTGCCGTAAACCCGCTGGGTAACAACGGTATGCACGTCACCGCCGTCCAGAACCTCCCCGGCATTGACAATCTGGGTAATCGCAGCCGCCTGCTGAGGGAAAAACATTCCCAAAAAGAAAAAGATAAATTTTCTCATCCGTCGCTTCCTCACCTTTTAATTTCGTCCTGTTTATATATATTTGAAAACCGAAAATAAAAGTGCCGCCGAAGCACAAGACCGCAGCTCCGTCCTCAACGTCCCAACAATCAGATTGACAAAGGCCGCCTTTGTCGCTAATATGTGCGTGTTTACAATAATTTGAGGTAATATTTAAAAATATTATGAGTCCCATATACATGTATGTTTTCAACCTGGTGTTGGTTTTTCTTCTGGTATTCGCCAATGCCTTTTTTGTTGTTTCTGAATTTTCCATTGTCAAAATCCGCCGTACCAAATTGGAAGAGCTTGCCCATAACGGCAGCAAGCGCGCCAAAATCGGATTAAAAATCAATGACCATCTCAACACCTACCTAAGCGCTATTCAGCTGGGAATCACATTGGCTTCTCTGGGGCTCGGATGGATCGGCGAACCGGCCGTCTCCAAATTGCTTGAAGCCTGCTTTGACAATTGGTTTGCCGACAACCCCGTCTTGCTCCATTCTTTGAGCTTCGGTATCGCTTTCGGTTTCATTACCTTGCTGCACGTTGTCCTCGGCGAATTGGTCCCCAAATCTCTTGCCATCCAGGAAACCGAACGCTGCGCCCTGATTATTGCGCCGGCTCTGTACACTTTTAACCGCATTTTTGCACCCTTCATCTGGGTTTTTGACCATGTAACCATCGGCATTTTAAAACTGATGGGCATCAAACCCGGTGACGAAAACGACGACGCCCATTCGGAAGAAGAAATCAAACTGATTATCGATGCTTCGCAAAAAGGCGGTATCATTGACGATACCGAAGGCGAAATCATCCAAAACGCGATTTGCTTTTCCGAAACCAGCGCTCATGAGATTATGATACCGCGTCAGGACATCAAATGTATTTACAAAAATTACAGCTATAACGAAACGATGGACTTTATTCGCCAGCATAACCACACGCGCTTTCCGCTTTGCGACAAAGATAAAGACCATATCATCGGTATGGTTCACATCCGCGACATTTTGGAACACCCCGAAGACAAAGACGCCAAAGATTTCCTCAGCAGGGTCTCCCGCGAAATTCTTTTTGTTCCGGAAAACAAATCCATTTCCGACATCTTGCATCAGATGATGCACAAGCATATCCACCTTGCCATCGTTGTCGACGAATACGGCGGAACTGCAGGTATGATTTCTATGGAAGACATCCTGGAAGAACTTGTCGGAGACATTCTCGACGAGCACGACGACATCTCTGACGAACCGATAAAGAAAATTGACGACACCAGTTGTGAATTTGACGGTCTTTACCTGGTAGAAGACGCTTTCGACTGCATGGGACTTCCTGAATTTGAAACAGAGGAAAGCACCATCGGCGGTTATGTGTTCGGCCTTATCGGACGCGAACCCAAAATCGGCGATCAGGCAGAAGATGATTATTGTCGTTATGAGGTTATGGCTGTGGATAATATGCGCATCACCCGCGTCAAAATTCACATCAAAGAAAAGAATCAAGCCGAAGATTAATACGTTTTTTCATCCATTCCGGCCAAAAGCATTAAACAAATATTAAAACTGTTGATTTTTTGTCAAAATTTTATATAATATGATAAGACAAGTAATGTGGAGGCCGGTATGGAAAACAATCAGGAAAGAATAAACAGGCTCAGAAAGAGAATGAAGCAGATAGCCGACATTGCCGTTGACTATATTCCCGAAATTTCAGGTGCTGCTGCAGGTGCCGCATTTGGCAATCCGGTTGTCGGCGCCGTTATCGGAACCGCGGCCAAAAGACTGTTAAAACGTTTTATGATAGCTCGAACCAAAAAGTTAAACTTTGAGGAGACCATTCAATATAACATAGAACGTTTCGGCAATGCCACCATTGCGGCATCCGGGAACCTGAAAAAACAGAAAGAATCCGATGACTTCCGCGCCAATACAACAATTACATATTCCTCCAACACTATGTGTACCGATTTACCGAAATACTTCTCTGCAGCCAAAGTCACTTACAACCGATAAGTTTCGGCAGCTCTGCTCAATCGGCCGGTACGGTTTCTATTGAAACCGCCGCCGAACGTCCCATCTCATCCACTGCCTTAATCTTCGCCTTCCCAACCGGCGTTGCGATTTCCAAAACCTGCCCCGCTTTTGACTGTCCGACCAAATGGTCGTTAACATACCAATAAACCAATTCCGCATCGGCATCCAATGCAGCCTTCAAAGCAAGCTTTTCTTCTGGCAGTTTGTGTGAGCGAACTAAAAAACGGCTGTTGTCGGCAGGAAGAACAATTTGCGGTGCCCTCCCCTGGTTAAACGTCTCTATTTGAGAACAGCTTTCCTTAAAGGCCGGAGGACGCCGGATATTTATTCCGGCCTCGGCATAAGCCTGCAAAACGTCAGAAGGCCAAAAATTATAATTTCGCATTTCCGTCTGCGGCGGCTTATGACGGCAAGCACGCAAACCGGTTTTGACGTCAATGGGAATCAAACGCGAAACATTTGACATCCGAATTCCCGAAACGCCCGGAATAAAATACGACAAAACGCTCCGCGGACAATAGGCATTGGCGAGATCGCCCGTATCTTTGCAAATTTTTACTTTCGCCAAATTCAGCTGCGGCGACGGCTCCAGTTTTGTCGCAATTTCCTGCTGCCCGGCAATCCTTCTGACCAGCCGAAAAAATAAAGGCGCTGCCATATCCCGTCCCACAAAAGCATTATTCGGCGTACCGTCAAAATTTCCGATCCAAACCACAACCACATAGGGACCGACGACGCCTGCGCTCCAGGCATCCTTAAATCCGTATGAAGTTCCGGTTTTCCAAGAAACCGGATAAGCTGTCTTTCGCTTGGAAAATCTGGTCGCAGTATCATCCGCCGCGGCGTTTTGGGACAACATATTCAATGTCAAAAACGCCGCCTCCGGTGACAACAACTGTTTAAGCGGCCTCTCTTCACCCTGCAAAACCCGCAGCGGGCCGAAACGCCCCTCATTATAAAGCATTGCATACATTGCCGCCAGGTTGTGCATCGACACCTCAGTTCCGCCCAGAGCCATTGCCAAACCGTAAAAACCAACCGGACGCAGCTTTTGTACGCCGCATGCCTTCAGCAAATTATAAAAATTTTCTTCTCCGACCTGCAACAGCAAATCAACCGCAGGAATATTCCGGCTGTAGACCAAAGCTTGCGTCGCGTTAAGCAGCCCGTAAAATGAACGGTCAAAATTTTCCGGAGTATAAACACCGTAATTTTTCGGAACGTCTTTCAACATCGTCATCGGATGAATTATTCCCCGCTCAAGAGCCTGGGCATAAATAAAGGGTTTCAGCACCGACCCCGGAGAACGCAAAGCCCGCGTTCCGTCCACCTGCCCTTCTATCGAATTGTCAAAAAAATCCTGAGAGCCGACATATGCCAGAATATCCGTCGTCCTGGCGTCAACGACCATGGCTGCCGCATTATAAACGCCCTGATGCCGATGCTCGCGCACATAATCGTGCAAAATATTCTCCGCCGCCTCCTGATAGTTCAAATCCAAAACCGTCTTCACCTCACCGGAAGCCTTTTCCAAAGCCAGCCGGACAAAATGGGGAGCCCGATTCGGCAAAAAAACACCGGCATCCAAAGGCAACTCAAGATATGAATTCTCCTTATGCCGATATACCTCAAGCCAGGCCTGTTTCAGCCTTTTGGATGCTTCCTCTGCATTATGGCGGCCGTGAGCCGACATCAGCGTTCTTTTTGCCGGGTTTTGGGGAATAACCGTCAGAGCCATAATTTGCGGCAGACTCAGCTGTTCCGCATTTTTGTTAAAATAAATCAGAGACGCCGCACCGATACCTTCAACATTTCCACCGTATGGCGCAAGATTAAAATAAGCCTCGAGTATTTCCCTCTTGTCATAAAACATCTCAATCTGCAACGCCCTGAGAATTTGAAGCGCTTTGTCGCCTATTTTGGAGGAATCGATGTTATAAACGATACGGGCCAGCTGCATCGTAATTGTTGAGGCTCCTCTTTTGCGTCCGCCTCCCGCCATATCCCACAATGCCCGTCCGATACTCAGGGGATTCACTCCCGGATGATAGTAAAAACCGCGGTCTTCATAAAGCAACAGCGCTTGCTTTGCCGTTTCCGGAATCTTTTCAAAGGGAACAAACAGCCGATATTTGTCATCCATACTCAGCGAAAGTTTTAGAAGCTTTCCGTTACGGTCATACACCGCCGACGAAAAACTGTATTTCTGATAAAGGTCCGGCCTCGGCACTGTCACAAAAACCAGGACACAGAGCACAACTATCCCCGCAGCATACGCAATCAACCGCCGCGGCCGCAAAAACCTCACTATGTAACCCGGGCTACTCACTGACTTTTATCATACCGGAGGCAGAGTTTGCGCGAACCAGAGGCAAATACAGCGCCGAACCGTAAACCGGAGGAACGATGAAATCACCCTCGGCAATAACCCTGACCTTATAAGTAAATTCGTGAGCCTCGCGGTCGGCCGTCACATAAGCGACGACCCTGTCTTCCCGAATCTCAGATGCGGCAACATTCCAATCTGTCCGCAGCGAATTGCTCACTGCCTCAAAACACCCCGGCAGCATATCGACAATCGCCACGTCGCCGAACGGCTCCTTGCGCAAACCGCGGTAAATTACCTTTACCGTTAGTTCATCGCCCAACTTAGCCGTAGAAACCTGTTTTCCGTCCCGGTCGTAAAAAGCCTTGGAAACCTCCAGCCCTTCTGCTGCAGCAGTCTTTTTGTCTCCAACCGCAAACCCTTGTTGCGCCGCAACGTAATAAAACGGCCGCTTGGAGCTTACCGTCAAATTCTTGGTTTGCGGAACAAAGTCAACTGTCGGAAAAGGCGTATAGGCAGGCTTCATTCCGGAAAAGCTGATATCCTTATCGCTTTCTTCGCTGCTCAAAGCATTCAAAGCCAACGTGGCAAAAGCGGCAGAATCAGTTGTAAAATCTCCGCTGCTCAACGGCTTCAACAAAACCTCGACCGTCTTTTTGCCGAGATTTTCCGACATATCCGGAAAATACGTCGCCATCAGATAAACATTTGCCGCATCTGCCGCCAGATTACCACTCGGCTGATACTGCCCGGCCAATCCCCGCGCCTTGTTTTCATCCTGAAGCAGCTTATAGCTTGCCGCCATAAAACTTGCTCCCAGACTTTTCCTCCAGCTTTTTTCATAATTGGCCTTATAATATTCCTCAAGATTCAACAAATAATTGGTCGTCACCTTGCCGCCGAGCGTCAAAACATATGCCGCATAGGCAGGAACCATATCCTCCGGCCCCTCGGGAGAACGCCCCGCCTGTTCCTCACAATACGACAAGGCTTTTTTCAGCATATTTTCGGGAACGTTAAAGTCATGTTCGCGGGCTTTAACCAAAAAATGCGCCGCATAAACGGAATCATAAGCGTCCGGCTTTGCCCCCGGAACACTCCAGGTCGTAAATCCGCCGTCCAGCGTCTGCCGCTCACGCAATTTGACCATCACGTCGTCAAACAAAGCGTAAACGTCCATATTGACCGCCAAAGCCGGAGACTTGAACAAAACCTCCATCGCGGGAAAAACCTTGCTGACCAGCTGCTCGGTACAACCATGCGGAAACTTGTCCAGATATTTCAGCAAACCTGACGCCAGAACCAAGGGAGAACCCGACGCGGACAGCTGCTGAACCCGAAATTCCGGATACAAGTCTTCCACCCCTTGCAGCCTGTATTGCGAAGTCTCGTACCCCATGGCAAATTTACTGCCATAAGGGGTAGACGGCCGCAAACTCATCGTATACGGCATCCGTGCTTTTCGAGAGGAATCTCTGACGCTTTCCGCCGTAAACATCAGCTCCTGTGCTCCCAATTTTGGCAAAGCCTTCAGTCGGAACTTTACCATAGCCTCGCCTTTTTCCTGCAATTTCACGCTTTGTACCCGCTCGCCGATAACCTCAAATCCGCTTCCCGCATTCAGAGCGACCCGAACCTCATAATCATCGCCCGAATTGTCAACCAAATTTCCCACGCTGAGTCCGACGACAAATTCGTCTCCCGGAGACACATTAAGGGGACCGGAAGGTATCAGGGCAAAATCGCCGCACGACAACACGGATGCCGCAGCATGTCCGAAACGGCTTTCCGAAACGGCAACCGCCATAACCTTAATCTCGCCGTTAAAGGTTTCCGGCACCTGATACGTATAGGTTCCGCCGGCTTCGCTGCTGTCCGCGATACCGCTCCAGAAAGCAACCGGTTTGTCGGTTCTGCGCGCAAACGGATTAAGGTTCTTGTCAAGCGCCGCTTCGGCATAACTGCCGTCACCGCCGCTTGCTGTCAGCATTCTCAGTATTTTGATATCCGGCATAATCAAATCCATAATCTGGGAAGTCACTACCCGCAACGCTTTCTTCTTCAGAAATTCGTTCAACGGATCCGGCGTCTTATAACCGGCAACCTGCAATATGCCCTCATTAACGCCATAGACGATTATCTTAGAAGCGGCAGAGGTTTTATAGCCCACCTTCAACTCATCGCCGGGCTTCACCGTCTCCGGAACCTCCAGCCGAACATCCAGCCTGCGTTTCTGCTTGTTGATTGAAAACGGAGCCACAGCATAACTCAATGCCGGCATATAAATTTCTTTTGACATCTCATCGCGGAAAAAGGCAACATTGACGTACGCATTGCCTTCCATGGTATTCGGAAGCTCAATTTCCTCGACCACCGAATTGGTACCGGCCTTAAACCACTTGAAAGCATAAACGCTGTCCCGTTCAATCGTAATCAGCCCATACCCCTCATAAGGCGCCGTAATCTGCATTTCTATTTTTTCACCCTGATTATACTCGTTCCGGTTCAATTTTAATCCCAAACTGGCGTCCCGGTCTATGGCATGACTCAGATTGGCCGCACCGGCAACACTGTACTCGGCTTTGGCCAAAAGACGCCCGTCTTCGCCTTCAACCGTCAATATATATTCACCGGGCTCGTCCGTTTTCAAAAGCTCGCTGGCACCGTTGTCCGAAACCGTCCACGCCCGTTTGGAAATCACCTGCTCTTTGGGAACCATCTGGTAACGGTAAGTCCCGTTGGGCATCTCAACCAAACTGGAAATGTATCTGCGCCGGGCCAACGTAAGATATAACCCGTCTTTTGCAATCTGCTGAAGCTTGTTGTCAACGGCAATGAACTGAATATGACGAACCGCGTTCTTGTCAATATAGGCCAAATTGCCGTCCGCTTTCCAACCGATTAAATATTTATTGGGAGAAACCAAAGCTCCCAGCGATATGCTGACACCGCGGCCGCTTCCCTGCTCCAATCCGTCAATCGACAAACGCAGGTTATACGTCCCTTGTTCAAATTCAGACAGTTTCAAAACAAACGCCCCGGCGCCTGCATTGTCCGTTTTCTGTTCCGGCAACTCATCACTGTATGAGCGCAGCGCCTTGTCTTCATTGCGCAAAGGATCACGGAACAAATACCCCTTGTATTTCTTAAACACAAAGTCTGCCGGCGTTATCTTGTAAGAAGCCTTAAGCTCATGTCCCGAAGCGGGATTTCCGTAAAGATTATACAACGAAACCTCTGCTTTCATCATCGGTTCCGTAGACCACCCTTCACCGTCGTACCCCTCCCAGTCAGCCTTAATCCGCAAATTGTCAGGTTGAAATTCCTCAACTTTAAAGTCGCTTCCGGCAACGTAACGGCGAATATCACGGTTATCCAGCACATACAGGGAAATATTGTAACGCCCGGTAGGCGCTGCCCGGTCCGGCGTAAACGAATAGGCCATAAAGCCTACGCTGTCCGCCCAAAGGTTCTGGGAAGAAACAACGTCGCCGCGGGAATTTCGTATCTCTGCCACAAACGGCATTTTTTTAGGTACGTTCAAATCCTTTTGTCTGACGATAAAACCAAAATGCGCCTCTTCTCCCGGTCTGTAAATGCCTCGGTCGCTAAAAACGTATCCTTTCAAGGCATAAACGTCTTCCTCCTCATAAACATATTCTCCGCCCACGTCAAAACGCGACATATTCAAACGACGGTCGTTTCTGTTAATCGGCAGAAAAGAAACGTCGCTTCCGTCTGTAACTTTATAGACAACCGCCGTCCGGTCTTTTTTAAAACCGGAAAAATCGGGAACGACGGCTTCTCCCTCCCGATTGGTCTTGACCGTCAACACCGGCAGGCCGTTTTTGCCCAACACCTCGACAACCGCGCCGGAAACCGGCCTTCCTTCTGAAATGTTTGAAACGAAAACATTGTGGGTCTTGTCCAGATTGTCTTTCACCACAATGCCGAGGTCGGTAATCATAACCAGTCGGCTGTCCTCCCGGCTGTATCTGTTTTCTCCGTCATAACCGCGAACTTTTACCAGAAATACGCCTTTCTTGTCCCTGAAATATTCGTTCAGATCCAAAGCGGAATAATTCGGCTTTCCGGGATGTTCCATATTGATTTTCAACGATTTTTCAAAAATCTCCGAAATATTGTCTTCGTTAAAATTATAATTGATAAAATACGGATGGGAAAAATCGCCGGAAGTCTGCGTCGTCAAATGATTCAAGTCAGAAGCGTCTATTCTGGCAACCGAGGCTCTGAGTTCGCTGACACCCCGTGACAGAAAAGCCACTTCCCGGCTTCCCCGCAAAGACAAAATTGAACCGTCGAAAGCGATTTTAACCTCCTGAGGATAAGGAGAAATCGAAACCGGCTCAACCACGTCTTCGCCCAGATTAAAACCTTCCGCGGAATTTAACGCCTTGTCGATTCTCATCAGCAGACACCCGTCCGCCTCTCTCAGGTCGTACTTGAGCATATGCTTTTTCAAATTCTCTTCGCCAACCGAAACCTCAACCGTTTCAAGCTTCTTCAAGCCTTTTGCCGCCGCCTCTTTATATCCTTTTTCGGCCAGCTTGTTTTTAATCTGATAACATCCTTCTTCTGAGTAATACAAAGCAAAATGCTTTTTCAAATCAGACGGCTTTACCGCAGTGGTAAAATCAACCGACAAAATTTGTTCGGGATTGTCGTCATCCTGCTCATTGCGGACGATTGAAGATTTTACAGATTTAACCTTGAAAAAGCTCGAACTGCTGGGAATTTTGACCGTTGCGGTCAATTCCTTTTTCAGCGGCTTTTTGTTATAGGCGTTCTCCGCTCCGGCAACGCTAATTTTGACGAAATCCTCTGCCGAACTTATCTTCACGGGCGACGAAACGACATGCAGTATCTTGTCAAAATCGCTCACCTTGTACGTAAAATCGTATTTCTCGCCGCTGACAGCTTTGACCGAAATCTTATCTTTAAGGTTTTGCACATTCAACGGATAGTTAAAGCTGAAACTTGCCGTTGCCGCTTTGTCCTTAATGTTTTTCGGATTTTCATAAAAAGCTTCGCTTGTCACCTTTCCTTCAAATGCCGGAGACGAGAAGCTAAACTCCCGGTCCCGCACCTTAATCTGGGGGTTAAATATTTCATTGCCAAGCTTAACTTCATAAGTCGTCCCCGGAATCCAGTCCTCCTCCGGCATAAAACACAACACTCTGTCGCTGTTCCAACTCCAGCTGCCGCGCACCACCGGATGCATAGTGATGCCGCTTTCCAATTTCACGTAAAGCTTGTCAAGCCGCGCTGCCGGCTGACTGAAAGAAACGCAGGCCGGACTTATCACAAGCTTATCCCCTGCCGTGTAGGAATTTGCCGGCTCTTCGATTCGTTCCGGTCGGGAAACCAGCGTTTCGCTGCCGCTCAGCTGAAAACCGCTAAAGAAAAAATACCAGACTAAGCCTGCACACGCCAAAAGGGCTCCCCCGGCCAAACCTGCAATTACAGCGGTTTTCTTCGAAAAAAATTTTACGGACATCATCCCCTCCACCTCAGATTTTGATAAAAAAATAATAACAGTCAGAAGTTAAATGGCAAGACAATTACAGTTTATGCAACGCTGGCAGTCAACATATATTATATTGTAAATCAAAGTACTGATTGAAATACCCGGCACCGTGATTATTTTTTTTTGCGTTAGGCTCATTAAGGAGAATGTTTATGAACACAATATTAAAATACGTATTCTACGCCGTTATCATCGTCATCATCTACCTGGTCGGCAGAGGAATTTACGAAAGTAACGTCAGCAAACAAAATTCTGACGCCCAAACCATCGACAGAATAAACCCCAATGTTCAAAGCCGTGCTTCTGACAATCAGAAAACAGGGCAAAATGACCAACAAGGAGAATTAAAAATGTCACAAAATGATTTAAACAATGACGTTTGGGAAAAGACCAAAGAAACGTCAAACGATGCTTGGGAGGCCACTAAAGAGGGATCTGCCAAAGCCTGGGACAAAACCAAAGAAGTCAGCAGCGATGCCTGGGAAGCTACCAAAGAAGGAGCCGCTAAAGTCGGCGATGCTGTTTCCGATACCGCAGACAAAGCCGCTGCACCGACAGACGCCCCGGCCTACAATCCCCAAACCGGAAACCGTCCCGCCCAACCGGAAAACCGCACATACTAAACGCGGCGGCGGATTTTCACTCACGCTCAAAATTAAAAAGGCTGTTGAAGAATCTCAACAGCCTTTTAATAGTATTAGTTTAAGAAACGAAACTAAACAATGATATGCGGAACAAAATTGCTGGCATCAACCGTAATTCGCCCCGATTGTTCGCGAATACCCAGACCACAGGCTTCTCCGCCGATAACCCAGCCGCCCAAAATCGGATACTTTCCGCCATAATCTTGCAAATCCGCCAGTTCCTGATAAACATACCCTTCTTCGCCGTATTCGCCGGATGTACGTTCCAGACAAAAACCGTTTCGGATAAGTTCCACATTGCATCCTTCCCGAGAAAAAATCGGCTTTTTGCAATAGGATTTCAGCTTGTCAGCCTCAAAATAAGCCGGCAAAACATAAGGACTGTCAGGATACATCTCATACAAAAACGGCAACAGTGCCTTGTTGGACATCAGGCATTTCCACAACGGCTCAATCCAACACATATCGGTAACGCAGCCGCCCATGTTTTCCTTAAACATCGTTTCCCATGGATAAAGCTTGAACAGACAGTTAATCGGTTCACCGTCGGGCGTCATCAGACATTCTCCGATGGCAATGTCTCTCAAATCCAGCTCGGCTGTCCTAAGCCCGGCATCATAAGCCGTCGACATAATATATGCCATCGTGCTGTAGTCCTCCGGACAATCCGTCAGAGATGCAAAGTGATAAATGTCGCACTTGTAAACGTCATGAATGTCTTTCCATGACTGTATCAGCGCCTCGTGAAGAGAGTTAAACTGATCTGCTTCGGGAAAAACCGCTTCTTTCCACTGCCATTGCACCAACGCAGACTCAATCAGCGTTGTCGGCGTATCAGCGTTAAATTCCAACAACTTGGGCACACCGTCAACATAAGCGAAGTCAAACCGTCCGTATAAGGACAAATCATCATCTTCCCAGCTTTGTCTGATAAACGGGCGCATTTCTTTGGGAATACACAGCTTATCCAGCTTTTCTTCATCATAAAGGCAGGCTTCAGCCACGTTGCAATACATTTGATAACAGTTGTTTATGGCCTGTTCGAGCTCTTCAACTTCTTTGGCGGTAAAACGATAATATGCGTTTTCCAACCAATATTCTTTGTGAAACACAAATCCGATTTTCTCAAGTTCTCCCATATATCCGGGACGCGGAGCTATTTTAATTCTTTCCATATTCTGTTGATTTTATGCACCAAATGACGAACCTTTTGAACTGCTGCCAAACGACTTTCCGGTAGAAGCCGGTTTGCTGGAACCCTTATAGCCGCTTCCTGTACTTGGCTTAACTGATGACGACCGCTGATATACGTTCGGACTGGCCGTTGCAGGAGGATTTACCCTGATACCCGAAGAGTTTGTCCAGTTTCCCGTCCCTGGATAATAATAATGAGACTGACCGCCGCCCGAGGGCATAAACAGCCAGCGCATCAACATCGCGTCATAAATCCACGAATTTCCGTGAGAGTCTTTATGCTCCTGTTTATCCTTCGGATTTTCCGGCAGCTGATCTTTATGAACGCAGGATACAAACAACGACAACGATAATCCCGCAGCCATTGCCAAAAAACTTTTTCTTTTCATATGACATAAAATTTTAATAGTTAATAAATTAATTGACAAAATAAGTCTTATTATCGGGCAACATACTATGGTGTCAGCGCTAAAAGTCAAGCACAAAAAAACGCCCGGCACCATTCGGTACAGGGCGTTTAAGGCTGTAAAACAGTCATTTTGAGCCGAACAGGCGCTTCCTCTCCGCGGCAAAGACCGCATTGTCGGACACCGCGTCCAGCTTTCCCTTCCGCACGGCTTCCGTATAGAGGGAAATCTTATAGTCAATTTTTTCCATATGCTGCTTGAGCTGAGCCATCTGTTCTTCCAAACGAACCTTTTGCCGCTTAAACATTTCCAAACGCTTTTCTAAAGTGGCATCACCTTCAATATACCAATCAATGTATTGTTTTATGCCTTTCAGCGGCATTCCGGTTCCCTTCAGACATTCAATCATCTGCAGCCAGCCGATGTCTTCGTCTGAAAAAATTCTCAGTCCCGAACCGGTCTTCTTCACAAAAGGAAGTAGCCCTTCCTTTTCATAATAACGCAGAGTGTGAGCGGTTAACCCCATCTTTTCTGCAACTTGTCCGATTGAATATCCCATTATTGTTTCCTCCTTGTCTTCAGGTAATAAAATTTTGCAACAAAAGTCAACACAATACTTGACTTAGAGTAACCTCCAAGCCCTTTTTTTGCCACAAAATTAAGCTGTTTTGAGGCTTAATTAAAAAAAAATACATCTTTAGAATAAAAACTATTGACTTAGAGTTAACTCTAAAATGTATGCTTAACCTATACCGATTCGCAAATATTTTTAAGAGGAGACCTTGTATGATATCCTGTGCTGTGACAACGTCGTTCTTAGGCTGTCTGGTAACTATGTTTCTGTTTATCCGCTACGTCTGGTTTTTGGGACTGAGTACTTTGGCCAACGCCGCGGCGCTTGTTGCCCTTCTGTTGATAGGCTGTTTCCCGCTGCTTGTCAGCTACCGGTTTGAAAACGCTCTGGGCAGCCTTTATCCCTGCTACAGATACGGACTATACTATGTTTTTATCAGTGCCATTATCTTGTTGACGCTCACTTTGGTTACTGATGCCGTCTGGTTCGCCGGATACAAATTCAGCTGGTTCGACAGCCTGCCCTACTCCCGTGAATTTTGCATAAAATATAACCTGTGGCTTGTCGGCGCGGCAGCTTTGTTCGGAGCATATGCCCTCTATGCCGGCACTAAAATTCCCGATTTCAAGGAAATCACGCTTTCTTCTCCGCAAATAAACCGCAAAAGAACCATCGTCGTTCTCAGCGATCTCCACATTCACCGGGTCATCAATCCTGAAAAAATAAAAGGCATCGTCGCTAAGACCAATGCTCAAAATCCGGATATAATTCTGCTGGCCGGAGACGTCATTGACGACAATGTCAAGTCCGTATCCTCAACGATTTCTCTGTTGAAAGGGCTAAAAGCCAAAGAAGGCATTTACTTCGTAACGGGAAACCACGAATTTTATGCCGGTTACAAACCGACCGTCGAAACGCTGAAAAAGCTTGGCTTTACCTTTTTGGAAAACGGCGGCGTATCTCTTGAAGACATTTATATTGCCGGCATTCCCGATACTTTCAGCGGTCATTTCTACGGCAAAAATGCCGATTTGGAAAAAACCTTTGCCGAAAGCGGTGACAACCGGTATCGGATACTGCTTTCGCACACGCCGACCGACTTTGGCAGACAAAACAACTTTAACCTGGAAATCTCCGGCCATACCCACGGCGGACAGATATTCCCGTTCCATATTCTCACTTTGCTGCACAACAAATATCTGGCCGGCCTGTACAAAATGGAAAACAACGCCCATATTTACGTAACCCGCGGCGCCGGACAATGGGGACCGCAAATGCGGTTTTTGGCCCCGTCCGAAATCACCGTTATCAAACTCACCCCGTCGAAAGGAAACAACTGATGAAAACACCTTTGCTGCTTGCCTGCGCAAGTGCTGCCGTCTTAACTTTCTCAACTTTATGTAAGGCTCAGGAAATGAAAAAAGCACCTATAGATACCATTTTTGAACAAGGAGAAATCAATCCCTACGGAAAATTCTTCACCGGTCAGACCTACCTCACCATGCTCAACACCAACGATGAGCTCTTCAACGCCCCGATAGGCAACGTTACGTTTGAACCCGGAGCCCGAACCAATTGGCATAAGCACAGCGGCGGACAGATTCTGCTGGTTCTTGCCGGAGAAGGACGATATCAGGAACGCGGCCAAAACATTCGCACTCTGAAAAAAGGCGATGTCGTCCGTATAGCCCCTGATATTGAGCATTGGCACGGCGCGGCCCCCGACAGCTGGTTCACCCACATATCCCTGGAAACCAACCTGCCTGACAACAAGGCAACCTGGCTTGAACCGGTGACCGACGAGGAATACAAATAATGAAAAAAATGCTGTTGCCGGCGCTTGCCGTAATAGCCCTCATATGCGGCTTAACCTGGCTTTTTATAAACAAGGACAAACCCATGAATGATTTAACCCAAACCGACCCCGAACTCGCGGAATTATGGAACAACTTTATCAGCAAAGAAGTTCAACCGCACAGCAACCTCAATGCCAAAACACGATATTTGCTCCTCTTGGCGGCTCATGTCGCAACACAGTCACCTGAAGAATTCCGGCTGATATTAAACCGGGCATTGGATGACGGCGTTTCTCCGATTGAAATAAAAGAAGCCGTCTACCAGACCATTCCCTATGCCGGAATGGCCAAAGCCTATGACTTTCTGCTCCTGACCAACCGTATTCTTTCCGAACGCGGCGTTAAACTGCCGTTGGCCGCCCAATCGACGACCACCACAAACACTCGTCTTGAACAAGGAATCCGTACACAACAGGAAATTTTCGGAACCGAACATATTGATACTATGCGCGCAAATGCCCCGGAAGAATTAAAACACATTCAGGATTACCTGTCAGCCAACTGTTTCGGTGACTACTACACACGCACCGGACTTGATATAAAAACCCGCGAGCTGCTGACCTTTGCAACTTTGGCTTCCCTTGGTGGAACCGAAGCGCAAATGCGGGCACATGTCCAAGGCAATCTGAACGTCGGCAACAATCGGCAGCTGCTTCTTGATGCCGTCACCCAACTGCTTCCGTTCATCGGCTATCCGCGTTCGCTCAACGCCATTGCCGCAATTAATGACATAACCTCCAAACAATAAGGATAATCAAATGAAAACAAAATTAGCATTCTTGACTTTTTTATCTTTCCTGATGGGAACTGCCGTAACACAGGCGCAAACCATCACTCCTGATAATAAGGTCTTGGTCGCCTACTATTCCCGCAGCGGAAACACGGCCGCCATAGCCGGATACATTCATCAAGCTGCCGGCGGCGACATATTTGAAATCACTCCGGTAACCCCTTACCCGGACGATTACAGACAAACAACCGAACAGGCCAAAAAAGAAATCGCCGCAGGTATCCGTCCTGCCTTGAAAAATAAAATTTCCAACCTCAAGGATTATGACGTCATTTTCATAGGTTCGCCCTGTTGGTGGGGAACCATAGCCTCGCCGGTTGCGACTTTCCTTGCCGAAAACGATTTTTCCGGCAAAAAAATCATTCCGTTTATGACCCATGGCGGCAGCGGTTTCGGACACAGTCTTGCCGACATCAGAACGTTGGCTCCCCAGGCTGAAATAATCGAAGGCGAAGCTTTTTACGGAAGCCGCGCTTCAAATTCCCAAAACGATGTAAACAAATGGATTAAAGGACTCCAAAATGACTAAAAAAGTACTTATTCTCTCTTCCAGCTACCGCAAAGGCGGCAATTCCGACACGCTCTGCGACCAGTTTGCCAAAGGAGCCGCCGAAGCGGGAAACGAAGTTGAAAAAATATTCGTTAATGATAAAAACATAGCCTATTGCAAAGGCTGCGGCGTTTGCAACACCACCCACAAATGCGTCATCAAAGACGACATGGCCGAAATTCTCGACAAGATGGTAAGTGCCGACGTCATTGTCATGGCAACGCCTGTTTATTTTTACAGTATGAACGGACAAATGAAAACCCTGATTGACCGCACGGTACCCCGTTACGAAGAAATCAGTGGCAAAGACTTTTATTTCATTGTTGCCGCCGCCGACACCAGCCACGCCAATATGGAAAAAACGCTGGACGGTTTTCGCGGATTCACTGAGGACTGTCTCCCCGATGCCAGAGAAAAAGGCGTCATATACGGTACCGGTGCCTGGCAGATTGGCGACATCAAACGCTCTCCGGCCATGCAACAAGCTTATGAAATGGGCAAAAACGTTTGAACAAAGAAGCCTGCGAAAAGCAGGCTTCTTATTTTCTCTCATTGCAATATTCGCCAAAAGCTGCGCTTGCGGCAAATTCTGACCTTATTCAATGACAAAATCTTCTTCATATTCAACAAAATGGCGAATGCCCCGATAATGGTTCAAACCCATAATCCTGGAGGTATAGTCAATCTTTTCCAATTGTGAAACATACATATTTATTGCCTGACGCTTGGCCTCGACCGCTTCGGAAATGTCCAGATAATGCGTCGGTTCCGGCAACGGCGCCCAAACTTCATAATAAACGGCTTTGGCTCTGATGTTCTTTTTCTCTTTTCTCAGCCGCCTGAAAAACGCCTGCGGAACCACATGGTCCTTATGGGCATCATGCCCGTGCGGCATCACCACATAATCATAATCGCTGAAATCGATTTTTTCAAACGACTTGTAAGCGTCAATTAACATACCGTCCTGTGCCCGCATAAATTCATAATGCCGTACATTAAAAAATTTCATCACCGCGGCAAATTCCGCTTCGCGGATTTTAACTGTTTCTTCCGGAGTGTTTCCGTTGCCGTTCAACCGCCCATCCGTCAGCAAAATCACGTCGCATTGAGAACCATACTTGGCAAGCAGACCGCCGCAGCCGATAGATTCGTCATCGGCATGCGGTGCCAGAATGCATATCTTGTCGCTCGGCATAATTGACCACGGCTTCGATTTTTTCAACTGCGGCAAATCATAACCGTGAATCAGACTTTTAAACCAGCGGTTGATTTTCTTCATTCCCATTTTAGGTCACCTGCTTTTTTATCAGCATAAACTGCGACTGCTTTGACGTTCTGAAAGAAAAAACAATTTTCTCTCCGTCTTTCAACGGCATCGGCTCGTCGGCGCCGTGTTTAACCTTAAATTTATACTTGCGAAAAGAAAACAGGCTGTTTCCCAAGCGGAATGAAAACTTTTCACGAACGCGCCAAGCCGGACGCCAGCATCCGGAGTAATGATGAATAGCATACGCGTCTTTATTGCTGGTGCAAAAATACGTGTAGGGATAGATGAAAGCATTTTCGCAAATCTGAACCCGTCCTTTTTTGACATAGGTATTTTTTATGCCGTATTTCTCCAGCAGCACCTTGCGAAAATATTTCGGGTTCGGCGTCATGTTATAACTGCCGTCCGGATTGACAAATTCGGTATAATCATAAACTTCCAGCATATTTTTGATGATTTCACTGTGCTGCACCGCGCCGATTAATGCCGGAGAAATCTCCTTGGCCGTTCCGCACCGTTGGGAACCGATAAAAAAGTCGTGTTCCATAAACTCGTCCAGCCGGCGGACGACTTCTTCATCCGTGTCAAAGTAAAGACCGCCTTCTTCCAACAGAGCATACAAGCGCACATAATCGGAAACAAAAGCCCACTTTTTAGCCTCAACCGCCTGCCGCAGATATTTGTTGTCAAATCGGTCCAAACAATCGTTTCCCCAGAATCTGAGTTCATAATCGGGAAGAATTTTTTTCCATGATTCAATGCATTTCTGCTCCAGCTCTCCGGGTTCTTTTTCGCCAAACCAGCAATAGTGAATTTTCTTGGGTATCATTTCTAATCCTGATGTTACTAAAAGTTGATATAATATTTAAGATTAATACACCCTCGCAGAAAAGCCAGCAAAAAATTGCCTATACACATAATAAAAACTTGATTTTTACAAAACCGCTTCCATATCAAAGGAAATTGATAAGGAAAAACAAATGAAAAAAATACTTTTTCTCCTCTTGGTTCTGATGCTTTCCGCTTTCTCTGCCGCGGCCCAGCCGACCGCCAACGGCACCGACCTCAAGCTCCCAGACATCAGTTACGCAGCTCTTAACAAAGAATTGGACAAAACCGTTGCCGCCTTGAACGACGGAAAAACATCCGTTGAACAAAGCGGTGCCATTCTTGACCGGTTGGAGGAAATTCAGGGACAAATCAACCAAACTCTCCCCGCTTTTCTAACGGCTCAGGACAATCTTCAGAAAAAAATAGCCGCTCTCGGAGACGTCCCCGCCGATGGCAAAGAGCCCGCAACCATCGCCGCCCAACGCCGCAGCTTTGCCTCTCTGGCCGATACTTACAAAACCCAAATCGCTCAGGCAAACCTCGCCAAAACTAAAATTGACGATATCAACGGCCTCATCCTTAAACTGCGCAATCGCAGCCTTTTTAACAACATTTTTGCCAAGCAAAGCTCCATTTTTCATCCCCAAGAGTTTTGGGAGTCGCTGGTCAGCTTTGCAAAATTCTCTTACAACCTGCTCCGTTCTCCGCTTGACTGGTACCGCCAGCTCCCTGACAACACTCGCAAAGCCGCCGACGACAACATCACTTTTGCGGTCTTTTACCTCGTTGTCGCGTTCATTGCAGCCGTTTATGCCCGCCGTTATATAAAAACCTGGTTTGGCTATCGCGCCTCCATACCTCACCCCGATTACAGCCAGAAAGTCCGCGCCGCCTTATGGATGCTTTTGGCCCGCGGATTAATTCCCGCCGCCATTATCGGAACCTTTATGTTTTGGCTCCACAACAACGAAATCATCAACAAAACCTCTTTCGGCTCACTTCTCAACACCGCCGCCTTATACCTGCTTTACTTCTTCCTTTCGCAGGCTTTGGTTAAAATCGCTTTCACCCCGTTCAACAGCAAATGGCGCATCATTGAGGTCAACGACGCCCGGGCTCAGTCGATTAGTTCGGCACTGATATTCTCCGCTGCCGCGGTTTGCATCGTCAGTTTTTTCCAAAGCCTTTCGGGACAAATGAACAACACCGAAACCGTATACGCGTTAAAAATTTTTGCAAATGCAGTCAAGGCTTTTTGCGTCATTCTGGTGGCCAACAAATTCCTCTATGACAACGACCTCCAAAACAAAAATGCCGATGCCGCACTTGAAGAAATCCCCGCCTCTGCTCAAAATAACGCCGACGAAGATCCCGGCGAGCTTTCCGTCGGCGCCAAAATCAGCCTGGCCATTACCTTCTTCATGAGCATTGCCTTTGCCGCATCCTTGTTCGGCTACATCCGGTTGTCCGAATTTGCCATCAACCGTTTCATCGTCTCTGCGCTCATCATCGCCCTGTTTTACATACTCTACAAGTTGTTCCGGGTGTTTTTCCGCAAATTGCTGAGTTTCCGCTTCTGGGTCAAAACCTTCAGAATAAATCCGCGCACCCTGGTCAAAGCCAACTTCTGGTTCGCGCTTATCCTAAAACCGGTTCTGTCCCTGATAGCCCTGTTCTTCTTGCTGGCTGCCTGGGGCGTTTCGGTCGATATCCTGCTGAACAAAATCAAAAACTTCCTTATCGGCTTCAATATCGGCAGCGTCCACATTTCAATCACCTCTATCCTGCTCGGACTGCTCACCTTCTTCGTCTCGCTGTTTTTGTTCCGCTCGCTTAAAAACAGCTTTATCAACGGCAGCCTCAGCCAGATAGACATGGAAGACGGCGTCAAAAGTTCGCTTATCTCGGCAATCGGCTTTTTCGGGTTTATATTTTCGCTCATCTTCGGTATTGCCGTAATGGGCGGAAGCTTCAGCAGCATCGCCATTATGGCCGGAGCTTTGTCCTTTGGTGCCGGTCTCGGTCTCCAAAACATCGTCAGCAACCTGGTCGCCGGTATGACCATCCTGTTCGAACGCCCGATAAAAATCGGCGACTGGGTCATCATCAACGGGCAGGAAGGCATTGTCAAACGTATCAATATGCGTGCCACCGAGCTGGAAACCTGGAACAAGGCCAACGTTATCATTCCCAATTCCGATATCCTTTCCAAAAGCGTCGTCAACAAAACTTACGCCAATCGTATGGGCCGCGTTGAAATAAAAATCGGTGTTGACTACGACAGCGATTTAAACCTGGTAAAAAAACTGCTGCTGGAAATAGCCAACAACGATGCCGAGGTTCTCAAAGACCCTGCGCCTTCGCTGCTGTTTACCGATTTCGGAGACAACAGTCTGAACTTTCAACTTAATTGCTATACCTCCAACGTGTATAACAGCTCCGGAATTGCCAACCGCATCCGCGAAAAAATTGTCGAACAGTTCAGGAGCAACCAAATAAACATCCCTTTTCAGCAAAGGGTCGTGCATCTGATTGAAACCTCTGTCCAATAAAAAAAGCCGCTTTCAAAAAGCGGCCTTTTCTTTTGCTGTTCCCTTCGGATTATTTTAATCTGATTTGGGTAGAAGTACACCCTTCGTTAGAAACCGTTCCCATAAAAGCATTCATATGAACCTGACATTTCTCGATTACCAGGCCGTTGTTGCCGTCAGAAGAAATATTGGTTACAAAGGGGCCGGCATTGGTGCAGGCGGTAACGGCAAACAAAGCCAAAATCAACAGTTTTTTCATTATAGTCTCCATTGCTCATAGTCCTCTTCCGTTCCCGGAATTGGCATTAGACTAATATGTAAAAGCCGCCCCTGTCAACAAAAAAGCCTTCCCGAAGGAAGGCTTTGCCGATTTTCTAACGTTTTATGCAGATAATGCGATATTTTCCGTCTTCTGCCTCTACACCGTGAATGTCATGGGTAAAGCTGGGAAATTCGCGGTCAAAAGCTTCCAATGCCTTTAAATATCCGAGCAGAGGCCCGTCTGCCGGCCCGGCGTTTTCACCGGGCATCAACAACGGAATTCCCGGCGGATAAGGAACCACGCCGGTCGCCAATGTTCTGCCGGCCATTTCGTCAAGTGTCAGCGTCTCTACCATATCCTTAACCAGATGTTCATAGGCCTCTACCGGACTCATATCCGGGTGCGGCAAAACCGCAAACGCTTCTGACAAAGCCTTGGTCGTCCCCAGTTTGGACATTGCCCGGAACATTTCGTCAGACAGGTCCCGCAGCCCCATCCCCTGATAACGCTGCGGATTATCGGCCAACACTTTCGGCAAAACTCTTTCCAACGGAGCATTGTTGTCGTAGTCTTCCTTAAAGGCAAACAACGCGTTCAGCAAAGTTCCCCACTTGCCTTTCGTTACGCCGATAGAAAACAAAAACAAAATTGTAAAATCCGTCGTTTTCTCCACCACAATTCCGCGGTTGTCCAGATAAGAGGTAAGAACCGCGGCCGGAATACCCCAGTTTTCGAGGCTGCCGTCATCTTTCACGCCCGGCGTTACCACCGAAACCTTAATCGGATCAAGCATGCAAAAACCGTCTTCAATATCGCCGAAACCGTGCCAGGCATCGTTCGGATGCAAAACCCAGCTTTCCGGATCGGTTGCCAGCTGCTCTTCCGACGCTGCGCAGAACGGTACTTTTTCCTTACTGTCTTTATCAATAACATAATCCGGCTGCCAAACATTAAAAAACCACTCGTTTTTACATTCAAATTCGGCGTGCAGGCGTGCGACCGTCTTACGGAAGGAAACCGCCTCGCGAATGGAATCTTCCGTAAGGGCTTTGCCTTCCGGCCCTTCCATCATCGCCGCGCTGACATCGTTGGCCGCAATGATGGGATAAAACGGCGATGTCGAAGCATGCATCATAAAAGCTTCGTTAAAACGCCGTGGATCAATCGGCTTACGGCCTTCCCGGATATGAATCATAGACGCCTGAGAAAACGCCGCCAGCAGCTTATGAGTAGACTGCGTCGCAAAAACGGTGGGATCGCTTTTGCTGTAGTCTTTGGGATTTCCATACATTGCAAACCGATTTTCATATATCGGATTAAACCGGGCATAACCATACCAGGCTTCATCAAAATGCAGACGGTCGACGCTTTCTCCCAGCAAATCTTTCACCCGGGCCACATTATAACACAAACCGTCGTATGTGGAGTTGGTGATAATCGCATGCACCGGCTGCGCGTCAATACCGTCTTTAATCAGCGGATTTTCACTAACGGCTTTCGCAACTGCGGCCTTAGTCAGACGATCCGGATGTATCGGGCCGATAATGCCGTATTGGTTGCGCGAAGGAACCAAATATGTAGGAATGGCGCCCGACATCGTAATTGCGTGTTCTACCGACTTATGACAGTTGCGGTCGCACAAGGCAACCTGATTGCGGGTTACGCTGGCCATCAAAATCACCCTGTTGGAAGTCGAAGAACCGTTGGTAACCGTATAACTGCGGTCTGCTCCGAAAACCCGCGCAATATATTTTTCGCTTTCCCCTATCGGTCCCGAATGGTCCAGCAGCGAACCAAGTTCGCCCACTGAAATGGAAATGTCGGAACGAAAAACCTCTTCACCGAAAAAATTAAAAAACGCGCGGCCGACCGGAGACTTTAAAAAAGCCGTTCCGCCGGTATGGCCGGGTGTATGCCACGAATACTCGTGCACCGCGGCAAACTGGGCCAGAGCCTTAAACATCGGCGGCAGGATAAACTCGCGGTAACGTTTGGTTGCGGCCAAAATTCTGCCGGTGATAAAATCAGCGGTGTCTTCCAAAATCCAGATAAAATCGTTAACCTTGTCAAGAATGTCTGCCGGGACCTCCGATGCCATCGTGCGGCTAGAAAGCAAAAACACCGGCATATCCTTATTCCGCTGCCGCAGAACCTCCAAAACCTCTCCGGCATGCTGACAGCAGGTCTGGCTTTTCTCGTCCAGCTTAAGCAACAGGCACTGAATTGTCGGATCTGCGCTGATAAGCGCCTCCGCATCTGCCAGACTTTCCGAAACGACGACTTTGACGTCTTGGTTTTCCAGCTCTTCCTTGAGCGTTCTGACCGCCCGGGACGTCGCGTTGTTCCCGTTTATTCCCTCATATACCATCAACACTTTTATCTTGAAAGGATGTTCCTTATCTATCATTTTTTATCTCCCTCTACTCATTGTGAATAATATTTTCCAGGCTTTGCAGATTAAGACGCGGATGTACCGTTTTGCCGTCATAACGACCGACGGAAACCCAGAACATCGCTGCCAGAGCCGCCACCGTCATAACCAGCGTAAAATATCGAACCCAGGCCGGCACGCAGCAGCCGCCCGGTTTTATTTTTTGTTCTTTTATCTCCAGCTGGCGGTTAACCGACAATTCGTAAAAGATTATGGTCGAAATGACGAACATCAGCGCCCAGCGCGTCTGCTCGGCATTGGAACCTATCATCGCCGTCATGCAGTAAATTGCTGCAATCAAACCGACAATCGTATAAAACACGTTTTGATTTTTGGTCATTTTGGTTCGGCCCAAAATTTTGATGGCAACCGAAGAATAGATATACGGCAGCAGCGTCATAATAACGGCAATCGACGCAATTTTTCCAAACTGCTGTGCCGCCGTCGGCGACATTGTTGCCAGCACTTGCAATGTCATAATTCCCGCTACGATGGCCAAACCGGCAGACGGTACGCCGCGGCGGTTGACCCTGGCAAAAACGTTTCCGAACAATCCGTCGTCGGCAGCGGCTTTGGCTGTTTGTCCCACCAACAGCGTCCAACCGCCCAAAGACCCCAAACAACCTGCAGCAGCACACAAGGCCACAACATTGCCTGCCGTACTGCCCAGCGCAATTCTTACCGCTTCGGAAAAAGGAGCGGAAGAAGCAATAAGCTCCTGGTTCGGAATAATTCCCATAATCGCCGATGAGCTCAAAATATAACAGACCGCCGCCAGCAACACGCCGGCCACCGTCGCAATCGGCACGTTACGCGTCGGATCTTTGACCACAGCGGTCGAAACCGAAGCGCTCTCGACGCCGATAAACGCCCACAGGGTAAAATTCAATGTCATTCCCAAAGCCGTCATATTGCTTTGCCCGGAAACATTCCATCCGTCCATAAAGGTTGCCGGATGAAACCAGAACCATCCCAGCAAAGCCACACCGATAATCGGAAACAAGGCCAGCGTCGTCGTAAAGCTTTGGATTCTGGCCACAACGTTAGGCCCCAGAATATTGGCATAAGTCAGCATCCAGATGATGCCTATCTGCCCCAGCGCCATTACCAGCGGATCCTTCAGCGAGGGAAAAAACGGCGTCAGATATCCGAGACCGGCCACAACCAAACCAACGTTGCCGACCACGTTTGCCAGCCAGTAAACCAAATTGGTCTGATACCCCATATAGTTTCCAAAGGCCTTTTTGGTGTAGGCATACGGACCGCCGGCGGCAGGGTCTATCTGCGTTAGTTTGGAAAAAACCAAAGCCAGCGCAATTGCCCCCACAATCGTTACCAGCCAGCCGATAACCGCAATGCTTCCGATTGCGGCCAGATTCGCCGGCAGCATAAATACGCCCGACCCCATCATATTTCCGGCAACCATCAATGTCGCCGGAACCAACCCGATTTTATTGTCTTCACTGGCCATTTCCCTTCTCCCGCTGCTTAACGATACTCAGGCAGTAACCGCTGATTGGTCGAATACTCGACGATTTCAATAATCCCGTACATCAGAATATAAGCGCCCATCAACGCCGTTAGGGTAATTGTACCGATGGCCGGATACGCCAAAATCAAAAAGGCAAACAGCACGCCCAGAATTCCTGCCGTAAGCGTCCACCCCCAGGAAACGCCGCTGTTGCGCAGCTGAAAGGCCGAAACAATTTGCACCGCCCCGACGGCCAGACACCACAGGGCAAAAATAATCGGCAGCGATGCAGCCGTCACCCCGAGATTCGCCACAAAAATAACGCCGACCAGCATATCCAGAAAGCCTACCAGCAGATACCAGCCCGAACGATAGGCAAACGAAGCCATAAAATACCCGGCACCCACGACAATAAAGACAATTCCCAAATACAAAGCCATTGCAACCAGGCTCGCCATCGGATTAAACCACACAAAAATTCCCAGCGCGGCCATAATAATGCCGGCAATCAGATGCCATACGCTGAGCTTTTGGACTTTTTCGGTTGTAACCATAATTTTTCTCCTTAATTTTCTTAATAAAAATTCGTTTGTTCTTTTATGTAATCACTGTCCGGCATATTTCAAACACCGCTAACACATTAATTTTCTTTAATAAAATAAATTTCTAATATTTTTTTTGCTCCTTAAGCGTTCCTTAAGTTCGCAATGGTGTAGTCATAATGTAACCAGCCGTTAACGGCTTAACTCAAAACCGACAATTAAAATTTAAGGAGAACTCATATGAAAAAAATTATCGCTGTATCTGCTCTGGCTTTGACCCTGGGATTTTCTGCCTCTGCTTTCGCTAACAGCGGCTTCGCCCCGCAGGGAGGCTTCAACGGTCCCGGTCTGAGCCCCGTAACCGCTGCCCAGGCTGCCAAACAAAGTGACGACACGGCGGTTGTCCTGGTCGGCAAAATAGAAAAGAACCTCGGCAACGAAAAATACCTTTTCCGCGATGCCAGCGGCACCATTATATTAGATATTGACAACGACGATTGGAGAGGTGTTAATATAACTCCTGCAGACACTGTTGAAATCCACGGTGAAGTCGACAAGGAAATGCTTAAGGACACCGAAGTCGACGTAGATTACTTAATCAAAAAATAACCATTCTTGCTAAAGGTAAAATCGATGCGCATTCTCCTGATTGAAGACGACCAACTTATCGGTGACGGCCTGAATGTCGGCCTAGGCAAACTCGGTTTTACCGTCGACTGGTTCACAGACGGCCTGGACGGCCGCGAAGCCCTCTATCAGGCTCCTTATGAGGCCGTGGTTTTAGACCTCGGCCTTCCGGGAGTCGATGGCCTTTCGATTCTTAAAGAATGGCGGGCCAAAGGGCGCAAAGAACCGGTTTTGATACTCACTGCCCGCGGAGATGTCGACCAGCGTGTCATCGGGCTTGACAGCGGCGCCGACGACTATCTGGCCAAGCCTTTCGCTCTGGCTGAAGTTGCCGCCCGCATCAAAGCGCTGATTCGACGCCGCAGCGACCGTTTGGAGCCGGTTATCACGCATGGCGGCATTACGTTTAACCAACAGACCAAAGCCGTCACACTCAACGGAAGGGCAGTCACTTTAGCCCCCAAAGAACTGTTGTTGTTGGAACTCTTGTTCAACAACCCCAAACAGGTGCTTTCCAAAGAACTTATAGAAAGCAAAATTTATTCCTGGGATGAAGAAGTCAGCAGCAACGCCGTCGAAGTCCATGTACATCATCTGCGCCGCAAGCTTGGCAAAAACTTCATCCGCACCATTAATAAAATCGGCTATATATTGGGGGAAGTATGAAAAAAATGAGTTTACGCCTGCGCCTCATCATCTCTTTTCTAATCGTATCAACCTGCGTTTGGACCGCCGCGGCAGTCATATCCTGGCAAGAAAGCCGCGACCAGATAGACGAGTTTTTCGACACCTATCAGCTTCTTTTGGCTCGCCAGCTCTCCACCGCCGACTGGACAAACCTGACCGCCGATATGCAAAAAAAATCAAACCGCCTGATTGAAAATGTCGATGATGATGGTGAAGAAGAAGACGAAGCCCTGGGATTTGCCATATTCAACCGCCGCGGCGAAATGATTTTTAATGACGACGAAAACGGCCGTGACTTTATTTATACCCCCGAAGCCTCAGGATTTGTTAACCAGAAAATCGGACGCAAAAAAGATATGTGGCGCATCTTCTGGCTGACGTCTGCCGACAAAAATTTCACCATTGCCGTCGGACAGGAGCTCGAATTCAGAGATGATGCCGCACTTGAACTGGTGGAAGAAACCCTGCTTCCCTGGCTTGTCGGCCTCTCTGTCCTGCTGCTTGCCGTCATTTGGATGGTCAGCCGCGAACTTCGCCCGCTGCGCCGGATTGCCGACGAGCTCTCCGAACGGGATTCGGACAACCTGCATCCGCTCTCCCTAAGCGGACAGGCCTCGGAAATTCTGCCGCTTATCAAAGCCATAAACACGCAGTTTTCCCGCATTGAACAAATGTTGCAGCGCGAACGCGGTTTTATCTCTGATTCCGCCCACGAATTGCGCAGTCCTCTGACGGCCTTAAAAGTCCAGCTTGAAGTTGCCCAGCTGGCTGACGACGACGCTGCCGCCCGGCATCAGGCCTTGCAAAAACTAAACCAGGGCATTGACCGTTCAACCCGTCTGGTTGAACAGTTGCTGGCACTTTCCCGGCTTGATTCTGCTGCCGCAGCGGCAAATGACGAACCTTTGGACTGGCCCGCACTTGTAAACGCGGCCGTAAACGAGCAGCTGCCCGCCGCTGAAGAAAAAAAGATAAATATCAAAACTTCAACCGACGGCAGTGCACCGACAACTTGCGGACAACCTCTGCTCTGGGCTCTGCTGCTCCGTAACTTGTTGGATAATGCCGTTCGTTACAGTCCTGAAGAAGCACAAATCAGCATCGAACTCAAAGACGAAACTCTTTCCGTAACCAACAGCAATACTGTCGTTGCTGCAGAATACCTGCCCCGTCTGAAAGAACGCTTTTTCCGCCCGGCCGGACAAAAAAGCACCGGAAGCGGTCTGGGACTGTCCATTGTGGAACGCATTGCCGAACTGCACCGGTGCCGGGTCGCCTTGACTAACGATGACGGAAATTTCCGGGTAACGGTTTCTCACTGCTGAAAGTTATTTACTTTTAGGCACAAAAGTTCTATTCATTAAGTATATCCAACTTTCAGCCGGAGATTACGTATGAAAAAACTTATCAATTATGTCCTGAACGGAGAAGGCCTTGGCGCTAAATATTTGTTGGTGCTGGCTCTTGTCGTCTCGATTATCGTCTCAATTATGCTCCGTATCGGCGGCAGTGAAGCTATCCCCTATGCTCAGTCAATCGCAGACCAGATGCTTCCCGTTAAGGTGCAGAACGGTCGTGTGGTCACCCCGGCTGACACCCTCAAAATCGCCTCGTTGCAAATCGACGGCGCATCCGACCCCATTGCTCTGCCGGTAGTCATTGATACGCGTACCGACACCCTGGACACCACACAATTGAAAGACGGTATCTACCTCACTCGGACAACGCTTTATACCGTTAACCGCAATCAGGTAAAACTGGTCCGACTGGAAGGCAGTTTCGAACTGCCCCGTGCAGACTACCGCGAAACATTCAAATCTCTTCTGAACTGGTTTGCCGTAATTTTTGCCGTCGCGGCCATAGCCTTCTTGTTTGTATTCTACTTTTTGCTGACGCTTTTTTACGCCCTCTTTGCCAAATTTATCGGCTCATTGGCGTCACGCCCCTTAAACTTTGACCAGCGGATGCGCCTGAGTTCGCTCGCTCTGATTGCCGCTTACATTATCTTCTATCCGCTCGGCTGGTTTAACATTCTCAATAACACTTTAATATTCTTTATCGTTGTTATCGGCTTGCAGGCTTGGGGAATAAGCAAATTCCCAATCTTGGTTCAACCTGAAAACAAAGAAGAAAATTCTGACAACATCTAACCTCAAGCCCCCTGAAAAAGGGGGCTTTTTTATTCTAATACTTACTTAAAATTGCAGTTCTGATATCTTTTGCTGCATCATTAATTGCCGTTATTATTTTCAGAGAATCTCCACCAGAACCAGAACTTGAACCTTTACACCCTGCCAAAGCTACAGATGTCTTGTCGGATGTAGAAACAGAGTCACTAACAAACACAAGAATAGGTGTCGTCTCTCGACAAACTTTATCCCCACTGTAACTCTCGCTGGAACAATAGACCTTATATTGTCGTCCGGCAGATGTATTGCTGTATGAGCCCACTGCATTTTGCGAACTTGAAGTCCCTTGAGGACAGGGCTTCTCCGAGCAGGAAAATTTCTTGGGATCGGTCGGGCATGCCGTACAAAACCATCCGTCCCCCTTGGGAGCCGACAGATTATACCCCATCTCCGCACAAGTTGGTATTTTCTGACAACACTCCGTGTCTTGCGCTCTAACAGCAAAAACAGACATCATTGCCGCAGCGCAAACACTCCAAAATATTTTCTTTTTCATCTTCCTCTCCTTACAATAAATAAAACAAATACAAATAATTATACGGCGTAACATAACCAACCTCACACCCTATGCCGCAGAACTTTCCTGAACAGGCCTCTTGCCTGCATACCGTACCTGCAGGACAGCTGCTTAAGGTACACTCGTTCCGGCACACGCAGCTTCCGTTGGTGCACACCGCTCCGTCCGAACAACCGCCGCAACATTCGCCTATTGCAATACAAACACCGTTGCAGGTTTTTAACCCTTTGTCTTCGCAAGTCTTGTCAACACACACGCCGTTAACGCATTTCTGTTCTGCGCCACAGTTACAACATTCCGTCAGAGCAATGCACGCCCCGTTGCATTCTTTCATTCCTTTGTCCTCACAGGTTTTAGGAACACAGGCTCCGTCAAAACACTTTTGCTCGTCACTGCAGTTACAGCACTCCGTTAAAGCAATGCAAGCTCCCTCACAGTCCTTCATTCCCCGTTCTTCGCAGGTTTTCTCTTCGCAGCGGTAACAAATTGCTCCGCCGCTTAGACTGCCGCTGTCTACTGCTTTATGCTCCTCGTCACAACTGTCGCTAAGGCTGGTTCCCTGCGGACAGGGAATTATCTTTTCACACTTGCCCTCTTCCTCATAATAACCTTCCTTGCAACCAAGCTTGCTATATTTGTCGCCGCACTGCTCACACTCGGCATTTGCAGGACAAGAAGTTAAACTAAAACGTTCATCACAATTGCAACGAAAACATCCCAGCCCTCCGACGCTGCCCGATTGCTCTTTATCCTGATTGCTTCCGCAAGAACGCACTTCCGTACTGAAACCTTCCGGACAAACGCAACTCTCGTATTTGCCTCCGCAGCTTTCTCCTGACATTTTCGCCGGAACGACACAATTGCCGTTGTCAAAAGCAAACTCCGTTTTACAACGGCATTCGGTACAGAATTCGCCGCAGCAAGCTCCCGAAACTTCATAATTGCCGTTGCAATTTGAAACATTGTATTGGTATGCCGGCGGACAGGAACAACTTTTAAAACACTTTAACCCCGACACCGGATAAACGACGCCTCCGGCCTGGCGCGGCGGTTCACAATTGTCAAACAGGCCGTATGTCCCGCAACCGGTATCAATATCACCGCCGCCCGGATCTTCAGAACCGCGGCTGATATTTCCTTTGAGATAATCCGGCAGCCAATAAACCCCGGCTACCTCATAAGACAAATTCACCGAGGCAGGTTCCGGAGACAATGACATTGGTGTGAAATGCGGGTTTGTAACGGAGGCTGCCAAGGCTGCATTGGCGCTCAATAAAACACTTGTAATAAAAGCGATTGTCGTCAAAATAGTCATCTTTGCCGCCTCCGATATGTTACTCCAGAACCTGATATGCTCATATATTTAGCATATCATCTTCAAAATAATAGTCAATATATTATTACACCTGGTAGACAAACAAAAATGCCGCCTCCACACGAGACGGCATTAACTAATCGCCAAATACGAAAATCTCAGTTCTGTTTTCGGCTTTTTTCAACAATCTGCAGAGCTATCTGCCGGGACAACTTCGCAATCAGATTACTTTGCACCATAGCCAGGTCGTCATATGTTTTCCCTAACTGTTCAGAAAGCTCTGTCCGTTTCCGCACAACCGTGTTCCCTTGGGCATCGCGTATATACCACCAGGCTTCAAGCACTGCTTCGCCGCCGAATTGTCCGTCAAATTTATTTACCTCGACAGACACGGTATAATCAAACTTTTCTCTGACCGACATCTGTCCCTTTACGGCAGCACGCGGCAAAACCAGAGCCATATCCTCGGCAATCGTCCGCTGCAGCATTGTTCCCAACGGCTCGCTCCAGCGATTGAGTTCTGAAACGCTCAGCTCCACAGCCGTTTTGTTTTGCGTAACCATTTGCGGTTTGTCAACATATGAGGGAACCTTAACTTCTTTAACGCCTACGCTCAACCCGTTCTTATACGGTGCGGTAATCACTCCGGCATTCTCCACCGCAAGACTGTAAAATTTCGACTGCCGGCTGGTGCCGACGCAAGCCCCGAGCACCAAAACAAGAATCAAAACCGAAACTTTTTTCATCTAATTACCTCTCTTTCCTTTCAACAGCGCTTCCGGATGCCGCTCCACATAATCGGCAAAATTGCGGAAAGCTTTGGATGCTTCTCCGAAGTTGGCTATTGCCTGATTCAGATTGTCGAACGTATCGGCAGAAACTTCCGCATTGTCTTTCACTGCCTTGTTCAGATTTTTGAAAGTATCGCTGATTTGCGGCATAACTATCGGAATCTGCTTGTTCATCTCGTCAAAAAACCGGTTAAACTTCTCCACGCTCTCCCTAATCGGAATATTCTGGATGCCTTTGGAGATTTCCCCCATCGGAGATAATACCGTCGGAATTTCCAATACGTCTTTATCGTGTCCCCGATAACGCAGTTCAATCGGAGTATCCGGCAGCATCTCCAACTCAATCACCAATTGCCCGGTCAGATAATTTTGCGCCGTCAACCGGGCGCGTAGTCCTTTTTTAATCAAAGCGTCCAAGATTTCCCGTTTGTCGTCTTCCGGTCTTTCCCGCGTATGAATTCCCTGATAATCTTCCATTTTGGCATAAACCGGTATGCTGAAGTCCAGATTGTTGGCGTCGGCAATCAGGTCAATCTTTGCCACTTTTCCGATTTCCACACCTTTAAATACCACTGATGAACCCACATTCAAGCCTTTAATCGATTCATCAAAATACATTACCAGCATATTGCTGCTGCCGCCAAAAAATTTCTGGCGGATAAACATCGTCATCACTACGGCAAATACCAGTATTCCCGTTACCAAAAAAATTCCGATAAGTCTGCGATTAGGCTCTCTGTGCATTTTTCCCGGCCCCTCTTGTTAAAAATTCATAAACAGTATCGTTCGGCGGATTGGTCAATAAGTCTTTAGGATTGCCCCGCCCCAAGATGCTCTTGGTGTCCGCGTCCAAAAAAATCGAATTGGTTCCGATGGTAAAAATCGAATTCAACTCGTGAGTAACGACGACAATGGTGGTTTTCAGGCTTTGGTTTATATCGATAATCAAATCGTCCAGCAGCTTAGAACTGATGGGATCAAGCCCTGCTGACGGTTCGTCGAAATATAAAATCTCCGGATCCAGCGCCAAAGCCCGCGCCAAACCCGCGCGCTTTTTCATGCCGCCGCTGATTTCCGAAGGATAAAAGCCTCCAAAACCCGCCAAACCGACCAAAGCCAGTTTCAGTTCAACCAGTTCGTCAATCAGTTTCTGGGAATATCCGCTGTATTGCTGCAACGGCAACGCCACATTTTCGGCCAGCGTCATCGAACTGAACAATGCGCCGCTTTGATACAAAATGCCGCATCGCCGCATAAACTTGTTTTTTTCGGCCGTATTCAGAGCGGTAAAATCAACGCCGTCAATCACTATCTTGCCTTTCGTCGGCGGCATCAGTCCCGTCAGCAGCCTCAGCAAACTGCTCTTGCCGCCGCCGCTGGCTCCCATAATAATGAAAATATCCTGTTTTCTGACTTCAAAACTGGCATCCTTAAGCAGAACGAAATCTCCGTATGCCATTGTCAGGTCGCTTACTTTAATCTGTACGTCATTACCGCTCATATGCCCATCACCTCAAAAATTAAAGTAAGCACGCCGGTAACGACAATCATCCATACAATTGCCGAAACCACCGCCCGCGTTGTCGCGACACCGACGCTGTCCGCGTTGCGTCCGCTGTTAATGCCGTAATAACAACCGCACCAGGCAATAACAAAGCCATAAACGAACCCGTGAAAAATACCGACCAGAAAATTCGTCATATTCAAAGCGTCGTGCGAATATTTCCAATATTCGGCCCAGGGAATGTCAAGCATCAAAACCCCGACGGCCGCACCGCCCAATATCCCCGTAAAATCAGCCAAAATCACCAAAAACGGCATAGTCAGAATCAAACTGCCGATTCGCGGCACAATCAAAAAATCCGTTACCGGAATACCCATCGTCTTCAAAGCGTCAATTTCTTCATTGACCTGCATCGTCCCTATTGTCGCGGCATAAGACGCACCGGTTCGGCCCGCCATGATAATGCCGACCATGATAGCCCCCATAATCCGCATCATGCCGATGGCAACCAGACTGGCAACATAAATCTGCGCCCCGAAATTTTTGAGCTGAATGGCGCCGACAAACGCCAAAATCAATCCCACCATAAAACTGACCAGCGAAACGATGGCAACGGCCTTATAACTGCTGTCCTCCACCGAAAATTCAAAATCCACCCAGCGATAAACAGCTTTGCCCCGAAACATTCGTCCCATAGCGGCAAGCGTTTGCAAAATAAAGTCCAATCCCTTGCTGAAACTCTTATACAGCCGATAAGCCCAATCTCCCATCCGCTCAAGCAATGAAAACTTTTTCTCGACGGGGCGTTCCGGCTTGCGGTCGACGGTCAGGGCCAAATCCAGCAGTCGGCGCAAATTATCGGGCAAAAGCTTTTGTTCGGAAACAATGTTTTGCCCCTGCAAGACCTTTAACACATCAAACAAAAAAACCGCCAGCGTTGAATCCCATTGCCCCAGCCTCGTTCCGTCAAAAACAACGGCAGATACTTTTCCCTGAATTATGTGCGCCATAATTTCCTTTTTACGACCGGCGTCGTCATAATTGTGGAAATCGCCTTCCATAACGATAATCAGCCTGCCGCCGTCAATTTTATACCCGAGTTTCATCACATCAAGACCCTGCCGTATTAAATATCGGTTGTATTATATTTTCTAATTTAACCGTCTGCAAGCGGATTATCCCGCCGAAGATAATCAGGTATGTATATGGTGCCGCAAAAACCTCAGGCTCCGCGGTTCAAACCTGATTAGGGTATTTATGTAAACATCAAAAGCTAAAAATCACCCCTGACGAACTTGAGTATTTTTGGCTGGCTCGTCTCTGCCCACAATCTGCTTCAAAAAATCAAGAACGACTTTGATTCTGGGAATATCCTTCGTGTCTTTGTATGCCATCAGATACAGCTTCAAATCAAAGTCAAAACTGTCCGGACAAACCCTAATCAAATTAGGAATGCTGTCAGCATACCACAACGGGCTCATACCGATGCCGAAACCGCCCTGTAACGCGTCTCTCAACGAAAAAACCGAATTTGTCTTATATACGATATGGCGGGACTTGTTGATAATGGCATTCAATCGGGGAACATGAAGACTGTGAACGTTTTTCATAACCAGACGATGGTTTTTCACCAAGTCGTCCAAATCTTTGGGCATCCCGTATTTGTCAATGTAATCCTGTGCCGCAAAAAGCCCGCAGCGGATTTTCTTGGCGGCCACCACCTCGACGTCAGAATTTTCCAAAGGTTCGTAGTGAATGCAAATGTCTGCCTCCAGAGTGCTCATGTCCGGCATTGTATTGCCGATAATGGTTTCCAGATGCAAATCGGGATAGCTTTCCAAAAAGGAGCATATCTCGTGCTTTGCCGTAGAACCTAAATAATCGGCCAGCGCATCCATCATTCCGAGCCGCACAATCCCTTTGCAGGACGAAGCTTCTTCACCGAAATTGTCCAGTTCATGCAGCGAACGGACAATGTTCTCCGCAACCTTCAACACTCTTTTGCCTTCCGGCGTAATAAAGGTTCCCCGCCCGTTGCTCTTCAAAAAATAAGTCTTGGTTTCCGCCTGTAAATCAGAAATATATTTATTCACCGTATCAACCGACGCTCCGAGTTTTTCGGCAACGGCGCGCTTGCTGCCGTGTTTCGAAAAAGCATACAGATACAGCAGGCTTTCCAGTTTTGAAATGTCTTTTTTATTTATCATAATTATGAGTTCTTTCTGTTAGTTCCTAACCATAATAAAAACTTTTCCCTTTTTAATCAAGTTGCACAAGTAAAATAAATAAATAAAACTTTTGATTTAATCGTTGTAATACCTACACTTAAGTGGACTTCTCACTCGGGATAAACAAGACTATTATGATTTTTATGAAAATACGTGATGCTCATAAATTCAGTGACCGGGTTGTTGATATTCTCCGTGAAGAAAGAATAAAACAAGGCGTTAGTCAGTACCAAATAGCGCTCCACTGCGACATTAGCAAGAGCGCATTGAGCTATATCGAAAAACACGAACGCCGCCCCACCCTCTATACTTTAGCCATCATCGCCAGCTACCTGAACATCAAACTTTCAGACCTCATCCGCCTTGCGGAAAACACCAAATGAGCAATATATAAGCTTATGCTTAAATAAAATCCCCAAATACCCATATAGACTTTAGTTCTATATTTTCGCCTGACTGCAAAAGTTTTGATTGCCAAACCGGATGGAATGGACTAAATCTTTTTTCAGAGTAATCATGCTTCCGAAAAAGGAGAGGCCTTGAAATATTTTTTGTTTTTCGTTTTATTCCTGGCCGGCTGCCGGGGGATAACGCCGCCGCCCGAATTTACTTTCCAAACGGTGCAAACGCACACCTTTTCGCTGGCGGCATGGAGCAAACTCCAGGTTCCCGGCGAACCCGTAAAAATATACATTGAAGGCGACGGCCGCGCTTTTGACATTGACGGACAACCGACGTCAGACCCCACGCCTCGCGGAACCATGCTGCGGGAAATCGCTTTTGGCGACACCCACCCCAACGTTGTTTATTTGGGCCGCCCCTGTCAGTTTGTTACAAATTCCGCCTGTCGCCAAAAATATTGGACCACGGCGCGCTTCGCCCCCGAAGTCATTGATGCGGAAACCGAAGCCGTCAAATTCTTTGCACAAAACCGTCCGGTAACGCTGGTCGGGTTTTCGGGAGGGGCTATGGTGGCAGCCCTGATTGCGGCAACCCGCCCCGAAATAAACGTTGCAAAAGTCGTCACTGTTTCCGGCAACCTTGATCATCAGGCCTGGACGGCCTACCACAGGCTTCCTCCTTTAAGTGATTCCCTAAATCTGCCCGATTATATGGCATCTTTTTCCCTCATTCCGCAATATCATTATGTCGGCAGCGACGACGACAATATCCCTCCTGCCCTGACCCGCCAAATTATTGGCAATCCGCGTCTCGTCAGGGAGGTAAAGGGAGCCGGCCACGGCAGCGGTTATCAGAATGTCTACGGGGAAATCCGCGCCCAATAAAAAAAACAGCCTTTGCAAAGGCTGTTTTTTTTTAAGCGGCAAACATTCGTCAACTGTCGAAATTAAAACCGCAGTAAATCGTTTTGCCCAAATCGTTTTCTTCCAATATTCTGGTCAAGTTTCTGCGGTCCAAATCCCGGTCGCGATAAACGTAAATCTCGCGAACGTTTTTGTTCTGCATCGCCTTTTGCAGTTCTTTGACGTTGGATACCTTTGCCACATGACGCATGCCTTCAAAACAGCCGCGCTCAAATTTTCCGCTGGGAAAATAAACCTGATTGCCGGCAATCTCTTTTTTCTCGCCTTCAACAACGGCTTTTTTTATCACTTTTTCCAACAAGTATCTGGGAACACACCTCATCATAAACCTCCTTTTTTCGCAAAAGAAAAAACGGTTAACACGATTGTCGCTATTCCTACAATAATCGCTCAAATATACTGATAAATCCGGAAGATAATATGCTTTTGGCAAGCATTTTTTTATTGATGCCTTACCATAACATATTCTGCCCCGAACGGCAAGTTTTTTCGAAAAAAAAAACCGCTGAAAAAATACAGCGGTTTCAGGAAGCTTAATTGTGTTTTTTTGAATCCGTTAAACAGAAACGGTTGCACGAGAAAACGGAGGTTTTAGGCGGTCATGCCCGTTGCAGAACTTAAAGTACGTAAACATAAGGAATTTACCACACATGAATGGTCATATAGCATACCCGCAACAAAACCTGCCGCACACCCCCGATTTCTCATACATTGATTTGTGATAAATCTCTTACAAACTAGCTTAAGATATCTTCCGGCGCAAGTGCCGATTCATCATATGACACAAATATCATTTTCATATCATCCTGCTGCCGAAAGCCAAAGACTATAACAGTTAAATAAGTTGACGCAACCCATTGTTTTGTGCTAGTATAACTCAAATTTTTGAGAGGATAAGATGAAACTGCTTCTGGTCGAAGACGAGATAAAAACTGTGGATTATCTCAAACGCGGATTAAGCGAACAAGGTTACAACGTTGATATTGCCATGAACGGGCTGGACGGTCTGCATCTCGCCGGAACGGGGCAATATGAGGCCATCATTCTGGACATCATGCTCCCTGACCTCGACGGCATCAGCCTGCTCAAATCCATCCGCCCCACCAACCATACGCCGGTAATTATGCTGACTGCAAAAGACGCTCTCAGCAGTCGTTTAGAGGCGTTCAACGCCGGTGCCGACGACTATCTTATCAAACCTTTTTCGTTTTTGGAACTGCTGGCGCGCTTGCAGGTTATCACCAGCCGGGCGCATACCAAAGAACAGACCCACATCCACATCGGCGATCTGCACATCGACCTGATGGCGCATCGGGCAACTCGCGGAAACCGCCGGCTCGACCTCACCGCCAAAGAATTTTCCCTGCTGGAGGTCTTGGCCCGCAGACAATCGCAAATCGTTTCCAAAACCGTCATCACCGAACTGGTTTGGGACATTTGTTTTGATACCAACACCAACGTGGTGGAAGCAACCATCAAACGCCTGCGTTCCAAACTCGACACCGAAGGGGAACCCAAACTGCTCCATACTATCCGCGGCATGGGCTATATGCTGGAGCTTAAAGATGAAAAAACTGACTAGCTGCTTTGACAATCTCTCCATCGCCAACCGCCTGGCTGTCATGTATGCTCTGGTTGCCACGGTTGTCCTGTCGGTTATCGTTGTCGTGCTTTACATTCTGGAAACGACCGAAATCAACCGTTACCAAACCGCCGAAATGAAAAGCCGGTTCAAAATCATCGAAGAGCATGTTGCTGAAACGACAACCGCCAAAGACTGGAAACATCTGGTAAAAAACCTGCAGGAAATAACGATTCCCGACGGCGGCCTCTATATTTTGATTCAAAGTGATGACCCCGCTTTTTCTTTTGCCGCCCCTTACCGCGTAGACCGCAGTCAGATTTCCAAAAACAACGGTTTCGGCAAAATATCCGTCAAAGGCAATATGCACCGAACCCTCTCTAAAATTCTCCCTCCGGCGGGCGAACGGCCGGAAGTCATCCTGTCCATTGCCATCGACACCTATTTCTATGAAGAAGAAAACCTTTGGCTGGACATCGCTTTCGGAAGTTTGCTGATTATCGGCATTACAACCATCGTCTGGCTCGGCTGGCTGATAGCGCGTTTCAGTCTGGCCCCAGTCGACACGCTTTCGCGCCATGCCGAAAGCCTCAGTCCTCAAAACCTTTCTGCCCGGCTGCCCAACACCCGGCTTCCGACGGAGCTTTCCGGTTTGGTGCTCAGTTTCAACGGAGCGTTGGAGCGGCTTGAACAGTCCTACCTGCGCCTTTCCACGTTTAACGCCGACGTCGCCCATGAGCTGCGCACGCCGCTTGGAAACCTCATCGGCGCAACCGAGGTGGCGCTTTCCCGCCCGCGCAGCAATGAAGAACTGCAAGACGTTATGGCCTCCAACCTGGAAGAACTCGAACGCCTGCGTACCATTATCAACGATATGCTTTTTCTGGCCAGAGCCGAACAAGGAGAGCTCGCCATCAATCAGGTGCCGACGTCACTAGCCTCAGAAATCAACAAAACCGCAGAATTTCTGGATGTTATTTTTGAAGAGCATCGCAACCGCCTGGAGGTTGACGGCGACGCCTTGGTGCTTGCCGAACAGTCGCTGCTGAAACGCGCCCTCACAAACCTGCTTAACAATGCAGTTACGCACGGCCGTCCGGACAGCACCGTTAAAGTTGAAATAACCTCTGACGAAAAACGCGTAACCCTGACCGTAATCAACCGCGGACCGGACATTCCCGCAGAAGACTTGCCCAACCTCTTCAACCGCTTTTACCGCACCAGCAAAGAACGCAAAAATTCCGATAACAACCACGGCCTCGGCCTGGCTATCGTCAAAGCAATCATCGAAATGCACAACGGAGAAGTTTTCGCCTGCAGCGACAACGGAATTATCAAAATCGGATTTCGCCTTCCGGCTTATTCTGTTGACAACCCGCAGACAATTGACTAACTTAACTCTAAAGCGGATTAACTCCGGAGAAAATCACTATGGATAACAAAGAAAACACCCAGTGCCTGCACGACCACGGACAAAATCTTGAAGCCTTTTTAAAAAGCAAACCGTCTGAGGCAGAATTCCTGAAAGCGTCGGATATTTTTCAGCAATTGTGCGATCCTACCCGGCTGCATATTTTATGGCTGCTTTCTCACAGCGAACAATGTGTCAACAACATTTCGCTGGCCATCGGAATGAGTACCTCCGCCGTATCGCATCACCTCCGCGGACTGAGACAAACCGGTCTGCTGACCAACCGCAGAGCAGGCAAGGAAGTTTATTACAAACTGGCGGAAACCAAAACGGCAAGCCTGATTCATCGTGTTATTGACGACATTTTTGAAATAAACTGCCCGCACTAATCACTTAATCCGAAGCGTTCTGAGCGAGTTCAGAATTGCCAGAACCGAAACGCCGACATCCGCGAATACCGCCTCCCACATTGTCGCCATTCCGACAACGCCCAAAGCCAACACCCCAAACTTAATTCCCAAAGCAAAAACAATATTTTGCTTCACAATTTTTTGGGTTTGCTTGGAGATTTTGACCGCCTGCGGAATTTTCGACGGTTCGTCAGTCATAATAACAATGTCGGCAGCCTCCACCGCAGCGTCGGAACCGACGCCTCCCATGGCGATGCCGATGTCGGCCCGGGCCAAAACCGGGGCGTCGTTAATGCCGTCCCCCGTATAAATAAGTTTTTCATTCCCGGACTTTTGAGCCAGCAAACATTCAACCGCTTCTACTTTTTGTGCCGGCAGCAGCTCGGCAAACACTTCGTCAATACCGATTTTTTCTGCCGTCTCTTCTGCTGATACTTTTCTGTCGCCGCTCAACATTACCGTCTTTTTAATTCCGAGTTGTTTCAATTCGGCTATTGCTGCGGCGGAATCCGCCTTAAGCTCGTCGGCAATCCGTATCCATCCGGCACAGCGGCCGCCGCGGGCCACGAAAACAACCGTACCGCCGCCGGAAACTTCGGGAACCGCTGTTTTTTCTTCTGCCATCAGCCGTTTGTTGCCGACCGCAACCGTAATCCCCTCGACTTTAGCCCGCACGCCGCGCCCGCTCAGCTCCTCAAAATCCGATACCTTGTCCGCCTCAAGTCGACGATTCCAGGCTCTGCGGATGGAAACCGATACCGGATGGTTGGAAAAACTCCCGGCCGAAGCAGCCCAAAACAGCAGCTCGTCATCAGAACATTCCTGAGCACAAATTTCGGCAACCCCAAACACGCCTCTGGTCAATGTGCCGGTCTTGTCAAAAACCGCAATTCCGGCTTCGGCAAGCGCTTGCAAATAGTTGCTTCCCTTAACCAAAATACCGTTGCGCGACGCTGCCCCGATACCCCCGAAAAAGCTCAGCGGTACTGAAATGACCAACGCACACGGACACGAAATGACCAAAAATGTCAAAGCCCGATATATCCAGCCGCCGAAGCCGATTGAACTTCCCAGCAAAGGAGGAACCACCGCAATCAAAACCGCGCTGATCACCACCGCCGGCGTGTAATAGCGTGCAAATTTGGTAATAAATTTTTCTACCGGCGCTTTTTTACTGCTGGCATTCTCCACCAAGTCCAGAATTTTCGCAACGGTAGATTGCCCGAACTCCCGACTGACCTTAATGTACAACACCCCGCTCAAATTAACGCATCCGCTGACGACATCATCACCGACCGAAACCTCGCGCGGCACCGCTTCGCCGGTAATGGCTGACGTGTCTACCAAAGAATTGCCGCGAACCACTTCGCCGTCCAGCGGAATTTTCTCTCCGGAAGTCACCATAATGACGTCGCCGGGCTTTACCTCTTCCGGTGCCACTCTTTCAACTTTTTTTCCTTTTGTCAGATTGGCGTAATCCGGACGGATATCCATCAGACCGCTAATGGATTTTCGAGATTTATTAACGGCGTAATTTTGAAAAAACTCCCCAATCTGGTAGAAAAGCATAACTGCGACGCCTTCGGAATATTCGCCCAAGGCAAAAGCCCCAACCGTCGCTATCGCCATCAAAAAATTTTCATCAAAAACCTGTCCGTAAAACAAGTTTTTGACTGCCTTTTGCAAAATCGGCCAGCCTACTAAAAAATAACTCAGCAAAAACAAAGCTGCCTGGACGACTTTTAAATCGTCGCAAAAAATCGCCGCAACAAACAACAACAAAGCGGCAATAATTTTAACCAACAACTTTTTCTGCTTAGCCATCTCGTCCGCCCCTAAAAATTAACCTCTATATCGGAATCTACTTTACGAATAAGGGCTCTGATTTCAGGAAGCGCCTTGTCAAAAGCGTCATCTGCGATTTCCAATGTCAGTTTCTGCGTCATAAAAGAAACCGAAGCGCTGATAACGTCGTCTCTGGCATTAAGGGCGTTTTCAATTTTTGCAGCACAGTTGGCACAATCAAGGCCGTCCAGATTATAAACTCTTTTCATTTCATCCCTCCGAATATTACTAAAACAATTGAACAATTGTTTGATTGTTAATTTAAAAGTAACATCACAATACGAAATTGTCAATATGCAAATAAAGCGTTTCGGAAAAAACTCTGAACCGTTCAAACCAATGACGTTTTTTTAATGTGCCAGCGTCTGCAAAATACTGTGTACGGCAAAATGGCCGATATGCCCAACGGCACCCCACATCTGAGTATCCAGATAATCGCCCGGATGATTGTCCAGCATATAGATGTCGTTGACGCTCAGCCCGCGCAGCCGCAACGGCGAATTGTAATAGCTGTAGCCGGTATAAGTGCTGGTCGCATAGCTTTGTTCATAGTCGTCATAATAAGACACACAGGAACATAGCGCCAAAACCATCGTTATTGTCATCAAAATTCTCATATCGACAGTGTATCAGGTTCTGTTTAAATTTCCAACCGGCATCTGAATTTTTTTTATTTTTTATAAAAAAATGTTTGCATTTTATTTTCCATTGGTATATATACTTTCCTTGTTAAATGAATTGCCTCATCGTCTAATGGTAGGACAGCAGACTCTGACTCTGTTAATCGTGGTTCGAATCCATGTGAGGCAGCCAATTTTACAAGCCGCTTTTAAGCGGCTTTTTTTTTGTAATCGACTTGGGAGAATAACCTTCACTGACAATAATTTTCTGGATAATCTCATAAACGACATAAAAGAAAATAAAATAAGCACCACCTATTCCCACGACAACTGCATTGAAATCATAAACGGAAAAACCTGTCTTAATTTTGATTGCTCGGGTTTTGCCTACTATTATTTTCAAAAACAACACAAGCTGAAAGCACTGCAGGAAGTAAGAAATTTTGTTGCCCGGTATAAAAACATTTCGGAAAAAGAAATAAAAAGAATATACAGCAAAGAATATATGCTGTTCTTTAAAACCGTTGAGCCGAAAGAACTAAATTATTGGCAGATAATCTCCTCCCCCGGGGAGTTGATTCACGGCGACCTAATCGTATACATCTCCCCAAATGCCAGAGAAAATCATTGTATGCTCGTAGACCACACCATCAATGTCAAAGACGATGCCGTCGTATTGCAAGTTGTCGACAGCACCCAATTTCCCCATAAAAACGATACCCGCACAAAAGGACAGAAAGGCATCGGAAAAGGAGAAATTACCATTTTCAAAACCAATGGCAAATGGAATTGTATCAAACATAACATTTATAACCATAACGGTGACGTCTGGATGGCGCGTGCCGCGCAAAACGCCCGTAAATGACAACCGTCCCTGCCCCGCGCATATGCAAAAAAAAGGGAGAAAAGCGTCTGCTAAAAGCACTTTCCTCCCTCTAAATTTCCAAAGGCTAAATCCGTCCGTAATAAGCGTCCGTATAAATAGCCTTCATCTCGCTGATAAGCGGATAACGCGGATTGGCTCCCGTACACTGATCGTCAAACGCAAGCTCTGACAACTTGTCGAGATTATCCATAAAAGTTTTCTCGTCAACGCCGGCTTCTTTGATTGACATCGGAATACCGATTTCTTTTTTGAGCTTTTGTATCGCCTCAATCAGATTAGCCACTTTTTCGTCATCGTCTTTTCCGCCCAGTCCTAAACACTCGGCAATTTCGGCATAGCGCCGTTTTGCTTCGGGATAGTGATATTGGGAGAAAATTCCCTGTTTGGTAGGCTTGTCGGTGGAGTTAAACTTGATAACCTGATTAATCAGCATAGCATTGGCCACACCGTGGGCTATCCCGTACTCGCTGCCGAGCTTATGTGCCAGCGAGTGGCAGATTCCCAGAAACGCCTGAGCAAAACACATACCCGCCATCGTTGCCGCATAATGCATATTTTCACGCGCAATCGGATTGTTTTTGCCATCGTTAACCGACTTGGCAAGATTGGCAAAAATCATCTTGCAGGCTTCCTGGGCAATTCCCTGCGTAAACGGCGTTGCCAAAACAGACGCATAAGCCTCCAGCGCATGCGTCAGAGAATCAATACCGGACGCAGCAGCCAAACCGCGCGGCATCGACTGGACCAAATCCGGATCGACAATGGCCATGTTCGGTGTCAACGCATAATCGGCAATCGGATATTTAATATGAGTATCAGAATCGGTAATAACCGCAAACGGAGTTACTTCCGAACCGGTACCGGAGGTCGTCGGAATGGCAACCATCATCGCTTTTGCCCCCAGGTCAGGAAACGTGCAGATACGTTTGCGGATGTCCATAAAACGCATAGCCAGGTCGTGGAACGAAACCTCGGGATGTTCATACATCAGCCATACGATTTTGGCCGCATCCATCGGAGATCCGCCGCCAAGTGCGATAATAACGTCAGGCTCCAGATTACGGACAATTTTCAATGCACTTTCGATTGTTGCCGTATCCGGATCCGGATTTACGTTGGAAAAGATTTGGTACGCAATGCCCAATTCTTCCAAAACGCTGGTGATTTTATCGGTATAACCCAACCCGAACAACGGCTTGTCCGTAATGATAAAGGCTTTTTTCTTGCCTTTCAGCTCCCGTAATGCAAAACCGGTTGCTCCTTGTTTGAAATAAATTTTCGGTGGAACCCGAAACCACAGCATATTGTCTCGGCGCTCTGCCACACTCTTAATATTAATCAAATGTTTTACTCCCACATTTTCACTGGCCGCATTACCGCCCCACGAACCGCATCCCAGGGTCAGGGACGGATCCAGACGGAAATTGTACAAATCGCCGATACCGCCTTGAGACGCCGGCGTATTAATCAGAATACGACCGGTATCCAGCTGATCGCTGAAATGTTTAATACGGTCTTCGTTATGCTGCGCGGTATAAAGTACGGACGTATGTCCGCGGCCGGCGAAATGAATCAGTTCGGCGGCATGAGACACGGCCTCCTCAAAACTTTTTACCTTATACATGGCCAAAACCGGCGACAGCTTTTCATAAGAAAACGGTTCTGCCGTTCCGATTTCGGAAACTTCACCGACCAAAACCTTTGTTGTCTCCGGAACCTTAACCCCGGCCAATTCGGCAATTTTATAAGCGGGCTGTCCCACAATGGCAGAATTGAGTTTGCCGTCGACGATAATCGTCTGTGCAACTTTTTCCTTCTCCTTCTTGCTGAGAATATGGGCACCCCGGTATTCCAGCTCTTTTTTAACTTCGTCGTAAACGTCCTTATGAACCACAATCGACTGCTCAGAAGCGCAAATCATACCGTTGTCAAAGGTCTTACTCATCAAAACCGAACTGACGGCCATTTTAATATCAGCCGTTTCGTCGATAATTGCCGGCGTATTGCCCGCACCGACGCCCAAAGCCGGTTTGCCGGAACTGTATGCCGCTTTAACCATCCCCGGACCGCCGGTTGCCAGAATCATCGCAATTCCTTCATGCCCCATCAGATGCTGCGTCAATTCAATCGACGGATTGTCAATCCAGCCGATGATGTTATCAGGAGCCCCGGCCTGAACCGCGGCCTGTAACATCAGCTTTGCCGTTTCAATGGTACATTTTTTAGCACGCGGATGCGGTGAAAAAATAATGCCGTTTCGAGTTTTCAAAGCTATCAGGCTTTTAAAAATCGTCGTTGAAGTCGGATTCGTCGTCGGAATAACACCGGCAATAACGCCGACCGGCTCCGCCAGCTTTGTAAATCCGTTCGTTTCGTCGCGCTCAATCACGCCGCAGGTTTTGACATCGCGGTATTTGTTATAAATTTCTTCCGCGGCAAAGTGGTTCTTTATAACCTTGTCTTCAACAACGCCCATACCGGTCTCTTCTACAGCCATCTTGGCCAGGGGAATACGTGCATTGTTGGCCGCCAAAGCCATCGCCGTAAATATTTTGTCAACTTGCTCCTGCGTATATGTTGCCAGAACTTCCTGCGCGGTTTTAACCCGGTCAATCACCACATTAAGGTCATCAATGGTATTAACGCCGCCGAAAGCAACGGTACCGCAATCGCAACTGTTTTTAGTTTTCATGTTGCTTCACTCTCCTCCAAAAACAAAAAAATCCCAAAACTGATTAACTATAGCAGTTAATCACCAAAGATTCGTTAATTTCTCCTCCCCGACATAAAAAAAGATTGGAAAAACATCCAATCTTTTTCTTACCCGAGAACTCAATCTCATTTCCTGTTTCTTCTAGCCAAACGCTCTTGCCTTTTGGCTTCCCGTATAGCGGCGCGTTTTTTGGCCAACGCGGAAAAACGGGATTCTTTGTTCTGCTGTTCCTCATAGCGTTCCCGCGCTTCTTGTTCGCGTTCTTCGGCCCGCTCCAGCGCCTTTTTGCGAAAACCCTTGTTCTCGTCGTTTTGACGGTCATATTTCTCTTGAGCAATTCGCTCCCTCTCTGCCGCCCGCTCCATCGCTTTTTTCTTAAAACGGCTGCTCGGATTGGCCCGTTCCTCTTCAATGGCGGCCGCCTTTTGTTGACGCTCGTATTCTTTACGCGTCAAAGGCTCCTTTTCCTCGGGAGTTTCTGTTGCCGATTCTGCTTGAGGCTCCGCTCCCTCAGCCTGTTCGGCAGGCGTCTTCCCGGCATCGGTGCCGGCTTCCGTTCCGACCGCCGTTTTTTCTCCCTGTTGCTCGGCAGCCCCGGAAACCTTTTCATTTTCTGAATTTTTCCCGTTCATCTCTGTCGACGCGTCCCCTTCCTCTGAGTTGTCGCCGGGTACCGCCCCCGAAACAGCGTTTTCAGACGAATTGCCTGCAGATTGTTCGGCAGAAACCGTCTTTCCCTCCACATCGTCAGAAACCGGTGCCGCAGTTTTTTCCTGTTCCTGAGAAACGGCGGCCGTCGCCGGAGAAACCTGGCCGTCACCTGCGACAGAGACCGCATTCTCCGTTTGTGCTTCGCCCCCTATGACAATCAGTTTTGCCTCCTGAGCCTGTGCGGCAGCCGCCGTCAGACATACTGGCAGCACCAAACGCCACAATGTTTTTTTCATCTTGGCCTCCTTTTCAAAATGATATGGTTCAATCATAAAAAATTTCTCTGAAAAGTAAAGCAAAACACCGAGTTATCAAACCCGGTGTTTATAAAAAGGAATAAATAATTTACTGCTTTGAGTTCATCAGTTTGGCGTGGTCGTCCATAATCTTGCCGTGTTCGGATTTTATCCCGTTCACCTGATTTTGCAAATCCCCGATTTGCTTTTTCATATCCTGATGTTCCTGCATAATTTTTTCGTGATCCTGCACAATGACTTTATGGTCATTCATAATCTGCCCGTGTTCGGCTTTAACGGCATTAACCTCGCCTTGCAGCTGCTGAACCGGAGCAGGATTTTGAGCTTCGTCCGCGGCATTGGCATTACGGGAATCACAGCCGCACAAGGCAAATGCGGACAGGAGAGCGGCTCCTAATACTCTTTTCATTTTATTCTCCTTTGTTCTTAACACCAAAGTTCTCTGCCTATATATGCATTGACATCCCGCTGTCAATAAGCTAGAACCAAAGATAGTTTGCAAAATGCGGAGATAATTTAATGAACAAAAAAATCGTAGCCGGAGCCATAATCGTAGAAAACGGCCGTATCTTCATCGCCTGTCGCCCTGAAGGAAAAACCCTGGCCCATCATTGGGAGTTCCCGGGAGGAAAACAGGAACCGGGAGAAACGCTGCCCGACTGTCTCCGCAGAGAACTTAAAGAAGAACTTAACATCAACGCCGTTATCGGCGAACCGTTTATGGTTTCAACCTTTGAATACGACTTCGCCGTCATCGAACTGCATACCTTTTTCGTTACCGTGGAAGTCCCGGAAGACATCAAATCCAACGAACATGAGAAAACCGCCTGGGTTCTCCCTTGCGAATTAAAAAATTACACGTTTGCCCCAGCAGACGTTCCAGTCATTGAAAAGCTCGCCGCTCTGAAACTCTGAATTACGCCGCCAGACGCAAAGCAAGATGCGCTTTTTTAAGAATTTCCGGACTATACAACAGAGCCGTCTCTTCTTCTTTGCTCAAATCCGGCTCCAGACCGTGATTTATATAATTTTCAAGCTTAATCTGCGCACTGTCCAAAACTTTCTTGGCAAACTCCGGCGCCGGACCGTTTACCGGCAGCATCATCAAATGCAGCGCATTCATAATACTGTCGCGAACAACCAGCGTAACGCCGTAAACCTCTTCTTTCTTCTGTGCCAGCTTGGCATAATACTTGCGAGCCGAGACGATAATCGCCGGTTCGTCGACCTCTTCCGGAATAACGAAAAAATTATGGCTGCGGCACCAGCGGCCGGCACTCTCAAGCGATGTTAACATAGAAATCGGAACAGAAAGCGTCAACCCGATAGTAATCGGCAGCATCCACCAGAACAGTTCCGGAGCATAAAAATAAACGACCACCATAGTCAAAATACCAAGCGTCATATGCCAAAAATGCCGTTCTAAAGCCAAACGAAACGATGTCGCGCAGTCATCGCGGTTTTGGGTTTTCCAACCAGCATCCCGCCCAGCAAAAATGTCGAACACGAACTTGCTCTGAAACATCATCATAATCGGTGCCATTAATGCGGAAAACACAATCTCAGTCAAAACCGACTTCAATGCCCCCCAGCGTCCGCCGATTTTTTTCTTGTCGCGGTTTTGCAGCAAATAAATCATCAGCCCCAAAAACTTGGGAAAAATCAGCATAAACATTGAAATGACAAACAAACTGATTGTACCGATTTTATCAAAAATCGGCCAGGTCGGAAACAATGTCCTGACTTCGGGAAAATACACCGGAGGAAAAAACTCGCGTCCCAAAGCTATCATCAGTCCCACCAATAAAAAGGTCAGCCATATGGGCGAAGACAAATAAGACATAATGCCGATTGTAAAATGAACCCGGGAAACCGGATGCAGCCCTTTGGAAACCAAAATCTTCATATGCTGCATATTCCCTTGACACCAACGCCGGTCGCGAATGGCAAAGTCAATCATCGTCGGCGGACATTCTTCATAACTCCCTTTCAGTTCCGGCAGCAGCCATGCCGCCCAACCGCCGCGGCGAATGAGCGCCGCCTCAACAAAGTCGTGGCTCAGAATATGTCCCCCGAACGGAGCTCTTCCCTTCAAAACGGGCAACCCGCAACATTGCATAAACGCCTTTACCCTGATGATAGCGTTATGCCCCCAGTAATTGCTGTCTCCCACCTGCCAATAGGCTAACCCTGCGGCAACGATTGGGCCGTATACTTTTCCAGCAAATTGCTGCATCCGCGCAAACAGGGAATGTTTGTTAACGCACATGGGCGGTGCCTGAATTATGCCGGTATGTTCGTTGGCTTCCATCAACTGCGCCATCTTAACCATGGTGCTGCCGTTAACCAGACTGTCGGCGTCCAATACGACCATAAAATCATATTCGGAACCCCACTTGTTGCAAAAATCCTCGATATTACCGCTCTTGCGTGCCGTATTCTGAGCCCGACGCCGATAATACAGGTTAATTTCTTCCGGCATCAGCTTTTTTGCCTCCAGCCAGGTCTTTTCTTCCTCGACCCATACTTTCGGATTGGTCGTATCGCTTAGGACAAAAAAGTCAAATGCCTTTCCCTGTCCGGTTTTCACCAAATCGTTGCCCATTGCCAGCAAATTTGCAAATACGCCCTGCGAAGATTCATTATACACCGGCATCAGCACCGCAACTTTCGAACTCAGGCGCGTTTCCTCGGGAACCCAGCGAATACCGGGAACCTTGCTCCCTTTGAGCAGTTCGATAAAACCGAACACGCTGGACCAGAAAAACAAAGCAATCCAGGCAAAAGTCAGAATGAACAATGCCACCATCAAAAACTTGGTCAGCCACCAAGAGTCGGTCGGAATAACCGTCATCCATTTCAGCGTGGCTAAAAAAGTAGAAACAGCCATCAATCCGAAAACTTTAACACGACGGTTTTTGACACGTTGAGGATTAAGATTTATCAGATTTTCTTCGCTCATCAACTTCAATCTTTCTTATGATGCAAAATTTTACCCAACAGCTGCTCCGGCGTTTCAATCACCTGCGGCAGCATTTTCGACATCTGGTAAGGCGGCACGATTTCAATAGCCTTACTGCGCATTTCTTTGATTATCTCGACCGGAACCGTCCGGGCTCCGAACATCTCGGCGCCCCACTTGTCTGCACCGCCGCATTCCATAAAACAGAACTTGAACAAGGCAATCTTTTGCTCTTTGTCAATATTTTTGCCTTTGAAAATCTTTCTGGCAAAACCATAAATCAGATTGTCAAGAGAGCTGGATACATCGTCAGGGTTAAACTCAGGCCCGAGCATTGCACTTATTTGCCCGGTATTGTCTTCCAAGCGCCTGCCCCGAAACCCCAGATTTTCAAGATATGCCCGAACAATATCGTCGAGGCTTTGAATTTTTATGGCAACCATTGGTAACTCCACACTTCGGAAACGGCCCGGCCTTCGTGGCGCAATACAACCCTCATTTCGGAAGTCTTGCCGTTGGGACGAAAGTCCATATAAAGCGTCGGCCCTTTGGTCACGGGATTATACATCAAATGAACCCCCAGCAGCTTGCCTTCCGAAATTGAAACATCAGGAACAATTTCTCCGTTTTCAATCAGTTCTTTGATATCGCTCAAATTCTTCGGAGCCGAGAAATCAATGACAAACTTGCGCTTGTCAGTTTCCAGCATTCCCGAAACGCCGCCGATACCGCTGTAAGTGGCGGTAACTTTTGCCAAATCCCGGGGAATGGGAACATCACCCGTCCAGTGCAGGCGATACCGGAAACGATATTCCTTTCCTGCCTCCACCGGCTGTTTGGGTATCCAAAAAGCAACCACGTTGTCATGAATTTCCTGCAAAGAAGGTATCTCAATCAGTTGAACGGTTCCCTCACCCCACTGATCCAGCGGCTCAACCCAAACGCTCGGACGCTGCTCATAATAAGCCTCAAAATCCAGATAATGCTCAGGGTTACGATCTCTCTGCATCAAACCGAACCCTTTGGGATTATTGTCTTCAAAAGAGCTGATGCGCAGATATTTCGAATTGTCCAACGGCCGCCACAACCATTCGTCATTGCCGTTCCATTGCAACAAACCGTCGCTGTCGTGAACCTCGGGACGATGATCGTCAAATTGATGCTTGTTGTTTTCGCCGAACAAAAACATTGAAGTCAGCGGTGCAACCCCGAGTTTATTAATAGGTTTCCGCGGAAACAAAACGGCCTCGACGTCAATCGTTGTCGACAATCCCGGCTGAATGACAAAACTGTAGGCACCGCTGATGCTGGGGCTGTCTAAAAGCGCATAAACTTTAATTTCTGCGGCGCGACGCTGAGGACGCTCAATCCAAAACTCCTTGAAAACCGGAAACTCCTCTCCTGTCTGCACCGCCGTGTCAATAGCCAGTCCCCGAGCAGACAAACCATACTTCTGCCCCTTGCCCAAAGCTCTGAAGTAACTGGCCCCCAAAAAGGAAATCAGCTCGTCATAATAGCGCGACGTATTCAACGGATAATGCAAACGAAATCCGGCATAATTTAAATCCGTAAATTTGCTGCCGTCCAAATTGTTTTTGCCGTAATTAAAGAAAGCCGGAGAATACTTAATCTCTTGAACCTTGCCGTCCACAATCTCATTCACGGCTACCGACGTATTAAAAATCGCTCCCAAATGAAAAAACTGAATCTCAAACGGCAGCCTTTTATTATACCAAGGACCGTTTTCCCGCACAAAACGAATGTCGCGGTGCTGGTCATAATTGAGGTTTTTCAGTTCTGCCGGCAAAACTTCAAGCGGAGCCTTGTAAGCCTCTTTGGAAAGTTCGCGAGCTTTTTGAATGATAATGTCCTGAGAAAAAACCTCTCCGTCGTTAATCGTTTGCTGCTGAGTTTCCTTTTGCAGATAAAACCTGATTTCCGGCCAATAATAAACCGAAACGCCGCCAGCTGTAACAATCAAAACAATCAATAACCGGGATAAAAATCTCTTCATACTGTTTTCCTTTAAGTCCGAACTAACAAGCTATAACAAAACAGTTTTAGCGATTTGTCAATCATAATCGCCATTCCCTCCACCTCGCTGAAAAAAGAAGTATGTAAATTTCCGTCTATCCTATGCAATTAATTATTTACTTTATTTGAAATCTTTGTTAAAATAGAAATTAAAGCAAACGGCTTTGGTTTTTATCACGGCAAGGATGACGACTATGAAATATATCAGTTCTTTTATTTCTACTGTAGCGGCGATGCTCTTATTCGCCCCTTGTTCAGCGGCGGCTCCTGCCGTAAACCCGCATTTCACACCAATGTCATTAAAACCTCCGCCGTTTGCTTCCGCTTCCGGCATCAAGGTCGCCGGTATCTATTGGCTCCCCGATTATCTTGGTAAAAATATCAGCCGTGGTTCTTCCGATGATGTCGGCGGTGGCGATATTGTCAAAGATGATTCCGATTGTATGGAACATTATAATCTTTATGCAACTTGCCCCTCGCCCAAGCTTTCTACCGGTGTGGTTCATCCTACCGACCTCCTGACCTGTCAGAAGTCTTGTTACTGCCCCTCCGAATACAAATATACCTCTTCCAATTGTTCGGGGGAATATCAACCCTCAGGCGGTTCTTGTGACGGTA